>ERZ1027150.88-NODE-88-length-77167-cov-11.982247_pt1 | contig 77167 bp, 64 predicted proteins | sample MGYA00519276_ERZ1027150 | MGnify/ENA primary metagenome ERZ1027150 (study PRJEB26926, sample SAMN06164860) | human gut metagenome | biome: ENVO:00009003; feature: ENVO:2100002; material: ENVO:00002003 | host: Homo sapiens | place: USA | collected 2012 ... | reverse complement strand
TCGACTAGTCGTCGGCAGCGTCAGATGTGTATAAGAGACAGATATCAGATAGATAATATAGAGCAATGTTTTAGGGCAGTTTTTAAGGAAAAATTCATGGAAAGCAACGGTGAGATTGCTTTCCATGAAGGGTATTTTATGGCGGTTATTCCTGCTTGGGCAGGTTCACCGGTTTCAGTCCCATCTGGGCGGCTTTCTGCAGCATGAAGGCAAAGGCCGCGTCGTGTTCGTTGGGAATTACTCCGTCCAGAATGGCATCTTTGATGGAGCTCTTCAGACTGCCGATTTCACGGCAGGGCTGCAAGTTGAAGACCTGCATGATTTCCGCCCCGTCTACCGGTGGCTGGAAGTTGCGGATGCGGTCTTTTTCTTCCAGGTCCTTCAGCTTCTGGCGCACCAGTCTGAAGTTGTCCAGGAAACGCTGCTTCCGGGCTTCGTTCTTCGAAGTGATGTCTGCCTCGCACAGTGACATCAGGTCGTCAATGTCATCTCCGGCCTCAAACAGCAGGCGGCGGACTGCCGAATCGGTGACTACGTCGTCGGCTATCACGATAGGACGCATGTGCAGGCCGACCAGCTTCTGTACGTATTTCATCTTTTCGTTCATCGGCAGTTTCATCTTCCGGAAGATTTCCGGAATCATTTTCTCGCCGATAAAGTTGTGGTTGTGGAAGGTCCATCCTGCACGGGGCTCCCAGCGCTTGGTACGCGGCTTGCCGATGTCGTGCAGCAGGGTAGCCCAGCGCAACCAGAGGTTGTCGGTTACCTTGGCGATATTGTCCACCACCTCAAGGGTGTGGTAGAAATTGTCTTTATGCCCTCTGCCGTTTCTGACCTCCACTCCCTGAAGTGCAACCAGTTCGGGGAAAATCAGGGCAAGCAGCCCACAGCGGTCCAGGTCGATGAATCCTTTGGAAGGAATGGGCGACAGCAGAATCTTGTTCAGCTCATCTGCAATCCGCTCGCGGGAGATGATGCCGATCCGTTCCCGGTTTCTTTCGAGGGCATTGAAGGTTTCGTCTTCGATATAGAAATTCAGCTGTGTGGCAAACCGGATGCAGCGCATCATGCGCAGCGGGTCATCACTGAAAGTGATATCCGGGTCGAGCGGGGTGCGTATGATTCGCTCCTCCAGGTCCTCAAGCCCCCCGAACGGGTCTACCAGCTCTCCATAGCGTTCTTTGTTCAGGCAGACAGCCATGGCATTGATGGTAAAATCACGCCGGTTCTGGTCGTCTTCCAGTGTACCGTTTTCAACCACGGGTTTCCGGCTGTCATGACCGTACGATTCCTTGCGGGCTCCTACAAATTCGACTTCCGTATCGTGGTACTTCACCTGTGCGGTGCCGAAGTTCTTGAAAACGGAAACGTGTGCAGCCCGTCCTAGTTTCTTTCCGAACGCTTCGGCTATTTCTATCCCGCTTCCTACTACTACTACATCAATGTCTTTCGATGGGCGGTTCAGGAAAATGTCCCTTACGTATCCTCCCACTACATAACATTCCAGCCCCAGCTCATCGGCGGTTTCTGCGATCAGTTTGAATATCTTGCCAGTAAAGTGTTCTTTCAGTTCCATTTTGAATTTTTCTAAATTGGGATGCAAAATTACAAAAAAATGGGGAGCTTTAAGGGGTATGAGTTGATTTAATTGTATTTTTGTTCTTTAAATAAAATAGGAGAATTATGAAGAGAATATTCTGGGCCCTATTGGCTTTGGCAACCGTACTGACCGGTTGCAATGGAGACGAGAAGCAGGCTGCGGAGGTGCTGCAGCGTGCAGAAACTGCTTATGCTTCAGGTGATTTTAGTCTGGCCAAACTGCGGATTGACAGTATCCGGAATTTTTATCCCGAGGCTTTCGAGGTACGCAAGGCCGGTATCCGTCTGATGCAGCAGATTGACCTGAGTGAGCAGCAGAAGACACTGGTCTATCTGGACAGTATGATGCAGGTGAAACAGGCTGCTCTTGATGAACTGAAAGGGCAGTTCGTATTGGAGAAGGATACGGCTTACCAGGAAATCGGTAATTATTTTTACCCGACTCAGGTGGTGGAAAAGAACATCGGGCGTTCCTTCCTCCGTGCGCAGGTCAATGAGATAGGGGAGATGTCGCTGACTTCCATCTATTGTGCCGGCGGAAACATTCATCATACTGCAGTGAAGGTCAGCACAGACGGAGATATGTTTGCCGAGACGCCTGCTTCGTCTGACAGTTATGAGACTACCGACCTGGGACGTGCCATCGAAAAGGCGGATTACAAAGTCGGAAACGACGGCGGTGTAGCTGCATTCATCGTTTCCAACCAGGACAAGAAAAGAATCCGGCTGGAATTCCTGGGCGACCGCAATTACCGTACGGTGATGCAGCCGAACGATGTGAAGGCGGTAGTGGCCATTTCCGAACTGGCCCGTGTATTGTCGGCCATGGAACAGATCCGGAAGGAACAGAAGGAGGCGAACCTGAAGATTCAGTTCGTCAAGAGAAAGATGGAAGAGGCCAAACACATGGAGGACCCGCAGTAGACTGATGAGAACATTCTTTTTAGCAGTAGGGATGCTGGCCGGAACAGGTAGCATAATGTCCGCAATGGCTCAGGAGAAGCCGGAAGTGGAACTGAAGGCCGATGTGGTCAGTGTCAATGTGTGGAGAGCGCAGGAGCCGAAGGGGGTAAGTATCCAGCCGGAACTGACGCTTTCGTGGAAAGGATTTTATCTGGCTGCATGGGGAAATGCCGGTTTTGAGAGGGAGAATACTCCCGAAATCGACCTGACGCTGGGATATGAAAGTGAAAAGGGCTTTTCTGTTTCGGTGACGGATTATTGGCTCGACGGTACCAGTGGGTTCTTTCATTTCGGCTCGACGAATACCGGCCATACGTTTGAGGCGCAGGTAGGATATGATTTCGGTTTTCTGGATGTGAACTGGTATACGAACTTTGCCGGATATGACGGGGTAAACCTGGAGGGCAACCGGGCGTATTCTTCTTTCTTTTCCCTGAGAGCCCCGTTCAGACTGGGTGGACTGGAATGGGAGGCGGAGGCCGGAGCAGTGCCCTGGACGACGGATTTCTATAACAACGGTTCGGAAGGATTTGCCGTATCGTTGTTGAGTGTAAAGGCTACCAAGGAGATTCATTTTGCTTCCGGATATTCCTTGCCGCTGTTTGCCAAGCTGGTCTTTAACCCGAATACGGAGATGGCCCGCATGATTTTTGGAGTCACTTTCTGAGAATGGGCAGATAGAAGGGGAGGAAACAGACTGTATCTGTTGAAAACAGAATAAAAGTATATCACGACAGAAAGGGTACGCATCCTGTATGACGGTGCGTACCCTTTCTTTTTATTCTCAATGTGTATCAGTTCTTTATGTGTGCAGGATGAGGCCCTGAGGACAGAACGGGGGAAGCCCCTGTCCGGATCATAGTGCAAGCCTTCCTGCCACCTTGTTCCAGTCGACCAGTTTCCAGAAAGCTTCAATAAAATCAGCCCTCCGGTTCCGGTAGTCGATGTAGTAAGCATGCTCCCATACGTCGATGACCAGCAGCGGTTTCAACTGTTTCCGCATGGGGTTGCCGGCATTGGGTTCTGCCGTAATGGACAGATGTCCTTCAGCATCGGCAGTCAGCCAGACCCATCCCGAACCGAAAACGCCCATGGCAGCCTGTGTAAACTGCTTTTTGAAGTCGGCCACACTGCCGAAAGCCGCTGTCAGTCGGGCTTCCAGTGCCTCGGGCAGGTTTCCCTGAGCCGGTGTCAGTGCCTCGAAGAAGAAAGTATGATTCCAGGTCTGGGCAGCGTTGTTGTACAGCGGCCCTTCGGCAGTCATTACGATTTCCTCCAGCGATGCATTTTCGTACGGAGTGCCGGTAATCAGCCGGTTCAGATTATCCACATAGGTTTGCAGGTGTTTCCCGTAATGAAAATCAATGGTTTCCTTGCTCATGTGAGGAGCCAGTGCCTCGTGAGCATACGGAAGTTGAGGCATAAGATGTGTCATAGTATTTGTTTTTTTAGTTTACAGATGCAAGATACGCATTTTTAGGCAAATATTTTCCAAATACCTGATTTTCTTTTTCAAACCTCCTGAAACGATAACATAGGTCAATCCGGGTTTCTTGGAAAAATGATAACTTTGCAGCCGAAAAAGGGGAAGATTGTGGAACAGGTAATTCATCAGACAAATATTCGTAAGGAACTGACCCGTCTGGTCGTTCCGATATTCATTGAGACTCTGCTGATCATGATGCTGGGAGCAGTAGACACCATCATGCTGAGCCAGTATTCCGATGAAAGTGTGGCAGCGGTAGGTGTAGTCAACCAGATTGTCATGTTTGCTTTTCTGGTATTCGAGGTGATTAACATCGGAACTTCGGTATTGTGCTCGCAGTACCTGGGAGGAAAGCTTTATAAAAACATGATTCAGGTAGTAGGGGTATCTTTGCTGCTGAATCTGGTGGTCGGACTGGTAGTCAGTGCCATTCTTCATTTTGGTGCGGAAACCCTGCTGGGCTGGATGGGACTGCGTCCGGAACTGCTGAAATACGGTATCGGCTACATGGAGATTGTGGGTGCCTTTGCCTTTTTTCAGGCCCTTTCACTGACGGTCTCTGCCTCGTTGCGCAGTGCCAATAAGGCGATTTATCCGATGATGGTGACAGTCTTGGTGAACATTATGAATATCATCGGTAATTACTCGCTGATCTTCGGTAAGTTCGGTTTTCCCGAACTGGGTGCCGAGGGAGCGGCCATTTCCACTTCGGTGGCACGAGGTGTCAGCATGGTGGTACTGTTTGTGATTTTGTTCCGGAAACACATCTCGCGTTTCCCCTTGAAATACTTCCGTCCTTTCCCCTGGATTGAACTGAAGAACCTGCTGAAAGTGGGTCTGCCTTCGGCCGGAGAGAACCTTTCCTACAGTTTTTCACAGGTGGTGATTACGTATCTCATCAATATATTGGGCAACAACGCCCTGGCAACCCGTACCTATACGGTGAACATCGTAATGTTTGTGTATTTGTTTGCCATAGCGATGGCCCAGGGAGGTGCCATCAGTATCGGACACCTGGTAGGGCAGAAACGGATTCATGCGGCTTATCTGCTGGGACGGTATGTTATGCGGCTTTCCATCCTTGTATCCCTTATCCTGTCGTGCATCTGGGCCGTGTGCGGACATACCCTCTTTTCGTTGCTGACCGACAACGAGGAGATTATCCGTATGGGGGTAACGATTATGGTGGTGGATATTGCCGTGGAAATCGGCAGAGCCGTCAATATTTATGCCACGAATGCCCTGCGCGCTGCCGGTGACGTGAACTTCCCCTTCTATGTGGGACTAGTGGTGCAGTGGACGGTTTCAGTTGGGTTCAGTTATCTGCTGGGTATCTACTGGGGATGGGGGCTGATAGGCATGTGGTGTGCCTTCCTGCTGGATGAGAATATCCGGGCCCTCATTTTTGTCCGGAGATGGGGCAGCTTGAAATGGGCCAAAAAGGGATTTGTGAAATAATCAGCGAATACAGCCGGGACAGACCGGTAAAAGGGACTGGTGTGTGCGGGAGGAGATTTTCTTTGAACGGACATACTTGTTTACAAGCATCGCCCTGCTATTCTCTCTGTAGGAGTACGGCAGGGTGATGCTTATTATGTAGCATACGGTTTGCTGTCGAATGCTTCTCTGTAACTTACATGCTGGCCTTCAGCGCCTTGATGATAGCTGCGCTGAAACCGGAAATTTCCAGTTCGTTGAGGCCCTTGATGGTAATTCCTCCCGGGGTGGTTACCTTTTCAATTTCCAGAGCCGGGTGTGTCTGCTCGTGCTGCAGCAACAACCGGGCACTTCCTTCCAGGGTCTGTGCCACCAGCGTCATTGCATCTTTGGGGCGTAAGCCGGTTTCTATACCTGCCTGCATGGCAGCCTGCACGTACTTCATTACGTATGCAATGCCGCACGAAGCCAGTGAGGTACCCGCAGCAAAGAGTTTTTCCTCTATCAGCATGGAGCGTCCCATCTCATTGAACAGCGTCATCATAATCTGGGTCTGCTGTTCCGTAGCGTTTCTTCGGGCGATTAAGGTCATGCTGGCACATTCCGAAATGGCCGTATTCGGTATGACGCGGAAGATAGGCATTTCCGGATCCACAAAATGAGCCAGGTCCTCGAAGGTCAGTCCGGCGGCAACCGAAACCAGTATCTGTGGCTGGCGCAACCGCAACGGCTTTAAGACTTCTTCTACTTTCCAGGGTTTTACCGCAATGATTACAATGTCAGCTTCTGCAGCATCTTTGTTGCAGTTGCTGGTATGAATATCCGGATATTCGGCTTTCAGCCGTTCCAGTTTCTCGTTGCTGGGATTCGTCACAATGATATCCTGTGCCTGTATATAGTGTCCCCGGGCAAGTCCGCGGGCAATGGCACCTCCCATATTTCCGGCTCCGATGATTGCTATTTTCATAATTCGTCAGATTAATGTGATATACAAAGTTATAATTAAAAAAGAAAGAATCCTATTTTGTACTTCTTATTTTGCCGGTTTTGAAAATGAGGAGGACATAGAGGAAGAGGGCAAGTTATTAACAGGTCAACAAGGCCGGGGGATAAAAGTAAGGCCGTGATTCCTAATGAGATGAGGAAATCACGGCCTTGCCGGTTGTTTATATGTGCTTTCAAATGTTTGTTTCTGATACCTGTATTTCCTCTCGGGAAAAAGCCTCTTCAACTGCTCGTCAGCTGGCTACGGCTATCAGCAGAGAACCCGATGCAGACGCTCCAGGAACTCATCGGCTTCTGCCTGAGACAGACAGAGAGGAGGAAGCAGACGGATTACGTTGGTTCCGCTGACTCCCGTAAAGACTTTCTGCTCGAAGAGGAGGCGTTTTCTGATTTCCTTGACTGGCTCTTCAAATTCCATACCGATCATCAGACCTCTTCCTCTCACTTCCTTGATTTGTTTGAAATGAGTGAGTTCTTCCAACAAGTGAGCTCCTACCGTTGCGGCATTCTCTACCAGGTGCTCGCTCTTCATGACATCCAGTACGGCAATGGCAGCGGCGCAAGCCAGGTGGTTGCCTCCGAAGGTGGTTCCGAGCTGACCGTAAACCGGAGTGAACTTCGGACTGATCAGTACCCCTCCCATCGGGAAACCGTTGGCAATGCCTTTGGCCATGGTGATCATGTCCGGGCGGATGCCGTTGTACTGGTGAGCGAAAAACTTACCGCTTCTTCCGTATCCCGACTGGATTTCATCGAGAATCAGTACGGTACCGGTCTTGTCACATTCCTGACGGAGGGCCTGCATGAATTCGGTAGTCGGCAACTGGATGCCGCCAACGCCCTGTATGCCTTCTATGATGACCGCACAGACATCCCCTTTCCCGAGTTCAGCCTTCATGGCCTCGATGTCATTCAGCGGCAGATAAGTCACGTGGTTATTGGCATTGACCGGAGCAATGATCTTCGGATTATCCGTCACCTCAACTGCCAGTGAGGTACGTCCGTGAAAAGCCTTCGCAAAAGAAACCACCCGGGTACGCTGGTTATGGAAAGACGCCAGTTTCAAGGCATTTTCATTGGCCTCGGCTCCCGAGTTGATCAGAAACAGCTGATAATCATCATATCCGCAGAGTTCCCCCATGCGGTCGGCCACTTCCTGCTGCAGCTTGTTGATGACCGAATTGGAATAAAATCCCAGTGTGGCAACCTGTTTGCTCAGGGCCTCCACATAGTGCGGATGTGCATGTCCGATAGAGATGACCGCATGTCCGCCGTAAAGGTCCAGGTATTCGGTTCCTTTGTCATCCCATACATGACATCCTTTTCCACGTACGATGTTCACATCGAACAATGGATATACATCAAATAGTTTCATAGTTTACTGCATAATATCAGAAGGCAGAAGGCTTGAGTGTCAGTCCCACTGTTTCTTCCAGGTTGAACATCAGATTCATGTTGTGCACGGCCTGTCCGCTGGCCCCTTTCAGCAGGTTGTCGATGCAGGAAACAATGAGCAGTTTGTCTCCGTGTTTTTCCAGGTGAATCAGACACTTGTTGGTATTGACCACCTGTTTGAGGTCAATGTTCTTCTCCACAATGTGCGTAAATGAATCTTTGGCGTAATAATCCTCGTAGATCTTGACAAGCTCCGGCAGTTCGACCTTTGTTTTGACAACGATGGTGGCAAAGATACCCCGTGCGAAGTCTCCCCGGTACGGGATAAAGTCGATTTCAGCATCGAAACTCTGCTGCAACTGCTTCAGTGACTGTTTGATTTCGGGTACATGCTGATGAGAAAACGGTTTGTAAATGCTCATGTTGTTGTTTCTCCAGCTGAAGTGTGAGGTCGCTCCCGGTTTAACTCCGGCTCCCGTACTTCCGGTAATGGCATTCACCATCACATCATTGTTCAGCAGCAGATGCTTTGCCAGCGGAAGCAGTCCCAGTTGGATACAAGTCGCAAAACATCCCGGGTTCGCCACGTGCTTGCTCTGGCAGATGGTTCTGCGGTTCAGTTCAGGCAAACCATATACAAAGTCGTGTTCCTCGCTCTTGATGCGGTAATCCATAGACAGGTCGATGATCTTCAGGTCTTCCGGAATCTCATGACTTTCCATGAATTTTTTTGTGTCTCCATGTGCCGTACAGAAAAACAATACGTCGATGCTTTCCAGAGGAAGCTCGTCGGTAAATACCAGGTCGGTTTCTCCGTACAGACCTTCGTGTACGTCTGTAATCTTATTTCCAGCGTTGCTGGAACTGTTGATGAATTTTATCTCTACATCGGGGTGATTGATCAGCAGGCGAATCAGTTCGCCTGCCGTATATCCAGCCCCTCCTACGATTCCTGCTTTAATCATGAATTGAGTCTTTGTTTTTTAAATGTTTTCTTCGTCTTTGTGGTTCGCATAATAAGCGCGAAGCGGGGTAGAAAGTACCTTGATGAAGCCTTTCGCATCTTCGGCTGTCCATCCTTTCTGCATTTCTCCGTATTCCCCGAATTTGTTCTTCACCAGGTCGTCTTTTGAGTCAACTCCCACTGTTGCGAAGCTGTACGGACGAAGTTCCAGTATGGCAGTACCGTTGACATTGCGCTGTGATTCCTGCAGCATGGCTTCGATGTCACGCATCACCGGCTCCAGATACTGGCTTTCGTGCAAGAACATACCGTACCAGTTGGCTACCTGGTCTTTCCAGTATTGCTGCCATTTGCTCAGGGTATATTTTTCGAGGAACTTGTGCGCACCGATGATCAGCATAGGAGCAGCCGCTTCGAAACCGACTCTTCCCTTGATGCCGATGATGGTATCTCCTACGTGCATGTCACGGCCGATACCGTAAGCGGCTCCGATTTCTTCCACCTTCTGGATGGCCTTGATCTTATCCTCGAAGACCTCTCCGTTGACCGCATACAGTTCTCCTTTTTTAAATTCCAGTTTCAGCAGTTCGCTTCCGGTCTTGCTGACCTGTTTCAGATAAGCGCTTTCGGGAAGTCCCTGGGTAGAATCCAGGATTTCTCCACCACAGATAGAAGTACCCCAGATACCTACGTTGTATGAATATTTCAGTTTGGTGAAATCCGCTTCAAAACCGTGTTCCTTCAGGTAGTTGATTTCATAGTCGCGGCTCAGCGCCATGTCGCGTGTCAGGGTGATGATTTCCACTCCCGGTGCCATGACCAGGAAAGTCATGTCGAAGCGTACCTGGTCGTTGCCGGCTCCGGTAGAACCGTGTGCAATGGCATGGGCACCAATCTCATTGGCATACCGTGCGATGGCCAGTGCCTGGAAGATACGTTCCGAACTTACGGAAACCGGATAGGTTCCGTTACGCAGTACGTTTCCGAATACCATGTATTTCAGGCTCTTTTCATAATATTCCTGAGTAACGTCCAGGGTCACATATTTTACTGCTCCCAGTTTGTAAGCATTTTCTTCGTTCTGCTTCAACTGTTCAGGGCTGAATCCTCCGGTGTTGGCGCAGGCTGCGTACACTTCGTATCCTTTTTCTTTCGCCAGATACATAACGGTAAATGAGGTATCTAATCCGCCGCTGAATGCAACGACTACTTTCTTCTTTTCTTCCATGGTTATATTTTTATTATGAGTTTTGCGGAATATTTCTGTGTCTATATATAATAATGTATATACGGCATCAGAAATTGTTTATTTTATCGTCTGTATGTAAGGCCGGATCGTAAAGCATGGCGGTACAGATACAGAATTTGCGCTTTTTAGCGACCAGGATTTCGTGGTTGATGCATCCTTCACATCCTTTCCAGAAGGCCTCGTCGTCTGTCAGTTCGTTGAATGTAACCGGTACGTATCCCAGTTCCGTATTCATTTTCATGACTGCAGCTCCCGAAGTCAGGCTGAATATCTTGGCTTTCGGCCATCGCAGGCGTGACAAGGTAAAAGATGCATGCTTGATTCGCTTGGCCAGTCCGCATCCCCGGTATTTGGGATGTACAATCAGTCCGGAAGTGGCCACATATTGTTTGTTCCCCCATGATTCGATGTAGGTAAAGCCTGCAAATTCATCTCCACAGAGCGCGATGATGGCTTTTCCTTCCTTCATTTTGGTGGCTACGTATTCGTGTGTACGTTCGGCGATACCTGTTCCACGTACTTTGGCTGCCTCGCGGATGGTATCAAGAATTGTGTCAACATATACCTCGTGTGAGGCGTCGGCTACCATTACGTCAATTTGTTTGGTGTCCATTTTTTGTCTGTATCTTGATCTTGTTTTAAATATGATTGATATTCGGTATAATGTGTGCCAGAGCTTGCTTGACACTGGTACGTGTACATCCTTCGCGGACTACCAGCATGATGGTGTCGTCACCGGCAATGGTACCTATTATTTCATGAAAATGATTGTTGTCGATGTCATAGGCCAGGCTGCTTGCATATCCCGGACGAGTCTTGATGACTGCAATGTTGTCTGAGAATTCGATGGAAACAAAGCCGTTATGACGTAGCATTTCAGAAGCGCTCTGCGGTTCGGTCATACGCTTGTACATGGTATTGTTGGGCAAAACGTATACGTAATTTCCGTTCATGCTTGCTGCCTTGGCTACTTTCAACTGTTTCAAATCTCTTGAAAGTGTGGCCTGGGTGAGCTGGAAGCCTTCTTTGGCCAATTCCTGAAGTAATTCTTCCTGACTTCCTACTTCTTTACTCGAGATAATCATCTTTATAGAGTCGAGTCTGCTGTTTTTACTTTTCATCGTGTATAATTATTCTGTTATTGGCTGCAAATATACGGATTAAGTGGAAATTATATGCATATTCTGTTGTGTTTTTGTGTTTTTATTCTTAATAAATGTGAATTGTATTCCATTGGCAGGCTACGGAAGGTTGACTTAGATTCTAATTATTATTTTTCAGACTGATTTTTAAAAACTTTTAATTATTTCAATAGCTTGCTATACACTCCTTGTGGAAATAAGAAAGTTTTGTGAATAAGTATGCTATACTTTATCTGAAACTCCTTTTTCCTTTTTGCCCAATATGGATGATTTGTAAAAAATAGTCATATTTTTTTGGTATATTTGTTGAAAAATTTATTTTTTTCTTTAAATTTGTGCCGTTGACTTATAAAAGAAGACAAGGAATTTTTAGTTTGATTTGATATAATATCAGAGCTCTTTGACAAGTAAGTACTTATTAAGTTTTAGATTGGTTGGTTTTTTTTAGGCAAAAACGAAGAGAATAAGAACAAGAAACATTTAAAGTGAAATCTATGAAAGCATGAATTTTATTGAGAGATACGTGGCTTTATCCTGAAGACGTATTTCGTAAAAGCAATTTTTAGGAATTATTAAAATAAACATTTAAATTAACCTTATCTAAATGAAACGGAGCAAATATTCTCAATTACTATGGTTTTTGCTATTGGTTCCAGGGAATGCCATCTTGGCTTCTTCTTATAATAAATTGGATTCCAATGACATTTCTATGTCACAGCAATCTGTTACAACCAAGGGTACTGTTGTAGATTCAAAAGGAATGCCTTTGATTGGAGTAAGTATCCTTGAAAAAGGAACTACTAATGGTACCATTACCGATATCGACGGTAATTTTACGCTGAATACATCTGCAAGTGCTACGCTCGAAATTTCTTACATCGGTTATAAGACATTAAGTCTGGAGGTAAAGCCTGATTTAGGACAAATTGTGATGTCTGAAGATACGGAAGTCCTTGATGAAGTAGTCGTTACTGCATTGGGTATCAAACGTTCGCAGAAAGCATTGAGTTACAATGTGCAGGAGGTGAAAGGCGATGCACTTACTGCCGTAAAGGACGCAAACTTCATGAACTCACTTGCCGGTAAAGTGGCTGGTGTTCAGATTAGCAGCGGTGCTACAGGTGCCGGTGGTGCTACCCGTGTGGTAATGCGTGGTATGAAGTCTTTGACAAAAGACAATAACGCATTGTATGTAATCGATGGTGTGCCCATGTTCAATACCGGAAAGAGTGGTGGTGAAGGTCAGTTTGGGGAAATGGGTGGCTCGGATGCTGTAGCCGACCTTAACCCGGACGATATTGCCAGCGTAAGTATGATGACCGGTCCTTCTGCAGCTGCCTTGTATGGATCGGCTGCTGCTAATGGTGTGGTTCTGATTACTACAAAGAAAGGTGCGGTGGAACGTACTTCTGTATCGGTATCTAACAGTACTACTTTCTCCAAGGCTTATATGATGCCGGAAATGCAGAACCGTTTTGGCACCAGCTCAGGTCTGTTCAGTTGGGGTGACTATACAAGCAGAAGGTATAATCCGTCGGATTTTTTCAACACCGGTACCAATATCATCAACTCTATCTCTTTGTCAACCGGTAATGAAAAGAACCAGACTTACTTGTCGGCATCGACTACCAATTCAGACGGTATCCTTCCCAATAACAACTATAACCGTTATAATTTTACAGCCCGTAATACTACCAATTTCCTGAACGACAGACTGACATTGGATCTTGGAGCCCAGTATATTGTACAGAACAATACGAACATGGTCTCTCAGGGACAGTATTATAACCCGATTCCGGCATTGTATATTTTCCCGCGTGGTGAGAATTTCGATGAAGTCCGTCTGTATGAACGGTATAATACCAACTACGGTTATATGGAACAGTACTGGCCTTATGGTGATGGGGGTATGTCGTTGCAGAACCCTTACTGGATTCAGAACCGTATTGTCCGTACTTCTGAAAAGAAACGTTACATGTTGAATGCTTCCTTGAAATGGAAAGTTACCGACTGGTTCAATATTACAGGTCGTGTGAATCTGGACAACTCGGATTATCGTAACCGGGAAGAAAAATCGGCATCTACTTTGACTACTTTCTGCGGTGTGAGCGGTGGTTTGAAGGACGTAATGCGTCAGGAGCGTTCATTGTATGCGGATGTATTGGGAACTATTGACAAGACTTTCGGTGAATTCCGTCTGAATGCCAACTTCGGTGCTTCCATTTACCATACTTCAATGGATGAAATCTCCATTGCCGGTGACTTGATTATTCCGAACTTCTTCCAGATTAACAATATCAATTTCTCTGCAAACTATAAACCGGAGCCAGATGGATATCAGGATGAAATCCAGAGCGTGTTTGCCAGTGCTGAGTTGAGCTGGAGAAATCAGTTGTATCTGACACTGACAGGCCGTAACGACTGGGATTCAAAATTGGCATTCTCTGACCAGCCTTCTTTCTTCTATCCGTCAGTGGGACTTTCTGCGGTATTGTCGGAAATGTTTGATTTGCCGGAAGTGATTACTTATGCAAAGGTGAGAGGTTCTTATACTGTGGTAGCTTCTTCATTCGACCGCTTCCTGACTAATCCGGGTTATGTATATAACGGACAGACACATAACTGGGAAAATCCGACTACTTATCCGATGAAGAACATGAAACCGGAAAAAACCAAATCATGGGAAGTTGGTTTGAACTTGAAATTCTGGGAAAACCGTTTTAGCCTGGATGCTACTTACTATCGTTCAAATACGTTGAACCAGACTTTCAGCGTGGATATTCCACCTTCTTCTGGATATAACAAGGCTATTGTTCAGGCCGGTAATGTACAGAATCAGGGTCTGGAGCTGGCTGTAGGTTTCAGAGACGAATGGGCTGGTTTCGGATGGTCTTCTAATGCCACCTTTACATTGAACCGCAATAAGGTAAAACGTTTGGCCAGTGGCTGTACGAACCCGGTAACCGGAGAAGTGATTCAGATGGATGAAATGCATGTCGGATGGCTGGGTAAGGAAAACGTGGCTCCCCGTGTGATCCTGACAGAAGGCGGTACTATGACCGATATCTATGTTTACAATGCATTGACAAAAGATAATAACGGCAATATTAAAGTCGACCAGAGTGGAAATATCAGTATGTCAGACTCTTCTACTCCGACCAAGGTAGGTGATTTGGATGCCGATTTCAATCTGGGATGGACCAACCACTTTACTTACAAAGGCATTGACCTGGGAGTTGTACTTTCGGCACGTGTGGGTGGTCTGGCTTATTCGGCTACTCAGGGTATTCTGGACTATTACGGTGTATCAGAGGCTTCAGCAATCGCACGTGAAAACGGTGGTATACCTATCAACAACGGTATGGTTGAGGCTCAGAAATATTACCAGACTATCGGTACCGGTGAAGGTGGTTACGGACGCTACTATCTGTACAGTGCTACCAATGTGCGTTTGCAGGAGTTAAGCCTGAACTATACACTTCCTAAGAAATGGTTCAAGAATGTAGCTAACGTGACTTTGGGCGTGGTAGGACGTAACTTGTGGATGATTTACTGCAAGGCTCCGTTCGATCCGGAACTGTCAGCTTCTACATCAAGTAACTATTATATGAATGTGGATTATTTTATGCAGCCAAGCTTGCGTAATATTGGATTCAATGTAAAAGTTCAATTCTAAAGGTTATAATGAAGGTCATGAAAAAATTTATAAGAAATATAACAGCCGGTGCAGCTTTACTGCTTATGGTGGGAGGTTGTACGGACAAATTTGAAGAATACAACACGAATCAGTATCAGATTCATGAGGCTGACCCTGCTACATTGATGAAATCAATGATTGAAACAATCGTCAATATCCAGCAGAATGACTCACAGATGCAGGACCAGATGGTTGGACAGTATGGTGGATATTTCTGTGCGTCTAATGTATGGAGTGGTACTAACTTTGGTACTTATAATCCGAGTGATGCCTGGAATGCTTCTCCTTGGAATACCAACTTCCAGAAAATTTATGGAAACTTCTTCCAGATTAAGGAAGCCACCAATTCATCCGGACACTATTATGCATTTGCTTGTATGATACGTGCTATCAATATGCTGCGTATTGCTGATACATATGGTCCGATGCCTTACAGCCAGGTGAGAAAAGGTAATTTCTATGTGTCTTATGATACTCAGGAACAAGTGTATAAGGCTATTCTGGATGATTTGGCCAATGCGGCAGAGGTATTGTATAGTTACCATGCAGAGACTAACGGAAATGCTCCGCTGGGTGCCAATGATCCGGTATTTGCCGGAAATTATGCCAGCTGGGCAAAACTGGCCAATTCCATGCGTCTGCGTGTAGCAATGCGTGTCAGCTCATTCTTGCCGGAGGTGGCTAAGGAGGCTGCCGAAGCTGCTACATCACATAAGGCCGGCTTGATTGAAGCCAATAACGATAACGCTATGATGGATTGTGGTACTCAGACCAATCCTTACCAGTTGGCTGCTGTTTCCTGGGGTGACTTGCGTGTAAATGCCAATATCGTAGATTATATGGCCGCTTACAAGGATCCACGTGCTGCCAAGTATTTCAATGCTTCTACCATTGCAGGATTGGACGGACAGTATGCTGGTATGCGTACGGGAGATAAAGATTTTGCAAAAGCAGATGCTGGCGGGTATTCTACCCCGAATATTTCGGGCTCGGATAAGTTATTGGTATTCTGTGCTGCTGAAACGGCTTTTCTGCGTGCAGAAGGTAAGTTGCGTGGCTGGAATGTAGGTTCGAAAACTGCCAAGGAATATTATGAAGAAGGTATTACACTTTCAATGTCTCAGTATGGCGTTTCTGCTGCTGATTATCTGACGGATGAAACTGTACCGGCTGTTTCTCATGTAAGTGATAATGTACAGAAGGCTCCGGCAACTATTTCAAATACAGTTTGTGTAAAATGGGATGATGCAGACAATACGCTTACTGGTAAAAACTTCCAGCGTATCATTACTCAGAAATGGATTGCCAACTATCCGTTGGGCTTGGAAGCTTGGGCAGAACAGCGTCGTACCGGTTTCCCGGAATTCTATCCTTGCATTGATAATCTTTCCAATGGTGTAGTGAACTCATCCAGAGGTGCCCGTCGTTTGGCATTCCCTTATACTGAAAGACAGAATAATAAGGCAAACTGCGACCAGGGAGTGTTGGACTTGGGTGGAAATGATACTCCTGCTACCGACCTGAAATGGGCAAAGAAGGATTAATAACCAAATTTAAATGAAAAACAGTGGTATGAAAAAAATACATTTATTATCTACTTTATTTTTGTCATTGACAACTTCTTTCATGGCAAGTTGCAGTGACTGGACGGATGTAGAGGCTGAGGTCTTCCCTGAAGACATCACTTCTGAAGAATATTATGAAGCCTTGCGCGAATATAAAAGAAGCGATCACCAACTTGCGTTTGGTTGGTTCGGAGGTTGGAGCGGCGAAGGTGCCTTTATGAAAAAATCGCTTGCCGGAATTCCGGACAGTGTAGACATTATATCTATCTGGGACAATGGGTTGGGACTTTCTGAAGCGCAGAAGCGTGACATGCAGTTTGTACAGCAGGTGAAAGGTACCAAAGTGGTTTTCTGTAGAATTCTGGCTTATGTGGGTGACGGTTTTACTCCGTCTCATGTAGGAGAAGGGTTGGAAGGTCAGGAATACCGCAATGCGGTCAATGAGTTCTGGGGATTCCCTTCTGATGAAAGCGATCAGGCAGCAGTAGAAACTTCTATCCGTAAATATGCACGGGCTGTGGCAGATACCCTGAATGCATATGGTTACGACGGATTTGATATTGATTATGAACCGAATGCCGGTCCTCATGTGGGTAACCTGATAAAGCCGGGTTCGGGAGGTCATTATGCAAACAATGAGAATTTTGCGATTTTCCTTGATGAACTGGGTAAGTATTTTGGCCCGAAGTCGGGAACTGGCAAACTGCTGCTGATTGATGGTGAGCCTCAGAGTATGAATGACATACCGAAACTGGGAACTTATTTTGACTACTTTGTCATTCAGGCCTACAATTCAGGAAGTGACAATAATCTGGACGGACGTCTTCTGGGAGGTCCTGGAGCCTACAAATGCGGATTGGTAGAAACCTTTGGTGAAGTATTGGGTGAAGAAAAAGTAACCAATATGACTATTATGACTGAAAATTTTGAGGCTGTAGATATTGCAATGAACGGAGGATATAATTATACAGACCGTTGGGGAAACAGTATGAAGTCGCTGGAAGGTTTTGCACGTTGGCAGCCTCGTAATGGCTTCCGGAAAGCGGGAGTGGGTACTTACCACATGGAAGCTGAATTCGGAACCAATCCGGAATATAAGAATTTGAGAAATGCTATTCAGATTATGAACCCTTCAGGTCATTCTTTGCTTAAAAAATAGATAATGTTATGAAACGGAAAAATTATATGAAAATATGTCTTCTCTCGGTTTTGTTTGCCGGATTGGGGGGATTGATATCTTGCGATGATGCGAAATACAATACGCTGGATACCCATGCTTATATTAATGAAGCCTTGTCGGGTACGAGTGTAAAAGTGAACGTGGATGTAAATAATGAGAGCTCTACCACATTGGATATCCATGTGAGTGATGCTGCTGCCATGGATAGCCACTTTAAACTGGAGGTGGATCCTTCGGTTTTGGATGAATACAACCGGATTAACGGTACCAGTTATATCACTTTGCCTGACGGACAGTATGTATTGCCGGAAGATATTGTCATCGAAGCCGGTCAGTATAATGCTTCAGAAACGAAGGTGGTATTGGAGCCCTTCTCAGACGAAATGATGAAATCGGGTGAATCATATGCTTTGCCTGTACGTCTGGTCTCAAAAGACGGAGCTTATCCGGTAATGGAAAATACAGGTACTTTTGTCATTTTGGCTGAAAGTATCATCCGTTTCTCTGCTCCGATGTTTACAGGCGGTGCCAAACTCTTCTCTCAGACTTATATCGATAATCCGGAAACTTATTCACAATACACTATTGAAGTTCGTTTCCAGATCAGCGATACGGGCAACCGAAACCGTGCAGTATTTTCTACCGATGACGGAGACGGACGTTATATCCTGTTGAGATTTGAAGATCCGAATGCGGAAAGTCCGGATCATCCGCTGCATTCTTTGGTTCAGATTCAGCTGCATAATGGTTATGTCAACCCGACTCACCATTTTGAAGTCAACAAGTGGCAGCACCTGGCAGTTACTTTCGACGGTATGAATTATCGTATTTATATCAATGGTGTCGACAGTGGTATGCTGGCATGCTCGGATGCTTGCAAGACCTTTAAAGGTATAAACTGGTTCACTGACGGTGACGGTAACCAGAGTGGCTGGTGGGGTAACTGTAAGATTCTGGTCAGTGAAGCCCGTATCTGGTCAGTAGCTCGTTCTGCTGCACAGATTCAGAACAGCATGACACAGGTTAGTCCGAAATCAAGCGGTCTGGAGGCTTACTGGCGCTTGAATGAAGGTACTGGAAGTACATTCGAAGATGCTACTGGAAAGAATCATTCACTGACTACTAACCAAAAGGTGACTTGGGTAGACGGTATCTTGTCTACAGATCCATCTACTGAGTGGCCTAAATAATTATTAATAATTAACTTACCGCAAGTTCATGGTTTTAGAATTGTATTAAAATCATGGACTTGCATACAGAAAGTAATAGCTTATGAAAAAGTTTTTTAGATATATATTGATGGCCGCTTTCATAGGCGGAACTGTCCCTTTGGCTTCATGCGATGACGATGAGGAAGCTTTGAATGAATGGGATATGACTTATGTCTCATTGCTTCAGGCTGATTATCTGAGACCTGTTCCAACAACTTTTAATTTGACTCATGCTGAAGGAACAGGTATAGAGGGAAGGGTGGAATTTTCATTTATGGCTTCTGCTTCAGAAACGGTGGAACAGGATGTGACCGTGGATTTTACAGTTGCCACGACTCTCCCTGTAAGCTCTGATAAAATTGTTCTGAGTGCACAGTCTGCTGTCATTAAAGCAGGCCAGAAAAATTCAGAACCGATAACACTGAGCATTACTGACTGGTCGGAACTTGAAAAGGTGAAAGAGGCTGCAGAATATACGCTCGACATTAATGTAAGAGGCATGAACTGTGCCGATGACGACGTGGCTCTCAGTCAGTTCAACCAGAAATTCTCTTTCAAGATTGTAAAAGCAGCAGAAAGACAGAAAGAAGAACAGCTGGTATCTACTCCGACCGAATGGGTCTTCACCTTTATGGAAGGTGTGGAAAATGCCAATTCCAATTCAGTGGCAGGCACCGGAGGTAATGACGTGGCAACTAATGGAGTTCCTTTCTGGTTTACTGTTGATTTTAAGACTGTCAAAACGGTATCAGGTATTCAGACCAAACACTGGGGGCCTTCTTATGCTCCGACTAAAATAGAACTGTTCCGCTCAGATGATGGCTTGGAATGGGTTTCATTAGGACAGTTTGATACAGGTGGATCTACTCAAACTGTAAAGTTAGGCGAAAGAGTGGATACTCGTTTCCTGAAGTATCAGATGATTACTGTACCAGGACGTGTTGATGTGACTGCTTTCTCTGTTTATATGTATCAATGATTCTATAATGAGATAAAATCATAAGTAGTGAGGGACAGCCGGGCGACCGCGCTGTCCTTTGCTGTTTTTTATGGCTATGACTGGGCAATTGAAGTATAGAGGGTATTTTTGAAAAAGAGCTGCTGGCTGGTTTCTGGAATGAAAAAATGTGGCAGACTGAAAGAAAATGCTGGATGAGAAAAGCAAAGGCAAAAAGAAACCCCGCGGAGCAGTCGTAAATGACTTTTTCGCAGGGCTCTTTCCGTTTGAATGACGGAATATATTACCTATGTATTATTCACGTATCAGTGCAGCCTGCTGCTGTACTTCCTGAGGAACGTAGTCGCTCTGGAAGAAGCGGCTTGCACGGAGCAGGTGACGCCAGATACTTACCAGCTCTTGTGATTCCTGAAGAATATTCAGGTATACCATCGAAGCTTTCAGGCTGGCACTGTCGGCCTCCTGCATGTGATTCATCTGCTGTTTGCGCAGTGCCGAAATCTTATTTTTCAAGGCATCTCCCTTTACCAGGATATCGTCAGCCTCGCTGTAGTTGTTAGCTTCAATCGATGCACAAGTCCGTTCCATCAGCGTACAGAGCTCTTCTCTGATCGGCAGGAATTCTGCAATGCTCTCTTTTGAAATCGGATTGAAGTTGTTGTCTACGTGTTCCTTACAAGGCTCACAGATACGCTTCAAACAGTACAGCATCTGTTCGCAACTGTTGCTGCCCAGGTGGAACCAGGTATTCTTTTCAATGGCTACCGTGATAGGAATACGGCGCAGTCCCAGAATTTCCTTACGGCGACGCTTCTTGAGCATTTTCTTCTGCTCGTCTGCGGTACTCATCGCCTTTTTCAGCAATTTGAGGTCTTCGTTAATGAATCCGTCAGTAATCTTCACATAGCTTTCTTCGCTGAAGCGGAGGTAGCTGGTCATTGTTTCCTGGAAGTGCATACGGAGCAGGGTAAGGATTTCCCCCTTGTCTTTGCTCTGCATCATGCGCTTGAAGGTATCATCCTGAAGTTCGGCCTTTTCTTTCTTGCCATACTGTATGTGGCTGCGTACCAGCAGGAATACGGCAACACCGATGAAGATGAACATACCTACGAAGCTGGTATAGAACATGATGGCAGTTACCAGGGCACAGATGGTGAAGGCTACGAAGGCCGTGATGAACCATCCTCCGATGACAGACAACATACCGGTGATACGGTAAACTGCGCTTTCACGTCCCCAGGCGCGGTCGGCCAGTGAGGTACCCATGGCTACGATGAAGGTAACGTAAGTAGTAGAAAGCGGAAGTTTCATGGTGGTTCCGATGATGATGAGCAATCCGGAAAGTACCAGGTTCACAGCAGCGCGTACCATATCGAAGGCTGCTCCGTTTTCCAGAATCACCTCATCTTTGTTGAAACGGCTGTCAATCCAGCGGCGTACTCCCACCGGGATGACCCGAACCAGAAACTCATTGATAGAGGTTGCGCGGCGTACGATGGTACGTGCCAGTGCAGAAGAACCGAACATTTCGTCACCTTCTTCCTGACGGGCAAGGTCGACAGATGTTTTGATTACATTCTTAGCTTTTTTGGAAGTTGCCAGTGCATATACCATGATTACGCCCGACAAGAACAGGAATATAGCGGGTGTTTGTGCGGATGACATGAGGGATGACATCATGAAGTCGTGTACACCGGCTCCGTTGGAGTTGGCCACATAGTCGGTATACGCGGAGAAGCCTGCCAGAGGAACTCCGATGAAGTTGACAAGGTCGTTACCGGCAAACGCAAGTGCCAGTGAGAAGGTTCCAAGCAATACGATGATGCGGAATACGTTGACCTTGCACCAGTGTAAAATCTGCATGAATGCAGTGAAGAAAAGGAAGCAGGCAGTCACCAGCATGGTGGTGTTCGCTTCGATCCATCCCATTGCTTCGGGTGTCATGAAAGGAGCACTTTTCAGTCCTTTGATCAAGACGAAATAAGAAAGAGAAGTAACTGAAATACCTCCGAAGATACCAATGGTCCAGGAAAGTTTCTTTTTGTAATTGAAGCTGAAAATCAGGCGGGAAATGTACTGGACGAATGTTCCGGCGATGAAGGCGATAGCTACCGAAAGGAAGATACCCATGATGACGGAAAGTGCCTTTTCGGTGTTCATCATGTCGCCCAGCGTAAGCAGGCCGGTCTCGTCACCGATGATTTTCAGAATGGCCAGAATAAAGGTTCCTCCCAGCAATTCAAAAACCATGGATACGGTGGTCGAAGTAGGGAGCCCCAAGGTGTTGAACACATCCAGCAGCACCACGTCGGTAACCATCACCGCAAGGAGGATACACATGATTTCGTAGAAACTGAAATTTACCGGTTGGAAGATGCCGTGACGAGCGATATCCATCATTCCGTTACTCATGATCGCTCCGGCGAAAACTCCTGCAGCAGCTACAATGATAATGGTCTTGTACCGGGCCACTTTGGCGCCCACTGCTGAATTCATGAAATTGACAGCGTCGTTGCTGACACCTACCAGCAAATCAAAGATTGCCAGCATAAAAAGGAATATAACTATTCCCAGATAAATGGTTTCCATATGTTTAACTTGAGATATTTTTTCGGCGGCAAAACTAGATGAAACATGTTATACTGAGATGTCATAGATGTTACATTTGTGTTACAAAGTAAAAGAAAGATAAATTCACTATTTTATAGTGGGTTTATCGCCCGAAAATTAGTACCTTTGTATCCAAATATTTTAAAACTTAATAGCAATGTCAGAGTCAAAGAGAATTAAGACCGCTTTAGTATCGGTTTACCATAAGGACGGTCTGGATGCCATTATCCGTCGTTTAGCAGAAGAAGGCGTGGAATTTCTCTCAACAGGAGGTACACGTCAGTTTATCGAAAGCCTGGGTTATCCTTGCAAGGCTGTGGAAGACCTTACCAGCTATCCTTCTATTCTGGGTGGCCGTGTGAAGACACTTCACCCGAAAGTATTCGGTGGTATTTTGTGCCGTCGTGAACTGGAACAGGACCAGCAGCAGATTGCTCAGTATGAAATCCCTGAAATCGACCTGGTAATCGTAGACTTGTATCCGTTCGAAGCAACGGTTGCATCGGGTGCGGAAGCACAGGCCATCATCGAGAAGATCGATATAGGTGGTATCTCTTTGATCCGTGCGGCTGCCAAGAACTTCAATGACGTGGTAATCGTAGCCAGCAAGGCACAGTATAAGCCTTTCCTGGATATCATTACGGAAAACGGTGCGGTGACTACACGCGAAGAACGCCGCTGGTTTGCGAAAGAAGCGTTTGCAGTGTCTTCTCACTATGATTCGGCTATCTTCAACTGGTTTGACGGAGGTGAACACTCTGCATTCCGTTGCGCGGTAGAAGAACCGAAGACGTTGCGTTACGGCGAGAACCCGCATCAGAAAGGTATTTTTTACGGTGACCTGAGTGCAATGTTCGACCAGATTCACGGTAAGGAAATCTCTTACAACAACTTGTTGGACATCAATGCGGCTGTCGACCTGATTGATGAGTTCAAGGGTGAGACTACTTTCGCTATCCTGAAGCACAATAATGCCTGCGGTCTGGCTTCACGTCCTACCTTGCTGGAAGCATGGAAGGATGCACTGGCCGGTGACCCTGTATCTGCATTCGGTGGTGTACTGATTACCAATACTCCTGTAGACCGGGCTACTGCAGAAGAAATCAACAAACTGTTCTTCGAAGTAATCATTGCTCCGGATTATGATGTAGATGCGCTCCAGGTATTGACTCAGAAGAAAAACCGCATCATCCTGGTTCGTAAGGAAACTGAACTGCCTGCACTGCAGTTCCGCTCTTTGCTGAACGGAGTGTTGGTTCAGGACAAGGATACGAAGTCGCATACTCCGGAAGACCTGAAGCAGGTAACTGAAAAGGCGCCTACTGCAGCTGAAATTGAAGATATGCTGTTTGCCAACAAGATTGTAAAACAGAGCAAGAGTAATGCCATCGTACTGGCTAAGGGCAAACAACTGTATGCCAGCGGTGTGGGACAGACTTCACGTGTGGATGCCCTGAAACAGGCTATCGAAAAGGCCAAGTCATTCGGATTCGACCTGAACGGTGCCGTAATGGCCAGCGATGCTTTCTTCCCGTTCCCTGATTGTGTGGAACTGGCCGACAAGGAAGGTATCAAGGCTGTTATCCAGCCGGGCGGATCGGTAAGAGACGACCTGACTTTCCAGTACTGCAACGAACATGGAGTGGCTATGGTACTGACTGGAATCCGTCACTTTAAACATTAATAATTAATAAGGAAGCGGTTTAAAGTTTTACGGTTCCCGGATTGGACAGGCGTCTGGTCCGGGAACTTGTAAATCAAGACTGAGACTCAAGAACTAAATTTTAAACTAAGAACTTAAAAATGGGATTATTTTCCTTTACACAAGAAATAGCAATGGATCTTGGAACTGCCAATACGATTATATTGAGCAATGACAAGATTGTGGTAGATGAGCCGTCTGTGGTTGCACTTGACCGCCGGACTGACAAGATGATTGCAGTGGGTGAGCGTGCGAAACTGATGTATGAGAAAGAAAACCCGAACATTCGTACGGTGCGTCCGTTGCGTGATGGAGTCATCGCCGACTTCAATGCCTGTGAGCAGATGATGCGCGGGCTGATCAAGAAGGTGAATACGGGACGCCGTCTGTTTACTCCTTCCTTGCGGATGGTGATCGGTGTACCTTCCGGAAGTACGGAAGTGGAACTGCGTGCGGTGCGCGACAGTGCGGAACATGCAGGTGGCCGTGACGTGTACCTGATTTTTGAACCGATGGCTGCAGCTATAGGTATTGGTCTGGACGTGGAAGCGCCCGAAGGTAATATGATTGTGGATATAGGTGGTGGATCGACGGAAATCGCGGTTATCTCTCTGGGAGGTATTGTGTCGAACAACTCCATCCGCATTGCGGGAGATGATCTGACTGCCGACATTCAGGAATACATGAGCCGCCAGCACAACGTGAAGGTCAGTGAGCGAATGGCAGAACGTATCAAGATACACGTAGGAGCTGCCTTGACCGACCTGGGTGATGAGGCTCCCGAAGATTACATCGTAAGAGGTCCTAACCGCATTACGGCACTCCCGATGGAAGTTCCCGTATGTTATCAGGAAATCGCGCACTGTCTGGAGAAGAGCATCGCTAAAATCGAGACTGCCATCCTGAGCGCATTGGAGAATACACCTCCTGAACTGTATGCCGATATTGTGAGCAACGGTATTTATCTGGCAGGTGGTGGTGCCTTGCTGAGAGGTCTGGACAGACGCTTGACCGATAAGATCAATATACCTTTCCATATTGCAGAGGATCCTTTGCTGAGTGTAGCCAAAGGTACAGGTATTGCGTTAAAGAATGTGGATCGTTTTTCGTTCCTGATGCGATAAAGATTACAGGCAATTGACAATTGACAGTTTATGAGGTGAACAGGTTTCATTGAATTGTCTATTGTCAATTTTCAATTGCCATACATTGGATTATGAGAAATCTGCTGAATTTTTTGTTGAAACATGACCACTGGCTGCTTTTTATCTTTTTGGAAGTGGTCAGTTTCACTCTGTTATTTCGTTTTAATAATTATCAGGGAAGTGTTTTCTTTACTTCGGCCAATTATGTGACTGGGGCTGTATGTGAGATGGCAGGTAATATTACTTCCTACTTCGGATTACGCCGTGTGAATCGGGATTTGATGATGCGTAATGTGCAGTTGGAATTAGAGGCGCAACGCCTGAAGAGCCTGTTGTATCATTATGAGAAAGACAGTACACAAGTGGCTTTGGTAAACCGTTATCTGGAGGACACTTATTCGGTGATTCCTGCGCGCGTGGTGAACAACAGCATTGTGCGTACGGACAACTATCTGACCATCGACAAGGGAGAGGCAGACAGTGTGTATGCCGAGATGGGAGTGGTATGCGGTACGGGAGTGGTAGGCATTGTGTATCAGGCCTCGGCCCATTATGCCGTAGTACTTTCTGTCCTGAATTCGAAAAGCAGTATCAGTTGTAAGATAAAGCGTACCGATTATTTCGGAGTCCTCAAATGGGAGGGGGGCTCTTCACAATATGCCTATTTGCGTGACATTCCCCGTCATTCGGAGTTCAGCCTCGGAGACACTGTGGTGACAAGCGGACACAGTGCGGTCTTTCCGGAGGGTATTCCGGTGGGTACGGTAGACGATATGAGAGACAGTCATGACGGTTTGTCGTATTTGCTGAAGATACGTTTGTTTACTGACTTTGCACGGTTGAATGATGTAAGTGTGATCGGTTTCCAGGGAGCGGCCGAACAGGCGAATCTGGAAAAGAGTATTAAATAATGTATGTGTCCGGTGGCGACTGAACCGTGCCGGGAGTTTTATTGACGTTTAGTGTGAACTTTTATGATACAGTTAGTATATCGTTCTGCCTGGTTTGTCTTTTTCTTATTGCTGCAAGTGCTGGTGCTCAACCGGGTGCATATATCTGGTTATGCGACTCCGGTACTGTATGTGTACTTTATACTGATGCAGCGCACGGAGACTTCCCGCAAGCAACTGATGTTGCAGGCTTTTTTCCTGGGGCTGTGCGTGGATATTTTCAGTAATACTCCGGGAATGAATGCGGCGGCCAGTACGTTTCTGGCTTTTGTACGCAACGGGCTGCTGCGCATGCAGACGCTTCGGGGGATGACGGAAGATTATGCTCCGGGCATGCGTGCGATGGGAACCTCGCCTTTTCTGCGATACGTCATCAGTTGTGTCTTTATTCACATCACGCTGCTGCATCTGATTGATGCTTTCTCGCTGTGGCAGATGAAGAACCTGTTGTGGAAGATTCTTTCGGATGTGTGTGTGACGGTAATCTGTGTGGTATGTGTTGATATGGCTAGGAGGAAAAGATAGTGGACAGAAACTATGATCTGGTAAAAAGAAGATATGTAATCGGGGGGGCCGTGTTCTTCGTTGCTCTCTTGTTCATCGTGCGGCTGTTCTTCCTGCAAATCATGAGCGATGATTATAAGAAGAATGCCGACAGTAATGCGTTTTTGAAGAAAATACAATACCCTAGCCGGGGAGTTATCTACGACCGTAACGATCGCTTGCTGGTGTACAATCAGCCGGCTTATGACATTACGGTAATCATGAAAGAAATGGTAAGCCTGGATACTGTCGATTTGTGTCAGACGCTGAAACTTACACCTGAATTTGTCCGTAATCGTTTCCGGGACATGAAGAACCGGCGCCTGAATCCGGGATATTCTCCTTATACGAATCAAGTGTTCATGACCCAGCTCTCGGCCGAAGACTGTGGGGTCTTTCAGGAAAAACTGTTCAAATTTCCGGGGTTTTACATTCAGCGGCGTACCATCCGTCAGTATAATTACAATGCGGGGGCCCATATCCTGGGGGATATTGCGGAAGTCTCAAAGTCGGAAATGGAAGACGACGAGTATTACCTGCCGGGAGACTTTATTGGAAAACTGGGAGTGGAGCGCTCGTACGAAAAGCAGTTGCGCGGCGAAAAAGGAGTGGAGGTGCTGCTGAGGGATGCTCACGGAAGAATACAGGGAAATTATATGGACGGCAAGTTTGATAAGCCTTCCGTTCCGGGGAAGAACCTGGTATTGAGCCTGGATATCGACCTGCAAATGTTGGGTGAGCGTCTGCTGGAAGGAAAAATCGGCAGTATTGTGGCCATCGAACCGGAGACGGGAGAGGTGCTCTGTATGGTGTCTTCGCCTTCTTACGACCCCCATATGATGATCGGACGAAACCGTGGAAAGAATCACAATGCGATGGCACGCGACCCCTGGAAGCCGTTGCTGAACCGGGCGATTATGGGTACTTATCCTCCGGGGTCAACGTTTAAGACGACTCAGGCACTTACATTTCTTCAGGAGGGAATCATCAATACAAATACTAGTTATCCCTGTTTTGGAGGATTTTCTTATAAGGGACTGCGTGTAGGGTGTCATGGGCATCCTTCGCCTTTGTCCTTGGTCCCTGCTATTGCAACTTCCTGCAACGGTTATTTCTGTTGGGGACTGTATTATATGATCGGGGCACGCCAGAAATACGGTACGGTGCAGAAGGCCATGAATACTTGGCGTGATTACATGGTTTCGATGGGCTTCGGATATACGCTGGGCATCGACCTTCCCGGAGAGAAGCGCGGAATGATTCCGAATGCGAATTTTTACGACAAGGCGTATCGCGGGTCTTGGAACGGACTGACCGTCATCAGTATCTCTATCGGACAGGGGGAGGTGACGGCAACTCCTCTTCAGATTGCCAATCTGGGGGCGACCATTGCTAACCGGGGGTATTTCGTGACACCTCATGTGGTAAAGCAGATTGAGGGAGAGGTATTGGATTCACAGTATACCCGGCGGCGGTATACGCGGGTGGATGCAAGTCATTACGATGAAGTGGTGCAGGGTATGAGGGCTGCCGTTACGGGAGGTACCTGCCGGATGGCGAATTTGCCGGACATTGAGGTGTGCGGAAAGACGGGAACGGCCCAGAACCATGGAAAGGACCATTCGGCATTCATGGGATTTGCTCCGATGAACCAGCCTAAAATCGCCATTGCGGTGTATGTGGAAAACGGAGGATGGGGAGCCACGTACGGGGTTCCTATCGGCCGCCTGATGATTGAACAGTATTTAAAGGGAAAACTCAGCCCGGAAGACGAGGTATTGGCTACGGATATTCAGAAAAGAAGAATTGATTATGGCTTACAGGAAAGATAGTATATGGAAGACGGTGGACTGGTGGACGATTGCATTGTATGTCATACTGGTCATGTGTGGCTGGCTCAGTGTCTGTGGAGCTAGTTACGACTACGGTGACCCTGATTTCTTCAGTCTGTCTACCCGTGCCGGAAAGCAGTTGATGTGGATCGGATGTTCCTTCGGTCTGGGCTTTGTGCTGCTGATGATTGAGGAGCGCTTCTATGATACCTATGCCTATCTGATCTATGGTATCTTATTGCTTCTGTTGTTCGGAACCATCTTCAATCCTCATGAAATCAAGGGGTCGCGTTCGTGGATTGTCCTGGGACCGGTGAGTCTGCAACCGGCCGAATTTGCCAAGTTTGCTACGGCCCTGGCGCTTGCCAAGTATATCGGCGAATATACTTTCTCGATGGAGAGGGGAAAGAATCTGATGATGGCATTGGGAATCATTCTGGTGCCGATGGTGCTGATTGTGTGCCAGAAGGAGACGGGTTCAGCCCTGGTATATCTCTCCTTTTTTCTGGTGTTGTACCGGGAAGGAATGACTGGAGCGGTATTGTTTTCCGGCATTTGTTCGGTAGTCTATTTTATTGTGGGAATCCGTTTCAGTGAGGTCATGATGCCCGACGAATGTACCTCGTGGGGCGATTTCTCGGTAATGACCCTGATTGTGATTTTCGCGGCCTTGCTGGTGAAGGCCTATGGAAAGAACTACAGTCGTGCTTTCGGTTATATCCTGTTGGCAGGCCTTGGTACCATATTGCTGGGAGTTCTGTTCTCGTTGTACGTAATTCCTTACGACGTGGCCGTCTTGCAGGCGTTTGTCTTTCTGGCGTTGTGCATCTATCTGGTTTATCTCTTCCTGAGGGAAAGACTCCGGAGCTATCTGTATATCCTGTTTTTTGCCCTGGGTTCTGTAGGCTTTTTCTATTCGGCCGATTATGTCTTTAATGATGTGCTGGAGCCGCATCAGCAGGTGAGAATCAAGGTGCTGCTGGGTATGGAGGACGATCCGACGGGAGCGGGTTACAATGTCAACCAGAGTAAGATTGCCATCGGTTCGGGCGGTTTCCTGGGAAAAGGTTTTCTGAACGGTACCCAGACCAAACTGAAATATGTGCCGGAACAGGATACCGACTTTATCTTCTGTACGGTAGGTGAGGAGCAGGGTTTCGTGGGAGCATCTGCCGTCATTCTTTTGTTCTCGGTTTTCATCTGGCGCCTGATCTGGCTGGCCGAGCGGCAGAGTTCCCGCTTTGGCAGGGTGTACGGATACTGTGTGCTGAGTGTCTTTTTCTTCCACCTGTTTGTCAATGTAGGGATGGTACTGGGGCTTACCCCTGTAATCGGTATTCCCTTGCCTTTCTTCAGTTATGGAGGATCATCCCTGTGGGGATTCACCATCCTGCTTTTCGTCTTTCTGCGTATCGATGCTTCCCGTGAGGGGTAAGAGGCGGATACCGATATCACTGACTTCTTCCAGCGGATTCTCTTTCATGAGGTGGGTTAGCTGGAGAATGGAATCGGCCTCTTGCAGGCGGATGGTACCGATAGTCTGTACGTACTGAATCAGTGTCTTTCCGTTGCCCTTCCAGTTGCCTTCTTCCTCCGACAGATACAGATGAAAGGTATCTGCAGGCAAATCGGGCTGTGCCGGACGGCTCAAGGCGAGCCAGATGTCACGGAATGGATAGCGTACCGTATGGCGGATATCGATTTCCAGTGAATAGGTGCCGGGAAGCGAAAGGGAGTGGGGAAGCAGGAAAGAAAGCGTATCTTTATTTTCCCACGATGGACCGACCTGCTGGTACGAGTGGTATTGGGGAGAAGGCTGACAGCCGCTTGTCATGATTGTCAGCAGACTGCACAGACAGATGCATACGGACAGTGACCGTAAGTGTCGGGTAAAAAAATGAAAAACGTTATACATACTCAGTGGGATGACATATCATTTCTGTCTGATACACCACCTGTATCAGACAGAAATTGTAAAGTAATCAGGAAATAGGCTGTTCTTTTTCTACTACGGCCTTAGGACCGGCCGGCTTTTTATCTCCAGCCTGCTCATTGGCCGGTTTACGGTTGAAGTTGCGGTTGTTCTTTCCTCCGTTGTTCTTCTTGTTTTCCTGTCGTGCGGCAGGACGCGGTGCATTGCTGTTTTCCGAGGCAACAGGAGGACGCTTGGTGTTTTCTGCCTTGACCGGTTTCTCGTTCTTTGCGGGCTGATTTGTCTTTTCAGCTTCCAGAGAAACACCGTTCACTTCTTTGTGCTGAGGCTCGTTATTTCCTCCTTTTTTCTTTTCTCCGTTCTTTTTCTCGTTCTTTACGCCCGGAGCATTCGGCTTTTCTCCTTTTTTCTTTTTCCGATTCTTGTTTGCCTTGTTCTTGTCAAAACGGGTAAGACTTTCCTGCTCTAGCAAATCCTTCGACTGCTTGGTTTCAGTATGTCCGTCGTCCTGAAGCTTTTCCGGCTTTTCTCCTCGTTTATTCATGTTGATGATTTCAAAAGCACGTCGGGCAGTAATGGTTGCTTCATTAGTCAAGAAGTTTTTGTCGGTCGAATAAGTAATCATACCTTTCAAGATATCTGCCTTGAAGTAGAAGTAAGTTGCGTCTTGGGTTTCCAGCGTGATTTCCTTGCTTGGCAAGCGCTTCTGGCATTCTACGTATGCATCGATTTCATAATTGAGGCAACATTTCAGCTTGGCACACTGTCCGGCGAGTTTCTGCGGATTCAGTGAAATGTCCTGATACCTTGCCGCACTGGTTGAAACCGATACGAAACTGGTCATCCAGGTAGCACAGCACAGTTCGCGTCCGCAAGGACCGATACCTCCGATACGGCCGGCTTCCTGACGAGCTCCGATCTGTTTCATCTCGATGCGGACCCGGAAGGCTTCGGCAAGCACTTTGATAAGCTGACGGAAGTCCACACGCTCGTCGGCAATGTAGTAGAAAATGGCTTTGTTGCCGTCTCCCTGATATTCCACGTCACCGATTTTCATTTGCAGACCCAAGTCGGCCGCAATCTGTCTGGAGCGGATCATGGTGGCATGTTCGCGGCTCTTGGCTTCTTCGTATTTTTCCATATCAACCGGTTTGGCCTTACGGTAGACACGTTTGATTTCTGCATCCGGCTTCATGCCGCTTTTCTTCATCTGCAGCAACACCAGCCGTCCGGTCAGGGTGACGGTTCCGATGTCATGGCCGGGACTTGCTTCTACAGCCACGATATCCCCTTTTTCTAGTTTCAGACGGTTGCTGTTCTTGTAATATCCCTTCCGGGTATTCTTGAACTGCACTTCCACCATATCTTGTTCTTCCGGATCGGCAGGAATGTCTGCCAGCCAGTCGTATGTATTTAATTTGTTGTTCTGTCTGCCACAGCCTTTGCAGGACAGACATCCACTTCCGTTTTTCAGCAGGAACTTACTCATACTATATTATTTTTTATGCAGACTCTCCGGTCCGTTGCTTTGTATTGGCTGGTTCCGGAGAATATTCTTTATATATAGGTTTATATTAAGGTTGCTTTAGTAATACAATCATTTTCAGTGAGAAATCGAAGAATACAAATTTGGCATTGGCATTCTGCTCAATGTGTCTTTGAGCCAGTTCGATTTCGGTCAGAATACCTATCACGTTCCTTTCGTTGATGAAAGGGGCGAATCTGACAGCAAACTGCTGTTCGGAAACTGACAGGTAGTTCATGTCTTTTTGCCTGAAGTTGTAGATAAAGTTCTCGCGCAGCATGTGCTGGCAGTAGGATAAAAAGCGCTTTTGCTTTTCTCTTCCCATTCCGGCCAGCTGCTCGCTCCAGGCTTTCATTTCTTTAATCTGTCTGGCATAGGCAAGGCGCATCAGTGAGACAAACAGGTCGAAGAAAGTATTGTTTTCTTCGTGCGTATGGATGGTCTCCAAGGCTTTCAGTACACTTCCCTCCGAACGGTGTGCGATATCGGCTGCGTCAGTGGGGGGAAGCATGTACCGCTTCTCGAGCATCTGGCTCAGGTCGCTTTCTTCCAGTAAGGGAATGTTGATGCGCTGCATGCGGCTTACCAGCGTGGGAAGTACCATGTCGGGTTCTTCCGTCACCATCAGAAAGACGGTTCCCTTGGGAGGCTCTTCCAGAAGCTTCAATAACTTGTTAGCGCATTCCGCATTCATTTTTTCCGGCTGCCAGATAATCATGATTTTCCGGTCTCCCTGCGAGGCCTTGAGCGACAGTTTCCGGTAAATCTCATCGCTTTCGTCCACAAAAATGCCGGGTTGCGCATTTCCCGCTTCAATGCGCTGCATCCATTGGGGAAGGGAGAAGTAAGGAGATTCTGTCAGCATCTGTCTCCAGGGATCTATCCAATCGTCGGAAACCACGGGGCGTCCGGGCTTTTTCCTGATGACAGGAAAGGCAAAATGTACATCCGGATGTACGAGCTTTCTCATTTTCACGCACGAGGGGCATTGTCCGCAGGCATCATCGTACTGCGGGTTTTCACAACACAGCAGGGTTGCGAAAGCCAGTGCCAAAGGCATCTTTCCGGCCCCTTCGGCTCCGCACAGCATGATTGCGTGAGGAACTCGCTGCTCACGTAACATGGAAAGGAAGATCTCTTTTACTTTATGTTGACCGATGACATCTTGCAATAACATATCAGAAAATTTTTTCGGCTACTTGTTTTACGCTGTCTACCGCTCCTACCGTATAGAAGTGAAGGCTGGGAACTCCCTGGGCCATCAGTTCACGGCACTGGTGGATACACCATTCGATACCCAGTTGCTTGGCCTGACTGTCGTCCTTGCATTTTACCGCTTCGGCGGCCAGCTCCATCGGCAGGTCGACCTTGAAGGTCTTCGGAATGACGCTCAACTGCGACAGTTTGCTGAAAGGCTTGATACCGGGGATGATAGGGATGTGGATACCCTCTTCCCGTACCCGTTTCACAAACTCCAGGTAGCGGCGGTTGTCAAAGAACATCTGGGTAACGGCATATTCCGCTCCGGCCTCTACCTTCTGCTTCAGGTACATGATGTCCATGTCCATGTTGGGAGCCTCTTCGTGCTTTTCCGGGTAGCAGGCTACTCCGTAGCTGAAAGGATGAAGCGGTGTCTTGATGGGAGAACCGTCGATGAATACCCCCCGGTTGAAGTCGTTCACCTGCCGTTCCAGGTCGAGAGCATGTGCATGTCCTCCCGGTTCCGGAACAAAGGAAGATTCGTGCTTGGCCTTGTCTCCCCGGAGAATCAGCAGGTCGGTGATACCTAAGAACTGCAGGTCAAGGAGCATGTATTCCGTATCTTCCTGGGTAAATCCGCTGCACAGCAGATGAGGTACCACCGTAATGTCATAGCGGTTTTTGATGGCAGCCGCTACGGCTACCGTTCCCGGACGGCGGCGGATTCGTCGGCGTTCGAACTGCCCGTCGGGCAGGGGCATGTATACATATTCACTGCGGTGGGTGGTTATATTGATATATTGTGGGTTGAACGGCCTCAAAGTCTCAATGTCCTGATAGAGTTTCTCTATGTCTGTTCCTTTTATGGGCGGAAGCAGTTCAAAAGAGAACATGGGCTCAGGTCGTGATGTGATTAAATCGATTACTCTCATTTCGTTATCTTTGTATCTGTTTGGATTTTAATTGTACTTTCGCAAAAATACAAAAAAATGTGGTACTTTATAGCAGATGACCATGAAAAGATATTATATGTGACAATGTCAGAGAACAGGAGTAAACAAATGGGCGAACCAACCTAAAATTCGTTTTCTGATGCTGCGTTTCTTATATTCTTCTTTGGTCAGGATGGTACTGTCCTCTCTGTCCTGACGGAAGATTTCTGTTAATTCGGCCGTAACAGGCAAGTCAAGAATAAACGCATTGATTTCATAATCGTATCTCAGGCTCCGGCTGTTCAGATTGGTACTCCCGACAGTACAGAAACGTTCATCTATCATCATTATTTTGGAATGGTGAAATCCTCCGTTGTAGATGTAGATATGAGCTCCTTTTTTTCTGAGGGAGTTGGCTATGTAGAGAGCTGCATCGGGAGTAAAAGGGATATCTGATTTTCCTGGAATCATAATGTCAACCCGAACCCCACGTTTAACCGCTTTTGTCAGTGCTTTGCGTATACTTGCGGTCGGTGTAAAATAAGGGTTGATAATCTGTATTTTATGTCGGGCTGAATTAATAGCTGCGATATAAGCCTTGCGCATGGCCTCTGGCGTCTCTTTGGGGATTCGCTGAACAATGGCCACCTGGCTTCCTCGGGTACTGTCTGTTTGTGTGATACCTGCTGTGAAAGGGAAGAATTCCGGACCATTGATATGTTGTTGGGTTTCCTTGTTCCAAGTGTGCAGAAAAGCCTTTTGAAGGGCTTCAACGGCAGGGCCTTTTATGCATACATGCATGTCTCTCCATGGGCCGATTTTAGGAAGCCCGTTGATGTAATAATCTGCAATGTTCATCCCTCCGGTATATCCCACTTTTCCGTCAATCACAACGATTTTCTGGTGGTCTCGGCTAAATGCATGATTGATATAGGGAAACCGGATGGGGTCAAATACCCTTATCTCAATACCTTTATCATGGAGTATTTTTAAATGTTTTTTCTTTAAAGGACGGTTATTCGACAAGTTTCCGAAAGCATCGAACATGGCTCTGACTTTGACGCCTTCTTCAGATTTTTTTATTAGAATCTCAAATAATTCGCGGGCTATGGAATCATTCCGGAAATTGAAATATTCCAGGTGGATATGTTTTTTAGCCTTTTCAATTTCACGGAACAGGTGTTCAAACTTTTCTCTTCCGCTGGTAAGAAGTTCCAGTTCATTGTGAAAGGTTGTCTCTATCTGCTGTTCATGTAGATAACGTACCAGCAAGGTATCTGAAGATACATAGTTCTTAAAATAGTTTTCCAGACTGTCTGGAGCGTTAGCCGATAACCTGCAAAAAGACAAGCATCCTAAGAAAAGGAGTAATATGTGGCAGTATTTTTCCCGACGAATAATTCTATACATCATGTGTTTGAGATTTTAAAGTGGCAAAATTATAAAATAAAAACCAGAAAAGGGCAATTACCTCTTTCTTACACCGCATTTATACGTTTTTAAACCAAAAATACGGATAAATCAACGAGAAAATAGAATCCGGCCGCCTGTTGAAAGAGGTATGTTGCTGTATCTGTATTTGCTTTTATGGGATATAATTTATAAATTTGTTGAAAATTGGATAACTCAATAGGGTATGGACGTTGCTGTCATAAGTGAAATCCTTTCGATGATATTTCATGTCCTTTATTTAGCGGTGATTCTGATAACTATTTTCATCGTAATATTGGACAATCGGAATCCGGTCAAAACGATGGCATGGATTCTGGTTCTTTTTTTTCTGCCGGTAATAGGATGGTTCTTGTATTATTTTTTAGGAAGAAGCACCCGTAAAGAGAGATTGATTACCCGTAAAGGTTATTCCAGGTTGAGTAAGCGTCCGGTTCTAGCCTTTCAGCAGCAGGATATTCCTTTTCAGGAATCGGGTATAAACCGTCTTGGTGATTTTTTTTACAGGGTGAATTCAGCGTTGGTATTCTCAGGAAACAAAGTCGATATATTTACGGATGGGCATTCTATGTTGTCGGAACTGATCCGGTCGATTGCTCAAGCCCGACATCATATCCATCTTCAGTTTTATATTTTTGAAGATGATTCTGTGGGACGATTGCTTCGTGATTTATTGATAGACAAGGCAAGGCAGGGGGTTCAGGTACGTTTGTTATATGATGATGTCGGTTGCTGGAAAGTCAGTCCGGTGTTTTATGATAATATGCTTTGTGAAGGGATTGAAGTACAAAGTTTTCTGAAAGTCCGCTTCCCACGCTTCACCAGTAAGGTTAATTACCGGAATCATCGTAAAATAGTTGTCATTGATGGAAAAGTCGGCTTCATCGGAGGTATGAATATCGCAGAGCGCTATCTTCATGGACTGGGATGGGGAGGATGGAGAGATACTCATGTGCGAATTACGGGTAAGGCTGTGTATGGCTTGCAGACAGCTTTCCTGACAGACTGGTATGCAATGGACCGGACTTTGCTGACCGCTGCAGAATTTTTTCCGAAGATAAAGGATGCCGGTGATTCTATCACACAAGTGGTGACTTCTCATCCTGTAGGAGAATGGCATGACATGATGCAGGGAATTATCCTTGGTTTGAGTCGTGCCCGTCATTACTTTTACGTGCAGTCGCCTTATTTTCTTCCAACGGATGAAGTAATGAATGCTTTCCAGATTGCTGCCCTTTCCGGGGTAGATGTGCGGGTGATGCTTCCTAAGCGGGGAGATACTTTTTTAGCCCATAAAGGTTCTCTTTCTTATTTGGACGATTTACTGAAGGCCGGAGTAAAAGTGTATTTATATCGTCGGGGATTTTTACATGCAAAAATGTTTGTTTCTGATGATGAGGTTGCATCGGTAGGTTCAGTCAATATGGATTTCCGCAGTTTTGAACACAATTTCGAGGCCAATGCTTTCTTTTATGATTATTCTACGGTTCTGAAGATGAAAAATATTTTTCTGGCAGATCAGAAAAACAGTTTGTTGCTTTCTTCTAAAGTCTGGGGGAAGCGTTCCGGGGTGAATAAGGCTACAGAGTCAATTGTGCGTTTGTTTGCTCCACTATTATAATTTCAAAGCTTATGGCTAGCCGGAAAACCGATTGGTTATGGAACTTAAGTTCCGGAATAAGGTATCTTGCAGGCTTCCAGATTTTGAACTGAACTTTTGGAAAACGGTCTGAATACATGAAAAACAATTTCAGAATGTGCCGTTATTTTTTATTTTACAGAAAGCCGGAAGTTTTGTATGATAAGCCTTGTCTAAAACGTTTGCTGCCATTTTCTGTTAACGAACACAAAAAAACGGGGAGATTGAACAGAATTATCATTTCTTTGTACAAACATATACAAAAGAATTGCTCTAAAATGGCAGATTCTCAATTTTTCAGCCTAAATTTGTAACACTCAAAAGATATATTGATTAATTAAATTAAAACTTTTAACGACGTATGGTTAATTTTTCACTTGAAGGTAAGGTAGCTTTGGTAACTGGAGCTTCTTATGGTATTGGTTTCGCTATTGCAACTGGTTTTGCTAAGGCTGGTGCTACAATCGTATTCAATGATATTAAGCAGGAATTGGTCGACAAAGGTCTGGCTGCGTACAAGGAACTGGGTATCGAAGCTCACGGTTATGTATGCGACGTAACTAATGAAGAAGCTGTAAATGCCATGGTTGCCCAGATTGAAAAAGAAGTAGGTGTAATCGATATTCTGGTAAACAACGCAGGTATCATCAAACGTATCCCGATGTGTGAAATGTCTGCAGCTGAATTCCGTCAGGTTATTGATGTAGACTTGAACGCTCCGTTTATCATGTCTAAGGCTGTGATTCCTGCAATGATCAAGAAAGGTCACGGTAAGATTATCAACATCTGTTCTATGATGAGTGAACTGGGTCGTGAAACAGTTTCTGCTTATGCGGCTGCCAAGGGTGGCTTGAAGATGCTGACTCGCAATATCGCTTCTGAATACGGTGAATTCAATATCCAGTGTAACGGTATCGGCCCGGGTTACATCGCAACTCCTCAGACTGCTCCGTTGCGTGAGCCTCAGGCTGACGGTTCTCGTCATCCGTTCGATGCATTCATCATCGCTAAGACTCCTGCCGCTCGCTGGGGTAATCCTGAAGACCTGATGGGTCCGGCTGTATTCTTGGCTTCAGACGCATCTAACTTTGTAAACGGTCATGTATTGTATGTAGATGGTGGTATTTTGGCTTATATCGGTAAGCAGCCTAAATAACATTGTAATATAACCTATATATAAGTACGGATGAGTCTTATTACTAAATCAATGAACGTCCTGCTGGCAGCCTGCTGTCTGGCAGGATGTTCTTCCAACAAGCAGACTGTAGAGATTACTGTAACCAACTCTACAGATTTGAACCGTGAAAACGAAATGGTTGAGATTCCTGTACGGAATCTGGAAAAACTGGCTGCTGCCAATGGGGAATGGGTAGTGACCGATGCGCAGTACAATCAGGTGCCTTATCAGATTACTCATGATAGCTTGCTGATCTTTCCGGTTACGGTAGGTCCGAACCAGGCGGTAGTATATACTGTATCGGCGGGAGTTCCGGAAAAAGTGGATACGATTGCGTGCGGAAAAATGTACCCGAATCGTCTGGATGACATTGCTTGGGAAAATGACAAGGCCGCATACAGAGCCTATGGACCGGCACTTCAGAAAACCGGAGAAAAATCTTATGGATATGATGTCTTCACTAAGTCGGTGTCAGAACCCGTTGTAGAGCAGAGATACAAGATGGAAACTGACTCTGCAACCATTGCGCAGATACGTCTTCTTAGAGAGCAGGGACAAAAGGAAAAGGCCGACAGCTTGCTGAATACCAAGTCTTACCATGTCGATCATGGCAACGGTATGGACTGTTACAGCGTAGGTGCCACTCTGGGAGGAGGTACGGCTGCACTTATGGAAGATTCAACGATTGTTTATCCATATTGTTATAAAGAGTATGCCATCCTGGACAACGGTCCGTTGCGCTTTTCTGTGAAACTGACTTATCATCCTTCGGTAGTCAAGAATGATTCGAATGTGGTAGAAACCCGAATCATTACGCTGGATAAGGGATCGTACCTGAATAAAACGGAAATCCGTTACGAAAACTTATCGGATGCCTCAACCGTGGTGACCGGTATCGTACTGCATCCGCAGCATCCTGACGGTTATGCTTTCAGTACAGAAGAAAGATACATCGCATATGCCGATTCTACCAATAATACACAGAATAACAACGGTGTGATTTTTGTAGGAGCCGCTTTCGAACCTTCACTGGAGAATACAGGAGTTCAGTGGTTCTCTGAGGAAGAGAAGGCACAGCGTCCAGGTGCTATCGGACATTTGCTGGGATATACCACTTATCAGCCGGGAGCTTCCTATGTATATTATTGGGGAAGCGGATGGAGCAAGGCGGATATGCCCGACATGGAAACATGGAAACAGTATTTGAAAGAATACGCGCGTAAGATTGAGAAACCATTACACGTAGAAGTTAAATAGTTAAATGAATTTATGGAACAAGTTTTTAGTTATATCATAGGCTTGGGAGCCGCCGTAATGATGCCTATCTTATTTACAATTCTGGGAGTATGTATCGGTATCAAGTTCGGTAAGGCGCTGAAGAGCGGATTGTTGGTAGGTGTCGGCTTTGTGGGACTGTCAGTCATCACCGGATTGCTTACCAGCAGCTTGGGGGACCCCTTGAAGAAAGTGACAGAAATTTATGGATTGAGCTTGGGCATTTTTGATATGGGATGGCCGGCTGCCGCATCAGTAGCCTACAATACTTCGGTAGGAGCATTCATCATCCCGGTGTGTCTGGCTGTCAACATTGTCATGTTGCTGACCAAGACTACCAAGACAGTCAACATTGACTTGTGGAACTACTGGCATTTTGCTTTTATCGGTGCGGTGATTTATTTCGCTACTGATAATATCTGGTGGGGATTCTTTGCTGCAGTCATCTGCTACATCATTACACTGGTAATGGCCGACCTGACTTGCAAGCAGTTCCAGGGATATTATGAGAAAATGGACGGTATTTCCATCCCTCAGCCTTTCTGTCAGGGATTCGTTCCGTTTGCACTGGTTATCAACAAAGTGCTGGATATGATTCCCGGATTCGACAAACTGAATATCGATGCGGAAGGTATGAAGAAAAAATTCGGTATCATGGGTGAGCCACTTTTCCTGGGAGTGGTAGTAGGCTGTGGTATCGGAGCGCTGGCCTGCAAGGACAGCAAAGAACTGGTAGACGGTATTCCTGCCATTCTGGGTCTGGGTATCAAGATGGGAGCCGTAATGGAGCTGATTCCTAGAATTACTGCACTGTTCATCGAAGGTCTTCGTCCGATTTCTGACGCTACCCGTGAACTGATTGCAAAGAAATTCAAAAATGCTTCCGGACTGAACATCGGTATGAGTCCGGCCCTTGTCATCGGTCATCCAACTACCCTGGTAGTTTCCCTGTTGCTGATTCCGGTGGCACTCTTCCTTTCAGTAGTATTGCCCGGCAACCAGTTCCTGCCATTGGCTTCACTGGCCGGTATGTTCTATCTTTTCCCGGCAGTCCTGCCTATCACTAAGGGTAATGTACTGAAGACTTTCATCATCGGTCTGGTAGTACTGGTAATCGGTCTTTATTTCGTAACCGACCTGGCTCCGTTCTTTACTCAGGCTGCACAGGACGTTTATGTGAAGACCGGTGATGCAGCTGTGAAGATTCCGGAAGGTTTCCAGGGCGGTGCGCTCGATTTCGCTTCCAGCATCTTCTCCTGGGTGATTTTCCATGCCATCTATAACATGAAACTGGTGGGTACAGGAATTCTGGTCATCTTTACTTTGGGACTGGCTATCTTCAATCGCCGGAGAATTATCAAGGAAAGCCGTCAGAACTGATTGATTGGCCGTTATGTTTACTAAAATAATTAATCACTAAATAAACAAGAAGCATATGAAAAAATTAGCGATTGCAATGATGATGGGTTTTGCAGCGTTTACTGCCAATGCCCAGATTGCGAGTGTAAGTGTACAGACTGCATGTCATCCTCAGGATGTGAAGACTTATGATACACAGAGACTGCGCAGCAGTTTCATAATGGAAAAAGTTTTGGTGGCTGATGAAATCAACCTGACTTATTCCATGTACGACCGTTTCATTTTCGGTGGTGCGATGCCGGTAAACAAAGAGCTGACTCTGGAAACAATTGATAACCTGAAGGCACCTTACTTCCTGTTCAGCCGTGAGCTGGGAGTCATCAACGTGGGTGGCGAAGGTATCGTGACTGTAGACGGTAAGGAATATACACTGAACTTCAAGGAAGCGCTTTATGTAGGAAGCGGCAACCAGAAGGTGACTTTCAAGAGCAAGGACGCTTCTAAACCTGCTAAATTCTATCTGAACTCTGCTACTGCTCACAAGTCTTACAAGACTCAGCTGATTACTTTGGACGGAAGAAAAGGTTCACTGAAAGCCAACTCTTTCGCTGCCGGAAAGATGGAAGACAGCAACGACCGTGTCATCAACCAGCTGATTGTGAAGAACGTACTTCAGGAAGGTCCTTGCCAGTTGCAGATGGGATTGACTGAACTGAAACCGGGTAGCGTATGGAACACCATGCCGGCTCACACTCATTCTCGTCGTATCGAGGCTTACTTCTACTTCAACCTGACTCCGGGCAACATGATTTGCCACCTGATGGGTGAACCTCAGGAAGAACGTCTGTTGTGGTTGGCTAACGAACAGGCTGTAATGTCTCCGGAATGGTCTATCCATGCTGCAGCAGGTACCAGCAACTACATGTTTATCTGGGGTATGGCCGGTGAAAACCTGGACTATGCAGATATGGACAAAATCTCTTATACTGAAATGAGATAATACCGAAGGATATTTATCCTTTTGGTACAGGCATAAAATAACAGCCTGCCGTTGATGAGTGACTCTCTCAATGGCAGGCTGTTTTATTATCCGGTTCACACGGAACAGAATGAATGTGGCTGTCGACAGGCTGCAAATCATGATGTCAGCAACCTGTAGAGGTACGGTCAGTCTCCTTCAGTCCGCAGTTGGGGTGAATCCTCCGTCTGTATGCACCTGTCCGTGCGGTATTATTTCAGGAAACTTTCTCTCATCGGGGAGAAACAGTCGATTAATATGCCCGGTTCGAGGCATTTGCAGTCGTGTTCCACGTCGGGCTCCATGTAAAGTGCGTCACCGCCCGAAACCACCTTCTTTTCTCCGTTGATGGTAAATTCGAACTTACCGCTGACTACATATGTCACCTGTGTATGATAGTGGCGGTGAGTCGCTCCCACAGCGTCTTTGTCAAATTTGATTTTCACCATCATTACCTGTCCGTTGTAGCCCAATATCTTGCGTACTACACCTTTGTCTCCGGTAGCCTCCCATTCTGATTCGCTGTCGAACATAAAGGTCGGACTGCATGTCTTTTCCACTGCCTTCTGCGGCTCGTTCATTTTTTCCATGGCATAAGTGTCTGGCATGAATGCCAGACAAGCCATGCAAAGCGAAAATAATCTTGTTTTCATAGTGCTATATTATTGATATTGACATTGAATGCTTAAATCAGCAGAATACGTTCTCCCGCACGTTTGGCCATGGCACTCTGTATCTGCTGCAGTTCGATGTACCGCTGCATGATTTTCCTGGACTGTTCCGGATCGTTTTGTACGGCAGGTTCTGAAAGTTCGCGCAAAGTCTGCTTCATCTCCTCGTCGACAATCGAAATCTTGAAGTCGATGACCAGTCTCGGAATCAGTTCGTGCAACCGCTCCTTGTCGGTTACGATTTTCTGTGCCTTGAAGTGGTACTTGCTCAACTGATACCTGTCGCTGGCAATTTCCGCTGCCAGTCTGCTGATTTCCGGGTCGGGATGGGCCACAAAATACTTTTCTGCGATGAAGTTCGGATGCTGCAGCTGCTGTTCGATTTCCCTCAGCATCTTCCGGTGCAGGGGACTGTGGAACTGCAGATTGTCTTCCTTCAGGTTATCGATAATGAATTCGGCCACCTTATAAGGTACGGCCTCTCCGTTTTCGTCCTCGATGTAACACATGACGCACTCTCCATAGCGCACCAGCATCTTGACCAGCTCCTGTTCTTTCTGGTAGAAGAGTTTCTGGTCGTTGCCTTCTGCCGGAATAAACGAACGGTACGTATCTTCGGGGGCTACGGGTAGGGGAATGGTTTCTTCTGCCGGAAGTACCGTATTTTCCCCGGTTTCTGCGGGCCGGCTCTCACCGTTTGTTCCTGTTTCCGGCACTTTTTCGCTTCCTTCCTTTGCCAGCAGAGCCTGCTTTTCCCGCTCTTCGCGCTGCTTCTTCCTTTCCGCCTCTTTGAAACGGTTCTCGTGGGCCTGCTCAATCAGTTTGGCAGTAGCCTCCACCAGAATCTTTTCCTCCATTTCCAGCAGCTGACTGCATTCGCGGATGTACACTGAGCGGACAATGGAGTCGGGAATCACAGAGATGCTCTTTACGATGCTTGAAATCAGGGCCGCCCGCTTGATCGGGTCTTTTCCAGCCTCTTCCATCAGCAGGTTGGTCTTGAAGCGGATAAAATCCACTTCGTGGTCGTTGATGTAAGCCTGGTAATCCGTCGCGTTGTGCTTCCGTGCAAAACTGTCAGGGTCTTCGCCGTCGGGGAGAAGACACACCTTGATGTTCATGCCCTCTTCCAGCAACATGTCAATTCCGCGGATACTGGCCTTGATACCGGCTCCGTCTCCGTCATAAAGTACCGTAATGTTATTGGTAAAGCGATGTATCAGCCGGATCTGATCGGAAGTCAGTGCCGTACCCGATGAGGCCACCACATTCTCTATGCCGCTCTGGTGCATGGAGATGACGTCAGTATATCCTTCTACCAGGAAACACCGGTCCTGCCGTACGATGGCCTGCTTGGCAAAAAAGATACCATACAACTCCCGGCTTTTGTGATAAATCTCCGATTCCGGGGAGTTGACATACTTCATCTGTACATTCTTAGTCGCACTGCTCAGCACACGTCCGCCGAAAGCCACTACCTTGCCCGAAATCGAATGCACCGGAAAGATGACACGTCCCCAGAAGCGGTCGTGCAGTTTTCCGTCGTCCTTCCGGTAGCAGAGTCCGGTCTTGACAAGAAATTCTTCCTTATAGCCTTTCTGCAATGCCGTATCTGCCAGTGCCGTACGCTTGTCCGGACTGTATCCCAACTGGAATTTCCGGATAATGTCATCCCGGAATCCCCGGCTGCGGAAGTAGGTCATACCGATGCGCTGTCCCTCCAGCTGGTTGTACAATACATCCTGGAAATATTCCGCAGCAAACTGGTTGACGACGAACAGACTTTCCCTCAGGCTGTGTGCCTGCTTCTCCTCGTCGGTCAGTTCCCGCTCCTTCACTTCGATATTGTATTTCTTGGCCAGCCATTTCAGGGCTTCGTAATACGACATCTGTTCGTGTTCCATGATGAAATGCACCACGTTTCCGCCCTTTCCGCAACTGAAGCATTTGCATACTCCCTTGCTGGGGGACACACTGAACGAAGGTGTCTTTTCATTGTGGAAAGGACACAGGCCGATGTAGTTCACCCCACGCTTGCGCAAGGTAACAAACTCCGATACAACATCCACAATCTGGGCTGCATCCAATATCCGGTCTATGGTGGCTTGGTCTATCATATCAAGCCACGAAATTACGAAAAATAATTCAATATCCGCTCATTCCCGACTTCCGTTGTGTGTCCTTTTTAAAACAGGAAGAGGATGGAGGAGCCGAACGTCAGGTTGTGCATCGGTGTCCGCTGCCGGTAAATCCGGGTAGTGGTGTTCCCGTGTTCGTCTGCCCAGGAGTTGTTGAACTCGTACGTCAGTTTCAGGTTCGAGTAATCATAGTCGCAGAATATCTTGAAGGCTGCATTGTCCTTGTACTGATAATGCAAGGAGATACCGGTTCCGGCTTTGAATGTCGAGCCTCTGCGTATGTTCAGGAACTCTTTATCTACAAATTCGGTAGCCAGCAAGCTAGGCCGGTCCGTGATATTCTCCTGTGCCATGTAATACTCCACGTCCTCCCGGTAATATTTCTGATACTCACTCTCGGACACCTTCGTCCTGTCGAAGATTTCGGGATTGATGCTACTGATGGAATTCAGGCTGAATCCGGCATTCCATCTTCTGCCGATCAGGCACTTCGTCACTGCCCGGAAACGCTGTCCGAACGGAAGCGAGAAATACACTCCCAGGTCGGTGTCGCAGATTCCCAGATGGTCAGACTCCAGTCCGTGAAAGAGGAACATATTCACCGGCGCCCCGTTCAACCGGTCCGAATCGAGGTCGAACAGTCTCAGGTTGTCCGCCGGAATGTCTGCCGTAATCGGGAGCGTGGCAATCCGTACCCTTCCGCCTATTCCCCACAGCGAATTGAAGAAATAAGCCCCTTCTACTCCCACTACGGTATTACTGCCTATCTTCAGTCGCATGTCCAGCGGAGTCCCGTTTTCCGTATCGTATATCTCCGGGCTCTTCAGTACAGACGGGCCTGTCCGCATTCCCAGGTCGAATCCCAGAAACGAAGGAGAGTTATTGCTGATATCCCTCGAATAGCCGGTGGCATGCCGGGGCTTCAGTACCACGTCCGAGAGGAAATACCCCAGTTCGGTAGTCGTGATTCCGATACCTGCCCCTACCAGTACGTCGCCCACCCAGTGGCGGTTGTTCAACTGGCGCATCACTCCGGTCACCCCAGCCAGCGTATATCCTCCGATACTGATCCACGGACTGATGCTGCCGTATTCTTTGTGCAGGATAGTGGCGCTCATGAAAGCTGTGGCCGTATGTCCGGAAGGAAAGGAGTTGCGCGAACTCTGGTCCGGTCTTTCTTCCCTGACCGTATACTTCAAAGCATTGACACAGCCCGCCATGAGGAGGGCCGAAAACGTATTGCTGAGTGCCAGTTCCTTCCATGAACTCTGGCTCTCCACCCCTGCCGCCTTCATGACCCAGGTACTTGCCAGCGGCACATACTGCAGGTAATCGTCGTAGCGGTGATGGAACTTTTCGTCGAAACGGTTTCTCAGCGCCTTGAAATTCTCATTTTGCCGCTGGGCAATCAGTCCGGAGGCAATCAGTGGAATCCCCATGAGTGACATGCGGCTCTGGAAATACTCTCCGGCTGTCGGTGGGGCGGAAGCAATCGAATCCGTTCTTCCGGCATTCTCCGGTCTGTGCTGTGCATGCAGGCAAGTCGTACAAACACTGTACGCAAGGGCAAAAAACAACGCTCTTCTCATAATAGTTATGTCTGGATAGTTGTTAAGTCTGAATAATTGTCTGGATGGTTTGATTTCACTGATTGACCGGACTCTGTGCAGCCTCCTTTCCATAGCTCATCATGGCCAGTCGTTTTACCCATACGACGAACACACCTGTCAGGATGAGATTCAGTACCAGCGTCAATACGGAAATCACCAGCACCGGTCCTCCAAGATTATAGCTGATGCCGATAAAAATAATGCCGGCACCCACTTCTCCCCGGGTAAACATTCCTACCGACAACGCCAGTCTCTCGGACAATTTCCGGTCGCGGTAGAACATCACGGGACAAATCTTTCCGATGTTGGAAAGCAAGGAAACAATGAAGACATGCACGGCTATCAGTTCCCATTCCATCATGGGCTGTGAGGCGGTAAAAGATTTGGGAACTTCCTCATACGCATTTACTCCCAGATTGAGGAAGCAAGGCATGCTCATACCTACCAGGAACATGAACAGGAAGGATATAAAGGACGATACTTTCTGTTCCGTGTTCGAATGTATTTCCTTGTGCTTCATCACCATACCGAGTACGAAGGCCGGAAGCAGCACCTCTATGTGGATGCTGGAATCTTCTCCGTAAGCCGCTTTGCTGATGACGTATACGGTTTGTGTAATCAGGAAAATCACTGCCGAATAAAGCAGAATGGCCTTCCAGTCCTGCCGCATGTCGTATTTCCCGAGACGTTTCCAGCCTATGGAAAGCAGGATGAATACTACCAGTACCACCACTATCAGCTGCCATTTCATCCCTATCATCATTATCTGCAGGGGAATCATCAGCAGGATGGTATCGAGGTCGTCGAAAATGGCCAGTACCTGTATTTTCTTGTATATCCAGCTGTTCTTGAGACCGATAGCTGCCAGCATGGTGAAAAGGATTCCTGCCGATGTAGGAGCGGCAAACCGGCTTAATAACAGATTCTCTTTCCATACTTCCCAACTGTACCAGTGTATGGAGGGCAGAAGAACGATGACATAATAAACTGCCACCAGCAGCCAGGGCAATGCAGCCGTCAGCATGGCGATAAAATAGTCGGCAGCATAACTTTTCCATTGGTTTTTGTCTATGGTAAATTCCCTTCCTACATTAATCATTATGAATCCGAGGCAAACATATAGCAGAATATTTGATATGGTTTTTATTACCTCATAATGTGTACCACCGAATGATGGAAGAAACTGGGATATTACAAGTCCTAATATAAGATACAGTGAAAAGGATAAAATTTTATTCATAGCATTATTGTTAAGGTTTAAATCAAATCTTACTTTGGGGCTCTATAATAAAAACACATTATTAAATATAAACAAAAAAACTCAAGGATTTGTTTTAGAGAATTACGCTTTTTATATCCATGAAAAAAGCTGCCTGGACATTTTTCAAAATGGAACATTTACGGGTTAAAATACCATGTGGCAATCTGGAGGGTATAAAGCCACTGAGGGGCAGATAAATATACAGGTGAGTCAGGTATGGTAGTTTCCCGGAGACTTTCATGTCCGGCCGTCTGATTGCAAGCCTGTAAAGGTCTGTCGGAAGTAGTCCCTGATTGGGGTTATCGGGGCTTTTTAATAGAAATAGCGAAAATGTGAACATTCTTGGAATCAATATGAAGAGCCTGTATTACTTGCTAATGCCTACATTTGCAGTGTATTACAAAACATAATTTATGAGAAGGATATTATTCATATTTGCTTTACTTGGGGTAGGGATGCTTCAAGGTAACAGTCAGGAAGTGTTGAGCCTGGAAAAATGTTTGAATATAGGTATAGAGAATAACCTCTCTTTGCAGACCAAACGGAATGAGATGGAAAAGGGGAAATATACTCTTTCGGAAAACCGGGCAAGGTTGTTGCCGCAGATTAATGGTTTCGCCAATTTCAATGACAACATCGATCCTCCGGTATCCGTTACCGATGGAAGTGCTTTCGGAATGCCATACAATGTGACTCAGACACTGCAATATACGGCAAATGCCGGGGTTCAGTTACAGATGCCGCTTTATAATCAGACTCTTTATACTGCAGTCTCTATTGCCCGCATCACTGACCGTATGAACAGTCAGAACTACGGAAAGGCACGTGAGGACCTGATTATGGAGATTACAAAGATGTATTATCTGGGGCAGACTACTGCCGAGCAGTTGAGGCTGGTGGAGGAAAATATCCGCCGCCTGGAAGAACTGAAGAACATTACAGTTGCTTTTTATGATAATGATATGGCACTTGAAGTAGATGTCAAACGGGTAAATATCAATCTGGAGAATTTGCGTGTGCAGTACGATAATGCAAAAGCAATGTTTGTACAGCAGATGAACATGCTGAAATACCTGATGGATTATCCGGCCGACAGAGAGATTCTTCCGGAGCCGGTAGATACGGAACAGATTGCACTGGCAGAGCTTTCCGGACTGTCGGAAGACTTGTATGAACTACAGCTGCTGCGTTCGCAGAAAGATTTGGCCGGAAAACAGAAGCAGGCAGTGATTTACGGTTATCTGCCTTCTTTAAGTCTGGTGGGAAATCTCTCTTTTTCGGCATATACGGATAAGGGGTATCACTGGTTCCACAATCATCCTTCCAACAAATGGTACCGTTCTTACGGAATCGGAGTGTCTCTGAAAGTGCCGATCTTCGATGGGCTTGACAAGCGTCAGAAATTGAAAAAGGCAAAACTGGATGTGGCCAATTTCACCCTGGCAGAAGAAAATGCAAGGAAGAGCCTGCAGACGCAGTATCTGAATGCTACGAATGACTTGATGAACAGCCAGCGTAATTTCCGTAAACAGAAGGATAATTATCTTTTGTCGGAAGACGTGTATGAAGTGACCAGCAGTCGCTATAAGGAAGGCATCGCTTCGATGACGGAAGTCCTGCAGGACGAAATGAGGATGACAGAAGCGCAGAACAACTATATCAGTGCGCATTATTCCTATCGCCTGAACAACCTGACAATGCTCAAGCTGACTGGTAAACTGGATACTCTGCTTCGCTGATTGCAGGCTGGAGATAAATTCGATTAATTAATTACAACTCATTAGATAAAAGTATCATTATGGAAACAACAAATAGTTCAAATACACATCAGGAGAAAGCTCAGAAATTAAGAAAGTTACGTCGTTGGCAGAAAGTTGCCAGTTTGCTGGGGGTATTGGTACTGGCAATCGGGCTCGTTCAGGTAGTCCTTCTGTTCTTGGATTATAAACAGACCGAGACAAGTAATGACGCACAGATCGAACAGTATATATCACCGGTTAACCTGAGAGCTTCTGGATACATCAAGCAGATCTGTTTTACGGAGCATCAGCACGTGAAGAAGGGAGATACCCTTTTGATACTCGATGACCGTGAATACCGTATCCGGGTAATGGAAGCGGAAGCCGCACTGAAAGACGCGATGGCCGGAGCCACGGTAATCGATGCGACTTTGCAGACCACGCAGAATAATGCGGCAGTCTTCGAGTCTTCCATTGCTGAGATTGAGGTCCGGCTGTCGAAACTGGAGAAAGACCGCCAGCGCTATCAGAATCTGGTGAAGCGGAATGCGGCCACACCGATTCAGCTGGAGCAGATTGAAACAGAGTATGCGGCCACTCTGAAAAAGCTGGAAGCTGTAAAACGCCAGCAACGGGCTGCCAAGTCGGGAGTGAATGAAGTCTCACAGCGTAAGGTCAATACCGAAGCGGCCATCCAACGTGCACAGGCTGCCCTTGATATGGCGAGACTGAATCTTTCTTATACGGTGGTAGTAGCTCCCTGTGACGGACAGTTAGGACGCCGTGCCCTGGAAGAAGGGCAGTTCATCAATGCCGGACAGACTATTACTTACATCATTCCCGAAACGCAAAAATGGGTGATTGCCAATTATAAGGAAACCCAGATTGAAAACCTGAGAGAAGGACAGAGAGTGAAGATTACGGTCGATGCTGTAAGCGACAAGGAGTTCGAGGGAGTGATTACTGCCATTTCGGGAGCAACCGGATCCAAATATTCACTGGTGCCGACCGATAACTCTGCAGGTAACTTTGTGAAGATTCAGCAGCGTATACCTGTACGCATTGATTTTGTCAATTTATCAAAAGAAGAAAATGAAAAACTGGCTGCCGGAATGATGGTGGTCGTGAAAGCAAAACTTTAAGATTATGGCTTCTTATCCTAAAAATTATCCATTCTATAACTGGGTACCTAAGCCCGTAGGAATTGTCATCCTGCTTTTCCTGTTTCTGCCGATTCTGACTGTGGGGGGAGTCTATACCTCCAACAGCGGTGAGATGATGAGCGGACTGGGTATCATTTCCGAGCATATTCAGTTTGCCGGATTTGTGACCTCGGTGGGGATGGCGGCATTCTGTCCGTTTTTCTATCGTCTGGTGTGCATTCGCAGGGAGAAACTGATGTGCCTGGTGGGTTTTTCCATCATGTACGGACTGAGTTATGTCTGTGCGGTGACCGACAGTATCTTCATTCTTGCCCTCTGCAGCCTTATTATGGGATTTTTCCGGATGGTACTGATGATGGTCAACCTGTTTACACTGATCCGGTATGCTTTCGGTATGGAAGCCACCCGCAACATTACTCCGGGATTGGAACCGAAGGATGAGGCCGGATGGGATAAGCTTGATGTGGAGAAGAGCAACAGTCAGCCGATGATTTATCTTTTCTTCATGATTCTGGGGCAGATGGGTACCTGGCTCACTGCCTGGCTGGCTTATGAATACGAATGGCAGTATGTCTACTATTATATGATGGGAATGTTGCTGGTCTCCATTTTGCTCATATTCATTACGATGCCTTTTCATACATATGTGGGGCAGCGCTTTCCCATCAATTTCCGTGATTTCGGAAATGTGGTTGTCTTCTCTGTGCTATGGGTCTCGGTTATCTATGTGCTGGTGTACGGTAAGGTGCTTGACTGGTATGACGATTCTTCCATTTGTTGGGCTACGGCATTGGCCTTTGCCTCGGGTGGTATCTTCCTTTACATGGAGTCTACCCGCCGGTCGCCTTATTTCCTGCTGGAGATTTTTAAACTGCGTACCATCCGTATCGGAATTGTCCTGTTTTTCCTGCTGATGGTTCTTAACTCCAGTTCAATGTTGGTGAATGTATTTACCGGTGTAGGAATGAAGATTGACAACTGGCAGAATGCCACGCTGGGCAACTGGTGTCTGGCCGGGTATACCATAGGGGTGATTCTTATTCTTGTTCTTCGCAATAAGGGGGTACATTTCAAGTACCTGTTTGCCATGGGATTTCTGTTCATCGGCCTTTCAGCCCTGTTCATGTATTTCGAGGTACAGACCATGGGGTTGTATGAGCGGATGAAGTATCCTATCATTATCCGTTCGGTGGGAATGGTGATTCTGTATGCACTGACAGCTGTGTATGCCAATCAGCGGATGCCATATAAATACCTCTCTACATGGGTATGTATCATGCTGACCGTGCGCATGGTGCTGGGACCGGGTACGGGGGTGGCTTTGTATACCAATGTACTTCAGGAGCGCCAGCAGTATTATGTTACCCGTTATGCACATGAAGTAGACGAGGTGAGTCCCGAGTCTTCCCTGTCTTATAAGCAGACAGCCATGGGTATGAAGCTTCAGGGAAAGAGTGAGACGGAGGCGGCACAGATGGCTGCTTTGTCGGCAAAGGGAAAAGTACAGGTGCAGGCTACGCTGTCGGCCGTGAAAGAAATGGCCGGATGGACGTTCTACGGTTGTATGGCCTGTGTAATATTTGTGCTGTCATTGCGTTATCCTAAACGAAAATTATTAACTTAGCGGCATGTTGTGGGGAAACTCCCCCTAAAATATGCTGCCATGAATCACTGTCAGGAAAGATTGGAAAAATTAAATGAAGCCTTATTGGGCAATACATATATATCTTCTTCGGAAGGAGTGCTGCACACTTTTCCCGAAGCATTTAGAACCCCTTATGTGGTGAATGGCATCGGACTGATTGTCTGTAACCGGGGTGGTTTCCGGTTTGTACTGGACAAGAAAGAATATGTGGCACACGCCGGAGAGACGCTGTTCATCCCTGAATATTCTTTTTTGCAGATTCTGGAAGAGTTCCCCGGGCTGGAGGTGTTTATCTTTGTCTATCAGGTAGAGCCCATCCGGGACATCATGGGGAATCTGGTACTTTCCATGTATCCGTATTCGCAGCTGTCGGCAGAGCCTTGCTATGTCTGGAAGACGGGCGAGGAGGAGGAAGTCCTGAAGTACATGTCTTTACTGGAAAGTGCACAGGCTTCCCGAAGCAATGTGATGGCCTCCTACGAATGTAAATTGCTGCTGTTGGCACTGACACACAGACTGTGTTCGATATACAGCCGGAAACTTCAGGCGGCCAGTGGAAAAGTGGGGCGTAAGAACGAAGTGTTCATGAAGCTGATTGAATTGATTGAACGGTACTACATGCAGGAAAGAGGAGTGGAGTTTTATGCGGATAAGCTTTGTCTTTCTCCGAAATATTTGTCGCTGGTTTCAAAGAAAATCAGTGGATATACGGTGCAGGAACTGGTATTTAAGGCCATTGTCCGGAAATGTATCTCTCTGTTGAAAAATACACAGAAGACCATTCAGGAAATCTCGGATGAAATGAACTTTCCCAATGCTTCTTATTTTGGCACTTTCTTCAAGAAGCAGACCGGTTTTTCTCCATTGCAATACCGCTTGCAGAAGGGAGAGGGGGATTTGCCGGATGAGGCTGACTCACATTAAGTCTGGGATAAGGGGAAAGTCTGGAATTTATTATCGGAAAGATTGTTGTCGCTGCTTGTCTTGTTTCTGATGCTTTTGCGACTCTAGTGTGACCTCCGCAGGAAGGTCGGATAACCTCCGTACGGAAGTTGTCCGACTTCCCTGCGGAGGTTCTTCAACCTGCGTATGGAGGTTGAAGAAAAGAAGACTGCCATAGTATATTCATATCAGATTTTATTGTGAAAAATACAATTACTTTTTTTTAAATGACTATGGTGAATCGTTTGGTGAGTTGTCTTGTTGGTTTTTCAACCGTTTTTTGTCTGGCTGTTTGTGGTTGTATGTTATCTTGTCTGTGAGGTAAAGATATAGAACTGAATGGCTGGAGGTGAATAGCTGGAAGACAGTATATTGTATTGTGTGCTTATAACGATTGATCTTTGTGCTGAAGGTACATTGGTATGTATTTGTTGCTGGATCTTAACTGAGTATTTGTTAACTTTAAATAACACATCATGAATCGAAAATTTCTTTTTCCAAGGAAGAAAATGTGCATTCTTCTAACTTTGCCGAGGTTAGCTCTTTCGCCTTTGTATGCAGATGGTACAATTATCGGTTTGGACAGACAATATGTACTGGAGGCACCGGAAGGTATATATTCTCAGTCTTATACAGATGCCCGGAGTGGTGGGGCGAAAGGGGGAAAAGGCCGTCTGGAAGATTTATTCAGCGCCAAAATAAAGAACTTCCGCTCATAATTCAGGGGAGTGAAAGATAAGGCTTTCTTCCTGTTTATACTATCGAAAATTTATACGTAATATGAGAATCTCTCAGTTTTTTGTGTTGATCCTTCCTCAGATTCTTACGTCGATCCGAAATCATACTCTATGAAAAATGAGAAAACAATGATTATATAACTAAAAATAGGATGCATCATTTTGATGCATCCTATTTGCTTCTGGTGATCCGCCTGGGGGCGGAACCTTATATTTTTTATCGCTAATAATCAATTACTTATCTTGCTTTTTATCATTTAGTCCACCTATTTCACCTCGATTGAACTTCTTTGTTCTGCACTGATATACAACTCTTTGTCAGCACTACAAAGATACGGATTTTTGCTTTGAAAATCAACGAAAACCACAAGAAATGTTTACCTGAATGCCTCTTGTCTATTTTTCTCAAGAAGTTCTTCAATATCAGATTCCCGATATAGAATTTTATCTCCAATCTGATAATATGATAAGATTCCATTATTTCTATATTCTTGTAAAGTGTGTCTTGATACTTGAAGGTAATTTGCCAACTCTGCATCATTCATATATCTATCAGCAGTATATCATTTCTACCTGTGTCTCGTCCTTCATCCGGTACTCAGCAGGAAAATTTGGATATTCCGCATACGGGTCCTCTCTTAGAAGTTCTCTGTCATTCTCGTCTTTCAGATCAAAACATAATTTCTCGTGAGCAGCCTGTACAGCCTGGTAGTTCCGTCCGTTTCCGTTCTGAATATGGTCGTAAGAGCTGTATTCCTTGTGGCTTATCGTTATTATTCTGCAAAATAGAGCAATATTTTTTGGATGTTACTTATAGTCTTTGATTTATAATCGACAAAAAGCGTACTTTGCAAATATGGATATAAAAGAAAAAATAGGAAAGCGAATCAAGTATATCAGGGAATCTAAAGGTATGTCTCAAAAAGATTTAGCTTACTCTGCGGACTTGGATAGAAGTTATATTGCTAGTGTGGAAAATGGTGCACGTAATATTTCTATTGTGAATATAGAAAAAATTGCACATGCATTAAAAGTTTCATTAGCAACCTTTTTTAGTAGTGATGAATTTTATTAAATATAAAAAGTATGGCTGTAATAACCCCTAAATTAGTTCAAACCAAGATTTATAAAACGGGGCAAACTCGTGGTGCTGATGATGATGTTATATATCAAAATCGTGTCGGACGGAATAGTACTGTATTGATTCCATTTCGTGAATTTGAAAAATGTAAAGTCGCTCCGACTCTTAATGGAGTTTATGAAAATGGGTATATTGTACTTATTAGTCCTGAAGATTATTTTAATGAAGATATTAGAAAATCATTATCTAAGCATAAACTTATTCTCGGAGAGAATTTGTTAGTTTTTTATGAAACCAGATTACAATGGAATACATACAAGCCGTTAAAAAAATGGCAACCGGCTTCTTCTCGTAAATCGCCTTTAGGTGGTCAGTATGTTGCAAGAGTTCCTGCCACTACATCAGAAGATGACAATAAAATTATTCATGGTTTTAATACTTCTAAGATGAAAGGGGCTGGTATTCGTGTTTATGAATATGCAGATATGGAAACGATTAAATCATGTAAGATTCAATTAGAATATTTGTTTTGGTCATGTAAAGATGTCAACGAATTGATAAAAGAATCTGGGATGGACGAGGTTGCCGTTAAAAAGAGAATTGCCAAAATTACATATGATGCTGAATCTAAAGGCTTAGCTGATAAAAAGAAATTGGTAGAAGCTAGAATCCTTGATAAAGATGGATATACCATTTGTCCATTGTGTCTAAAGCATATTTCTGCCAAAGGATTCTGTGCCAGAATACAACAAGCAGAGGGGCGAGATGTTCCAGATCTGACTGTTACTGAAGTTAGTTTATTTCATATTCGTGAACTTCGCACTGGAGAATTTAATCATAAGCCCTATAATTTAGGATGGGGACATCATCATTGCAATGTTGTTGTGAAAGATGCAGGTATAGATGCTACGTTGGAATGGATGCGTGAAGTTATTGCAAGAAATGATGGTCAGTAAAAGAAATGCCTTAAAATAAAGTAGGCATTTCTTTGTATTGTAGACTACCTTTCATTATTTTATTTCCATTCAAGCCATCCATAGGCAATTGAGAAAACGTTTGTAAACGTTTTCTTATAGATTCACACCAATGCTTGTCGATTTCTATACCTATTGCATACCGTCCGGTACGTAAGGCTGATAATAAAGTACTGCCTGAGCCAGCAAAACAATCAAGAACGATATCGTTCTCAAAAGTCGTACTATTAATACAATGTTCTAACATTTCTATAGGTTTCTCTGCTGGATGTTTTCCTTTATACGGCTTTACAGAAGGAAAAGTCCAAATATCTGTAAATTCAACATTTGCATTTACTTCAAATGGCCTTATTACATCTTCATAATTGGGCATAGGTTCTTGCAGCCCTGAGGATTCTAAAGCTGCACATATTTTATGATATTGTTCTCTACTTGGAATATTCCGACCACTTTCCCAATTAGATACCGCACCTCCATGATTTACTTTGCCATAAGCTCCAATCATTTCTGTTAGTTGATGGCCAGATAAATTACAAGCCATCCTTTTCTCTTTTAAAAATGCTCCAAAAAAAGATCGTTTCAAATTACCTTCCAATGCAGGTTCACAAAATATAATCCTTTCAGAATGTGGATACCATTGTCTTAAAGCTTCCTTTTTCGTTTTCCCTTTCCATCCATCAAATCCCGGTTCATTAGGTTTAGTCCATACGATGTGAGATAAGACATTGAAGTACTTCGAAAGCATAATTTCCAGTTTTGCTTCCATTGCCGAAGAGCAATAAATGAATATAGAACCATTAGGGCGTAAGATTCGTTTCCATTCATTTGCAAATATTTCCATCCAATTTATAAATTCATCGTCGGAAGAAAATGCTTTATCATTGATGATATTTTCTTTTTTTGTGCTATGGTAAGGCGGGTCCGTAAGAATCAATGAAATTGAATGATCAGGCAACAAACGAAGTATGTTTATTGCATCATCATTGAAAACTACGGTCCGCTCATCTGTATGAAAAATATGAGGACTTAGTGTTTTTTTTATTGTTTCAAATTCTGATTTCCTACTCATTCTTGGTGTTTATATCAATTGTTCAGCAAATATACAAAAAAGAAATGAGCGATTATAGTTTAAATAGACACTTTCATATTGCATTACCATACTCTTCTTTTTTTTGATGATGTAAAAATACATGTTTTGAAAAGAGTTTGTTTTATGCAAAACGCAGAGAATCAGTGAAATATAATCCAATCAGGTGGACTTGTTTTTATGTGGAAATTAAGTCCACCTATTTCACCTCCAGTAAGATGCGGTATTCTGCTTCAATTTGCAGTATGGATAAAAAGAAAAACCGCTGATAATGATTGATTATCAGCGGTTTTCATTGTTTTGCTTTTTGTTTGAGTGATCCGCCTGGGGCTCGAACCCAGGACCCCAACATTAAAAGTGTTGTGCTCTACCTGCTGAGCTAGCGAATCAATCCTCTTTGCATCGGCATTTTTCCCGATTGCGAGTGCAAAGGTATGGACTTTTTTTGAAACCACCAAATATTTCTTGCATTTTTAATAAAAATATTTGTCTTCTTTTCTGTTTTTATGTATGATTCCTTTGATTATTAATAGGATACGAAGACGGATTAGAGTCTGGAAAATACAACAAGCTTGTCCCGCCTTTATCCGATTAAGGTCGTTGGGAAGATACCTTCTGTGAAAAAGCCGTTGATGCAGCAGGAAAATTTTAAAAAAATAAATATCTTTGCATACGATTGGTTCCTGTGGGCCGTTCGGCCGGAATGGATTAAAAGGGAATTGGGTGAGAATCCCAGACAGTCCCGCTGCTGTGAAGCTCTTTTCAACGCCTTGACAAAGCTAAAGCCACTGGGTAACACCGGGAAGGAGTCAAGAGCGAGAGTCAGTCAGAAGACCTGCCATCGTGTGTTATTAATTAGTCGGGCTCGAGGATAGCCGGCTGAATGCCTATTGTATGCATAGTAGATTTTTTTTATGGTTTATCCTGCTTTGGACAGGAATGGGATGTGGTGCATCGGTGCATGCACAAAGTAAACTGGACAGCCTTCAGCACATCGAAGAGATTGTAGTGACGGGACGAAGTGTACAGAAAGAGATTTTTCCGGTACAGGAACTTTCCGGCCGTCAGCTGCATCAGCTCAGTTCGCATAATGTGGCGGATGCCCTCCGTTATTTTTCCGGACTCCAGATCAAGGACTATGGAGGAGTAGGGGGATTGAAGACCGTGAATATCAGAAGCATGGGAACGAATCACGTAGGGGTTTTCTATGACGGTATCGAACTGGGCAATGCGCAGAACGGTACGGTGGACCTGGGACGTTTCTCGCTGGATAACATGGAGGCGATTACGCTGTACAACGGACAGAAGAGTGCGGTGTTTCAGCCGGCAAAGGATTTCGGTTCTTCGGGCTCCATCTATCTGCAGGCACGGGCTCCGGTATTGAAGGACGGAGAAAATCATCACTGGAAGGCTACTTTCAAGACCGGCTCGTTCGGACTAGCCAATCCTTCTGTGCTGTGGGAGCATCGGTTGAACGACAACCTGGCGGGTTCGCTCAGTGCGGAGTACATGTATTCGTCGGGCAAGTATAAGTTTACTTACCGCATGGAAGACGGGTATGATACGACGGCAGTGAGACAGAACGGCGACCTGAATGCCCTTCGTGTGGAGTACGGACTGTTCGGAAAGATTCTGCAAGGCTATTGGAGAGCCAAGTCGTACCTGTATCACTCGGAAAGAGGGTATCCGGGGGCGATTGTCCGCAATAAGTTTACGCACGAGGACCGCCAGTGGGATACCAATTTCTTCACTCAGGGCACTTTTAAGAAGGATGTGACTCCCTGGTACAGTCTGCTGGTGAACGGTAAGTATGCTTACGATTACCTGCATTATCTGGCCGACCCGAACAAGGACGAGTCGCTGATGTATACGAACAATCATTATTATCAGCAGGAACTTTATGTGTCGGCGGCCAACCGCTTTACGCTTTTCCCGTGGTGGGAAGCAGGCCTTTCTGCCGACTATCAGTTTAATTTGCTGGATGCCGACCTGCGCGACTTTGTCTATCCCAGACGGCATACGCTGCTGGTGTCATCGGCCACTGCCATGCATTTCAGCCGGGTGGAGTTCCAGGCCAGTCTGCTGGGTACATTCGTTCACGATACCAGTTCTGGAAAGGCGGCTCCCGATAAATGGAAACTGACTCCTTCGGTGTTTCTGTCGTGGCGTCCGTTCAAGGAGGAAGGACTGAATCTGAGGGCTTTCTATAAGCGGATATTCCGGATGCCTACGCTGAACGACCTGTATTATACGTTTATCGGAAACATTAACCTGGATCCGGAGTTTACTACCCAGTATAACCTGGGGGTGACGTATACCCGCCGTTTTGCGGATACCTGGCTCCGTTCGCTGGAGTTTCAGGTAGATGCGTACTACAACGAGGTGGAGAATAAGATTGTGGCCACTCCGACGTCCAACTTTTTCCGCTGGACCATGGTGAACCTGGGTGAGGTGGAGATACGGGGAGTGGATGCGGCACTGCAGACAGACTGGCAGGTGGGAAAGGAATGGTTCCTTACGGGCCGCCTGAACTATACCTACCAGCGGGCACAGGATTTTACCGATCCTTCCAGTGAGTTTTACGGAGGACAGATTCCTTATATCCCCTGGCACAGCGGTTCGGCAGCCCTTAACGCACGCTGGCGTTCCTGGGAAGCCAGCTACAGTTTTATTTATACGGGCGAACGCTATTCTTCGCAGGCCAATATTCCGTACAATTATCAGTTGCCCTGGTATACCAGCGATTTTTCGGTATCGAAGGGATGGAAAATCCGGAAAAATGAGCTGAAAGTGACGCTGGAGGTCAATAACCTCCTGAACCAGCAGTATGAAGTGGTGACTTGTTATCCCATGCCGGGAACCAATTTTAAATTAATTACGCAGTATGAATTCTAAAAAGATATGGGCGGATGCTATCCGCAAGGCTGTTTACAGCATCGGACTTGTTTCTATCGTGTGGTTGTTTTCGGGTTGCCGGAAGGAGATTCCTGCCATCCGTTCGGGGGTTGAGTATGTGACGCGAGGTACCAATCCTCAGTATATCGAAGGATTTTTCCTGGTCAATGAGGGAAATATGGGAAGCAATAAGTGTACGATTGATTATTTTGACGCACGTATCGGAGGGTATTACCGGAATATTTATCCGGAGCGCAATCCGGATATCGTAAAGGAACTGGGAGATGTGGGCAATGATATCGCCATTCACGGTACGCGCCTGTATGTGGTAGTGAACTGTTCCAATTTTGTGGAGGTGATGGATGTACACACGGCCCGTCATATCGGCAGTGTCACCATCCCCAATTGCCGGTACATTGTCTTTCAGGGCGACAAGGCGTATGTGAGTTCGTATGCCGGACCGGTACAGATTGACCCGAATGCCCGTCCGGGTAAGGTGGTGGAAATCGACCTGGCAACCTTGCAGATTACGCGTGAGGTGGTCGTAGGATATCAGCCGGAAGAGATGGTCATCCACAACGGGCGCCTGTATGTAGCCAATTCGGGAGGGTATCGTTTCCCGAACTACGACCGGACGGTGTCGGTGGTCGACCTGGAATCGATGGAGGTGGTGAATACGATAGATGTGGCCATTAATCTCCACCGGATGGAGATAGACAGTAAGGGAAGAATCTATGTCAGTTCCCGCGGCGACTATTACGGCATCGGGTCGGATGTGTACGTGATTGATACGGAGACAGAGAAAGTGACCGGTCGTCTGGGTATTTCGGTCAGTGAGATGTGTATGGACGACGACCGCCTGTATACCATCAGTTCGGAGTGGAACTATAATACGCAGACCAATCAGATTTCTTATGCGGTGTATGATACGGAAAAAGAGCAGACGGTTTCCCGTAATTTCATTACCGACGGAACCGACAGGAATATTATGATTCCTTACGGGATAGCGGTAAACCCCGAGACGAAGGAAATCTATCTTTGTGATGCGACTAATTATGTGACTCCGGGGTATCTGTATTGCTTTTCGCCTGAAGGAAAACTGAAGTGGAAGGTCCGTACAGGGGATATTCCTGCACATATCGCATTTTCGACCACACGCTTTAGTTAATTATATTTGAGAATAAGATCGGGTGCGGCCTTGTGACGCACAGGACGCATGGAGAAACTGAAAGCCGGGATGTGAAATTTCCGGCTTTTTTAATGCCAGGACGTGAAATCCCCTGTAGATTTTGTCTGAATTAAATTTATACGCCGAATAATTTATATAAATATATAAAGTCGGTAAACTTTATTGATTAATAACATTACTATCACCGGCAAATTTTGTATTTTTGTATTTAATTTAATGATTGTATCGGGGCTGTGTAACCAGTCAGTTTCGAGAAAAAAAGATTTTTAAATTAATTCATACTTCAATATTAAACACTTATGTTAACTCAAATTATTAATGCGCGTATACTGACTCCACAAGGTTGGTTGAAAGACGGCTCTGTGCTGATTCGCGACAACAAGATTCTGGAGGTCACCAATTGTGACCTGGCCGTAGTCGGGGCCCAGCTGATTGATGCAAAAGGAATGTATATTGTACCAGGCGGTGTTGAAATCCATGTCCATGGCGGTGGAGGAAGAGACTTTATGGAGGGTACGGAAGAGGCTTTCCGGGTAGCGGTGAAGGCGCACATGATGCACGGTACTACCAGTATTTTCCCGACATTGTCGTCTTCAACTATTCCGATGATTCAGGCAGCCGTGGCTACTACAGAAAAACTGATGGCTGAGCCGGACAGTCCTGTACTGGGATTGCACCTGGAAGGACACTATTTTAACATGAAGATGGCGGGTGGCCAGATGCCGGAAAACATCAAGAATCCGGATCCGCAGGAATACATTCCCTTGCTCGAAAGCACTCATTGTATCAAACGCTGGGACGCTGCTCCTGAACTTCCGGGAGCCATGCAGTTCGGTAAGTACGTGACCTCAAAGGGAGTCTTGGCTTCTGTAGGACATACCCAGGCTGAATACGAGGATATTTATACGGCATATCATGCGGGATATACGCATGCCACTCATTTCTACAATGCGATGCCGGGCTTCCATAAGCGTCGTGAGTATAAATATGAAGGAACAGTGGAGAGTATTTATCTGATGGATGACATGACCGTGGAAGTAGTGGCTGACGGTATTCATGTACCTCCTACTATCTTGCGCCTTGTACATAAAATCAAAGGGGTGGAGAAGACTGCCTTGATTACCGATGCGTTGGCATGTGCTGCCAGTGACAGCCAGGAAGCGTTCGACCCGCGTGTAATCATCGAAGACGGGGTCTGCAAACTGGCCGACCGTTCGGCATTGGCCGGAAGTATCGCTACCATGGACCGTCTGATACGTACCGTAGTGCAGAAGGCTGAGATTCCTTTGGAAGATGCAATCCGCATGGTGTCTGAGACTCCGGCACGCATCATGGGAGTTTTGGACCGCAAGGGTACGCTGGAACGTGGCAAGGATGCGGATATCATTGCATTGGACCGTGACCTGAATGTACGGGCTGTATGGTCTATGGGAAAAATTGTGGAAGGAACAAATCAATTGTTCTAAAAGGGGGCTCTAAAAAGAAAACAGTATGTTGACTCAAATTATAAATGGACAGATATTAACTCCTCAGGGATGGCTGAAAGACGGTTCGGTACTGATTAGTGATGGAAAGATCCTGGAAATCACCAACAGTGATCTGGCTGTGATTGGTGCTACAGTGATTGATGCCAAAGGCATGTACATTGTACCGGGCTTTGTAGGCATGCATGTGCACGGAGGAGGCGGTTTTGATTTTACGGAAGGTACGGAAGAGGCTTTTCAGACGGCTGTTGCGGCTCATCTGAAGCATGGAGCGACTACCGTGTTTCCGACACTTTCTTCTTCATCATTCGATACCATCCGCAAAGCAGTGGCCGTTTGCGAAAAAATGATGCAGGGTTCCGACGGGGTAGTACAGGGATTGCATATTGAAGGACCCTACCTGAACCGGAAAATGGCCGGTGCACAGTGGGATGAATTCCTGAAGAATCCAGATCCGGAGGAATACCTGCCTTTGCTTGAGAGCACGCAGTGCATTAAAAGATGGGATATCAGTCCGGAACTGCCGGGTGCGCATGACTTTGCACGGTATACTTCCGGGAGAGGTATTCTGACTGCGGTGACTCATACGGAGGCTGAGTACGATGAAATCAAGGAGGCTTTCCAGTGTGGCTTTACACATGCGGCGCATTTCTATAATGCGATGCCGGGATTCCACAAGCGCCGTGAATATAAGTATGAGGGTACGGTAGAGAGCGTCTACCTGACGGACGGAATGAGTATTGAGGTGATTGCCGATGGTATTCATCTGCCGGCTACGATCTTGAAACTGGCTTACAAGCTGAAAGGTGTGGAACAGACCTGTCTGGTGCCTGACTCGTTGAAATATGCAGCGTATGACGGTGAGGTCATCAATGATTCCCGTTATATCATTGACAACGGAGTTTGTAAATTGGTTGACCGCTCTTCACTGGCCGGAAGTCTGGCAACCATGGATGTACTGGTGAGAGTGATGGTGCAGAAAGCGGAAATTCCTTTGGCCGATGCAGTGAGAATGGCCTCTGAGTCTCCGGCCCGGATTATCGGTGTGGCCGACAAGAAAGGTAGTCTGCAGAAAGGTAAGGATGCAGATATCGTCATCATGGACGAGCACTTGAATGTGCGTTGTGTCATGTCAATGGGACACATTGTTCCGGAAACGAATACACTGATTCATTAATTGCCTGAAAAAGGATTTTTGATATGCTGAGGCTGGAAGAAATTCCAGCCTCAGTCTGTATATGGGGTAGCCGTTCCGCTTTCAGAGAGGGGCGCATCTGGTTGATGTCAAGGCATACGTCGGCGCAGGTTGTCAGCATGGTACTGATTTCAGGGATATCTGCGGCCTTACCATAGACCCACTGACCGGTACGCAATAAATCCAATAACCGGTCAATCGGCTGTATTTGAGGACTTTGTTCCTTCTGCTTGGTTGTCATATTCTTGCTAAAACGGTGTGGCTTTTCGGGTAAATATCCATAAATTACGTATAATGAAGTATAATTATGATGCCGTAAAATACATAAACTCTGGTTAATATGGACGGTCTGAAGGGAAATCTTGTACATTGTTTGAATTAGAAACGGGAGAAGAGGGTATAAAAAATCCGTGTGCGGCAGGCAAATCGTTTCTCTATCGTACAGATTTCCGGTTATTAACCTGTCTGGAAGCTATTAATATTCTTCCTCGTTGAAGAACTTTATCTACATTCTCTGCATTGATTGTTAATTGGCTATATCAGAATGAACTGCACTGTCTGGGACTGACAAACAACATGGTTCTTAATTTCATGTCAACCTGTTTGAATAACAGTGACTTAATGATTGATTCTAGACTAAAATAGTTTTGATAAAGCTTTAAACAAGTAACCAAAAGTATCCGTGGATGTCTAAACGATTTGAATACTGGATGGATAATAATTATACCAGAATTAATCTGTGTATGCGTTCACTGATTAATTCTGAATATTTATCTTTAAGTTCATCATTGAGAAATGACTTATCGATAATCTCTTGAAATTTAGGTAAAAGTTTTACATACTTCTGAATAAGCCGTTCAATGGTTTTCTGTTCAACTCCCATTGTCAAACCTGATGAAATAAAGTCTGAACGTTTCAGTTTTCTCTTTTTCCCATTTAAGGTCAATGCTAATTCCTCATTATCTTTGGGATTTAAAATTTTGGCATTCAGCATATCATATGCCGGAGTGAGGCGTATAAAACTATCTGCGGGTTCATACAAAGAAAAATTCTTCAGATGCATATCATTATTTCCGGTAATCCATGAAAACAATATTACTTCAAAGAAATTCGTAACATCCATTTTAGGCATGGATGAGTATTGAACAATTGCCTTTGCAATACGCTCATAACTACTTTTATATTTGTCTTCAGTCTTTCTTTCTGTTAACTGGCACATATCCTCCATGGCCAATTTTTCGCCGGAACTTGAACGGTCAATCCTTTTTGTCAGATAACATAGACTATGGTCTGCCATGCGCACCAGTGTATGGGGAACAACGTCTATTCTGGCCAGTTCAGCCAAATGCATTGTCAGGTCTTCTGTCTCAGGCATCTGTTCAAATTGTATTGTTTGAGGTTTACATATAAAGCCACCCCATAAACCTACGATAGTCAACCTTTGGCTGCCTTCATGCTCATTAAGATGTAAAGACAGTTTAGGCTGTACTCCGGTAAGCGAAGTCTGGTCTTTTATAACTTGTACGGCCAATTTATCCAGATCCTCGCAAGTGTAATCAAGAGCAGGCACTTTGTCTGTACCAAAAAATTTTTTAGCACACTTGGTATGAAAATCCATTTCTCCATTTTCAAGTGGACGGTAACAATATAAACATTTACTCATTTTCACTTTCCTCCTTTATTACAGGTTTAACACTTACAGCACCTATACAGTCATTACAACAAAGTAACAGCAGGGACATTCTGTCAAGTATGCTGATATCAGTATTACGCAATGCCACATCCAACAGCCATCCTTCCGGTATAAGGCCATCAAAGAACGGAAACAATATATTGCTCTTGTATATTTTATTGTGTAGGGGTAAGGTCAGACTGACAGGTTTTGCATTGTCTTGTGCCAAATATTCGGGAAGATAATAAAACTCATAACCATCGTCTACTTCAGTAAGAACTCCTGCCAATAATTTCTTGTAATATATATTTGCCTGTTTCATCGTAGTTCATTTTGTTTCGGTTGTGGTACCATTTCGTAATTGAAGTAATCAAGTAATTGATTTACTTTATCAAGACGTAATGTAGATTTTCCTTGTTCCAAATCACGGACAAACCGTAACCCGACACCGGATTTGACTGAAAGTTCTTCTTGAGTCATATTGAATTGCTTGCGCAACGATTTTACAGTGATAGATAAGCTATTCATCTTTTTAATTATATCAGTTCGGGTACAAATATAATAAAAACTATATATTTTATACCATATAGGGTATAAAATATATATATTACACATGTATTATACCCTATGTGGTATAATATAGATTAATTAGAAATAAGTTTTACCCTTGAAATGAATGCCGACAAACTTGTAGTATAAATTATACATTATAAAACAACCATAACTTAAGGAGGGCATAAAATACCAACGCGGCAGACAAATTATCTTTGTTTGCCGCGCTGATATTCAATTATTTAACCTACCTGTAGGCTATTAATATTCTTCCTCGTTGAAGAAGAAATCTTCTTTGCTGGGATAATCAGGCCAAATATCTTCAATGCTTTCATATATTTCACCTTCATCTTCCATTTCCTGTAAATTCTCAATCACTTCCAATGGAGAACCTGAGCGCATAGCGTAGTCAATTAACTCATCTTTTGTTGCTGGCCATGGTGCATCTTCCAATTTTGAGGCCAATTCTAATGTCCAATACATAGTATTTTAATTTTATAAAGTTTGACTTTATTATTGTGGCACAAAAGTATAATAAATTCTTTCATTTACAACTTTTGCTCCAATAAATTTCTTCCTGTTTGTCTATTTGATTTAACTTCCTGGATAAAATGAATAGATAGTCTGACAAACGGTTGATAAAACGCTTGACATTCATGTCAATTTCACTGTCCAATTGTTCTTCCAGGCTCAATATCCGTCTTTCGGTACGGCGGCAAACCGTCCGGCAGATATGACAGAACGAGGCAGCAGAACTTCCGGCCGGGAGGATAAATGCTGTTAGCGGAGGTAAGGAGGCATCCAGTTCATCTATATGGGTTTCCAGACTTTTGATGTCCTCTTCTGATATGCAGTTGGGATGGTCTGCGGACTGCTGGGGGGATTCGGTAGCCAGATAAGCTCCAATGTCAAAAAGAAAATGCTGGATCCGGTATAAATAAGTTTTGAGAGCTTCTTCTTGAATTAAAGAGATCAGCATGCCTAGATTAGCGTTCAGTTCATCGACAGTTCCATAAGCTTCCAGACGGGCATGCGTTTTAGGAACACGTTTGCCTCCTACTAAAGCAGTAGTACCTTTGTCGCCGGTACGGGTATAAATCAAACTTTTTTTCATGGTATGTAACGTTCGCTTGTTTGAAGGTTTATAGGAAATTGACAATTCGGTGCTCTTTCACCCGCTTCCGGTCGAAAAAGACCAGTCCGATGTCATAAAAATCAAATGTGACGCCTACACGCGGGTCGGATATGACCTTTTCCCACCACTTTTTTTTCTCTTTGTTTTGATGTGGATTACCTATAATCAGGCAGGTATGCTGATTCGTGTAGGGTAAGATGGCTTCAAAAACTTCCTGATAATGCTCAATGTTTCCCAGGTGAATGAGCCCAGGATTATCTTTTCTTATGCCAGCTTCCCGTAGAAAGGCATCAATCCCTCCTTTCTGGATAGAAATATTTTGTTGTTCTTTCAGAAGGGCTGTAACGCAAGGATGCATCATCCCCTCTTCGCAGGTATATACTGGTACCTGCCTGGCTTTGGCCATATATAAGGTCGTCAGTCCACTTGCGGTACCAAACTCCCAGATACAAAGTGGAGAAAGATAGTTGGTCAGCCGGAAGATGAATTTGTCAACCTTTTCGCGGTAATGGGGAAGAGACTCCATAGCTCTTCTACGGGCATGCAATGGCTTGTATGCATAAAACGGAAATTTTTCGTATGCCACAAATGTAATCAGATAAAAATCGGAAGGGGAGTGAACCCCATATCCACAGCGGTGTCTGAATCTGCAACACCAGTTCCACCCACGCAATAAAAGATTAATCATAGAGTATATGGTTTAAATCTGAACAAAGATATAAATTTTTAAAGATATATGTAGCTTCCTTCAGGAAAATGCTGGATTTGTACCTTGACTCAATGATGAATAGATTTTTTTGAAAAAACGATACGAAAATTTGCGTATTTCAAAATAAAGCAATATCTTTGCATCGCATTTAAGGAAATGCCCAGATGGCGGAATCGGTAGACGCGCTGGTCTCAAACACCAGTGGAGTAACATCCATCCCGGTTCGACCCCGGGTCTGGGTACAGAGAGGTTGACTTGATTAAGTCAACCTTTTTTTATTATCAATCAATTCTTATGCTCCATGAAAAATCGTATTGCAGAGCTCGATTACTTGAAATCCATTTTTATTTTATTGATGATTGTGTTTCATCTTGTATATATCGGTGACAAATACCCATATGCCAAATCTTTGGTTTATACTTTCCATATGCCTGCTTTTTTGATTATTTCTGGCTATGTTATGAATGTGGCTAAGGGGATACTTCCGTTTTTGCGTACGATGTGGTGGATTTTTATTCCATATGCTGTGATGGAAACAGGTTATGTCGTCATGTCTGCTATACTTCCGGTTCGTGAATCAGTGGAGCATTTGAGTGTTTCTTTGTGGCTGGATAAATTGTTCTTGCATCCTTTGGGACCCTATTGGTATCTTCATACGTTGATGCTGTGTGGCCTTACTTATTTATTGGTGGACAAATTGACTGGAAAATGGAGCAATACTGTTTCCGTCTTAATTATATTGGCTTTATGTTATGCCGTATTGTCAGCTTGTGGTATACTTTCTTTGATAAATGCGCTTTACTTTACCGTTGGAGTGGCTTTGAGACGGAGCTCACTTGACTTCCGTACTTTCTTTTCAGCTTCATTTTGGGCTTTGCTACCTATAATATGGCTGGCTGCTGATGGGACAAATTTGAATAAATCAACTCTTTCCGGGACTGCTCTGACTTATTTAATAATTAGTTTTTTGTTGGCTGTATATTGCTATTTGCCTGATTGTTTGAAAAAAGGATTGGGTTACATAGGCTCTCATACCTTTGTGTTGTTAGTATTTTCTCCGGTATTTACCATGGCAGTTAAACCTTTGGTGCCTGTGTTAGCTTTTGACCCCACTGGGATGCTTTTTTTATGTGTGTCTTTATGTTTCTGTGTAATTGGTTCATTGGGGATAGCATGGTGCATGGATAAACTGAATTTGTCCCGTTTTTTCTGGGGGAAATCCCGCATGCTTTAGTAGGCAGACTGGGGTTGGTGACATCCTGTCAGTTCATTAAAAAAACGATGTAAAAGCCTTTTCTGGCATCTTTTTTGTAGTTTACTTCATAGATGTTGAATTACTTAATTAAACACATAGAACTATGATTTCAGAAAAATTACAAAATGCCATTAACGAGCAGATTACTGCGGAAATGTGGTCTTCTAACTTGTATTTGTCTATGTCTTTCTACTTGCAGAAAGAAGGTTTTGACGGTTTTGCTTCATGGATGCGTAAACAATCACAAGAAGAGTTGCAGCATGCCTATGATTTAGCTGATTATTTAGTTAAGCGTGGTGGTGCAGCTAAAGTGGATAAAATTGATGTTGTTCCACAAGGATGGGGTAGCGTGCAGGAAGTATTTGAACATGTATACAAGCACGAATGTCATGTATCCAGCTTGATTGACGAGTTGGTAAATGTAGCTTCTGAAGTAAAAGACAAGGCTTCACAGGATTTTTTGTGGGGATATGTTCGTGAACAAGTAGAAGAAGAAGCTACTGCACAGAATATTGTAGAAAAACTTAGAAAGTGTGGCGACGCAGCCGGCATTCTGTATTTGGATGACAAACTGGGACAACGTAAATAAACCACGCTTTTCATGAAATATTGATCCTGGATGGAAGCGAATGATTTTTGCATTCATCCAGGATATTTTGTATCATAATTACAGTATCCTTTTCGTTTTTCCACTATAAATTTTATCTTTGTTCCTGTTATCAACCAATATTAGCGTCCGAAGAAATGGGGGATTTTATATTAAGAGGGTGGAACTGGTGTCGTCGTTTCCGGCATCGTCGCGGATACGGAGTGCATTCTCCTTCCGATTTCTTTTTTATTACGTTTGTCATTTACGAACGTTTACCATTCTATGCCTATGCACCATTGCATCATTTGCGACGTGTGGTGGCTTTTTTGCCTCATTACCGGGAAAAAGTCGATAAGTTCTTGTTCCGTCTGATTAATCATCTTCGTCCTTCTGTGGTGTGGGAAGTGGGAACAGGCAGCGGAATAAGTACCCGTTATATGGCCGAAGCCAATACAGGCATGCAGGTCTATACGTTCTCTGAACAATCGGAAGATGCGGTGAAACGGATTCTTTCCGGAAAATCTTCTATTGATTATCTGACCGGAAACTGTGAGGCAGATATGGATAGGTTACTCAAGGGCGGGATAAAGCCTGAAGTGGTACATATCGCCCATACTCCAGCATATAAGGAGATGTTTGAACGGCTGGTTCCGCTGGCAGGTAAACATACTTGTTTCATTATCGGTAATCCTTATGCTACCCCAGAGAAGAAAAGATGGTGGAAAGAAGTTATAGCAGATACTCGTACGGGAGTTACATTCGACCTTTACGATGTCGGTCTGGTATTTTTTGATAAAGAGCGTGTGAAGGAACATCGTATCGTGAACTTTCTTTGACTTTAAGACCTTGAATATATGAAAATGACCAAGATTTATACCAAGACAGGAGATAAAGGTACCACTTCACTGGTAGGAGGAGTACGCGTTTCAAAAGCAGATATCCGTTTGGACGCATACGGAACTATAGACGAACTGAATTCTTTTATCGGATTATTGATTTCGGTAATGAAGGATGCAGAGCATGAAGAGTTGTTGCGATTTGTGCAGCATAAACTGTTTTCATTGGGTTCGTATCTGGCTACCGACTTGGAAAAGACGACTTTCCCGATAGAGAGCCATATCTCAGTGGAAAACGTGCAGCGTCTGGAAAAAGCTATCGATGAGATGAATGCTTCTTTGCCATCGCTTGCAGGTTTCATCCTCCCTGGAGGAAGTTATCCGGCTTCCGTTTGTCATGTCTGTCGTACGGTCTGTCGTCGGGCGGAACGTCGGATTCAGGCCTTGGAAGAAAGTCTTTCCTATGAATTGGAGGAGCAGGCAAAGTGTTTTGTGAACCGATTGTCTGATTATTTGTTCGTTTTGTCGCGCCGGTTAAACAATTTAACAGACGAAAGCGAAATTTATTGGGATAAGCGTTGTGAGTGAAGGAATTTGTTATATTTTTGCGAATCAATATAAAGAAGTAAAACTGTTTAAAATTATATACTATGTATTGGACATTGGAATTGGCCTCAAAGCTGGAAGATGCTCCTTGGCCAGCAACTAAAGACGAGTTAATTGACTATGCAATGCGTTCAGGTGCTCCACTGGAAGTAATTGAAAACTTGCAGGAAATGGAAGACGAAGGAGAAATTTATGAAAGTATAGAAGATATCTGGCCTGATTATCCGAGTAAAGAAGATTTTTTCTTCAACGAGGAAGAGTATTGATAGCTGTCAGGGCAGATTAAAAGATTAAATCTCAGCGGGATGAACAAAGTATATTTGTTTGTCCCGCTGATGTTTTATAGTATTCCATCGGACTTTCTCAATAAAAGTTATAAACACGTGTTTCTCTCAACTTGTCTGATTCAAAATTTGTTCTTATTACAAAATGCACTATTTTTGTGTGCAAAGAAAAGAATTGATAACCCGTTATTTTGTGAATTATGAAAAGATTGCTGTTGATGGCGCTGGCTGCTGCCATGCTGACTCCGGCTTGTGGAAATAATGCTGGTAAAGAAACCAAGGCGGAAGTACGAGAGAGTGCAGCTGTACAAGCCAATGTTACTCATCTGACTAAAGCCGATTTCCTGGCTAAGGTATATAATTATGAGAAGAATCCGAAGGAATGGAAATACGAAGGTGATAAACCGGCTATTGTGGATTTCTATGCCACTTGGTGTGGTCCATGTAAGGCTATCGCTCCGGTGCTGGAGAAACTGGCGGCGGAATATAAAGGAAAGATTGTGGTCTATAAGATTGATACAGATAAGGAACCTGAGTTGTCGGCTGCTTTTGGTATACGCAGCATCCCGACCCTTCTGTTCATTCCGGCAAAGGGAACTCCTCAGGTGGCGCAAGGGGCTTTGCCTGAAGAAGCTTTGAGAAAGACCATTGACGAATTTTTATTGGGAAAGAAGTAAACTTTTGATAAGAAAAAAATGAGGAGGGCCTGAAGTTGTTGGAATTTCAGGCCCTCATTGTATATGTTACTTTCGGTTGCTGTCTTCAATCAATTCACGGATTGTCTGGTTCAGTTCCTTTTCTTTCAGTAATTGTTCCAGTGTGAGGTGCATTCTCCATCGCCAGTAATGCCGTGGGTGAGCTGGTATGTTAATGCGCTCTCCTTCTATATCCGGATTGCGTAGCTGTTCGTTGATGCTCATCCAATCCTGCCATGCCAAAATACAGAGCAGCGAGGGACTTTTCAGGTGATGGAAGACGATGTCCTTACAGAGCCACCCGGGAGCATGTACGGGAATCTCTCCCTGATGGTGCATTTCCTGATGGTAGAAACGCTCCGTGAGGGCTGGGGCTTCTTCCCACCATCCGCGGAAAGTGGACATGTCGTGCGTACCGATGGTGCATACCGACAGGAACGGATAGTTTTCAGGGTGTCCGAAGTCTTCGTACATTTGTTTGGGCATGCGTTGGATTTCAAGCGAGAGTATCTGCAACTGTCTCATTACCCAGGGCACACACTCCGGAACCATGCCTAAATCCTCTCCGCATACTAACATAGGAGTGGACTGGGTGAGCACCGGAAGCTTTTTCATGGCTTCCTGATACCAGAACTCGTTGTGGCGCTGGTAGTAGTAATGATTGTACAGATGGTTGAAGGCTCCCTGTTGTTTCCAGTTCAGTTGCTGGAACACGGAATCATTCTGTACGGCAATTCTGGGATGGAGTTTCTCGGCATCGTGGTGGTCTGTGACAAACAGCACGTTACTGATCAGGGAATAAAGTCCTTCTTTTAGTTTCAGGCTATCCTCGTCTTCTTTTCCATTGAAATAAGCTTCCACTTTTCGCTGGGTATCAAACTCCTGTAGCAGTGCATAGCCTCCTTTTCCGTTGGCCGTGACAAAATGTTGCCGTACATATTCACTTTGTGCGCCGAAGACTTCTTTCAGCACCGTGTCGTTGATAAACGGCTGTGTCATGAACTCCCGGTCCAGATTCAGGCCAAAACTTCTGATTTCATCCATGCTCAGGGGCAGGGAAGGAGAGAACTGTCCGAGCAGCCCGTGTACCGAATGGTCGGGAATTTCCCAGATGCGGAAAAATCCTAAGATGTGGTCTATGCGGTAGGCCGTAAAGTATTCTGCCATCTTGGAGAAACGACGGCGCCACCAACGGTAATTGTCTTTTTCCATTACTTCCCAGTTATAGGTTGGGAATCCCCAGTTTTGTCCGTTGACGGAGAAAGCATCGGGAGGAGCACCTGCCTGACCGTTGAGGTGGAAATAATGGGGTTCTACCCAGGCTTCTACGCTGGAACGGCTGATACCGATGGGGATGTCGCCTTTCAGTAGAATGCCTTTTGCTCTGGCATACGTACTTACGGCAAGCAGCTGCACGTGCAACTGGTATTGCAGGTAATAGTAGAAAGCGATTTTGGTATAGGCTTTGTTTCCGGGCGTACACAGTTTGGCTATTTCATTGGCTTCGTAGGTAGAATATTTCGGCCAGTGATTGAAGTCCGGTGTGCCATACGAGTCGCGCAGGTAGCAGAAAACTGCATAAGGCTGAAGCCACTCTTCATTATGCTGGAAGAAATTCAGGAAGTCTTCCGAGGCAAGTACTTTTTTCCCTTCCACTTGGTACACTTTCCTCAGGTAGTCCATCTTCAGTTTGTTGGCCTTCTCATAATCCATCATGGGAAGGGAATTCACTTCGATGCGTGCTTTTTCGAATGCTTCTGCGGCTTTCTTGTCCTTCAGGGCAGGGAGCTGGCGAAGGTCGATGTACATCGGGTGAAAAGCGTAGATGGAGATGCTGTTATAAGGATAAGAGTCAGTCCATGTACCGCTCATTGTCGTGTCGTTGATGGGAAGAATTTGAATCGCTTTCTGTCCGGTCTCATCTGCCCAGTCGGTCAGTAGCTTCAGGTCGCCGAAATCACCTACACCGCAGCTGCCTTCCGAACGAAGGGAGAATACGGGAATGGCGCAGCCAGCTATCCGTTGTGGAGCATCGTCAAAGAACACTTCCGTCTCCATGGGCAGGTAGGTTTCTCCGCGTTGCAACGGTTGTAGAGGGAATATCCGGTTCGGGCGGGTTTCCCATTTTTCTACAGCTCCGGTCTCTTCATGAATGGCCACGAACTTATACTCAAAAGGATATTCTAATGAGGAGGCATCCAGTGTCAGGTGCCATACGTTGGGTTGTACTTCCTTCATTCGCAGCGGGCGGCAGTACTCCCAACTACCCAGTGCCGCACAGCTACCGATGAGGCCCAGGCGCTGTCTGTGGGTACTCAGGCCGGGGCAAAGTGCGCGGAAGGTGATACACCTGCCGGTATTGTCAGACAAGCGGGAAGGCTGTTCCAGCGTATATGTATTGTTGAAAGCCGATGTATAGCGGTAGGCATCTTGTGGCAGATCTCTCCAGCAGTCTTCTACGAGGTAGTGCTGTTGTTGCAGGTTGCCCGGATAGAACGAATGGGGGATGGCGCCAAATTCCTGGCGTACAAGGGTGCCTTGACGGCTTACGGCATAACGGTAGCAGATAGGTTCGGAAGGGTAAAAGTCGAATTCTGCCTTCCCGGTCCATTCTTCTCCGTTGCGGGTAGTCATTTCTACGGTATGTTGTATGTGATTCTGGCAGAGAAGCACGCACAGGCTTTCTCCCCAGACTGTACGGTATTGTATGCGAAAAGTAATTTTCATATCTTATGTATTAGTTGTGGCTCATAGTTTTGTCCAAAAATAATGAATCTCATGGATTCATGCAAATAAAAAACCTCCGGATGTCCTTTCGGCTTCCGGAGGTTCCCTCGTGTAAGATGTGAGGATGGATTTAAAAATAATGAATTAAAAAATGAGATTATGCGTCGATATTTGCATACGTCGCATTTTTCTCGATAAATTCACGGCGTGGACCTACATCGTCGCCCATTAGCATGGAGAATATGTAGTCGGCTTCTGCCGCGTTTTCAATATTTACCTGTTTCAGGATACGGGTTTCCGGATTCATGGTAGTTTCCCACAGCTGTTCCGGATTCATTTCACCCAAACCTTTGTAACGCTGGGTGTGGATGCCTTGTTCGTTTCCTTCACCATATTTCTGGATGAAAGCCTGACGGGCTTCGTCCGTATAGCAGTATTCGCTGATTTTACCCTTGCTGCATTTGTACAACGGAGGAGTAGCGATATACAGGTGACCACCCTGAATTACTTCAGGCATATAGCGGTAGAACAGTGTCATAATCAGTGTGTCGATGTGAGAACCATCGACGTCGGCATCGGTCATGATGATGACCTTGTGGTAGCGCAGCTTGTCAATGTTAGCCTTTTTGCTGTCTTCTTCACCGTCCACACCGAAACGTACGCCCAATGCCTGAATGATGTTGTTCACTTCATCGCTTTCGAAAGCTTTGTGCCACATGGCTTTTTCCACATTCAGAATTTTACCGCGCAATGGCAGGATGGCCTGGAACTGACGGCTTCTTCCTTGCTTGGCCGAACCACCTGCAGAATCACCCTCGACGAGGAAGAGTTCGCATTCTTCGGCTACACGGCTGGAGCAGTCGGCCAGTTTTCCCGGCAGTCCGCCGCCGCCCATCGGACTTTTACGCTGAACCGATTCGCGGGCCTTGCGGGCAGCCACACGTGCGGTAGCAGCCAGTACCACTTTGTCGACAATAATCTTGGCTTCTTTCGGATGTTCTTCCAGATAGTTGGTCAGAGCTTCTCCCACCGCCTGATTAACGGCACCGCTCACTTCGTTGTTACCCAACTTGGTCTTGGTCTGACCTTCAAACTGAGGTTCCGATACTTTTACAGAAATCACGGCAATCAGTCCTTCGCGGAAGTCTTCACCAGAGATTTCCACCTTGGCTTTTTCAAGAGCCTTGCTTTCTTCTGCATATTTCTTTAATACACGTGTCAGTGCCATACGGAATCCGGCTTCGTGTGTACCACCTTCGATGGTGTTGATGTTGTTCACATACGAGTGAAGGTTTTCGCGGAATCCGGTGTTGTACATAATGGCGCACTCAATAGGAATACCTTGTTTTTCGGTATTCAAATAGATTACGTCATCAATCAGCGGTGTATTGTTGGAGTTCAGAAAACGTACGAATTCTTTTACGCCTTCTTCTGAGTGGAATTTTTCCTGCTTGTAAGAACCGTCTTCTTCCTTCACGCGCTTGTCGGTCAGGGTGATGGTGATTCCTTTGTTCAGGTAAGCCAGCTCGCGCATGCGAGCCTGAAGAATGCTGTATTTATATTCGGTTACGGTGAAGATACTTCCATCCGGCCAGAAGGTCTGGCGTGTACCGGTAATGTCGGTTGTGCCCACTTCTTTTACGGCATACAGCGGCTTTCCGCATTCATATTCCTGCTGATAGACTTTCCCGTTGCGGAATACGTTGGTGGTCATGTGGGTAGACAAGGCGTTCACGCAGGATACACCCACACCGTGCAGACCTCCGGAAACCTTGTAGGAACCTTTGTCGAACTTACCTCCGGCATGAAGCACGGTCATTACGACTTCGAGGGCTGATTTTTTTTCTTTTTCGTGGAAATCGACCGGAATACCGCGACCGTTGTCTTGTACGGTAATCGAGTTGTCTTCGTTGATAGTTACTTCTATATGTGTACAATAACCGGCAAGGGCTTCGTCAATTGAGTTGTCTACTACCTCGTAGACCAGGTGATGCAAGCCTTTTTCACTGATGTCGCCGATATACATGGCGGGGCGTTTACGAACGGCCTCCAGTCCTTCCAGCACCTGGATACTGCTGGCCGAGTAGTTGCTTCCGCTGTTCTGTGTCAGTTCTGTCTCTTATACACATCTGACGCTGCCGACGACTAGTCGAGTG
>ERZ1027150.82-NODE-82-length-78982-cov-12.555159_pt1 | contig 78982 bp, 65 predicted proteins | sample MGYA00519276_ERZ1027150 | MGnify/ENA primary metagenome ERZ1027150 (study PRJEB26926, sample SAMN06164860) | human gut metagenome | biome: ENVO:00009003; feature: ENVO:2100002; material: ENVO:00002003 | host: Homo sapiens | place: USA | collected 2012 ... | reverse complement strand
GATTTTTTTTGCAGACACAAAAAAGGCCATCTCAAAGTTTATTTGAGACAGCCTCGTATTTTTATGGATACTTCGGCATCAGGAAAGTTCCAGGCCGAGGGCTTCCTTAAGTTTCAGCAGACTGGGGTTTTTCTTGCTCATCATCTGAAAACGTTCTACGTGGCTATAGGCACGTACGTTTTCGTTGGCTTCGCTTACCCGTGTGGTCATTCTGATTTTGCGGTTATGCAATTTTTCTTGCAGATGGGCTTCTATCTTCGGGGCGAGCTGCTGCATGTATTTCTGAACCATGTCATTGTCCACCGCTACTTCAAATGTCTGCTGGTCGGCCAGCAGGTGAGGATGCATGTTCATCATGCGTCCGGCATTGGCAGCCTCTTCTTTAGGTAGCAGACTGGCAAACTCACGCCAGTAATAGCCTAAGTCTTTTTCATTGAACATGTAATCTTCCCATGTCTCTGTCACGGACTGTTGCACGGGCGCATTGGATGCTGTTCGTGCAGCTGGTTCTGCGGTGGCCGTTTGTGTCTTGCGGATAGACATGCCTAAACTGCCGGCTTTGATGACCGGTGCCTTTCTTTCCGTACTGACTTTGGGCAGGGGACTGCTTTTGGTGTAGGGTACTTCCGATTGCTGCAAGGTGCTTGTATAAGGTTGTGCACTTGCTGCCGCCGGTTGAGGCTGAGGAGTCGGCTGAGAGACCGGAGCTGTAGCTGCCGGAGTTGCTTGTGCGGGTTGGACTACAGGCTGACTGGCTTGTGCCGTATGGAAGACGGGGGATAATTGTTTCTTAGGGCCATGCCCACTTCCGGCATCTTCCGGTTCGGCAGTGAGTTGTGCCACCTGAATAAGGGTAAGCTCTACCAGCAGGCGTTTGTTTTTGCTTTGCCGGTAGTTCAGGTCGCAGTCGTTGCACAGTTTCATGGCCTTGTACAAAAACTGTGGTGTACATTTCTGCGCTTGAGCCTGGTATCGATCCCGGATAGAAGCACCGGCTTCCAGCAGTTGCAAGGTAGACGGGTCACGGCTTACCAGCAGGTTTCGGAAATGCGAAGTCAGCCCTGTAATAAAATGGTTGCCGTCAAATCCTTTTCGAAGAATATCATTGAATGTGAGCAGGCATTCGGCTACTTTATTTCCCAGGAAGAAATCGGTCAGCTTGAAATAATATTCGTAGTCCAGTACGTTCAGGTTCTCAATCACACTTTGGTAAGTGATGTGTCCGTTGGTGAAGCTCACTACCTGGTCGAAGATGGAGAGGGCATCGCGCATACCGCCGTCAGCTTTTTGTGCAATGACGTTCAGGGCTTCCGGTTCGGCTTCGATGTGCTCCTTGCGGGCTACGTTCTCCAGATGCTCTACCGTATCGTTGACTGTGATGCGGCTAAAGTCGTAAATCTGGCATCGGCTCAGAATGGTGGGAAGAATTTTATGCTTCTCAGTGGTAGCCAGAATGAAAATGGCATGCTGGGGCGGTTCTTCCAGTGTCTTCAGAAAGGCATTGAATGCGGCGGTAGACAGCATGTGCACCTCGTCGATGATGTACACCTTGTACTTGCCGATTTGGGGCGGTATACGTACTTGCTCAATCAAGGAACGGATGTCTTCGACTGAGTTGTTGGAGGCCGCATCCAACTCATGGATATTATAGGAACGCTGTTCGTTGAAAGCCTTGCATGACTCACATTCGTTGCATGCCTCTCCTTCACTGGTTGGGTGAAGGCAGTTGATGGTCTTGGCAAAGATACGTGCGCAGGTGGTTTTTCCTACTCCTCGCGGACCGCAGAACAGGTAGGCATGCGCCAGTTTATGATTGGCAATGGCATTTTTCAGGGTCGTGGTCAATGCACGTTGTCCCACTACGGTATCGAAAGTAGAGGGGCGGTATTTGCGTGCCGATACGATATAATTTTCCATGTGTCGATTCTTTTGTTTGATTCCTTGATATTTCTGCAAATGTACATAAAATCTCTTTCTTGTCATGGGCTTGCTAGGAAATAATTTCTATCTTTGCAAGGGTAATAAAGTGTGTATTTTATGGGTAAACTGGCTAATATATGGGCTTTTATCGGAAGGCATAAGTATTGGGTAACCATCGGTGCTTTTCTGCTGATTATCGGAGTGTTGGATGAAAACAGTCTGATACGCCGCATTGCACATAAGCGTGAAATTCATCAGTTGAATACAGAGATTGAGCGTTACCGGAAGCAGTATGAAGAGGACAGTAAGTTGTTGAAGGAGATTACCTCCAATAAGGAAGCATTAGAGAAGGTAGCTCGTGAAAAATACCTGATGAAGAAAGAAAATGAGGATATTTTTATTTTTGAAGAAGACAAGTGATGGAATCAAAGATGAAGGATAAACTGGCTGTAGTGGGAGCCATTGTGTTGTTTATTGGTTTGGCATTGCAGTTCGTAAAACTGGTATGGGCTCCGTATGTGTATCTGGTAGGTGCCTGTCTGTTTGCCTACGTACAGCTGGTTTCCGATTATAAGGGAAAGAATATCATTATCCGTCGTTTGCGCCGTCAGCAGCTTTTGGGAGCTATGTTGCTGGTGTTGACAGGGGTAATCATGTTGCTGTGGAAACGGAATGAATGGATTGTGTGCCTTACGGTGGCCGCGGTATTGGAACTTTACACGGCATTCCGTATTCCGCAGGAAGAAGCAAAAGAGAATTAATGTGACAGTTTAAATCAAGGAATCATGAAAGAAAGGTATTGGAAATATTCATTGATTGTTTTTATCCTTGGATTGGGTTATCTGCTGTTCCGTCAGGCACAGCCGTTTCTGAACGGCATTTTAGGAGGATTTACGCTTTATTTGCTGTTGCGGAATGTCACTTTCTGGCTTCAGACCAAAATGAAGCCGGCATTGGCTGTATGGTTGGTGACAATTGGGGTGACACTCTTCATTCTGATACCACTTTCTTTGTTTGGCTGGGCACTGGTTAGTCAGGTTTCAAAGATGCACTTTGATACGGAGGCTATCATTCGTCCGGCATGGCATGTGATTGATTTTATCAAAGACCGTACCGGCTTTGATATTTTGTCGGAGAAAAGTCTGTCGTTCTTTGTATCACAAGCTTCTTCTATCGGGCAGTCGGTGATGAGCGGGGTGAGTGACCTGCTAGTTAACTTGTGCGTGGCCATTATGCTGTTGTTCTTTATGCTTTACGAAGGAAAATCTATGGAGCACTATGTATCCACGCTATTGCCTTTTAAGGCAGAGAACAAGATTGAAGTGCTGAAGAAAGTGCAGCTGATGGTGCGTTCTAATGCCATTGGTATTCCTTTGCTGGCCATTATACAAGGCTTTATATCGTTAGGGGGCTATTTGATTTGCGATGCCCCTAATCCATTTCTAAGTGCCATGCTGACAGCTTTTGCTTCGGTAATTCCTTTGGTGGGTACTGCTTTGGTATGGGTGCCAATCACCATCTACTTTCTGATTGTAGGAAGCTGGGTAAACGCTTTGATGATGTTGGGATATGGAGCCATCATCGTTTCACAGTGCGATAATCTGATTCGTTTCCTGCTTCAGAAGAAAATGGCGGATGTACATCCGCTGATTACGATTTTCGGTGTAGTGGCCGGTCTTCCTTTATTTGGTTTTATGGGAGTGATATTTGGGCCATTGCTCGTATCGTTGTTCCTTCTGTTTGTGGATATGTTCCGGAAAGAATTTTTGCTGGAAGATAACCAATCGGCTACGCCTGATTGATTCGTTCTTCCAGAAATTTCATAATCTCTTCCGTTTGTGCAGGATGGAACCAGGTGATTTCTGCATCTCTTTTGAACCAAGTCATTTGTTTCCGGGAATAAATGCGTGAGTTTTGTTTGATTTTTTCTATCGCAAAAGGAAGTTCCCATTCTCCATCCAGGTAGTTGAATATCTCTTTGTAGCCTACAGTGTTGAGTGAGTTGAGGTGCTTGTAAGCATATACGCTTTTGGCTTCTTCCAACAATCCTTCTTTCATCATTTCATTTACACGTTGGTTAATACGCTGGTAAAGTTCTTCACGGTCGCGTGTAAGGCCGATTTTAATGATTTGAAACGGACGTTCTTTGGTGTTTCGGGTACGGAATGAAGTATTGGTTTTTCCTGTCATATAACAGATTTCCAGTGCGTGAATCACTCGTTTGGGGTTCTTCAGGTCTACAATACGGTAATATTCTGGATCAAGTACACGTAGTTCAGCGCATAGTTGCTCCAGACCCTCACTTTCGTAGCGGTGTAACATCAGTTCGCGTGTTTCTTTGTCCACCGTAGGAATATCGTCTATACCTTTACAGACGGCGTCAACGTACATCATGGAACCTCCAGTCATCACCACTACTGGATGAGTTTTGAATAACTCTTCCAACTTCTTTAGTACTTCTGCCTCGAATTGAGCTGCGCTATAGTAATCGGTCAGTTCAAGGGTACCTACAAAATAATGAGATACTCTCTTTAACTGATCGGGAGTAGGAGCTGCGGTACCAATTTTCAGATCTTTATATAGCTGGCGGGAGTCTGAAGAGATGATAGAGGTATGATACTTTTCGGCAATGGAAAGACTCAGCTCTGTTTTTCCTACGCCGGTAGGACCAATAAGTACGATAAGGACGGGCTTTTTCATTTGTGTGCGGGTATAGGTCGGTAGGGAAAAAAGAAAATGTCATTCTGAGTCAGACCCAGGATGACATTTCTTATATTGTTTCAAACTGATGTAACTACGTGTCAGCTCTTTTTAATATTTATCTTCATCATAAGGATTTCCGCTTCCTTCGTTGATGTCAAAACCTTCTGGGTCAAAGTCTTCCATGTCATAATCTTGGTCACCATAGAAGTTTTCATCGAGGTCGAGCGCTGCGTTTGTATTCATTTGTTCATCAAAATCGATGGTCTGTTGAGGCGCTTCTCCATTTTTACGAGTGCATACTGCCTTGTCCAAATCTTTTCCGGTGATGATTTCTGAAAGTTCGATGAAGAATACACGTTCAGCGAGCGGGTCAAATACGTATATCATCTTCTGTTTTTCATCTTCCAGCAATTCGCTTAAAGGAGTTTCTCTCATGATATATGTATCTTCTTCCGAACTGCCGCTTCCCATGTCTTCCAGGGTTATTTCTGTTTCTTTTTCCCAGTCATCGTCACAAATGAAGAAAGAAGTCATCTGGTCATCTTTGTATCCAGTTGATTTCAGAATTGCTTCGTGCAGGTCGTAGAAAGAAGCTTCAGAGTCGATTTGGATTTCTCTCAAGAAATCATCGACTTCGTCAGATATGATTCTAAATTTGTATACCATTTTTTTAGTCTTTTGTTGATGGGGTAAATATACAAAATCTTTTTTATCGAATGATACCTCGTTGTGAGTTTTCCACGAACGAAATGATGTATTCAATTTCTTTGCTCATGGGAACTTCTCGCTTGATTTCTTCTATGGCATCTGCCACCATCTTTCCGCTGTTGTAGATAATGCGGTAAGCATTGTGGATGTTTTCGATTAATTCGTTGGAGAATCCTCTGCGCCGCAAGCCTACAATGTTGATACCACAATAAGCAATTGGGTCACGTCCGGCAATGATGAAAGGTGGGATATCTTTACTGAAACGACATCCTCCTTGAATCATAACGTATCCTCCTACACGGCAGAACTGGTGCATCAGTACGGAAGCGCTTACGATGGCATTGTCATCAATAATCACTTCTCCAGCCATTTTGGTCTGGTTGCCTATGATACATCCGCTTCCCACAATCGTGTCATGAGCTACGTGTACTCCTTCCATCAGCAGGTTGTTATTACCTACCACGGTTTTACCTTTGGCTGCTGTACCACGATTGATGGTTACGTTTTCACGAATGGTATTGTTGTCACCTATTTCTGCTGTGGTTTCTTCTCCGTGAAACTTCAAATCTTGTGGGATAGCTCCGATTACAGCTCCAGGAAAAATGCGGTTTCCGTTTCCAATACGAGAGCCATATAGTATATTAGCATTAGGCATAATGACATTATTATCACCAATGACTACATTCTTGTCAATGAAAACAAAAGGGCCTATTTCTACGTTTTCCCCGATTTTAGCTTCTGGGTCTATATATGCTAAAGGACTGATCATGTTACTTGTTTTTTACAATTTGTGCCATAAATTCAGCTTCGCAGACAATCTTTTCACCTACGAAAACGTATCCTTTCATAGTTGATATTCCACGGCGAATAGGTGCCATTAATTCAACTCTGAAAATTAAAGTATCGCCTGGAACCACTTTCTGACGGAACTTTACGTTATCTATCTTCAAGAAGTAGGTGGAGTATTTTTCTGGTTCGTCTACCGAGTTCAAAACCAGTAAACCTCCTACTTGAGCCATTGCTTCAATCTGTAATACACCTGGCATTACGGGCTCTTGCGGGAAATGACCTTGGAAAAATGGCTCGTTGGAAGTTACGTTTTTTACACCTACAATATAATTTGCTCCAATTGCTATGACTTTATCTACAAGCTGGAATGGATAACGATGAGGCAGTAATTCACGAATACGATTTACATCCATCAATGGTTCTTCATTACAATTGTAAATCGGAGCTTGTATTTCATGCATACGGATTTCTTTCCGTAGCTGACGTGCAAATTTATTGTTAATGGTATGTCCTGGACGTGTAGCAATAATACGTCCTTTGATTGGTTTGCCAACCAATGCTAAGTCACCTATAATATCTAGCAATTTATGACGTGCAGGTTCGTTTGGCCATACCAATGGAATGTGGTTGATATATCCTAAATGGCTAGCATCCATGTGAGGAACTCCCATTACATCGGCTAACTTATCGAAATTCTCCTGTGTCATTTGCTTTTCATAGATAACAATGGCATTATCTAAGTCACCTCCTTTTATGAGTCCGGCATTCAGCAACGGTTCAATTTCACGAACAAACACAAAAGTACGTGCTGAAGCAATTTCTGTAGGGAAGCACTCCATATTTTCCAACGTAGCATATTGGTTTGTTAATATTTGGGAATCGTATGAAATCAGTGTATTGACACTGAATTTATCGTCAGGGAGTACAATGATAGAAGAACCTGTTTCTTCATCGCGGAATTCAATCTTTGACTTGATGATGTAAAAATCTTTCGGAGCAGCTTGTTCTTCGATGCCTACCCGCTTGATACATTCTACGTATGCTTTGGCACTTCCGTCTAAAATAGGAAATTCCGGTCCGTCAACTTGAATCAAGCAGTTATCTATACCTGCTGCGTATAATGCAGCCAACGCATGTTCTACGGTACTAACTTTTACCCCGTTTTTTGCTAAAACTGTTCCACGAGTTGTGTCTACCACATTTTCTGCTACAGCATCCAGTATGGGCTGGTCATCTAAATCGATTCGCTGTATTTTATACCCGTAGTGCTCTGGGGCAGGATTGAACGTAACGGTCAGTTTTACTCCTGTATGGAGTCCTTTACCATTGAGTGAAAAGCTGCCTTTTAAGGTTTGTTGTTTCAACATGGGTTTATTTATTTAGTTGTTGTTTTAATTCTTCAATTTCCTTTTGCAAACGTCCGAGTTCTACGTACATATCTGGTAATTTTTTATAGATAGCGGCAGAACGTGCGAACTGTTTCGGGTCTATTGCTGGATAGCCCATTAATGTAGTGTTTGATTTTGTATTACCTGGGATACCAGATTGTGCACCTACATTGACGTGGTCTCCCACTTTGATGTGTCCGGCAACACCTACTTGACCTCCAAACATACACCATTCACCAATTTTCGCAGAACCTGCAATTCCTACTTGCGATGCCATAACCGTATGTTTTCCAATCTCCACGTTATGAGCAACTTGTATCAAGTTGTCAAGCTTTACTCCTTGTTTGATAAGAGTATGTCCCATAGTGGCTCTGTCAATACAAGTGTTAGCACCAATTTCTACATTGTCTTCCAATACCACGATTCCTATTTGTGGAATCTTTTCATAGCCATCTGCTCCAGGAGCAAAACCAAATCCATCGGCACCAATAACGGCTCCGGCGTGAAGAATACAGTTATTTCCAATTCTGCAATCCTGATAGATAGTCACATGAGGATAAATAATCGTGTTCATGCCAATTTTCACATTGCTTCCAATGGTAGCCTGCGGATGTATGCATACATTATCTCCAATTTCAACTCCTTCTTCAATGCAAGCAAATGGACCGATGTACACATTCTTTCCAATCTTGGCACTTTCTGCAATGGATGCTAGCGGACTTACACCTTGTTTTTTAGGAATACTCATTTCATACAAAGCCATGAGCTTGGCCAGACTTTCGTAGGCGTTATCCACTTTGATAAGTGTAGTCTGAAGCTCATGTTCAGGTTCGAAATCTTTATTTACCAATACAATGGAAGATTTCGTATCGTAAATGTAATGAGTGTACTTAGGATTGGATAGAAAAGATAAAGCGCCTGGTACACCCTCTTCTATTTTTGCAAAGGTATGTACGGTGGCATTTTCATCACCAACTATTATTCCTTGGATGTATTCCGCAATTTGCTTAGCTGAGAACTCCATATTAGTTATCTTTAATTCCTTGGTTTTCTGTGGTTGTTCTTCAAATTTTAGTTGCCTGAAAAAGCATACTTACTACTTAATTATGCAAATTACGTATTTTTTTTTTACATATCAGTGAAAAAAAACAATTATTTGCCTGAAACAACCATTAATTTTCATTGGTTTCATATGTAAACAACTTTGGAACTCGTTTTTTGTATGATAAAAAAGAAGTACAAAAATCCCTATTGGGGTCTTTGTACTTCTTTTATATAAATGATAATTGTTTATTAGAGGATGGAAGCAAGTTCTTTTTCCATCTGTTTCTGTACTTTTTTAGCTTCTTCTGCAGCTACATTGGCAAAGTTTTCTGTTTTGTCGGCATAGATTATGGCACGGCTTGAATTAACGATTAATCCACATTCCTTAGTCATACCGTATTTGCAGACTTCTTCCAGTGAACCACCTTGGGCACCGATACCAGGTACCAGCAGGAAATGGTTTGGAACGATTTTGCGGATGTCTTCAAACATACGTCCTTGAGTTGCACCTACTACATACATCATGTTCTGGTCGTTAGCCCATTCCTGTGATTTACGCAATACTTTTTCGAACAAGCGTTCGCCTTCCGTATCGGTAGTTAATTGAAAATCGTGTGAGCCTTTGTTTGAAGTCAGTGCCAGCAGGATAACCCATTTACCTTCGTAAGTAAGGAACGGGGTCACACTGTCTTCTCCCATGTAAGGAGCTACAGTCACAGAATCAATGTTCAGTTCTTCAAAGAAAGTGCGGGCATACATGGCAGAAGTGTTTCCGATGTCTCCACGCTTTGCGTCAGCGATGATGAACTGATCTGGATAGTTTGTCTTGATGTATTCTACTGTTTTTTCAAATGCAATCCATCCTTTCACGCCCATACTTTCATAAAAAGCCAGATTCGGTTTATAAGCGATACAGTAAGGAGCTGTTGCATCGATGATAGCTTTATTGAATGCGAAAATCGGATCTTCTTCCTTCAGAAGGTGTTCCGGGATTTTCTTTATATCAGTATCAAGTCCTACACACAAAAAAGATTTTTTCTTTTTGATGTTTTCAAATAATTCTTGTTTGTTCATGACACGTTTATTTTAATGATAATAATGTACTTCTTTTGTACGCGAGTAGGGGTAAAATCGTACATGCGTATTTATAATTCACTCTCTTTCAGCCGTTCTGCATTTTCAGCCACAATCAGATGGTCGATGCAGTCCTGAATGTCACCGTCCATAAAGGCAGCTAAGTTGTAAATGGTATAATTGATACGATGGTCTGTGATACGTCCTTGTGGATAGTTGTAAGTACGTATCTTAGCTGAACGGTCACCTGTACTTACCATTGTTTTACGTTTGGAAGCAATGTCATCAATGTACTTTTGGTGTTCCTTGTCATAAATAAATGTACGTAAACGGCTGAGTGCGCGTTCCTTGTTCTTAGGCTGGTCACGAGTTTCCGTACATTCTATGAGGATTTCTTCTACGATGCCGGTGTTAGGATTTTTCCAGTTGTAACGCAAGCGTACGCCAGATTCTACTTTGTTGACGTTCTGACCTCCGGCACCGCCGCTTCGGAATGTATCCCATTTGATTTCACCTTCGTTGATTTCCACGTCGAAGGGTTCTGCTTCGGGAAGTACGGCTACCGATGCGGCCGAGGTGTGTACGCGTCCCTGTGTCTCGGTAGCAGGAACACGCTGTACGCGGTGTACACCTGATTCATATTTAAGTGTACCATACACTTTTTCACCTGTTACAGAACAAATGATTTCCTTGAAACCTCCTGCGGCTCCTTCATTGGCGCTGGATACCTCCAGTTTCCATCCTTTCGATTCGCAGTATTTGGAATACATACGGAACAAATCACCGGCAAAGATGGCAGCTTCATCGCCTCCCGTACCTCCACGGATTTCCAATATGGCGTTTCGGTCATCTTGCGGGTCTGCTGGTACTAACAATAATTTTATTTCTTCTTCCAGCTCGGGGATGCGGGCTTCACAAGCAGCAGCCTCTTCACGAGCCATTTCTTTCATCTCCGGATCGTTTTCGCTCATCATCATTTTGGCTTCTTCCAATCCGTTTAGACATTGAAGATACTCTTTGCGAGCAGCCATCAGGTCGCCCAGTTCCTTGTATTCTTTAGTCAGCTTGACGTATCGTTTCTGGTCAGCTATCACGTTCGGGTCTGTAATTAGTGTGGACACTTCTTCAAAGCGTGATACCAAACCTTCTAGTTTTTCTAATAATGTATTGTTTTCTGCCATTCTAGTGGAATGCTTATACAGTTGGGTTATTGAGAGGGTAGTTATTTACCATAATCTACCATATGTTATCCAAGTAAAGAATATTAATAGTATGAATCCAAGCAAGATAAGAGATAGGTCTCTTTTTGTTTTCCATTGAAAGTCTTTAATGTCAAAGTATTTCCCAAAAACGTATAAAGAGGCGAATCCTAGTATCCCGAAACTTATCGTTTTAAGAATAGGGGAGTTGAGTCTTACACTAAGATAAGTAAGGATACAGTATAAAACGAGTAATCCGATTCCTATGAGACATCCCTTCTTTTCTTGTGGTTTCATAAACACAATACAATGGGGCAGGTTAGTAACGAAACGCCTGCACCCATCTATGTTTGGTCATTAATATTTGAATTCTCCAAATTCAGAACGGATAATCAGTTCCTTGTGGTCACTTTCTTCGATGCGTCCGATAATCTGTGCGTCGATGTTGAACGATTTGCTGATTTCAATTACCTGCTCTGCATGTTCCGGTGACAGGTAGACTTCCAGACGGTGTCCCATGTTGAATACCTTGTACATTTCGTCCCATTCAGTGCCGCTTTGTTCTTTAATCGTGCGGAACAAAGGAGGAACAGGGAAGAGATTATCTTTGATGACACGGCAATTATCACCTACGAAGTGCAGTACTTTTGTTTGTGCACCGCCTGAACAGTGAACCATACCGTGGATTTCCGGACGCAGGGCATCCAGCAATTTCTTAACCACCGGTGCATAAGTACGTGTTGGAGAAAGAACGAGCTTGCCGGCATCCAGCGGAGAGCCTTCTACAGCATCCGTCAGTTTCAGTTTGCCGCTATAGACCAATTCTTCAGGTACGGCTTTGTCATAGCTTTCCGGATATTTTTCAGCCAGGTATTTGCTGAATACATCGTGACGGGCACTGGTCAGACCGTTGCTTCCCATACCACCGTTATATTCTTTTTCATAAGTAGCCTGACCATAAGAAGCCAGACCGACAATTACGTCACCCGGACGGATATTGGCATTGTCGATGACATCGGCACGTTTCATACGGCAAGTTACCGTACTATCTACAATAATCGTACGAACCAAATCGCCTACATCGGCTGTTTCTCCACCTGTAGCATATACGCCGACACCCATTTCGCGAAGTTCTGCCAGCAATTCATCTGTTCCGTTGATGATGGCAGAAATAACTTCTCCTGGTACAAGCAGCTTGTTACGGCCGATGGTAGAAGAAACCAAAATATTATCTACCGCTCCTACGCACAACAAGTCATCGATGTTCATAATCAATGCATCCTGTGCGATACCTTTCCATACAGACAAGTCACCGGTTTCTTTCCAGTATAAATAAGCCAGTGAAGACTTTGTTCCGGCTCCGTCGGCATGCATTATGTTGCAGTATTCCGGATCACCTCCTAAAATATCAGGAATGATTTTACAGAATGCTTTTGGGAAAATACCTTTGTCAATGTTCTTGATAGCGTTATGTACATCTTCTTTAGATGCAGACACGCCGCGCTGCATGTATCGTTGATTGCTCATGAGTATAGTAAGTTTGTTTGTTTCAATTGAATGTGCAAATTTAGTGATTATTCCTTTTATTACCATGCGTTTCGGGATAAAATCAGTACACCGTCACTCCGGCAGGGGTGATTGTACCGTCAGGAGCTAACAGGCTGAATCGGAAAAAGCCTTTTCCTGTTTTTTGAGGAATGTCCTTTTCCGGCTGGACTGTACGTAGAATCTCCATCCCTGTGGCGTCGCTCACAATGAGCATATATCCGCTTGGAATAGCCGGAAAGCTTCCGTAATAAATCACAGGATTATCTTTTGCCGGTACGTTTAACGCCAGTGGGCTACTTTCATACCCAAAACGGTTTACGGCTGTAACTGCCCAGTAGACACCTCCCTTTGTGGACAAATTCGGTTCAAATGTGTATTGACAGCTGTCCGTACGTGTAATAATCAGGTTTTGAGCCTTCTCTGTATCTACCGGATAAGTTGCAGATGCATAAATCCGGTAATAGATTCCTCCCGGCAAAGATGGAGATGCCTTCCAGCTCATTTCAATTTTATTACCTTTTACGACTAAAGAAGGAGAGCTCGGTTGAGAAGGAAAGGTACTTTTTGTCCATCGCATAGGAGGTACTACTGCCTGATATGTATAAAAATGATTCTCTAATTCGTCCAATATTCCCTTAGTATTATCTAGCATGAACTTATTACGGAAGTAAGCCTGCCCATCCAGTCCGATTTTTCGGGAGAAATAAATCTGCCGTATGATTTCATCTACTTTCCAGTTCTGCTCTTTGGGGTGGAGAAAATAGATACCCAGTCCGGGCACAACCCAACGTTCGTTTTTGTTTTCTTTCCAGTCGAGTGCAAAAGGGTAGAAATGATTTCCCTGAAAATACATCATGGGGAAAAGGATATCCTGGATACCTTCATTCAGCCATTTTTGCGCATCCTGATATACTGTGCTGTATGCATTCCATCCGAAGGATGAATAACGGCGGGTGTCATTGAACTTCCCGATGGGAGAACTGCTGACTTTTACCCATGGTTTTAGTTTCTTGACATCTGTATATATTCGTGCGACAATACGGGTAATATTATCCCTTCTCCATTGTTTGAGGTCTTGCTTTTTCCCGTATTTTCGGTAAGTGTCTTTATCCGGAAATTTTTCTCCTTGTTCTGGATAGCGGATATAGTCCAAATGGATACCGTCAATATCATAACGGGTTGTGATTTCCTGGGCTATTCGACTTAAATATTCAGCGGTACCAGGGTTTCCTGGATCAAGATACCAGCTTCCATTGAACTGCTTACAGAGTGCCGGTTGTTTTTTTACTACACATTTCTTTCCCAACAGCGTTACTTGACGCTTGTTCCCTATGGGGATACATACCAGCCATGCATGAAGTTCCAGTCCTCGTTTGTGGCATTCTTCTATCGCAAATTGTAAAGGGTCATACCCGGGATCTTTACCGGTATGTCCTGTAAGACTTTCTGCAAAGGTCTCAAATGCAGAAGGGTAGATGACGTCTCCCCGAAGGCGGGTTTGAAATAGTACGGTATTGAAATTGGCAGCTTTTAAAGCATCAAGTTGTCGGATCAGTTCATTTTTCTGTGCTTCAATTCCCTTGGCCGAATTGGCTTTCCGTGTGGGCCAGTCCATTCCCCCAAGAGTAGTCAGCCAGGTGGCGCGTATTTCCTCTTTAGGTTGAGCTTGTAAGGAAAGTAAGCTGTTTATAAATAGAAGACCGATTAATAGTATGCGCATATTTTTTTAATGTTTGTGCAAATATACATATAAATTACGGATATGTAGGGTAAGAAGATTAATAAGCCGTAAGGAGACCTATAAGAACGCAGGTCTTTAGGTAAATTCTTCTTGAATGTGGATTCTGTTAGTTCCTTTTTATTACTTTTGTGCCGTAATAAAAGATAAATTGATAGATATGATAACGTTTACTCTCGCATTGGTATTATTAGTAGTGGGATATTGGGTTTATGGAAAGTATGTCAATTCCTTGTTCGCTCCTGATTCCACCCGTAAAACACCGGCTTTGACAATGGCCGACGGGGTGGATTTTATTCCCCTTCCTACATGGAAGATTTTTATGATTCAGTTTTTGAACATAGCCGGGCTCGGACCTATTTTCGGAGCGATAATGGGGGCACAGTTTGGCACAGCTTCTTATTTATGGATTGTGTTCGGTACTATTTTCGCTGGGGCCGTACACGATTTTTTATCCGGCACTTTATCGCTGCGTAACAATGGAGAAAGTCTTCCTGAAATTATCGGTCGCTATTTGGGAACGCGGACTAAGAAGATAGCCTGTGTGTTTACCGTTTTGTTAATGATTTTGGTAGGTGCGGTCTTTGTTTCAGGACCAGCAGAACTGTTGGCCGGAATGACTCCTTCTGCGCTTGATGTGTATTTCTGGATGGTCGTGATTTTCTTGTATTACATTTTGGCGACCATGCTTCCCATTGATAAAATCATCGGACGCATCTATCCTTTATTTGCTTTTGCCTTGTTGTTTATGGCTGTAGGCATTCTTGTCATGCTGTATGTCAAAAGTCCGGCCTTGCCTGAAATGTGGGAGGGTTTTGGAACGAAGTACGAAAAGAATCCGATTTTTCCGATGATGTTTATCTCCATTGCATGTGGAGCCATCAGTGGTTTTCATGCTACCCAGTCACCTTTGATGGCGCGTTGCATTACGAATGAAAAGCATTGCCGTCCGATTTTTTATGGAGCGATGGTGACAGAAGGAATTGTGGCACTTATCTGGGCTGCAGCGGCGACTTATTTCTTTCAGGAGAACGGCATTGTGGATAAAGTGACCGGAGTGGCTTATTCCGGAGCTAAGGTCGCTACAGATATATCAAAAGACTGGTTAGGTACGTTTGGTGGAATTTTGGCCATATTGGGAATTGTGGCGGCTCCTATTACGAGCGGTGACACTGCCTTGCGTTCGGCACGTCTGATTGTGGCAGACTTTTTTCATGTAGAACAGCGATCTATCGCCAAGCGTCTGTGTATTTGTATTCCCATATTCTTGGTCACCATTTTGTTGTTGGTGTATAGCTTTGGAGATGCGGAAGGGTTCAAGATTATCTGGCGATATTTTGCCTGGTGTAATCAGACCTTGTCAGTCTTTACCTTATGGTCTATTACGGTCTGGCTGGTTGGTGCACGAAAAAACTATTGGGTAACCTTGATTCCAGCTTTGTTTATGACTTGTGTTTGTGCCACTTATATTCTCATTGCTCCCGAAGGCCTGGCCTTGTCGGCCGAAGTAGCTTATCCTGTGGGATTGTGTTGTACGCTGGTGGCTGCGGTCTGGTTTGTATGCTGGTTCCGCCGGGCACGTTCCTTGTAAAGAATTGTTTGGCTGTTCTGTAGATTATGTATAATTTTGCGGGCTGTAAAGGTAAAAGTAATTTCAAATGAAAAAAAGATGCTTTTTAATGTGGGTCATGATGGCTGCTTCGGCTGGGGTAATGGCTCAGAAAGAAGGTTTTGGTTATAAATTTTATGGACAGGTACGGACTGACTTATTCTATAACAGCCGTTCCAACTCAGAAACTGTCGACGGGCTTTTTTACATGTATCCCAAGGATGTGGCTCCTGATGCGGACGGAAAGGATTTGAACGCTAAACCTGATGGTAACTTCTATACTTTGTACACCAGATTGGGAGTAGATGTGACCGGACCTACCTGGGGGAAGGCAAAGACTTCTGCAAAAGTGGAAGTCGATTTCCGTGGTTCGGGCACCACTTATTCTTTGTTCCGTATTCGCCACGTATATTTCAATCTTGATTGGGGAAAGTCGGCCCTGCTGGTCGGACAAACATGGCATCCTTTGTATGGAGATGTAGCTCCTGAAATTTTGAACTTGAACATGGGAGCCCCGTATCAGCCGTTTAGCCGTGCGCCGCAGGTTCGCTATCGGTTTACAAACAAAAATTTTAAGTTGACCGCTGCTGCCATATGGCAGTCACAATATTTGTCAGTAGGTCCTTCTTCAAACAAGGCAGGAGAGGTTGCTACAGTTAAAAGTCAAAATTTTATGAAGAATGGTTGCCTTCCAGAGTTTTATTTGGGTATGGATTACAATCGTCCCGGATTGCTTGCTGGGGCTGGTGTGCATGTGTCTTCCATGTCTCCCCGTACACAGTCGGAATACGATGGCAAGATATATAAGGTAAGTGAACGGGTAACAGGAGTTTCGGCTGAGGCGCATGTGAAATATGTGCACCGCCGTTTCTTGCTGGCAGCCAAGAGCGTGTTGGGCTCAAACCTGACACAGACCAGTACAATTGGAGGGTATGGCATTACGTCTACCGACTCTCGCACGGGTGAGCAGGAGTATACTCCTTTACGTGTATCGCATACATGGGTAAATATGATGTATGGAAGTAAGTTCCGTGGAGGAGTTTTTGCCGGGTATCTTAAAAACTTAGGAGCATCGAAGAATGTGACCGGAGTTTTGGGTACAGGAACAAATATTGATCAGTTGAATACCTTGGGAGCCGAACTGACTTATAATCGTCCGAACTGGAAGTTAGGAGCAGAATATACTTGGACGGGAGCTTGGTATGGTGATTATACTGATAAGGCCAGAGTTACTGATACTCATTTGGTAAAAAATAATCGTATTGTTCTTACAGCTTTGTTCCAGTTTTAATCTGTATTAAGTTGTAATGAAATAGCGAGAAGATGGCAATGTGGCGCCACTTCTCGCTATTTTGTTATTCAGCTTTTTGCTTATATAGTTTGTCTAAGTCAATGCTGGGTGTTTCTTTGTGAAGTAAGATAGAGGCGGATACCTTGTTTGCCTGGAAATTTTCTACATTTGACAGCCGGTTTATGAATTGTCGTACTGTGTCAACTTTCACATTTTCGACGAATACATTACGAATAGGTAATCGGGCATCTCCTTTTAGTTCATAAATGGCATCGGCCGACTGGCAATGGATATTCTTTATATGTATCCCGTCTATTCGGGTAATACGTGTTTCATAAGTTGGAACCAAATCCTTCCATTGGTATAAAACTTCGGTATCTACTTCAAATGTACGAAGCATATCTCCGGCTTCGATATCTTCCAGGTAAATGTTTTCGATGAATCCTCCGCGACGATGGTTTGTTTTTAAGAAAAACAAGCGGTGTACATTCTCTGGGGCTTTACAGCGGGTCATGTAGATGTTGCGTACTCCTCCGGAAATTTCACTTCCGATTCCGAGTAGGGTATGTCCATTGAGGATGTCACAATCCCGGACGACGATATTTTCGCTAGGTGTGTTAAGCCGCCATGCGTCCTGGTTGCGGCCGGCTTTGATGACCACTGCATCGTCTCCCTGGTCAAACTTGCAGTTCTCAATCAGAAAATTCCGACTCATTTCCAAATCGATTCCGTCGTTGTTGTGTCCATGAGCCTGCACATCGAGATGACGTACTACGCCACTGTTGCACAAATAGAGATGGATAGTCCAAAAAGGACTTTGGCGGATGCGAAAATCTTCTAATAATATATTTTTGCAGCGGTTAAAATGAATGAGGTGTGGACGGAGATGATTTTCTCCTTTTGCCATTTGGCGCTGTTCTACAGGCACATCTGTTGACCCCATGGAATATAATTGTCTTAATGCGTTTAAATGGGCTTCCGGACGTTTAAACCATGTACGCCAGGTATCCATGACCGGGGCCAGTGTTCCTTTTCCGGAAATACCTACATTTTCGCATTCAAATGCATAGATAAGTGGGGAGTAGTTGTAACATTCCAGTCCTTCCCAGGAAGTCATTACGGCTGGAAGGTAATCATTGGGATTGTCGGAGAATCTGACCACAGCTCCTTCTTCCAGAAAAAGATTGACATGGCTTTTGAGATGAATAGGTCCGGTGAACCATTCTCCAGCAGGAACTACCACTCGTCCGCCTCCGGCACGGTTACATGCTTCAATTGCTTTGGCAAATGCTTGGGTGTTTAGATGATTGTTTCCTTTTCTTGCTCCATATTTTGTAATGGGGAACTCTTTATTGGGGAATGTGCATAAGTATACGGAGTCCATGGGGAAAGGAGCTTCCACATGTACAGGTTGTATGTGCACCTTTTGTGCTGAGGTTGTATACGCCATCAGGCTTGCTACAAAAATAGAAAGTAATGTTCTGCTTCTCATGGTAATATATTAATTGGGATATCTTTGGTGGCAAAGAAACTTATTCTTTTTGAAATAAATCAGGTGTGAATGTCCTTATAAATGTATTTTTGTACGATATTCTATGATTCCGTACGTTTGTCTGCATTCTGTTTGGTAATAAGCCTTTAATTTTGCTTTCAAATAACCTAAGATGAAAATATATGAAAACAAAGCGACTTCTGAATATTAGTCTTGCCAGCCTGTTTTTGGTAAATGTGGCTTATGCACAAAATTACCAGTTTGATTTTAATGAAAAGAAAAAAGTAGAGAAGGGAGTGATTCAAATTTCTTCAGATTCCATATATCCTTGTGAGGGTGGTTATGGGTATGATTTTTTACCTGCACCAGCGAAGAAAAGTAACGAGCCTTTTTTCTTTTCGGTAGACGTTCCTGATGGAAACTATTTGGTAACAGTAACTTTAGGCAATGCCCGGAAAGCTGGTTCTACTACGGTGCGTGCGGAATCCAGACGTTTGTTTTTAGAGAATATACCTACTCGGAAAGGTGAGTTTTTGACTTATCGTTTTACTGTAAATAAGCGTAATACGGTAATAGCAGATGGTGAAAAAGTACAGATTAAGGAACGGGAAAAGAATAAATTGAACTGGGATGATAAGTTGACATTTGAGTTTAATGGAGATGCTCCTTGTTTGGCTAGTCTGAAAATTGAGCCGGTAAATGATGTGGTGACCGTTTTTTTAGCAGGTAACTCTACTGTAGTAGACCAGGATAATGAGCCATGGGCTAGCTGGGGCCAGATGATTCCGCGCTTTTTTGATGAGCATGTATGTTTTGCAAACTATGCTGAAAGCGGCGAACGTGCCGATACCTTTATTAAGGCTGGTCGTTTGAAGAAAGCCTTAACCCAGATGAAAAAGGGGGATTATATGTTTATTGAGTTTGGACATAATGACCAGAAGTTAAAAGGACCGGGTAAGGGAGCCTATTATTCATTTGCCAGCAATTTGAAATATTTTGTAGATGTAGTGCGTGCCAAAGGAGGCATTCCGGTTTTTGTGACTCCTACCCAACGTCGTTCATTTGACAATTCAGGTAAGATACAGGAAACCCACGAGGACTATCCTGATGCGATGCGTTGGGTTGCTCAGCGTGAGGGAGTGCAGGTGATAGAATTGCATGACATGACCCGTGTGTTTTATGAAGCGATGGGAGTAGAACCTTCTAAAAAAGCTTTTGTACATTATCCGGCAGGAACTTATCCGAACCAAACGAAGGATTTGGCTGATAATACCCATTTCAATCCTTATGGAGCCTATGAAATTGCTAAATGTGTGATTGAAGGCATTAAGCAGTTAAATCTTCCATGGATTGAATATTTGAGAAAGGATTATCAGCCGTTTAATCCGGCAACTCCTGATCGGGTAGATACCTTTAAATGGAATGACAGTCCTTTCACGGAGATTGAAAAACCTGATGGAAACTGATTTTTGTAAGTTGGTTGAATATTATAAGTTTTAGTAGGTATATTAAAGATATTTGGGGTAAAGAGAAGTCGAGCGAGCCGAATGTATGTCGGTTCGCTCTTGTGTTTTTATAGATACATTTCTGTACAAAAGCACATGATTGTGTACGATATTCTATGTATGTATAATCTCTTTGTGCTACCTTTGGCAAGCTAAAAATATTTAGATGTTGAATATGAAAAAACACATAATGTGGGGAGTCTGGCTGCTGGGTGCAACCTGCTTTTCTTTTTCTGCTTATGCGCAAAACAAGGTGAAAGCGCCAATGGAAGATGTCAATCAGGTTATTGATTTGACACTGGATAGTTTGAACAAAGCTAAAACGGCCCGTCCGGTTGCGGGATCTACCCGCAAGGGAAATAATCCTGTACTTTTTCTGGTAGGAAATTCAACGATGCGCACCGGAACGTTAGGTAATGGAAATAACGGACAGTGGGGATGGGGATATTTCTTCCATGAGTATTTTGATGAAAACAAGATTACGGTTGAAAACCATGCACTGGGGGGAACCAGTAGCCGCACATTTTATACTCATTTGTGGAAAGATGTTCTGAAAGGTGTAAAGAAGGGTGACTGGGTTATTATCGAATTGGGGCATAATGATAACGGACCGTATGATAGCGGACGGGCACGTGCATCTATTCCTGGTATTGGAAAAGACAGTCTTGAAGTAACAATTAAGGAAACAGGGGTAAAGGAAACTGTATATACTTATGGCGAATACATGCGTCGTTACATTCGTGAAGTTAAGGCTAAAGGAGCTCATCCTATTCTTTTTTCTCTTACCCCGCGTAATGCTTGGGAAGATAAAGACAGCACTATAATTACTCGTGTAAATAAAACTTTTGGTTTGTGGGCTAAGCAAGTGGCTAAAAAAGAACATGTACCTTTTATTGACCTTAATGAGATAACAGCTCGTAAATTTGAGACTTTTGGCAAGGAAAAGGTAAAATATATGTTCTATCTGGATCGCATCCATACCAGTGTGTTTGGAGCACGGGTAAATGCTGAATCTGCCGCCGAAGGAATTCGTGAATATAAAAAACTGGAACTGGCCAGTTACCTGAAACCAGTCGAAAAAGATACAGTTACGGGGGCAACTCGAAAGAAAGGTTGTCCGGTGTTATTTACTATAGGTGACAGTACGGTACGTAATCAGGATAAAGACGAGAATGGTCAGTGGGGATGGGGAAGCGTGATTGCCGAACTGTTTGACTTAAATAGAATTTCTGTAGAAAATTGTGCCAAAGCAGGCCGTAGTGCACGTACTTATTTGGAGGAAGGCCGTTGGGATAAAGTTTATAATGCCTTGCAGCCAGGTGATTTTGTTTTGATTCAATTTGGGCATAACGATGCTGGGGCTATTAATACAGGAAAGGCACGTGCCGAACTTCCGGGAGCAGGAGAAGAAAGTAAAGTTTTTTTAATGGAAGCTACAAAAACTTATAATGTAGTGTATACATTTGGCTGGTATTTGCGTAAATTTGTCCGCGATGCTCAAGAAAAAGGGGCTATTCCTATTGTGTTGAGTCATACACCACGTAATATGTGGGATAATAATGAGATACAACGTAATACCACATCGTTCGGAAAGTGGACACGGGAAGTTGCTGAAGCTACTGGTGCGTATTTTATTGACTTGAATAAGTTGTCAGCAGATAAATTGCAGCAGATTGGCTATGAGCAAGGCTTGAAGTATGTAGCTCCCTATTTCTGTAAAGACCATACACATACATCATTGAAAGGAGCACATTTGAATGCGCAGAGCATTGCAGAAGGTTTGAAAGAAACAGATTGTACATTGAAAAACTACTTAAAATAATAGGAGGTACTATGAAACGTGAAGCTTTTAAAATGTTCCTGAAACCGGGATTTGAAAAAGAGTATGAAAAACGCCATGCAGCTATCTGGCCGGAGCTGAAACAGATGTTATCTGAAAATGGAGTGTATGATTATTCTATTTATTGGGATAAAGATACCAACATCTTGTTTGCTTGTCAGAAGACGAAAGGAGAAGAATCTTCACAAGATATGGGAAATAACCCGATTGTGCAGAAATGGTGGGATTATATGGCCGACATAATGGAGGTAAATCCTGACAATTCTCCGGTTACCATTCCTTTGCCGGAGGTTTTCCACATGGATTAAGCAGACGATTTAATACAAAGAATGAAAAAAGTGCATGGCTTTTTTAGTGATGCACTTTTTTTATATTTTTGCAAATAACTCAAACAAAATAAGGCGGAATGAACAGGTTATTCTTCTTCGTATTTTTTTTCATAGTATCGTGTGTAGAAGGTATTAAGGCTTCGGTGGATGTACGTTCCACTCGTTTTACAACTACATCTGGACTAGGGAACAATTCGGTCAGATATATGTATCAGGACAGTAAGGGATTTATCTGGATGGGTACTCTTAATGGATTAAGTCGTTTTGACGGGACTTCTTTTGTTACATTCCGTCCTCGAAAAGGAAATAAGCCCTCATTGCCAGATCATCGTATACAAGAAATCGTAGAGGATCAAAATTGCTTCTTATGGATAAAAACAACTGGTGAGTTGGTAGGATGCTACGATTTGAAAAAAGACTGTTTTGTAGATTTTACGGGGAGTGGTGAATATTTACGTCATTATTGGAATGTCTATTTTGTCAATAAAAATGAAGCTTGGGTAACGGGAGAAAGAGAAGGATGTCGGTTAATACGTTATCAGAAGGACCGTACTTTTACCTCAATTGCTTTCGATACTCGTAATGGGCTTGCGTCAAATCTTATTCGCGATTTAAGGGTAGGTGCAGAAGGCTGGGTCTGGATTGCGACTGGAAAAGGGCTTTATTATTGGGATGGAAAGAAACTCCATGCGGTAGATGAGCGTATGGAGTTTAGGAAAATAGCAGTTTATGGGCAGAAAACCTATTTTTTGGCAAATAAAGGAGGGGTTTATACTTTCCGGAATGGGGGATTGAAAAAGGAAGTTTCCATTGAAGGGGATTTTACGTACTATGATAACCTGATATTAGGTAAGAAATGGTTGATTTTCAGTGCTACCAATACTTGGTGTTTTGATTTTGATACAAATGGTTTGACTTTGGCCGAAGAGGCTCTCCAAATTAAAAGAGCAAAGGTTATTAAAGATAATCGGGGAGAATCGTGGGTTTATGGAAATAATGGAGTGCTGACTTGGATTGACTCACAATCGGGGAAGGTGACACCTTTTTTATTAATGCCGGAAGAGAAACGCAATTATGTGGACCGGGAACGCTATTATGTGGTACACGATTCACGTGGAATTATTTGGATTGGAACTTATGGGAACGGTCTGTTTGTATATGATGTGGCAAACGGACAAATGAAACATATCGTGGCCGACTCAGACAATACGCAAAGTCAGATTGGCTCAGATTTTTTGCAGTGTGTCATTGAAGACCATTCTGGCAATATATGGATAAGTTCGGAATATACGGGAGTTTCACGGTTGGAAGTACTGAATGAAGGTACACTCCGTATTTTTCCGGCAGGAGAAGGAAAGTTTAATCGCTCGAATACGGTGCGCACCTTGCATCGTCGTGCTTCAGGGAATATTATTCTTGGAACCCGTGATGGAAAAATGTATGAATATGACTCACATTTGAACAATAAGAAGGAAGAAACAGCTTATGGGAGTAATATTTATGCAGTAGTGGAGGATTTGGATGGCGTTCAATGGTATGCTTCGCGCACTAAAGGATTGATTGTAGGTAATCATGTATATACACATAATCCTTCTGACTCCTCTTCCTTGGGGTCGAATCAGGTATTTTGCTTGTTGAAAGACAGCAAAAACCGTATGTGGGTTGGAACATTTGAAGGAGGACTTGATCTGGCCGTTCCAGGTAAGAAGGGCTATACTTTCCGTCATTTTTTGACCTCTACTTACGGACAGCGTCAGGTGCGGGTAATTTTTGAAGATGACAATCATTGGATATGGATTGGAACCAGTGAAGGAGTTTATGTGTTTCATCCAGACAAATTGTTAAAAGATCCGTCAGCTTATTATAGTTATACCTTTGATAACGGAATGTTGAGAAGTAACGAAATCCGGAGTATCGCTTCTGATGGGAAAGGACACATCCTGATTGCAGAATCGGGAGCTGGATTTTCGGTTTGTTCCCTTCCGGAAAATGGAAATTATAGTCAGCTGGAGTTTGAGCATTTTGGACCGGAAGAGGGGCTGGTTAACGGAATGGTACAAACTTTTGTGCCGGATATGAATGGTAAAATCTGGATTACCACAGAATTCGGTGTTTCTTGTTTTGATGCGACTCGTAAAACATTCGAAAACTATTTTTTCTCTACAAATATGCTGGGCAATGTGTATGCTGAGAATTGTGGACTGAGTTTGGATGACGGCCGTATTGCTTTTGGTACAAATTATGGATTGACGGTGATTGATCCGCGTAGGGTGAAACATCCGGAAGGTAAAACGAAAGTTACATTTACTGATTTGCGGTTGAATGGCATTTCGGTTAGTCCAGATGAACCGGATTCTCCTTTGGATATGTCTTTGGCTTATGCTTCAGAGGTGAATTTACAGTATTATCAAAGTTCTTTTGTGGTAGAGTTTTCTACATTTGACTATTCGGGAGCTGGAGGTTCTAAATTCAGTTATAAGCTTGAAAACTATGATAAGGGGTGGAGTGTTCCTTCGTCCTTGAACTTTGCGGCTTACAAAAATCTTTCTCCTGGAACCTATTATCTTCATGTAAAAGCTTCTGATGCTTCCGGATTATGGGGAGCGGAAGAGTCTGTATTGAAGATTGTGGTGAATCCTCCTTTCTGGAAAACACCTTGGGCTTATATCTTGTATGTGATAGTAATAGCTGTACTGTTGTACATAGTATTCCGTATTATACGTAATATGAATACTTTGCGCAACAAGATTAAGGTCGAGGAACAACTTACCGAGTACAAACTGGTGTTCTTTACCAATATTTCACATGAGTTCCGTACGCCGTTGACGCTGATACAAGGTGCATTGGAGAAAATTCACCGTTTGAAAGTGCCTAAGGAGATGGCATACTCTCTTAAGATTATGGACAAGAGTACGGAACGTATGTTGCGTCTGATTAATCAGTTGCTTGAATTCCGTAAGATGCAGAATAATAAACTGGCCTTGTCACTGGAAGAGACAGATGTGATAGCTTTCTTGTATGAAATTTATTTGAGCTTCAAGGATGCGGCAGAATCAAAGAACATGGAATTCCGTTTTATTCCTTCTTGCCAGTCGTACCGGATGTTTATTGATAAAGGAAACGTAGATAAGGTAGTATATAATATTTTGTCTAATGCTTTTAAATACACTCCGTCAAAAGGAAAGATTGAGTTTGTGGTGAATGTAGACGAATCGGCCGGAAAACTGAAAATGAGTGTGTCTGATACGGGGGTCGGCATTCCTAAAGAAAAACGGGGAGAATTGTTCAAGCGGTTCATGCAAAGTAATTTCTCTGGTGACAGTGTAGGAGTAGGTCTACATCTGACGCATGAACTGGTCAACGTGCATAAAGGAACAATTACATATGAAGAGAATCCGGGAGGAGGCTCCATCTTTATTGTGACTTTGCCAACAGACAAGTCTGTATACGAAGAAAAAGATTTTCTTGTGCCGAACAATGTACTTTTGCGTGAAGAAGAGATGGCTGAAAAGCATTTGGCTGATGTGGTATTGAAAGATGAAGAAGGACTGGAGGAAGTTCTTCCGGTGAATCCGCTGAATAAATACAAGGTCTTGATTGTGGAGGATGATAATGATGTGCGTGAATTCCTGAAAGAGGAGTTGGGGGTATATTTTGAAGTTGTAGCAGAAGCAGACGGAGATGCAGGCTTGGAACGTGCGCGTAATTATGATGCGGATTTGATTATTAGTGATGTGGTCATGCCGGGATGTTCTGGTTTTGAACTGACACGGAAATTGAAGACGGATTTTAATACCAGCCATATTCCGGTTATTTTGCTGACGGCCATGACTTCTGTAGACAATCATGTGAAAGGAGTGGAATGTGGAGCTGACGCTTACATCACGAAACCGTTTAGTCCGAAACTATTGTTGACACGTGCGTTTAAGTTGATAGAACAGCGTGAAAAACTGAAGGAGAAATTCTCGCATGATCCGAATCAGGTGCGTCCGGCTCTTTGTTCCTCTGATAAGGATAAATTCTTTGTAGAAAAGATGGGACGCATTATGGAAACGCAACTGGGAAATCCTCAGTTCACCGTTGATGAGTTCGCTTCCATGATGGGAGTAGGACGTTCTATTTTTTACCGTAAGGTGCGAGGGGTAACAGGTTATTCTCCCAATGAATACATACGTATTATGCGAATGAAAAAAGCCGCTGAACTGCTTTCTTCTCCGGAGAATCTGACGGTGGCCGAAGTTTCTTACCAGGTAGGTATTAACGATCCGTTCTATTTTAGTAAATGCTTTAAATTGCAATTTGGCGTGACTCCTTCCGTCTATCAGAAAGGGGGAAGAGGAGAAAAGGAAAAAGAAGCAAGCACTGATTCTGGTGTCAAAGAAGAATAAACTGTGTGCTTACTCTTTTTGCGATTTAGAATTTGCAAAAATTAGGAACGAGCTGCTGATATTGTAAATATTTGATGAAAAATGTCGGTTCTTCTGTAAAGTTTATGGTTAAAGGCATGTAAAAGTAATAAATATTGAAATTGTATGAAGAAAAAGTATTACCTTTGCATGAATACAAAAACATAGAAGATGGGACATCATCAATTAGACAGTTTAGACGAACAAATTCTGCGTATGATCGCAGGCAATGCACGTATTCCTTTTTTGGAAGTAGCACGTGCTTGCAATGTATCAGGAGCCGCTATTCATCAGCGAATTCAGAAGTTGACGAACCTGGGAATTCTGAAAGGTTCAGAATTTATCATTGACCCGGAAAAGATAGGTTATGAGACCTGTGCTTACATCGGTTTGTATTTGAAAGATCCGGAGCAGTTTGATTCTGTAACGGAAGCGTTGAAGTTTATTCCGGAAGTAGTGGAATGTCATTTTACGACAGGGCAGTATGACATGTTCATCAAGATTTATGCAAAGAACAATCATCACTTGCTGGAAATTATCCACGATAAACTTCAACCGTTGGGCTTGTCGCGCTCGGAAACAATTATTTCTTTCCGTGAAGCTATCAAGCGCCAGATGCCGATAATGGATCTGGCGAATGATGAAGATTAAAATCGCGAAGCTTATTTTTGCGTACGTTCGTAATCCACGAAACTATAGGAGTAGAGATGCTTTTCGTCTGTCGGATGGCATTCTCTACTTTTTTCTTTCCATAACTCCGGACTTACTTCCGGGAAGAACGCATCGGCGGGTGCCTGCTCATCGTCTACTTCTGTAAGATACAGGCGGTCGGCCAATGGGAGTGCTTCCGTGTAGAGGGTAGCTCCTCCGATGATAAATACCTCTTCGTCTTCCTTGCAGGTATGCAGAGCATCGGCCAGTGTGTGGAAACATTCCGCACCTTCAAAGTGTAGTTCCTGACGGCTGAGCACTACGTTTCTCCGGTTGGGAAGTGCTCCTTTCGGTAGTGATTCAAACGTGTGACGTCCCATGATGATGGTATGTCCGGTGGTCAGTGCCTTGAAGCGTTTTAAGTCGTTAGGCAGCCAGTAGAGCAGCTTGTTCTGATAGCCTATTCCTCTTTTCTGGTTGATGGCTGCAATGATGGATAGTGTCATGTCTGATGGTTCTTAATGTTATACAGATACTTTTCCGGCAATGTGAGGCCAGGGGTCATAATTCTCCAGCTGGAAATCTTCGTAGTGGAAGCTGAAAATATCTTTCACGTCCGGATTGATTTTCATGGTAGGCAAGGGGCGCGGGGTACGGGTCAGCTGAAGGTCTACCTGCTCCAGGTGGTTCAGGTAAATATGGGCATCGCCGAGGGTATGAATAAAGTCGCCTGCTTTCAAGCCGGTAACCTGTGCCATCATCTGTAACAGCAGGGCATACGATGCGATGTTGAAAGGTACTCCCAAAAAGGTATCGGCACTGCGCTGGTACATTTGCAGACTGAGACGTCCGTTGGCTACGTAAAACTGGAAGAATGCATGACACGGCGGAAGATTCATGTTGTTCAGGTCGCCCACGTTCCATGCACTGACTATGATGCGCCGTGAGTCCGGATTATGCTTGATGGTTTCCACTGCTTCTGAAATCTGGTCGATGAACTTGCCGTCATAACCCGGCCATGAACGCCATTGGTAACCATAGATGTGTCCTAAGTCGCCGTTTTCGTCTGCCCATTCGTTCCAGATTCTGACCCCGTTTTCTTGCAGGTATTTCACGTTGGTATCTCCTTGTAAGAACCAGAGCAGTTCATGGATGATGGATTTCAAGTGAAGTTTTTTGGTCGTGACAAGCGGAAAGCCTTCTTCCAGATTGAAGCGCATCTGATGTCCGAACACGCTGATGGTACCCGTTCCGGTACGGTCTTCTTTTCGTACTCCTTCCGTACGGATGCGGTGCAACAAATCGAGATATTGTTTCATGATTGGATTTTTTTGTTTGTGCAAAGGTAGCTAATTTTTTTGTATTTTTGCCGCCGTAATCAATTGCTGGAAACATGAATTTACCTTCTGATTTTATCCTCCGTACACGTCAGTTGCTGGGAGATGCGGAGTTTGCTGCTTTGGCTGAAGCATTGGGAAAAGATACGCCTGTCAGTATTCGGATGAATACGGATAAAAGTGACCTTGTTCCGCAGGAAAGCACTGCTGTGCCCTGGTGTCGTGAAGGATATTACCTGTCCGGTCGTCCGTCGTTTACGTTCGACCCCTTGTTTCATGCGGGCTGTTATTATGTGCAGGAAGCTTCGTCTATGTTTCTGGAACAGGCGCTGCGGCAGTATGTGCAAGAGCCGGTCACGATGCTCGATTTGTGTGCGGCTCCGGGAGGAAAATCCACTTTAGCCCGTAGTGTACTTCCGGAAGGTAGCTTGCTGGTTGCCAATGAAGTGATGCGCAACCGTTCGCAGGTGCTGGCCGAGAATCTGATAAAGTGGGGAAATCCGGGGGTGATTGTAACCAATAATGATCCGGCTGATTTTACAGAATTGGGACCGCTGTTCGATGTGATTCTGACAGATGTGCCCTGTTCGGGTGAAGGAATGTTCCGCAAGGATGAAGTGGCCGTGCAGGAATGGAGCATAGAGAATGTGGACACCTGCTGGCAACGGCAGCGCCGTATCTTACGGGATATATGGCCTTGCCTGAAGACTGGAGGCTTGCTGGTTTATAGTACGTGTACATATAATCGGGAGGAAAATGAGGACAATGTGGCATGGATTGCTCAAGAACTTGGAGCAGATGTACTTCCTTTGGAAATGCAGCCGGACTGGCACATTACGGGAAATCTGACCGGTACGGAGTTTCCGGTTTACCGTTTCCTGCCTCATAAGACTACGGGTGAAGGTCTGTTTATGGCAGTGCTGCGGAAAACAGCGGATGAACCCGAGGTGAGTGTGCGGACAAAGACCGGTGGAAAGGCTTCCAAAAAAGGGAAAGGGGGTAAGGTGGTTGCGCTTCAAGTACCTAAGGAAATGAAAGCCTGGGTGCAGGGAGCCGGAGACTATGTGTTTGAAGTAAATGACAGTGAAGCGATGGCCTTTCCAGCTGCCTATAAAGATACGTATGACCTGCTGAAGAGCCAGTTGCACATACTGCATGCCGGAATTTCTTTGGGAGAACTGAAGGGAAAGGACTGGCAGCCTTCGCATGCCCTGGCTATGAGTACTGTTTTCGAGAGAGATTCGTTTTCGGTGGCTGAACTGACTTACTCGCAGGCCATTGCTTATTTACGGAAAGAAGCGGTCGTGCTTTCGCCGGAAGTGCCGAGAGGATATGTGACACTTACTTATCAAGGTCAGGTGTTGGGATTTGCCAAGAATATCGGTAACCGGGCCAATAATTTGTACCCGCAGGAATGGCGAATCCGAAGCGGATATTTACCGGAAATTATTCCGGATTTATTCGGGTAAAAAACGCCTTTACGTTCGCCATAAAACACAAGTGCGTTTCAAATCAAACGCAAGTACGCTTTATTTGAAACGCAAGTTCATTTGAATCAAAACGCTTTGGTGTTTTCATCCAAACATAAAGACGTCTTTCTAAAAAAGCTAAAGCGTTTTGATAAAGTTTTTGTAACTTTCTGAAATATAGAAAGTTGTTCTATTTTAGGGTTAAGGGAATTCCTTTGTAGAAATCCAGTATCTTGGTACGGAACAAGTAATCGTATTTAGCTTGTACGCAGTCGGATACTGCTTTCATCCAGTTGGTCCGGGCTTCGTTGTATTCCGTAGCGTTTGCTTTTCCGTGCATGTATTTTTCTTTCATCAGCTTGAAAGAGGCTTCTGCTGCTTCATCTGCCACCTGGCTGCTTTGGTATTTGCTTTCTGCATTGACCGCATTGTAGTAGGCTTGCTGGATTTCTTTGTAAAGTTTCTTCTTGGTTTCTTCCAGCTGCCAATTTAAGGTTGTCTGTTCAATGCGCGCCGTGCGTACCCGGTTGCGTGTGCTCAGTCGGTTGAAGATAGGGATGCTTAACGAGAGGCCTACATACTGGCTGAAATTATCTTTCAACTGAGAGTGGAAGCTCGGATTTTCTCTTCCCGATACGTTGTAATAGCTTGTTCCCAGTCCGGCTCCGAAGTTTAGTTGCGGATAATAGGCACTTTGTGCAATGCGGATGCTGCGTGCAGCTCCTTCCAGACGGTATTGTGCGGCTTTGATGGACGGCTTGGTCAGTAAAGCCTGACTGTAGATTTCGGCAGGAGGAGTCAGTGTACCGAACAGTTGTTCCGGCTGGATGTCGGGAGAGACAATCCGGAAATTGTCGGGAGAGGGCAGTTCCAGCAGCTGGCTTAAGTCGAGCAGAGACAGACGGTAGTCGTTTTCAGTCTGCACCAGCGACAACTGGTCTTGTGCCACGCGCGACTTGGCTTCATACCATTCCGCTTCAGACGCCTTTCCATTTTTGAAATAGGCTTCCTTTTGTGTCAGCATTTCCTGGCTTAGTTCTACCTGCTGTCGGGCTATCTTGACCAGTTCTTCGTTGAACAACACTTGCAGGTAAGCAGAGGCTACTTCAATACTGATGTCTTCTTTGGCCTTGTTCAAGTCTTCGGTGGCCGCTTTCAGGTTCAGTTTGGAGAGCGCAATGTTATTGGGAATCTGCATGCCGGTGAACAAGGGTACGCTTGTACTCAGGTTGAGGCCGGTGTTCTGGGTGTTGATACTTTGGTATGTATTGTTGGCCTGCAAGCTACGTCCGAAGTTGAAAGAGTGAGAGGCACTACCGTTCAGGTCGGGCAGACGGCTCCATTTGGCAGTATTCAGTTCCACTTCGCTTTTGTCACGAGCTGCCTCCTGTTGTTTGACAGTCAGGTTATGAGCAATGGCATAGTCGATGCAGCGAGTCAAGTCCCATGCTTCCTGAGCTTGTGTGCCATTGGCCAACAGCATACTGATGCTCAGTGCTGTCAGTAATTTTGTATTGATTTTCATGGCTTACATTTCTTTTTTAAGTCCGCGTATCGGTTCGTTGGCTTTCAGCCCGCTTTTAATCTCAATATTTACTCCGTCGCTGATGCCAGTCTGTACCTGTCGGCGTGTAAACTTCTGTGTCGGTACACTGTCCGTCAGCACATATACGAAAGTAGAGTCACCACTGAATTCGATGGCACTTTCCGGTACGGTCAGGGCATTGTTGGCCCGCTGGAGCTCAATTTCCGCATTGGCACTGTAGCCGGAACGGATGGTGATACTGTCGGGTACCGTGATGGCGGCCTTGATTTCAAACTGGTTGGCTCCGTTATTTTCTACGCTTTTGGGAGATATGTATTCCAGTACGGCATCGAATTTCATATCCTGTAAAGCACCCAGTGTGATTTTGACAGGGATACCTTCATGAATGCGTCCTACTTCTGTTTCGTCTACGTTTCCTCTAAAAATAAGGTCGCTCATATCGGCTACGGTGGCAATGGTGGTACCGTCGTTGAATGTATTGCTCATGATGACCGAGTTACCTACCTTGATGGGAACGTCCAGAATCAGTCCGTCAATTGTAGAACGAATCAGCGTGCTACTGAAGGAAGCGCTGCTTTTGGTGATACCTTCTTTCACGATTTCCAGGTTATCTTTGGCAGCCTGGAGTTCCTCTCTGGCTTGTTTGGCGGCCAGCAAGGTCTTTTCATATTCTTCACTGCTTACCAGTTTGTCTTTGTAAAGCTTCTCCATACGCTCCAGGTCGGTTTCAGCCTGATGGCCGTTAATTTCGGCCAGGCGTACGCGGCTTTCGGCAGAATTGAGCGAGCCCAGTTCGGGTATTACTTTGACCTTGGCAATGATTTCTCCTTTTTTCACTGTTTCTCCGGCTTCCTTGTAGACCTCGGATATGATGCCTGAGATCTGTGGTTTGATTTGCACTTCATCACGGGGTTCTATTTTTCCGGTGGCAACGGTAATTTGTGCCAAATCTGTGGTTTTTGTACGGAGAATATCGTATACCGTATCTTTCGGTTGCGATTTCTGATAAAGAAATACAAATGTGCCGATAAAGATTAGTGCAATCACTATCAGCGAGATAATCTTGATGTACTTTTTCATATCAACTTTGGTTTTTGTTTGTTTTGTGGTTTTATTTATTCGTCGCGTATGGCTTCAATGGGTTTGATACTCATGGCGCGGTAGGCAGGAGCCAGTCCGGCCAGCAATCCTAAAACTAGCAGGAGTAGACAGGCACCGATAGCTTCCCAGAAACTGATTTGAAATTCAGTGGGAGAAGTGGGGGTGGAGGTTCCCATTTCCGTCACATTCAATAAAAATACAGCGAAGGAGATTCCCGCCATACCAGCCAGAACAGTCAGTACCATACTTTCGGAGAGAATCTGCGACAAGATATCATTTGGACGAGCTCCGATGGCACGACGTATGCCGATTTCGGTGGTCCGTTCCTTAACCGTAACCATCATGATGTTGCTCACACCGATGGCTCCGGCCAACAGGGTGCCGAGACCGACCATCCATCCTAGAATCCGGATGCCGGAAAACAAGTTGTCTACCATGCTGAACATGGCTTCAGCATTGACCAGAATGACGGCTTGTCCGTCGTCCGGATGAATCAGGTGTGCTTTTTTGACCACTTGCTCTACCTTTTTCTCTATCTCACCGATGGAGTATCCTTTACGGGCCGTATAACAGAGCAGCTGCACATTCTGTCCGAAGTTGTAGTTCTGTTGCATGGTGGAAAACGGGATGATGACCGATGTTTCGGACTGGCCTTGTATGGAAATATTTCCTACCGCCATGCTTACTCCGATTACCCGGTAGTAGATGCCATTGACTTCAATAAACTTTCCGCAAGGGTCTTCTCCTCCCGGGAACAAGGTCTCGTAAATACGCTTTCCAATCACACAGACTTTTCGCTGGTCGCGTATGTCAACGTTGTTGATGAACCGGCCGAACACGATGTTGGGCTCTTCTATTTTCTGGTATTCCGGATAAAGTCCTTTCAGCGTACCTGAGATTTTATTTTCGTTATAAATGGCATTGATACCCCATTTGGCGAGGGTGGCGGTTACGGTTTCCAGTTCACTGACCTGCTTTCTCACACGTTCCACATCCTTGTTTTCCAAGTCCCAGTATCTGCCTTGTTGAAAACCTTTATAGGCTTTGCTTGTCTTGTTTGTTCCCAGAAAACCTGAATTGGTAGCAAATCCGTCAAACTGTCGGGAAAGCATTTGCTGTAATCCTTTGGCACCTCCCATCAGGGAAATCAGCATGAATATTCCCCAGAAAATACCGAAGGCAGTCAGAAAGCTTCTGGTTTTGTTGCGGGTGATAGTGAGAAGAATTTCTTCCCATGTATCTAAATCAAATCGTCTCATGATTAATCTGCTCTAAGTGCTTCAATAGGTCGGATTCTGGCTGCTTTTCTTGCCGGGAAGAGTCCGGCCAGTGTACCGGCGATAACTAATGTCAAGGTAGCCTCTATGGCGATGGATAAGTCTACTGTCGGGTTTTCGAAAAAGGTCATCGAAAAGACACCCATGTCCATGGTCTGTTTGCCTGCCACTTGATTCATGTATTCCGTCACGGCAATGCCTGCCACCATGCCAATGTAGCCGAAGAAAGTCGTGATGGTCACACTTTCCGAGATAATCAGCCAGAGGATGGAAGCGGGTTTGGCTCCCAAAGCCTTTCGGATGCCAAACTCGTGTGTGCGTTCGCGGACGGTAATCAGCATGATGTTGCTCACTCCTACAATGCCGCTGAGCAAGGTAAAGATTCCGATTACCCAGATGGCAGTGTGCAAGATTTGGGTAGCCGCCTGTTGTTGAAGGTACTGCGTAAACCGGTTCCATATCCAGATAGCTCCTTCATCGGTGGGTGAAAATTGTTTTTTTAATCCTAAAGCCTGTCGGTATTCCGCCTCAAACTGTTCATTGGTCGCTTCATTAGTCAGACCTTTGGTCGTAAACGTGATGTTGTCTATGCTGTCGCCTTTTTGATAGATGGTTTGCAGGGTAGTGAACGGAACGAGAGCTGAAGGAGAAAAACTATTCTGGTCAGTATAGATGCCTACCACCTGATAAGGTACGCCTTGTGCATTAAGGTACTTTCCGATAGGAGAAGTGTGAGGAAAAAGGTTCTTTACCGTTTTTTCATGTAGTACGATAATTTTTCGTCGCTCCTCCATGTCGCGTGCGTTAACGAAGCGTCCTTCTTTAATTTTGATAGCTTCAAGTGAGGGGTAATTAGGAAAGACTCCGTTGATTCCGATACTGACGGCTTCTTTTCCGTAGGTAAGAATGACATCTCCTTTACTGACGGTCGCACCGGTGTGAATGATGTGATCTGGAAACGATGTAGCGGTAAGTTCGCGGTCGCTTTCTTTCAGGTAAATGCTGCGGCCTTCTTTCATTCCTTTGTAAGGTTGGGAGGTCATACCCGGATAGATTTTCATGGAGTTCATAATCATGCCTTCTGACCGGTTCTCAAAAGCATGAATGAGACCATTTCCGGCTCCCAGTAATACAATCAGCATGAAAATGCCCCATGCTACGGAAAAGCCGGTCAGCAAGGTGCGCAGCTTGTTGCGCATGATGGTTCCGTAGATTTCTTGTATTAATTCAGTCATGGTGTGTTATGTGTTATTTCATGAATCCGTTTTTGCCAAATGGAGACGCATTGTGGTCGATATTGTCTTCTATGCGCTCTATTAGTCCGTCTTTGATATGGATGATTTTATCGGTCTGGTTGGCGACTCCGCTTTCGTGGGTTACTACTACGATGGTCAGTCCTTCTTTTTCATGTAAGTCCTTTAGAATCTGCATGACTTCTACCGAGGTCTTGCTGTCAAGTGCTCCGGTGGGTTCGTCTGCCAGAATAATTTCAGGCTTTGAAATTAAAGCGCGTGCAATGGCAACACGTTGCTTTTGTCCGCCCGACAGTTCGTTAGGAAGGTGGTGAGCCCATTCTTTTAATCCCAGCTTGTCCAGGTATTCCATGGCCAGCAGGTTACGTTTTTTTCTGCTTATTCCTTGATAAAACAGAGGAAGGGCCACATTCTCCATGGCATTCTTGAAAGAAATAAGGTTGAATGACTGGAATATGAAACCAATCATGCGGTTGCGATATTCGGCGGCTCTGCTTTCACTCAGGTCGCGAATCAGTACATTATTCAGATAATATTCTCCTGAATCATAGTTGTCCAGGATACCCAGAATATTCAGGAGGGTAGACTTTCCAGAACCGGAAGACCCCATGATAGAAACGAATTCTCCTTTGTCAATATGAAGGTTGATGCCTTTAAGTACATGAAGGGGAGTACCGTTGTAGTAAGTTTTGTGGATATTTTCTAAGTGTATCATTTGGTTTGTGTGAATTTGTTCATTTATCAGCTTTCGCAAAAATAAGAAAAGTGAAATGCTCCGAAAAATAATGCGTTAAAAATTTGCTCTGTTTTTACTGATTATTTACTTTTGTCCGTAGATAATTAACCCTAAATAGAGAAATGTCATGACAATAAACATGGAAAAACCTTATGTAGTAGGTATGGACATTGGCGGAACGAACACCGTTTTTGGTGTAGTAGACTCACGTGGTAATGTGCTGGCTTCTGATTCTGTCAAAACACAGCAATATGATAATATTGACGATTATGTGGATGCTGTATGTAAGAAGCTTCTTCCCCTGTTGTCACAGTTTGGTGGAGCTGAAAAGATAAAAGGTATGGGAGTAGGTGCTCCTAACGGAAACTACTATAGCGGAACTATTGAATTTGCACCTAACTTGCCGTGGAAAGGAATTATTCCTTTGGCTTCAATGTTTGAAGAACGTCTGGGTATTCCGACTGCGCTGACTAATGATGCCAATGCGGCTGCTATCGGTGAAATGACTTATGGTGCAGCTCGTGGTATGAAAGATTTTATCATGATTACTTTGGGTACCGGTGTAGGTAGTGGTATTGTAATCAACGGACAGCTGGTTTATGGTCATGACGGATTTGCTGGTGAATTGGGCCATGTGATTGTAGACCGAAACGGTCGTGCATGTGGATGTGGCCGTAAGGGATGTTTGGAAACTTACTGCTCTGCTACAGGTGTGGCTCGTACAGCACGCGAATTCTTGGTGCAGCGTACAGAACCGAGTTTGTTGAGAAATGTTCCGGCAGATGAAATTCAGTCAAAAGATGTGTACGATGCAGCTGTGAAGGGTGATAAGCTGGCTCAGGACATTTTTGAATTTACAGGTCGTATTTTGGGACAGGCCTTGGCTGATTTCATTGCTTTCTCAAGCCCTGAAGCAATTGTATTGTTCGGTGGTTTGGCAAAATCTGGCGATTACATCATGAAGCCGATTCAGAAAGCCATTGATGAGAATATCCTGAAGATTTATGCAGGAAAAACAAAATTATTGCTTTCTCAGTTGAAAGATGCAGATGCAGCCGTATTGGGTGCTAGCGCATTGGGATGGGAAGTAAAAGAGAACTAATTCATTTCGTAATTATAAAAAATCAGCCTCGGCAATTGTCGAGGCTGATTTTTTATGATTACTTTTCAATAGTTATTTTGCAGGGTTGTTCGAGGGCTTTTTTCCATTCTTGTGCGTAAGAGAACCAGGTTTGTGAGTCTGGAAATCCGAATGTTTCCTTGCGTGATGTAAACATGGTATAGTAGCGGAAACATTTTTCTTGCGGAGCACTGACTGTATAAAGGAAGTTTTCTTTGTCTTTAGCTTCTTTTCTGATGTATTTCTTTGGAATGTAAGTAGCCAGACCGACAGTTTCTTTTTTGTATTTGATGGTGTCGCCTACGGGCCAGTCTGTTCCCCAGCTGGCAACCAGTCCTTCGTGATCGGAATACATGGTGGCATTGTAACCGATATTTTGTACTCCAGTGCAGAAGGTTTCTTTATCTAAAGGCTGGTCAAACAATACGTCTACTTGTGCGTCACGGTGTCCGGCATATAGTGTGTATCGGTTAATCATGTTCAGCTCTTTTCCTTGATATTCCCAGCCTTTTACTTCAGCGTCGGCAATGGTACGTACCGGACCGCTGGCAATGAGGCGCTGTCCGCGGAAGGCTACGGGCTTAATGTCGGTAGCTTGTGAACCGTCCCATCCTCTTAACGTTCCGGCTCCGCAACTACCTCTTACTAAAATTACATCATCCCCGAATCCTTTTTGTAATTGCTCGTCTGTAGGGTAGAACATACTTTCTTCTATTTCCAGGCCTTTGTTGAACTTTCCGTATAAATCAGTTGTCTGTTTTTCATTAAAATAGATACGATAGGCAACCAGTTCACTTTCAAAAGCAATACCATGATGTTGTAGAATAGTATAAGTATAGCTGTCGCCTGGAGCGTATACGGCTGTACCATGAGCGTATTCCTTTGATTTGGCTGTACGGAACAGCATTTCTGCAAAAACACGGGCCGGATAGCTCTTGTTTGTTTTGGCAGAGGAAAGAGTAAGTGTAAATACTTTTTTTGATTGTGCCGGCAAGTTGGTTACAAAAGCCAGTTCGTCTGCTCTTAAGTCGAAATCTAAGTCGTCTAGCTGTGAGGGTATTTCATTGTTCCCTTCTTTTACAGTGGCCGATTTGACAGTGAATCCTGTGTTTAAAGAATGGATATCAATGACTACAGGTTCGTCTGTCTTAGCTGTCTTCCAAGGGTTTTCGACAATTACTTTGATGGTCTTTTCTGCTGTTTGGGCAAAAAGCATACTCCCGCTGTAAATGAAGGCGAGACAAAGAATGGAAAATTTTTTCATTGTAATACAGTGTTTATATTAAGATTAATGTGATTCATGTATCTTTTTTAAGCTATTATCCTCCTGAACATGCAGCCTTCACAGGGAACATGCAGGAGGATAATAAATCTAATTCTAACCTAAATAATATTATGAAAAACCTTTTTTATTCAAGATGCAAAAATAAGCTTTCTGTTTGATATATGCTTGCAAATTTTGATTTTATCAGTGAAAAAACTGAGCATAATTTTACGTGATTGAATATTTTGACCTTGTAAATGTAAATAGTGTAAATAAAGTTTGTATCTTTGCCCCAAATTTATAATTGAAAATAATATGAGTTATAATTTGCTGAAAGGAAAAAGAGGTATTATTTTTGGTGCACTGAACGAGCAGTCTATTGCATGGAAAGTAGCAGAAAAGGCTGTAGAAGAAGGTGCCGTTATCACACTCTCTAATACCCCTGTAGCAGTACGTATGGGTGAGGTTTCTGCATTGGCGGAAAAATTAAACTGTGAAGTGATTCCGGCTGACGCTACCTCTGTAGAAGATTTGGAAAATGTCTTTAAGCGTTCAATGGAGGTATTGGGTGGAAAGATTGACTTTGTACTTCATTCTATCGGTATGTCTCCAAATGTTCGTAAAAAGCGTACTTACGACGATTTGGACTATGATATGTTGAGTAAAACATTGGATATTTCAGCCGTATCATTCCATAAGATGATTCAGTCTGCTAAAAAGTTGGATGCCATCAATGAATACGGTTCTATTGTAGCTTTGAGTTATGTAGCAGCACAGCGTACGTTCTATGGTTACAATGATATGGCAGATGCAAAGGCTTTGCTGGAATCAATTGCCCGTAGCTTTGGCTATATTTACGGACGTGAACACCATGTACGTATCAATACCATTTCTCAGTCGCCTACTATGACTACTGCCGGATCGGGAGTTAAAGGTATGGATAAATTGTTCGACTTTGCTAATCGCATGTCTCCTCTGGGCAACGCGTCGGCTGATGAATGTGCTGATTACTGTATCGTAATGTTCTCTGACCTGACTCGTAAGGTGACTATGCAGAATTTGTTCCACGATGGAGGTTTCTCTAGCGTAGGTATGAGTTTGAGAGCTATGGCGACTTATGAAAAAGGTCTGGATGAATATAAGGATGCCAATGGCAATATAATTTACGGATAATATTGAATGTATCGGCTTATTTTTATATTATTGAGTATAATCGTCTTTTCTGCTTGTCGTTCTGACAAGCAGAAAGACGATTTTTCGTTTTCAGAAATAAAAATAGCTCGATATGATCGTTTGCAATATGAGGCTACTGTGCAAAACAGTTTCTTTTCTTTGCAGAGAATGAATACTGAATTTGCTCAGGAAACCCGTTTGCTGGTGGAAGATGTGCTTGATTTGGGTTCTGTAAGTATGTTGGACATGAACGAGCGGTTGTGTGCATATTTTTCTGATTCCATATTGGTACATTTAATGGAAGATGTGGGAGAGAAGTTCAAGGATGTCAGTAGTATTGAAGAGAGTCTGACTCATGGATTTAAAAACCTGAAGAAGGAAATCCATGAATTGCCCGTTCCAAAGATTTATACGCAGATTTCAGCTCTCAACCAATCGATAGTGGTAGGTGATAGTATTTTGGGAATCAGTTTGGATAAGTATATGGGAGATGATTATCCTCTCTATAAAAAATATTATTATGCTAACCAACGTCGTTCGATGGCACCGGAATATATTGTGCCTGACTGCCTTACTTTTTATTTGTTAGGGCAATATCCTTTTCTGTGGCTGGAAGGTCACCGCTCTTTAATGGATATTCTATTGTATCGTGGAAAAATAGCCTGGACAGTGGAGGATGTACTTGATGGAGATCAAAGTGGGAAAACGGCTTTAGGCTACACTAAAGAGGAAATAAAGTGGTGTGAGCGGCATGAGGAAGAGTTGTGGAAAGAAATTAAGCAGAATCATTATATGGAAACAACCGATCCAATGGTAATCCGTTCTTATATATCTTCTAATACGCGACTTTTGTTTAATGGTGAAAAAACTCCTCCGTTTTTGGGGATATGGTTGGGTATGAAGGTAATAGATCGATATATGAAAAAGCATCCGGAACTGTCTGTAAAGAGTTTGTTAGAGAGTACGGATTATGCGGAAATGATAAAAGAATTAAACTGATTGACTTAAAGGATTCCTTATGGAAGTTGCATTGTATTTGTTACCGGTCACTTTAGGTGATACGTCTATCGAGAAGGTTTTACCTGCTTATAATCGGGAGGTGATTGTCAATATAAAACATTTTATTGTAGAGGATGTACGTTCAGCCCGCCGTTTTCTAAAAAAAGTAGATGCATCTATCTGTATTGATGAGCTTACTTTCTATCCTTTAAATAAACATACTTCTCCAGAGGCTATATCTGGTTATCTGTCTCCGCTTGCAGAAGGGTATTCCATGGGAGTTATCTCTGAGGCTGGCTGTCCGGCCGTAGCTGATCCGGGAGCAGATGTAGTGGCTATTGCTCAGCGACGGGGATTAAAGGTGGTTCCTCTTGTCGGTCCTTCCTCGATTATTCTGTCTGTGATGGGGTCTGGATTCAATGGACAGAGTTTTGCCTTTCATGGGTATTTGCCAATAGAGCCTGCTGAGCGTATGCGTCGTTTAAAGGAGCTAGAGGGGCGTGTTTATTCTGAAAATCAGACTCAGTTATTCATTGAAACTCCTTATCGTAATCATAAGATGTTGGAAGATATCTTGAAAACTTGTCGTCCTCAGACCAAATTATGCATTGCTGCCAATATTACTTGTGAAGGAGAATTTATTCAGACGAAAACAGTGAAGGAATGGAAGGGAAAGTTGCCGGAACTGAACAAGATTCCTTGCATTTTCTTGATTTACAAATGAGGTTTATTTGAATTCTTTCCATACCTGAGCAACCATTTGTAGTCGTTCGCATTCTATTCTCAGTTCATTGCTGAATTTCTCTGGATTTTGCTTGATTTCTTCGCAAGTAAAGAAGCATCCTTCTGTAAGTTTGAATTCATCTTCATGACTGACAGGAAGTATATATAACTGTGTGAAAGCGGAGGCAATACCTTGTGCTCTATAACTCAGAATAAGTCTGGGAAGAGACTTTTTCTTCGTATATAAACTTCTTAGAAGATTTTGTTGATGTTTTTTAACCAGGTGTTTGGCATGACGTTGGCTTTTTCTTAGTGGTCCTTCGAATAAAGACGCAATAGGGGCATCCCAGATTGAATTATTTTCACTATGTGGAGCTAGATAGATTTTTCCATTACAAATTGGAATAATTCGGATAATATGCTGTTCCTGAGGTGAATGAGCTGCTGCAACCTGTATCCCTACTATGTTGATAACCAAGCAGGTTACATAGATTAATGTGGGAATCAAATAAATAATTCCAAAGTTATTCTCAGGTGAAAAAGGTATCAGTTTATTGTAGAGAAAGAATAAAACAATTAAGTGGATACTGGAAAAAATCACGATTATTTTGGCTTCCAATAAATAGGAGGAGGTAAAATTCAAGTGGAACTTTCTTAAAAAATTCCGATAAATTTCCGGAGCTGTAACATGTATGAAGGCACATATCAGCAGCATGAATTCTAGTGAAGGAGTCAGACTGTTCTTTGGAATATAGTCATATCCAGTGAACAGTCTTAATAAAAAGCAGATGCCAATACCTATAGTACCTTGTAATAAGAAGAAGTTAAGTCCTTTTAGCCGCAATACATCATAAAGTAATCCTGCAATGCTGATGGCTAGTCCTGTCCCCAGCATAGCTGTTGTTGGAAAAAAATGAATGCCTATCAGTGTGATAATGATAGGAAGTAAGCCAAACGACACAATCTTGTCCTTATATTTAAGCAATAGAGTCATAGTTAAAAGCACCTGTTGATAAATTTTGAACAATCAAAAAAAGTAAATTGTTCATTATTTGTGCAGATGTTTTTCAGCATGATAAGAGGAGCGGACCAATGGGCCACTTTCTACGATTTTAAAACCTTTGGTTTCGCCTATTTCTTTAAATTTCTTGAACTGATCTGGATGTATGTATTCAGCTACCGGATAGTGCTTGGCGGTTGGTTGCAGGTATTGTCCGATGGTCAGTATCTGGCAGCCGTTCTGTAGCAGGTCATCCATCGTCTCTTCTACTTCTTCTGCGGTTTCTCCCAGTCCCACCATGATACCGGATTTGGCTTTTAGTCCATTCTCTGCAATTTGGCGGATAACTTTCAGGCTGGTATCATAATCCGCCACACTTCTGACTTGTGGACTGAGACGGCGGACGGTTTCCAGGTTGTGTGAAAGAATATCGGGACGCGTTTTAATGACCTGTTGCAGTAATTCGCTGTGGCCTTGAAAATCGGGAATGAGCGCCTCTATGGTTGTGTCAGGGCATAATTTTCGGATGGCCATCAGGGTAGCTGCCCAGTGTGAGGCACCTAAATCCTTCAAATCATCCCGGTCGACGGAGGTGATGACAGCATGGTCAAGCTTCATGAGCTGGATGGACTGAGCCACTCTGAGCGGTTCCTCCGGGTCCAATGGGAGAGGTCTTCCGGTTTGCGTATTACAGAACTTGCAGGAACGGGTACAGATAGCTCCTCCAATCATGAAGGTAGCAGTTCCTTTTCCCCAGCACTCACCTAAGTTGGGACAGCGTCCGCTACTGCAGATGGTATGAAGTTTATGAGTATCTACAATGCGTTTGGTTTCTGTGTATCGGGCATTGGTACCAATTTGGATTTTTAGCCAATCAGGCTTTCTGATGTGTGTCATAGTGGTAAGATGTAAAGAACAAAGAAAAACAGATGACACCAGCTTCTTGTGGCTGATGTCATCTGATAAAATGAAATATTATAAGTTCTGCAGGAAGAAATTAGCCACTCTGTTCATCAGGTGGTTACGGGTATTTCCTCCGAAGATACTGTGGTTACGGTTGGTGTAAATCTGTGTATCAAACTGAATGTTTGCCTGTACCAGTGCTTCACTGTACTCCATGAAATTCTGCAGGTGTACGTTGTCGTCTGCACTTCCATGAATGAGCAACAGCTTTCCTTTCAGCTTGGATGCACGGTTGATAGCAGAAGAAGCCTGGTAACCGTCACCGTTTTCTTTCGGTGTACGCATGAAACGTTCAGTATAGACTGTATCATAGAATCTCCAGTCTGTCGGAGCAGCGATGGCAACTCCGGCTTTGAATGCGCCAGAACCTTCGCTCATTGACATCAGCGTGTTGTATCCTCCATAACTCCACCCCCAGATGCCAATACGACTTCCATCTACGTAAGGCAGAGTAGACAGGTATTTAGCTGCTTCAGCCTGGTCGGTAGCTTCTTTCACACCGATGGAAAGGTAAGTACATTTTTCGAATGCAGCTCCTCTACCTCCGGTACCACGTCCGTCCACACAGACCATGATATAACCTTTGTCGCACATTACGGCTTCAAACATACCTCCGTCGCCGAAACTTCCGATACCCCACTTGTCGAGTACCTGCTGAGAACCAGGACCACTATATTGGTGCATGATTACCGGATATTTCTTGGAAGGATTGAAGTTAGCAGGCTTCATCATCCAGCCGTTCAGTTCTACTCCTTCGCTGGTCTTGAAAGAGAAAAACTCTTTTGTCGGCATATTCAACTGTGCTGTTTTGCTTTTTAGTTCTTGGTTGTCAAGCAGTGTAGCCATTTCCTGACCCTTGTTGTTGTTCAGCGTAATAAGGGTAGGAGTCTGCGCACTGGAATACGTGTTGATGTAATAGTTCAGGTTTTTGCTGAACAACGCACTGTTTGTTCCGGTACGTGTAGAAAGTTTGGTCTTCTTACCTTTTCCGTCAATCTTGTACACAGCGGTGCGCAAGGGGCTTCCTTCGTTGCTGGTGTAATAGAAAACATTTGCTTTCTGGTCCCATCCCAGAAAATCCTTTACTTCAAATTCCCCTTTTGTGATTTGTTTTACCAGGTTTCCTCCAATGGTGTACAGGTAAAGGTGGTTGTATCCATCCCGTTCACTCATCATGACGATGTGTTCCTGATAGAATGCAATGTCTGAATAAGCTTGTTCTTTAATGTACTGTTCAGCTTCGTCGCGGATAGCCACTTTGCAGATGGCACTTCGTGGATTAGCCATGTAAAGATCTAAACGACTTTGGTGGCGATTCAGGGTCATGATGGCCAGCTTTTCCGGGTCGTCGGTGAATTTGATACGAGGTACATAGCCGTCAGAGTCTACAGGAAGTTCCATTTTACGGGTTACACGGCTTTTTATGTCGAAGGTATGTACGCTAACCTTTGAGTTTACGACTCCTGCTTTGGGATATTTGTAGTCATAGCTTCCCGGATAAGTGGTATATTCTGTTTTCTCCGGAGCCATACCCTTATACCATGGGAAAGAGTACATGGGAACCTGGCTCTCATCAAAGCGGACGTATGCAATCATTTTGCTGTCAGCACTGAAATCAAATGCGCGGTTATAGCTGAATTCTTCTTCATACACCCAGTCAGGAATACCGTTGAGCACCTTATTGTACTCTCCGTCTTTCGTTACCTGCGATTCACTGTTGCCGAAAAGCAGCTTGATAAGGTAAATGTTGTTGTTGCGCACAAACGCAATCTGGTGACTGTCGGGTGAGAACAAAGGAACCTGCTGCGGACCGTTGTTTGACAAAGGTTCGAGTGTACGGTTTCTGACATTGTATATATAATATACAGCCGTGAATGAACGACGGTAAATCGGTTTGGTTTCCGTTTGAATCAATATCAGGCTTTCGTCCGGCGACATGATGTAGTCATCGAAACTTTTTAGCTTGTGGTTGCGGGCAGTCGCTACGTCAAAAATAGTAGCTACCTCTTTCCCGGTTTTGAAAGAGTATTTTACGATTCGTTTGTGGTCCTTGCTGATTTGGGTATAATGCTCACCGTCCAGCATCGGTTTTAATCCCTGTATACTTTGTGCGCGATAGGTACCGTTGGCTACATCCTGTAGCGTTACCTTTTGCGCTTGCAGACTAACCAGGCACATTAGCGCATAAAAAAGTACAAAAAGTTTTTTCATGACTGTGTTATTTAAGTTTTACATTTATTCTTCTTTCTGAATAGCTTCTTCAGGTACAACTTCTGATGTTTTCTCTTCCTTGGACTCTACGGGCGTATTTTCCTTGTCTTTGATACCGAACAGCCAGCGGAAGAAACGGACTAAGAAGTTTCGTTTTTTCGGTTTGACTTCTGTGGCTTCAGAAGTAGACAATGGGACAGCTGTCTCTTTTTGTACGTTTGTACTGTCAGAAGAGGCCACTAAGGTTGTATCCGTGGCCAATGTATCTGTCACCAGTGAGTCTACAGATGGCATAGGGATAACTTGAAGAACCGTATCCTGAGCAAGAGAGTCAGCTGGAACAGAAGGTGCTGAGAGGCTGTCTTTCTTTATTTCAGGAGTGGGGTTCGGGGCAACAGGAGGAGCCGGCTTTGGTTTCTTGAAAGGAACCGGAACAGAATATTTACAGCGTACGTTAACTCCGTGTTCTTGTGCTGGAATCCAGTCGGGCATCACCATGATGGCATCCAAAGCGGCCGTATCCAGACGTGCGTCCAGCCCTCTTACAATGGTGGGAGAAGTGATGCTACCGTCTTTTTCTACAATAAATTGAATCATGACCGCACCTTCTTTCTGGGTTTCCTTGGCCAGTTCCGTGGTATGCGCTTTTCTTCTGATATAGTTGAAAAAAGCTTTCATGCCTCCGGGATATTCCGGCATCTTCTCTACTACGTGATACACCCGGTCAGCTCCTTTCTTTGTCATTCGTATTTCCAATGGCTGGTTAGGGTTCTGCAGGAAAGACTCGATGTCTAGATACTTGTTTTCCATGCGTTCTGCCCTTATCATAATCAGGTGACTATAATCCGCTTCAATGCTGAATTCCCCCTGCGCATTAGAGAAAGTCCGCTTCCCTGTACCTTGGATACTGATTTCTGCTTGAGGAATAGGTTTACCTCCTTCTTGCAGCACACCATTTACCAGTAAAGTCTTACCGCTTTGCTTGAAGCGTGCCAAATCCTCCGGACGGTCTATGCGGATAATCGTGTCTTGTGCCGCTTCGTCCAGTCGCAAGGATTTGATTGTTTTATTTTTATCTGTCGGGAAGTAAAAATTGGCAGTACGGACGTAATTGTTGTCAATGGATTGTTCGAAATCAATGAGACCTTGCTCGTCACTGATATACTCGCTGCTGTAGCCTGCCACTTTCAGAATGATACCTTGTTGCGGCTCTCCTCCGGTATTCAGTACGGTAATTCGGAAACGCTGTTTCTTGTTTTCCAATGGAGAAGCCCCCACCTGAGGTAATGTAATCAGGCAACATATCAGCCCGACGAATATATAAATAAGGTGTTTCATAAGCTCGTTTATAAATATTCGCAAAGCTACGAGTATTCTGGGGTATTCACTCTTGTTCAGGTGTTAATAAAGATGAATTATCCGGCCTGGTAAAGTTTACGAAGCCGGATAATAGAAGTAAAGTTTGATTATTTGGATGTCTTTGTGACTAGTTTTCGTAATTTGAACATACGCAGGCGCTCCATGGCATGTCGGCGGCTTAATATGATTTGTCGCCGGTAGACGATGCAGGTTGTGAAGAAATATACGATAGCTTGTATCCAAAGAGCCTGATATTCGACTAACACTTCCGGAAGAGTCGCTCCCATGTTGTTGATTCTTACAAACCCATTGATGCCGAACGTAGATGGGAATATCCAGGAGAATACTTTCCAGAACGTAGGTACGGCAGCGCCCGGCCAGGAGATTCCGGAGATGAACAGGAGCGGCACGGAGGTGAAGACATAAATCATCATACATGACTCTCTGTGGTGTATAAAGATGGAGCAGGTCATCGCAAAGAAAATACATGCTAAGATGTAAGGCACCACAAAAGCTAACAGGGTCATAGGCTGTGCAATTTGTACCAAGTCAAATAACTGAGGTACAATGCAGAGTACATAGGCGGATACCAATGCATAAATGAGAAAATAGGCCAGTGATTTTCCGCCTACAATGCGTAACGTACCCTGGTACTGCCGACTGATGGGAACCAAGTCCTTGAAACGGTTGGTCTCGCGGGCTGTTCCTGCTGAAAGTCCGATACCTAACAATAACGTCTGCTGTATAATCAGGATGAGTACCGCTGGAATCAGGAAGCTGGCAAATCCGTCTTGCGGGTTGAATAGCGATACATCTTCGTATTCAATGGGAGCCGTACTGACCTCATCCTGCCGTTCCGTTGTATTTCCCATCCGCTGTATCTGGATTTTTTTATTTAAGGTGAGTGAGGCATTGGTACTTGCTAATACGAGCGCTTTGTAGTATAGCATACCGCTCATATCACAGTAAATACTGACTGTGGTTTGTTTTCCGGAGGAAATGTCTTTACTGAAGCTTTCCGGAATATAGAGAATGCCATACACCCTGGTTTCTTTCAACAGGTTTTTCCCTTCTTCCATATCCGCACAATGTGACTGGATATGCACGTCGGCACTTGCATCAACCGTACGGATAAACTGGCGGCTGAGTGCCGTGTTACTGTTGTCTATTACCGCTACAGGCACTTCGCGTACCACCTCATTGGTATAAATAAAGGCATATACCAGCGGGTAGGCCAGCGGGACAAGCAAGAAGAAAATCAGTACTCCCTGGTCTTTGAAAACGGCTTTCAGTTCCTGCTTGCATATATGGAAGAGACCTGCAAAGCCTTGTTGTATGGTTTGTTTTAACGATTCTTTTTTCATGAACGCAAAAGGTTAAGGGATATAGACATAATGCAGCATGGCCGTGCGTATTCTTTTCAGGAAGAAGAAAGGCAGGAGCATGAACAGTAGCAGTGCGATGACTGAATGCCAGGCGTAAATGACCGGATAGCCATTTAAAGCCAGATTCACGTAGAGCAGGAAATAGTGTCGCAAGGGGAACAACACAGACAAAGCCTGCAGTGTAGGATGCATCGCCATGACCGGGAAAGTGAATCCCGAGATGGAGAATGAAATGACTCCCCACAAGGAAGCTGCACTCAATGCCAGACGAAGTGAACCGAACAAGCCAAAAAGGAATACGCCGAATGCTTGTGAAGCAAGTACCAGCAACAGCCCGGCTAACAGCATCGGGAAAATCCCGCTGTGACACGGGTAGTGCAGGAATCCGTACAAGTATACGTTATAGAACGTGGCCATGATGAAGAACGTCACGGTTTGAGGAATCAATTTCCCCACCAGTGCCGTCACAATGGAGTTGTCGGCCAGTTGCATCAGTTCTTTTGAAGTCTTTTCCTTTAATTCTGTTCCGATGGTATATACGGTAGTCAGGAAAATGAGCAGCATCAGGATACCCGGAAACAAAGTATTACACAGGTACACCGAGTAGTTCAGCCAGGGATTGTTCAGTGCATGGGTAGAAATGACAACCGGTTGCAGAAAGGAAAGTGCCTGGTCTTCGGTGGCTCCTTTGGCTAATAGGGTTGCTTGTCCCACGGCCGCAGAGGCTAACTCCGACATGGTTCTCTGGTCCTTGTAAAGTAAGGAACCTGCAATCAGGTAAGAATAGTTGACATAGAAAGACACTTTAGGTTGCCTGCTGGCAAGGGCTTCTTCGGTCGTTCCTTTCGGAATGTAATAGAATGAATAAATCTCTCCGCGCTGTATGGCCTGCCTTGCTTCTGTAACACTTGGGTAATGCGCCACAATCTGGGTCTGCTGAAACGCGTCCAGGTTGCGGATAATGCTGCGTGTCGTGGCGGTGTTGTCGAGGTCCACCACTCCTGCAGGCAGATTGGTCGGCAGCCCGTTTTCCATCAGGGTGGTGAAAAACAGGAAACAGAACAATGGAGCGATGACCATGCAGAACAGGTACATCGGCTTGGTTGCGATGCGGAGAATTTCTCTTCGCATCACTTTCAGGTAACATTGATAGGTGGTTGTCGACATGTGGATTTATTTTTCAATGATAGCAGACATACCCGGACGTAAATTTTCTACAGGCTGTACGGGTTTTGCCTTTACTTCAAAAGTCTTCAGGTCAAACTGACCGGTGGTCTTGGTTGCTTTCCATGCGGCATACGTGCCTAAATCCTTCATGACCGTCACTTGAAATTCAGCTTCTTTTTCCAGGGCAGGAACGTAGGCTTTAATCTTGCTTCCTACGGTGAAGTCTTTCAGAAAATCCTCACGTACGTTGAATGTCACCCACATGTCATCCAGTTGGGCTACGTTCATGATGGGAGCGCCTGTACCAACCAATTCACCTACTTTCGGGAAAATTTCAGCTACTTCTCCATCGGCTGCAGCTACTAAGTAAGTTTCCGATACGTAAGAAGAAACCTCGGCTACAGCTCCTTTCGCACGTTCTACTTGTGCGGCAGCCATGGCCTTGTCTTCACGCTGTGCACCATTCTTGGCCATTGTGTACTGGGCATTGGCGGCACGTTCGGTTGCCTTCATGGCATCGTATTGCGCTTTTGCTTCATCTCTTTTCTGTGCGGTCATCACCCCTTCCTCGTACAAGCGGTTCACACGGTTGTATGATTTTTCGGCAATCTCCAGTCCCGCTTTGGCTTTCTGCCACATTTCGTATGCAGCTTGCAGTTGCTCGCTTCTTGTGCCTCTCAGAGCCTTTTCATTCAGTGCCTGTGCAGCCTGTTCGGCAGCTTGTGCCTGCGATAATTTAGCCATTACATCCGGAGCCTCCAAGATAGCCAGTGTATCACCCGCTTTCACTTTATCTCCTTCGCTGACAAAGAATTTCAGAATGCGTCCCGGTACCTTGCTCGATACCCTGTATTCTGTGGCCTCAGCCTGGCCTTGTATGATTTCAGGACCTTTTCCTAAAGTGAAGAATCCGATGATGCTGACGATAACGATTACGGCTAACAATGTAAAGAAGGCCAGCATGATATTGTTGCGTTGAGTTTTTTCCATATACCTGTATTATTTTAAAATTCCCATTGATTTATTCAAATAAAGTTCACTCATTTTGACGTCTATCTGTGCGTCTATTTTTCCGGATTGTGCTGAAAACCATGCGGTTTGTGCTTCCAGTACATTGCTGGTCGGAATGACTCCTTCCTTAAATCCCAAGTTGGCATAGCGCAGGTTCTCTTCCGCCTTCTCCATGTTCTTTTCGGCTAAAGCTAATTTCTTGGTCGATTCGTTTACCTTATAGGAGTTCTGTGTCACCTGGAGTTCCACTTTTTCTTTGATGTCTTCCAGCTTGTAGCGGGCGATGTTGGCTTCCGCCTTTGCGGCTTTTACCTTATAAATACCTTCTCCCCAGTGGAATACAGGGATTTTTACCACTACTCCGGCAGCCCACATGCCACGGAATTTATTTTCAAATCCGTTGACGAGCGACGGGTTAGTCACCAGATAATTGGCGGTCAATGCCACAGAAGGAAGGAAGTCCGCGCGGACTACGTTTACTTTCTGGCGATAGATTTCCGCTGCTAATTCCAGACTCTTCAGTTCTTCACGATTGCTGAGGGCTGTACTGACGTTCGCTTCCGTATAGGTGTTGGGAAGGGGTAAGTCTTTCATGCTTTCATCGGCCAGCTGGAAATCGGTTTCTAATGGAAGTCCACAAAGCTGGCACAAAAGCATTTTCGAGAGGTTCAAGCCATTGTCTACCTGGGTAAGCATCATTTCGGCCTCGTTTACCTTTACTTTAACGCTTAATCCGTCGGCTTTGGTGGCCACCCCTTCTTTTATCATCTTGTCTACGTCAGAATCCAGTTTCTGTACCAGCTCCAAAAAATTCTCTGCCAGCCTTTTCTTATTGACGAGTGAGATGATTTGCCAGTAAATCTGGTCCGTTTGTAGGATGAGGTCTTGCATGCCCGTGGCGTGCTGTGATTCAGCCAGGCGTTCTGCATATTTGGTAATTTTGTTGTAGGCAATGATTTTCCCACCCATAAAAAGAGGCTGGGTGAGGGTAGCAGCTCCCACCGTCATGTTTCGGGTATCTGTACGGAAGGCATCCACCAAACCTTGTCCTACGGCGTTCAGTCCATCCGTAAGTCCGGCTACCGCACCAGGCAGCAGTCCTTGCAGTCCGGCAGCCAGTCCGGGGTTTGCCGCAGCAAGCTGTTGCATGGCAGCCTGGAATTCAGCCGACTGCATGCCTTGTTGCAACTGGTTCCCTAAGTTGGTACCCATGTTACCGATGCTTTGCTTCTGTGCGTCACTGAGCAGGGATATTTCTTTTTGCGTACGCATATATCCCCCTGTAAGGTCAATTTTAGGCAGATAATTAGTGAATGCAGCTTTCTTCTCATAGTGGGCGGCATTGACTTTTTCCTGTGAGATTCGCAGCTCCTTGTTGTTGGCCAGAGCGAGCGCCCGGCAACTGTCCAGAGTAAGTACTTGTTGGGCATGACTGCTGAGAGTTGCACCAAGCAGTAAGAGTAAACTTGTAATTCTTTTCATTACTGATGCTGACTTTTTATTTGGTTGCTTATGCAACATTGCAAATGTATGACATTAGAACAAATAGTCAAAGCATTTTGTTGAAAAGAATCAGTAATAAATATAATTTTTTCTGAGTGTGTGTCTTACCGGTTACTTTTATCTTTTTATCCGGTTGTAATGAGGTTTCCGGGCAATGGGGTCAACCAGCAATTGGACATGCTTGGAAGTCCGGCTACGGCTTAAAGTGGTAGCATCCTCTGATTCGTCCGGATTGGTAATTACCGGGAAACTTCCGTTAGCCATTTTATAGAGTACCGGTTGCATTAGCTGGTCTTCAGCGGAACCGAAATCACCTAACTCGCCTCCATAGTTTTCTTCTATTTCGTAATCCGGCAACAAGCCGTTTGTAAAATAGTCATAATATCCTTGTGAATTGCTCAGGTAGGTAGTGGTGAGCCACAATTCAATACCTGGAGCTTCTGCATCGGTAAACAGCTGCTGAGCCACATTCTTTCCGTATGTAGCGGTCCCTACCTGATACAAGCGTCCTTCCATATAAGGCTTCAGGCAATTGATGACAATTTCAGAAGCAGAAGCCGTATTTCCAGATGTGAGAACATATAGATTCTGATAAGAGATACTTGCCCCTCCCGTCAATGAGCTGGACTCAAAGTTCAGAGTCTCTGTTTTGTTGATTTTATCATTGTAAATCATGTGTAGGAAAGGCTGTCCCATTGCCGTAGCGGGAGCCAAAGCTGAGCAAAGCTGATGCGATGTGTTTACGTATCCTCCCGGGTTATAACGTAAATCCAGGATTATATCGTCAAACTGCTGTCCGTTCAATTGTGAAAAAACTTCCTTAAGAGCATCAGTGCTTTCTCCGAATTCGTTATATAACAAGTAAAAAGCTTTTCGTGTACCTGCAGAAATAATGCCATATTTAAGTACATCCTGCTCTTCTACATAACGAGGCTCAGGCATTTGAACTACCCCTAGCGTATCGAATTCTATGTAGTTAAATTCCGGGTCATCCACATCTTCCGGATAAGGATTATATTTTCCTAGAGTAAAACTGTAAGCTTTTGTAGGTCGGGTAATATAAGTAGAATAATCACTTGTAGATACTTTTTGGTTGTCAACAGCAATGATCCAGTCACCTCGTTTCAATCCGGCTTCTTCTGCTGGCGAGTTAGGCTGCGTATACAATACTCTCAGTGCATTTGTTCCTCCATCAGTACGTACCAAAGCCGCTTCAAAACCAAAACAAGGGTAGGTACTGGTTGTACGTGAGGTTGTGAGTACTGAATCTACATGAGAAAATACATATCCGTTTTTTTGATCTTTGGAAGAGGCCGCAGAAGTTAGAAATTCCGCCGGTTTTTTAAAGAAATCCAGTTTTTCCTCTGCCGGAATATCTTCGTAGAAAAGATAGTTTTCCTGCATCACCTCGTAAATCCATGTCTTGGTAGCAATCAAGGCATAGTATTCTCCCGAGCGGTCTTCTCCGCAGGAAGATAGCAGCCCCATAAATGCAAGGCAGCTGTATATCAGGTGACTGATGTGTTTTCTCATGTGCCTAAAATTTATTTCATGCGGAATGAACCCTGGCCAATCATATTGCCGTCAGCAAATATATAGATATGATATGTACCGGCAGGCAGGAATTCTTCTACATCCCAGTATACAGTGACACTCTGTTCTTCGCCCGTATATTCAATGTATTTCTTAATCGAATAGCTGATATTGCGGTCTTCAAACTTGAACTGGTTGCCCGGATTCTTGGTCAGCACTTCATTATCCGGTTTGGCAATACGAAGATAGAGGGTCTTATTACCCGTTTGTGCAGTAATATTCTTGACAATAGTGAATGAAATAGCAATTTTTTTGATATTCTTCACACGCTCTGTTTCGCGTCCTCTTTTGTTCAACGTTTGCACCTGAATGTTGGTAGCATCCAATTGTGCGGCCAGTGTAACTTTTTCGTTCAGATTCTTTGTCTCTTGTGACAAATTGGAAATCTGTGCGGTAGCGGCACTGTATTTGCTCTTTACTTCCTGATTTTCCTGCATTAAGGCAGCATTGATTTTGTTCAGAGAGTCTATCTGCATTACATAGCTTCGCAATACGGCCCGTACGGTTTTCAATTCTTTTTTCAGTCGCATAATCTCGGCTGCATCGCTGGTTTTTACTTGACGCAGCTCTTCCAGCAAGCGCTGTGTTTTCAATTTCTCGCTTTCCAGTTTCTCACGCAAGGAGTCGTTGTTTATCTGAATCTGCAATTCATCGTATTGGGTAGCAAACGTGCTGTATTCATTTTCCATCTCTTGTTTTTCAACCGCAAAAAGCTGGCTCATTTCTTTGTTTTTACGGACCTCATTTATGGCAAAGAAAGATACGGCAGCCACAATGACAGCCAATATAATGATGGTAATGATAAATTTTTTATTGTTCATGGTTCCAATTTTTGCATTTGGCGCAAAAATACAATATTTATGGATACCTTCTTTTTATTTTTAGAAAAATTATGGGGTTACAAGAATGGCAGGCAGGCTTTCTCCTTTTTCCCATAGACAGAAAGATAAGTCGGGATATTGCTGGGTTCCGCTGCCTAGTACCCATTGGTTTAAAACTTGAGGTAATGTCTCTTCTGTAATAGATTGCTGAGAACCATATTTCATGAGGGAATCGGAGGGAGAACTTACGTAGTTATTTCCTACAGGAACTCTAGTGTCTGATTGGGGATAATAGCAACATCGGATAATGTTGTTCTCTTCGGCTTGTAAGCTGATGGCGTAATAGTTTCCTGTATTTCCTTTTAGATAGCAGTTTTGTATTTCTCCGTTTTGTGTCTTGTTGCAAATAAGTCCCCCTCTACTTAGGGCTTTATTAAAGTTACAATTAGTGACAGCACAGTTCATGATTTTACCGCCATAATTATATCGTGTTATGCCGTTTCCGTAACTGAGATCTTTTTTAAGATAAATTTGATTCACATGGCAATTTATGATGATACCTTCGTTGCGGGAAGAGATACTTCCAAATTCACTGTTCTTATCAATGTTTTCGATGCTACTGTTTTGTATGCGGCAGTTTTCAATTTTCCCTTTGTTAATGCCTGCTAAAAAGGAAGCTCTGTCCGTATTGTTTGGACTGTTATATACAGCTTGATTGATAATTAGGTTCCGGATAATTCCAGTTGTGGATAATCCGCTAAAAAGTCCAGAGTAATAATATCCTCCTACTACTTTTTCAAAGTGTAAATTATTCAAGGTATGTCCTTGTCCGTCGAAGATATCATTGAATAGTATTTTTCTTGACCCGGTAGAAGAACCGTATATTCCAATCATTTGTAGCAGTTCTGATTCTTCAGCTGTAAAAGTCAAGTCATTAAGCAGGTAATAAGTCATGGTTTCTCCAGTTTTTTCGCCAAATTCTTCCAGACTTCTGTCTTCGTAGCTTTCTCCGTTGATTAGATGAGTGAAGGCGATGAAATCTTCTACAGTGGAAATTCCGGGATTTTCACCGCTTTGCTTTATGGGACACGTGTATTCGTGGCCGGATACGAAGGTATATTCATTCAGTTGTGTTTCATGAACTTCTCCTGTGGTCGTATGAATGCGTATGGCGATGAATAAAGTGGCTGGAGGAATTAGGAAAGCGTATGTACCTCCATCGTTTTTTTTCATAAGAATGGAAGTGTCAGATTGCTGGCAGGATACTTCTCCAGTTTCAGGCGTAATATTTGTTACAGATAGGGAGGGGATAAATTCTATGTAATCAATCAGGCTGTTCAGTTGGCTGGATATGTTGAATATGATACGTACAAACAAATGCTGGAAAGATAGATTAATATCATTTCCATATGTGGTAGTGCTTGGGGCGTAAAGCTGGTCACATAAACTACCTTCCTGATAGAAAGACTGATGGCTTCGGTACAAAGGAGGATAGTAGGACATTGTGATGGCCTGCTGTTGTGCGTCCTCCCATTTCAGGTCGGTGTCTCCTTCCCAGGCAGTTCCGTTATAGGTGAACAGAAGTTCATCGGCATGGATTCCTCCTTGACTATAAAATGTCATCGTACTTCCTGAGGGTAATGTTTCGTTTGCTTCACTGAGTCTGCTGCGTGAATGAGAATTGAAATACCCTACTTCATTGCCTTTGATGTGTAATGTGTGGTGGCTGGTTTCAATCATTTCATTTGTACATCCACCCGTCAGTAAAAAAAGTATTGTCCAAAAGATGTTTCTTTTCATAATTGCTGTTTTGTTATATTAACGTAGATTTCTTTTTCCGTTTCCACTTTTGGAGGGTAATTTTGGTCAAAGTTGTGCATTACATTGAAAAACTTTACCTTTGCATCGATTAAAGGAAACGTTTCACGAAAATATGGGAAAAGGAAAATTAGCGAAATTCGCAGATATGGCGGAATATCCGCATGTGTTTGAATATCCGTATTCGGTGGTGGATGATGTGCCGTTCGAAATGAAAGGTAACTGGAATCGGGACTTTTTCAAGAATGACCATCCGATTGTGCTCGAATTGGGTTGCGGACGTGGAGAATATACCGTGGGGCTGGCACGTCGCTATCCCGACAAGAACTTTATTGGAGTAGATATAAAAGGTGCACGTATGTGGACCGGAGCTACGGAAGCATTGAATGAAGGATTGAAAAATGCGGCTTTCTTGCGGACGAACATTGAGATAATTGACCGTTTCTTTGCTCCGGGAGAGGTGAGTGAAATCTGGCTGACTTTCTCGGACCCTCAGATGAAAAAAGCGACTAAGCGACTGACATCTACCTATTTTATGAACCGTTACCGTCGTTTCTTGGTACCGGACGGGCTGATACATTTAAAAACGGACAGTAATTTTATGTTTACCTATACGAAGTACATGATTGAAACCAATCATTTTCCGGTAGAATTTATTACTGACGACTTGTATCATTCTGGTATGGACGATGATATTCTCAGTATCCGTACCTATTATGAACAGCAGTGGCTGGACCGCGGACTGAATATCAAGTACATTCAGTTCCATTTGCCGCAGGAGGGTGAGTTACAGGAACCGGATGTGGAGATTGAGCTGGACGATTACCGGAGCTACAACCGGAGCAAGCGCAGCGGACTGAAAACAAGCAAATGATTCAAAACTGAAAAAAGATATGACACTTTATCCGAAATTGATTATGGATGCACTGGCCACGGTGCGTTATCCGGGTAACGGAAAAAACATTGTAGAAGCGGAGATGGTGGCCGACAATCTTCGCATTGACGGTATGAAGGTGAGTTTCTCGCTGATTTTTGAGAAACCGACCGACCCGTTTATGAAGTCGGTAGTCAAGTCGGCCGAAACCGCTATTCATACGTATGTATCGAAAGAGGTAGAAGTAACGATTGCTACTGAAAGCAAACAGGCTGCTCGTCCGGAACCGGGCAAGATGCTGCCGCAGGTAAAGAATGTGATTGCGGTATCTTCCGGAAAGGGAGGAGTTGGAAAGTCTACCGTGGCCGCTAATTTGGCTGTGGCTCTGTCTAAGCTGGGCTATAAGGTAGGTTTGTTGGATGCCGATATTTTTGGTCCTTCCGTTCCGAAGATGTTTCAGGTGGAAGATGCCCGTCCGTATGCAGAAGAAGTGGGCGGACGCGATTTGATTGTTCCGGTAGAGAAATACGGCATCAAGTTGCTTTCCATTGGTTTCTTTGTAGACCCCGACCAGGCTACTCTCTGGCGTGGAGGTATGGCCAGCAACGCTTTGAAGCAGTTGGTGGCAGATGCCAATTGGGGCGATTTGGATTATTTTGTATTGGATACGCCTCCGGGCACCAGCGATATTCACTTGACTTTGTTACAGACATTGGCCATTACGGGAGCCGTGATTGTCAGTACTCCGCAGCAGGTGGCACTGGCCGATGCACGTAAAGGTATTAATATGTATACTAATGACAAGGTAAACGTGCCTATTCTTGGCCTGGTGGAAAATATGGCCTGGTTTACTCCGGCGGAACTTCCGGAAAACAAGTATTATTTGTTTGGTAAAGAAGGTACCAAACGTTTGGCGGAAGAGTTAAATGTGCCGTTGCTCGGACAGATTCCTATCGTGCAAAGCATCTGCGAGAGTGGCGATGCGGGAACACCTGCGGCCCTCGATGAAAACTCCATGACCGGTATGGCCTTTATGGAGCTGGCACGCAATGTGGTGACTCAGACTGAAAAGCGTAATGCTGAAATGGCTCCTACTGAGATTGTGCACACGCATTGATATAAATAATTACATATAGTAAAAAAGAGCGGTGGCAGAGATTGCATAACCGCTCTTTTTATATTATTCAGAACGTCCTTGTGTTTAAGATAAAACGTCTTTGTGTTTCCTTTTAAACGCCCTTGCGTTTGAAGTAAAATGTCCTTGTGTTTGGAATAAAACGTCCTTGTGTTTTTTACATACGGATTTTCGGGGGGCTTTACCGGTCTACTCCTTATTATATATAGGACACTTTATATGTAGACAGCGGTTTTAATAATAAAAGTCTTTAAATTCCAGTTTTAGCTGGACAGGGCTGAGACTGGCTGAATTAGCCAATTCATGTTCTTCTTTCGGATTGGATACAGACAAACCTAACAGACGGATAGGATGCAGGCTATAGTCTACTCCTTTCAGTAATCGTTTAGCCAATGGCAGAATATCGTCCAAGCGTTGAAGCGGTCGTTCCACACTCACACTGCGGGTAATCTGAGAGAAGTCGTCGAATTTCACTTTCAGGGTGAGGGTATTCCCTTTGAAATCTTTGGCCTTCAGCCTGTCGGTGAGTTCGCGTGCCACGTGGTATAGTTCGATGATAAGTGACATTTCTGCCGAAAGATCTTTTTCCAGCGTATGCTCACAGCCGATGGATTTCCGGATGCGTACAGCTTCTACCGGACGGTCGTCCATGCCGCGGGCGAAGTTGAAATAAATCAATCCGTTTTTCCCGAACTGCCGTTGCAGCATTTCTAACGAGCATTTACGTAGTGTCTCTCCGTTATAAATACCTAATGTATGCATCTTTTTGGCTGTAATAGGTCCTACTCCCCAGAAAGCTTCAATAGGCAACCGGCGAATAAACTCATCGGCCTGGTCGGGGTGAATGGTACAAAGTCCGTCAGGCTTTCGGTAGTCGGAGGCGATTTTGGCTAAAAATTTATTGTAGGATACACCGGCTGAGGCCACTAAATGAAGTTCCTGGCGGATACGCAGCTTGATTTCTTTGGCTATATCCACCGCCAATGGAATTCCTTTCTTGTTTTCCGTGACATCCAAAAACGCTTCGTCCAGCGAAATAGGCTCAATAAGATCGGTGTAGTCGTGAAAGATTTCATGTATCTGTGCAGACACACTTTTGTAAACTTCCATCCGTCCCTCCACGAAAATCAGTTGCGGACACAGTTTTTTCGCTTTTTGTGAAGACATGGCCGAACGTACGCCAAACTTGCGGGCTTCATAGCTGGCGGCAGCCACTACTCCCCGTTTCTCGGCATGTCCCACGGCGATGGGCTTTCCGCGTAATTCCGGGTGGTCGCGCTGTTCGACCGACGCATAGAAAGCGTCCATATCAATGTGGATAATTTTTCGCTCAGTGTGCATGGATGAGTGTGGGTAGCTTTTCTGCAAAAAAACAAAACATTCTTGGGATATCCTAAAAATCATTTGTATTTTTGCTGTTTGTAAAATGGTTTTGATGACTTTTTTGACAGTAAAAGACAAAGAGATATGATGAAGGATGAGATTAAGAATGCCTGCGAAGTATTGCAGAAGGGAGGAGTGATTCTTTACCCTACGGATACTGTGTGGGGAATAGGATGTGATGCGACAAATGAAGAAGCGGTGAAGCGGGTGTTTGAAATAAAGCAACGGGCTGACAGCAAGGCGATGCTGGTGCTGGTAGACAGTCCGGTGAAGGTAGATTTTTATGTACAGGATGTACCTTCCGTAGCCTGGGATTTGATTGAAATGACAACCAAACCGCTGACCATTATTTACGATGGAGCACGCAACTTGGCCCCGAATCTGATTGCGTCCGACGGCAGTGTGGGAATCCGTGTCACCTCGGAGGAGTTTTCCAAACAACTTTGTTTCCGCTTCCGCAAGGCTATTGTATCTACCTCTGCCAATATCAGCGGACAGCCTGCACCGGCTGTGTTCAGTGAAATTACTGAAGAAATCAAGCAGGCAGTGGATTATGTGGTGGATTATCGTCGGGAAGAAACCGGTCATCCCAAACCGTCCAGCATTGTCAAATTAGGCAAAGGGGGCGTGGTAAAAATTATTAGAGAATAAATTTTTTCTTTCATGAAAGTTATAGACGAGAAGAACAGCTTGCTCCAGGGTTTTCTCCGTTGGAGAGAAAGACATATTAAGGACAAGCAGTTTGTATTGATTTTAAGCTTTTTAGTCGGAATCTGTACGGCTTTGGCCGCTTGTTTGCTGAAGTTTTTGGTAGAATATATCAAAGAGTTTCTGACAGAAAACTTTGATACTACGGGAGTAAACTGGCTGTATTTGGTATATCCTGTAGTGGGTATTTTCCTGACCGGATTATTTATCCGAAAAGTGGTACGTGATGATATCAGTCATGGTGTGACAAAGATTTTATATGCCATCTCGCGTAAACAAAGCCGCATCAAGCGGCATAATGTATGGTCTTCTGTGTTTGCTTCGGCTATTACCATCGGTTGTGGTGGATCTGTCGGTGCCGAGGCACCGATTGTGCTGACTGGTTCTGCCATTGGTTCGAATCTGGGTAGCATTTTCCGTATGGACCATAAGACGCTGATGCTGTTAGTCGGATGTGGAGCGGCTGGAGCGGTTTCAGGTATTTTTAAGGCACCGATTGCCGGTGTGGTCTTTACGCTGGAGGTACTGATGATTGATTTGACCATGGCCTCTTTGCTTCCTTTGCTGATTACCAGTGTAACGGCCGCATCCGTTTCTTATCTGCTCACAGGTACAGAAGCCATGTTCCAGTTTCATCTGGATTATCCGTTCTCTTTGGAGCGTATTCCATATGCCATCGCTTTAGGCGTTTTCTGTGGGCTGGTAGCCTGGTATTTTACCCGTTCCATGAATTGGATTGAGAATATTTTCCGTCGTTATAGCAGTCCGTATGTGAAGTTCCTTATTGGAGGAGCTATGTTGAGTATCTTGATTTTCCTGTTCCCTCCGTTGTATGGTGAAGGATATGACACCATTTCACTGTTGCTTAACGGACGGTCGAGTGCGGAGTGGGACACGGTAATGAATAACTCACTTTTCTATGGGAATTCACAGTTGCTGGTAGTGTATTTGTTGTTGATTATCCTGTTTAAGGTATTCGCATCGAGCGCAACCAATGGCGGTGGCGGCTGTGGTGGTATTTTCGCACCGAGCTTGTTCCTGGGGTGTATTGCAGGTTTTGTATTCTCCTATGTCTGCAATGAATTCCAGTTAGGAGGAACGTACATTCCAGAAAAGAATTTTGCCCTGATGGGAATGGCAGGATTGATGTCGGGAGTCATGCATGCTCCTTTGACAGGTGTCTTCCTGATAGCCGAGTTGACCGGGGGATATGGTTTGTTTCTGCCGCTGATGATTGTGTCGGTTTGCGCGTACCTTACAATTATCGTATTTGAGCCGCACAGTATTTATTCTATGCGTCTGGCCAAGAGCGGAGAGTTAATTACCCATCATAAGGATAAGGCTGCTTTAACCATGATGAGTATGGAGACCGTTATTGAAACAGATTTTCAGGTGGTTCGTCCGGATATGGACTTGGCAGAGATGGTGAAAGCTATTTCGAAATCCGGCCGTAATCTGTTTCCGGTGGTAGATGTACGCAATGAATTGATAGGGCTGGTAATATTGAATGATATTCGCAACATTATATTCCGTCAGGAACTATATCATAAATATCGGGTAGAGAATTTTATGGTTACGCCTAAGGCCTGCATTATTACGACTGATTCAATGGAAGACGTAATGGATAAGTTTGATAAGACGGGTTCCTGGAACTTGCCGGTGGTAGATGAAGACAACAAGTACATCGGTTTTGTATCCAAATCGCGTATCCTTTCTACTTATCGTCAGGTAATGGTGGATTTTTCTGCAGAATAAACAACGAAAAGAAATATGGAGAAAAAAGATTTACGAATTGTATATATGGGTACTCCTGAATTTGCCGTGGAAAGTTTGAAGCGGTTGGTGGAAGGAGGCTATCAGGTAGTAGGAGTTATTACGATGCCCGACAAGCCTATGGGACGACATGGCAGCGTGCTTCAGCCTAGTCCGGTGAAGCAGTATGCTGTTTCGCAAGGGTTGAAGGTACTTCAGCCGGAAAAGCTGAAGGATGAGAATTTCCTGACTGAACTGAGAGACTTGAAAGCTGATTTGCAGATTGTGGTGGCTTTCCGTATGTTGCCGGAGGTGGTATGGAACATGCCTCGTCTGGGTACATTTAATCTGCATGCCTCTTTGCTTCCGCAGTATCGTGGAGCTGCTCCTATCAACTGGGCCGTTATCAATGGAGAGACAGAAACAGGTATTACCACTTTCTTCCTGAAGCATGAAATTGATACGGGCGAAATTATTGATCAGGTTCGTGTACCCATTGCGGATACGGATAATGTGGAGATTGTGTACGATAAACTGATGCATTTGGGAGGAGACTTGGTGGTGAAGACAGTCGATGCTATTCTGGAAGGAAATGTGAAGACCATTCCGCAAGAACAACTGGCTGCCGCTACGGAACTTCGTCCGGCTCCTAAAATCTTCAAGGAAACTTGTCGCATAGACTGGCATGCCGGAGTGAAAAAGGTATATGATTTTGTACGAGGACTTTCTCCTTACCCTGCAGCCTGGACAGAACTGCACCAGGGAGAAGCTGCTCCGTTGGCTTTAAAGATTTTTGAAACAGAAAAAGTGTTTGGGGCACACAGCCTGAAACCTGGAAGTATTGTAACCGATAAAAAGACGTATTTCCAGATTGCTTCTACTGACGGATTTGTCAAGGTGCTGTCTTTGCAATTGGCTGGAAAGAAGCGAATGGAGGTCGCTGATTTCCTTCGTGGATATCGTCATGTGGAAGATTCCTTTGTGGAATAAAGTATATGACTATATTTATTTATGTGGGGTGACGGTATGTATATCGTCGCCCTCTTTATTTTTATATAGAATACGGAAACCCTTGAAAGCAGAGTCCTGATATTGAGGAATGCTGGAAAGCGTAAAGGAAACAACTCCCCAATAGGAGTAGATTTGCAAGTCTGCTCCCGGATTATGTCGTAGTTCAACCGGCAGCAATCCATTTTCATCCAGACAGGCGTTTTGTGGAACCAGCAAACTGATGCGGTGGCTGATGTTACTGTTATTCCCTCCAATTTCATATTGGATATTTAGATGTTCTTTGCTGATACTGGAAGAAGTAATGAGTATCGGTGCTGTACCGAATGTTTCATTGATAGTTGTCTCTGTTTCTTCTGGTGAGATAATATTGGCATCTTTAGTCAGTACCTTGTAAAGGCTGATGATTTCTACTTCTTTAGCTTCAGTATTATTGCTTTGTTTATTTTCGTCAAGAAATAAGATTTCCAGTAAAACTCTTTGCCCTAAGATGGTTATTTTGCTTTCCGTAAAAATATGGGTGTTTATAGGGAGTAAGGTGCCATAAGTGTCAGAGTCTATTGTGAACTGTTCGGTGTTTACCACAGTCCCCAGTGTGGAAAAACTACCGCTGCTTGAGGATAGTAAAAAATGGTCTTCTTGTTCAATGGAACAAGAGGAAAAATATCCGTATAGTAGAAGTAAAAGTGTGTATGTGATGTATTTTGTATATCTCATGATTTTAGCTGGATTTTTCATGTAAATAAATAAAATGATTTTCGGATACTGCACCTTTTTTAGTTAAAAACATTTTAATGACGATTTTAATTAGAAAAAGGTGCAGTATTTTTGTGTATTCATCATTTATTAACCAAAGCACGATAAGCTGAATATGACAGAGGAAGAATTGGCGTCGAAATGCAAGCTGGCAGATAATCAGGCTCGCAAGGAGTTGTACGAGCTGTATGGCGGTTCGCTGATGGCTATTTGTCTTCGTTATATCGGGGAACGGGAAGCTGCGGAGGACGTGTTGCATGATGGCTTTGTCCGGATATTTCAATCAATCGGGCAGTTTACCTATCAAGGAGCAGGTTCTTTAAAAGCTTGGCTTTCACGTGTGATGGTAAATGAAGCGTTGGGATATTTGCGTAAACGTAATCAACTGGCTCAGCAGGAGGTTTTGATGGAGCAGTTGCCAGATACGGAAGAAGACGATGAGGGGATGGGTGATATTCCTCAAGCTGAATTGATGAAAATGATAGCTGGACTTCCCGATGGTTATCGTACGGTGTTCAACTTATATGTGTTTGAAGATAAAAGTCATAAGGAAATTGCACAGATGCTGGGAATAACTGAGCATACTTCTTCTTCTCAGTTTTATCGTGCAAAGACTTTATTGGCAAAGAAAATAAATGAATATAGAAAGAAATTATAGGCAATGAAGAGCGAGAAAGAATGGATAGATAATTTACGTAACCGGATGGAGGACTATTCAGAACCTCTTCCTGAAGGCCTTTGGGATAAATTGTCCAAGGAACTGGAAGAGCCGAAAGCTCCGAAGGTTATTCCTCTATGGAGACGTTGGCAGGTGGCGGCGGCTGTGCTGGTTTTGCTGGTGTCTTCGTTGACTTATTGGTTCTGGTCTTCTCCGCGAGCGGATTTTCGCAATCAGGAACTGGCTGTGAAGGTGAAGGATACTCCTTTGCCTGAGTATGCCCCACTTCAGGAGGGGCGGATGGCAGAAACTGAGCATGTAGAAATCGCTTCTGAAAAATCAGTCCCTCTTTTAGCTCATGCTCCACTTATACAGCCTGTTGAGAAAATGTCAGAAAAAAGGGGAGAGTTAGATCCTGTTTCTGTTATTTCAGAAATGGAGCAAGAAGAACCGGAAGAAGTGGTAGAGGAGAATGTGAATGTAGAACAAGAGGTTACTAGAATACCAACTGAACGAAGCCGGAGTATGAAAGAAAATCGGGCGGCAGACAGGGAGCGTATGGAACGTAATGTCATGGCACTGAAAAATAAGTCGGATAAGTCTTCTGGATTCTCGGTTGGAGTTGGAGCAGGTAATACGCCTTATAGCTCGTTGAATACATTTGATGGAATGGGTAGCTTTGTGGCGCGTTCGGCTTATTATACTTCTTCCGATTTGAATATGTCTCCAATAAGCAATGGAGGATTAGCTTACAGTCAGGTATTGTTGGAGAATGCGATACAAACTCCTCAGACGAGTGTGAAGCATCATATGCCTGTTACGGTGGGACTGACTGTTGCGTGGCATTTTCATAAAGACTGGGCATTGGAAACAGGATTAAATTATACACTTTTATCTTCAGATATTCATTCCGGTTCCAAATCGTATGTGGAAGAGACTCAGAAATTGCATTATGTGGGTATACCGGTAAAACTGCATCGTTCTATTTGGAAAAATAGTTGGCTCTCTGTATATGCGTCTGCTGGAGGAGTGATGGAGAAATGTGTGTCTGGGAAGCTGGAAACTGTTACCGTGACGAATGGAGGAAACCGTACATCTGAGAATACATCATTGAATGTGGATCCGCTTCAGTGGTCAGTGACCGCAGCAGCTGGAGCGCAAGTGAATTTTACTTCACGTTTGGGATTGTATGTAGAACCTGGGATTGCGTATTATTTTGATGACCATAGCGGAGTAGAAACGATACGAAAAGAACATCCTCTTAATTTTAATTTACAGTTGGGCTTACGTTTTAATGTGACCAAATAGGCTTTTATAGTTGATTTATTAGAAAAGATGCTTATCTTTGTTGAAAAGAAGTCTGATTAACTAAATAGATCAATGGAAAAAATTATGGTAGCTCCTTCTTTGCTCTCTGCAAATTTTGCTGACTTGAAGGGTGACTTGGAAAAAATAAATCAAAGTGAGGCGGATTGGCTGCATCTGGACATCATGGATGGTGTGTTTGTTCCCAATATTTCATTTGGTTTTCCTGTATTAAAATATGTGGCTGAAATCAGTCAAAAACCGTTGGATGTACACTTGATGATTGTACAGCCGGAAAAATTTATTCGTGAAGTAAAGAATTTGGGAGCCATGATGATGAACGTACACTATGAAGCTTGTCCGCATCTGCATCGTGTGATTCAACAGATTAAGGAAGCGGGTATGAAGGCGGGGGTTACGTTGAATCCGGCTACACCGGTCTCCGTATTGGAGGATATTATCACAGAAGTGGATATGGTGTTGCTCATGAGTGTCAATCCGGGATTCGGTGGTCAGAAATTTATTCCTACTACATTTAAAAAGATAGCGCAACTTCGTGAAATGATAACCCGTAATGGGGCCTCTGCTCTTATCGAAGTGGATGGAGGCGTTAATCAGGAAAATGCTCCTCTGCTGCAACGTGCGGGGGCAGATGTGCTGGTGGCTGGCAGTTCTGTCTTTAAGTCGCCGGATATGATACAAGCTGTTCGACAGTTGAAATATGTAGAGTAAGTATTGAGAACTCTACATTCTTTGATAGCGTACCCTTTGTTCCGGTTGACTATTTGTCTGGCAACCGGAATTTTTATATTCGACACGTTGTGGCCGGAAAATCTTTCATGGCTTTATTGGGCAGTGATATGGTTGCTTTTTGCAGGTGTTTGCGGCGGAGTGTTTTGGTTTTCCCGTTGGCAGTGGAGATGGATTTTCGGCGGAGTGTCTGGAGTGACTTTTTTCTTGTGGGGAGGGATATCGGTACTTCATCAAAGAGAAATTGTGCAATATGATTGGGATGGAGAGCCTGCTGTATATAAAGGAATAGTGGAAAGTGTGCCGGAAGTCAGGGGAAAAACACTTCGGGCGGAAGTGCGTGTAGATGTTCAACGGTTGTCAAACGGAAGCTGGAAAAGAATAGACCGGAATATTCTTTTGTCATGGATGCCAGATTCTTTATCAAGACCTTTGGCTTGTGGGGACAGTGTATGTTTTTATGCGAAAGTTTCGCATCCTTTTTCTGAAGAGGAACTGACCAGATTTGATTATAGTGACTATCTTTTACGAAAAGGTATTAGTGGAACAGCTTTGGCTTATGCCGGAAATTGGTATTGTACGGGAAAACCTCGTTCATTATCTGTCGGCCAGTTGGCAAAGGTATGTCAACAACAGGTTGTGAATGTATATCGGAGCTGGGGATTGGAGCAGGACGTGCAGGCTGTAGTATCGGCGTTGACTATTGGGGAGAAAACAGATTTGACTCCTGAATTAAAAGCAATGTATAGTGCAGCTGGGGTCAGTCATGTATTAGCGCTATCTGGACTGCATGTGGGAATTCTTTCGTGTATTCTTTTGTGGTTGTTTTATCCGTTGACTTATTTGAAACACGGGCGTAAGACTTTGGCTTTTCTGGTAGTCTGTTTGCTGTGGGGCTTTGCCTTTATTTCGGGGTTAAGTTCATCGGTGGTACGTGCTGTAGTAATGTATAGTTTATATACCTTGGCTTCATTTTGTTCGGAGGAGCGTTTTTCGGGTATGCATTCTTTGGTGTTGGCTGCTTTTTTGATGTTGATATATAATCCGTTTTTCCTTTTTGATATAAGTTTTCAGCTTTCCTTTGCGGCAGTCTTTTCTATTTTGGCGTTTTATCCCTTTTTTTCACGTTTGTTATGCATAAAAAATTGTGTGTTACGTTATGTATGGAACACACTCAGTTTATCTATGTCGGCTCAGTTAGGTACGCTACCTTTTATTCTGTATTATTTTGGTAGCTTCTCTACCTATTTTTTACTGGCCAATCTGGTTGTTGTTATATTGGCAGGTGGGATACTGGTACTTACGTTGGTTGCATTATGCTTAGCTTCCGTACCCATAGTAGGAAGTACGGTGATAACCTTATTGGAGTGGTGTACATCGGTTTTGAATGAATCTACCCGGTGGGTTCAGCAACTGGACGGGTCTCAGATTACTTCTGTTTATTTATCCTCTTCTCAGGCCTGTTTGCTGACTGCTGTAATTATTTGCTTCTATTTATGCTGGGCATCCGGCATACACCGTAAGGCTTCTGACTGGATTCGTTTGCTGATGGTTTGCAATCTGTTTGTAGTGGTGTCTTGTGTGGAATATATAGGTGAAGCTCCGGAACAGTTGTACTTTTTCCGCTCGAAAGTATACACCCGTAAAAGAGATTGTGTTTCTACTCATCGCTCTGAAACGGGATTGCTATGTATCAGAAATGTGCATATTGCTGTACTGGATGATGCTCGCTGGAGAACATGTGAGTCTTCATTACGTTTACCTTTGGAATATGCATATATCTGTAGGGGATTTAAGGGGAGTCTTTCACAGTTGGACAAACTGTTTGTTATTCGGCAGGTAGTTTTGGACAGTTCGCTGAGTGATGCTTTCCGGGAAAAGCTTATAAAGGAATGTCAATTACTTAAATTATCTTATACAGACCTTTCTGTTCACGGTTCTTACTCCATTGTGCTGTAGTTTCTAAAAATAAATTTGTACTTTTGCTCCTTTCAAAAAAGTGTAAGTTTAAGAAAAAGAATATGTTGTCAAAAGTAATCCTTCAGGCCCATATTGATAAAGTTGAGACCTATTTTGACCGGGCTGATAAAGTGGTGATTGTGACCCATGTTTCTCCTGACGGGGATGCGTTGGGATCTTCGTTGGGCTTGTATCATTTTTTGTCTGTACATGGCAAGACTGTGAATGTAATTGTGCCTAATGCATTTCCTGACTTTTTACGATGGATGCCTGGAGCAAAAGATATTATCCGTTATGATAAATATGCTGAGTTTGCCGATAAGCTGATTGCGGAAGCGGACGTGATTTGTTGTCTTGATTTTAATGCGTTGTCTCGTATCGATCAGATGGCAGAGGCTGTAAGAGCAGCTCAGGGAAGAAAGGTTATGATTGATCATCATTTGAATCCGGAACCATTTTGCCGGGTAACTATTTCACATCCAGAAATATCTTCTACTTCAGAATTGATTTTCAGATTGATATGCCGTTTGGGATGTTTTGATGACATAACATTGGAAGGAGCAGAATGTATTTATACCGGAATGATGACGGATACGGGAGGCTTTACTTATAATTCCAATAACCGTGAAATTTATTTTATTATAAGTGAACTGTTGTCTAAGGGTATTGATAAGGATGATATTTATCGTAAAGTATTCAATACGTATTCGGAAGGACGTCTTCGCCTGATGGGATATGTGCTTTATGAGAAAATGCAAGTCTATCCTCAGTTCCGTGCGGCTTTAATTTGTCTTTCAAAGGAAGAACAGGGCAAGTTCCGTTATGTGAAAGGGGATACGGAAGGTTTTGTAAACATACCTCTTCAAATGAAAGGAATTTGTTTTTCGGTATTTTTGCGTGAAGATACGGAAAAGAATATGATTAAGGTTTCTCTTCGTTCAGTTGGAGCATTTCCATGCAATCAGGTAGCGGCTGAATTCTTTAATGGAGGAGGTCATTTGAATGCTTCAGGAGGAGAGTTTTATGGAACGATGGATGAGGCCGTGGATTTATTTAAGCAGGCCTTGGTAAAATATGAGAGTTTGTTATTGAAAAATTAGTGAGAAATTTTTATTCTTGAACAATATTAGACATAATTGGACAAAATAGGAAGGATGTTTTGGAGACATTTTACTACATTTGTCCGTGTAAACATACTTATTAAGATGAAAAAGAATTATTTGTTGTGGGCTGTAACTGCCCTGATAATGCTGGCTCTGCAAAGCTGTAATAACGGAAAAACATACGCTGAAATGAAGGAAGAGGAAGCAGATGCTATCAATAAGTACATTTTGGAAAATGACATAAAAGTTATTTCTGAGGCTGATTTTGCTGCACAGGATTCTACGACGAAAGAAAATGAATATGTGTTGTTGGACGAAAGTGGAGTCTATATGCACGTGGACAATCGAGGACCTGGTCAGGCAGTTCTGGGAGATGGAACCTATGATATGGTTGCCCGTTTTGTGGAAGTAGCACTCCAGACACGAAGTGATCTCGGCATGACTGCCGGAGATACATTGATGGCTAACTTTCATGTGGCTAATCCTTCGTATACGATTAAGGGAGAGGATTTTAAACTGACTATTAGCGGCGAGTCTTATTCGGCTTCGTTTACTCGTAATGATTCTTATAGTATGTATGGAATGTATGGGACGGTGGCTGTTCCTTCCGGCTGGTTGATACCGTTGCGTTATCTGAAACCGGGAAGAACAAATGATGCGGAGAAAATTGCACGTGTGAAATTGATTGTGCCACATAGTGAAGGTACTTCTTCTGCAACCCAGTCCGTATATCCATGTTATTATGAATTGACCTATAACATGACAAGATAACCTAAATAATTAAAACCTTTATTTATGACACTTATTAAATCTATTTCTGGGATTCGTGGTACTATCGGTGGACATGCCGGTGAGGGACTGAATCCTTTGGACATTGTGAAATTCACGTCAGCGTATGCTACATTGATTCGTAAAACAACGACTAATAAATCAAATAAGATTGTAGTAGGCCGTGACGCACGTATCTCGGGTGAGATGGTAAAAAATGTGGTTTGCGGAACGTTGATGGGAATGGGATTCGATGTAGTAAACATTGGATTGGCTTCTACTCCGACTACGGAGCTTGCTGTAACCATGGAAGGGGCGTGCGGCGGTATTATTCTGACTGCCAGCCATAACCCCAGACAATGGAATGCTCTGAAACTGCTGAACGAGCATGGTGAATTCCTGAATGCGGCAGAAGGTAATGAGGTATTGCGTATTGCTGCAGCGGAAGAATTTGAATTTGCTGATATTGAACATATTGGTAAGTATCGTGAAGATAATACATACAACCAGAGACATATCGATAGTGTATTGGCACTGAAGCTGGTAGACGTAGAAGCTATCCGTAAGGCTAATTTCCGCGTGGCGATTGATTGTGTGAACTCTGTAGGTGGAGTGGTACTGCCTCAGTTGTTGGAACAGTTAGGTGTGCAGTATGTGGAAAAGTTGTATTGTGAACCGACTGGAGACTTCCAGCATAATCCGGAACCTTTGGAAAAGAACTTGGGTGACATCATGGGGCTGATGAAGAAAGGTACTTGTGATGTAGCTTTTGTGGTAGATCCAGATGTAGACCGTCTAGCTATTATCTGTGAAAATGGAGCTATGTATGGAGAAGAATATACACTGGTTACAGTAGCAGATTATGTATTGAAGCATACTCCGGGAAATACGGTTTCTAACCTGAGTTCAACTCGTGCGTTGCGTGATGTAACCCGTAAATATGGCATGGAATATAATGCTTCTGCAGTGGGTGAAGTAAATGTGGTAACTAAGATGAAAGCTACTAATGCGGTTATCGGTGGTGAAGGTAATGGAGGAGTTATTTATCCGGAATCTCACTACGGACGTGATGCATTGGTGGGAATTGCTTTGTTCTTGAGTCATCTGGCACACGAAGGAAAGAAAGTAAGCGAATTGCGTGCTACTTATCCTAACTATTTCATTGCGAAGAATCGTATTGATTTGACTCCGGAAACAGATGTAGATGCTATTCTGGCGAAGGTGAAAGAACTTTATAAGAATGAAGAAATCAATGACATCGATGGTGTAAAGATTGATTTCCCTGATAAGTGGGTTCACTTGCGCAAGAGTAATACGGAACCGATTATTCGTGTGTATTCAGAAGCTTCTACGATGGAGGCCGCTGATGAAATCGGTAAGCAGATTATGGATATTGTGTACAGTCTGGCTAAATAAGAGATGCGTTAGCGCATTCTTTTGAAAATAAAATGAATTCCGGAGTGAAACAAAGCGGTAGGCTAGTTTTCATTCCGGAATTTTTTTGTGAATGTGTGATAGAGAAAATGTGTGTAGGGTTATTCCTTTTCAGATTCTTCTGAAGGAATGGGGATTAATTCTGAATGTAATGTCGACTCTTTTTGAGGTGAAACAATGGGAGGCAAGTCTTCTTTTGGAGAGAAACCTGAATGGAATAATGCGTAAAAGAAGGGGAGAATAACTTTTTGAGTTTCCATAATGTGTTGTTTTTAGGGGTTTGTAATGAAAACGCCAAAATGTGGATATTCCCCTATTAGGAAAATGTTAAATAATCTAATCATCCACCCATAACAGATCGCTCATGATTCCATCGGAGATGAATATACCTTTTTCTGTAAGTTTCATGATGTGATTGTTAAGTGTCAGAAAACCTTGTTTCAGGTGAGGAGAGGCCATACGCATGCAGTAATCAAATAAGGTATTTCCAAATGTTTCTTTCATTATATGGGTGGGGATACCGTAAGCAGTGCGCAGGCGTGTGATGACAAAATCATTGTAGCGTGTATATAAATCAAGCTCTTCCTTTTCCTGATAAGGTGCTCCCTTCTGGATACCTTGTATGTATTGAGAAAGGGAGGCTACGTTCCATTGTCTGGAAGTCCCGTCATATGAATGGGCAGAAGGACCACAACCCAGGTATTTTTTGCCTGTCCAGTAACTGGAGTTGTGACGTGAATGGAATCCAGGTCGGCAGAAATTGGATATTTCATAATGTTCATATCCGTTACTCTTGAGGGTATTTATCAACTCCTTGAATAAGGAGACACTTAAATCTTCATCCGTTTCTTCCACTTGATGTGCTTCTTTCAAGTTCCATAAAGGAGTACCTTCTTCATAAATCAGGTGGTAGGCTGAAATATGCTCCGGGCGCATCTGAATGGCTGTTTGAAGGTCTTTCTGCCAATCTTCCAAAGTCTCTCCCGGTAGTCCGTACATCAAGTCGATACTGATGTTTTGAAAACCGGCTTCTTGACAATGTTGATATGCTTGTTGAGCTTGAGCAGCCGTGTGCCGGCGGTGAAGCAGGCGAAGAGTATCTTCCTTGAAGGTTTGTATGCCCATGCTTAATCGGTTAAACGGGAGGGTACGCAGCATGGCTATGTATTCAGGTGTCAGGTCGTCGGGATTTGCTTCAAGGGTAATTTCGGCTTCTGAGTTTATGGTATATATCTTATAGATGCTTTCAAAAAGCTGGATGAAATCTTTTTCTTCTAACTGCGAAGGCGTGCCTCCACCAAAGTAGATAGTGTCAATAATCTCTCCGTCCAGATAGTCTTTCCGGAGCTCTAGTTCTTTGGCAAGAGCCTGTACATACGTGCTTTTTTTGTCATTTTCTGTAGTGGAAAAGAAGTCACAATAAATGCAACGTCGTTTGCAGAATGGGATATGAAGATAGATGCCAGCCATAATTAATCTACTGTAAGAAGTTGTTTTACGGGTGTAAAGATACGGATTATTTATGGGAGGAAAGAAAGAATGTGAATTTTGTATGTCTGAAAACATAGTTTAGTAACACGAAAGTTTTTATTGTTTTTCTGAATTATAATCTCTAATTTGCGCTTCGTTAAAAAATAAGAGATATGAAAAGCATATCCTTTCGTTACTAAACTAAATCTTGAAATACCATGAAAGTATATCAGACAAACGAAATCAAGAACATTGCCCTTCTCGGTAATGATGGCTCAGGTAAAACCACTCTCACAGAAGCTTTGCTCTATGAGAGTGGTATTATAAAACGTCGCGGAAGAATTACTGCCAAAAATACGGTGAGTGATTATTTCCCGGTAGAGCAGGAATACGGATATTCGGTATTTTCTACTGTGTATCATGTAGAATGGAACGGAAAGAAGTTGAATATTATCGACTGTCCGGGAAGTGATGACTTCGTAGGAGCTGCCATTACCGCATTGAATGTGACTGATACAGCCATCTTGTTGCTGAACGGGCAATATGGTCCGGAAGTGGGTACACAGAATCATTTCCGTTATACTGAAAAATTGGGTAAGCCGGTGATTTTTCTGGTAAACCAGTTGGATAGTGAAAAGTGTGATTTTGACCATGTGCTTGAACAGTTGAAAGAGAATTATGGTTCTAAAGTTGTTCCGGTTCAGTATCCGCTTAGTACAGGACCTGACTTCAATTCGTTGATTGATGTACTTTTAATGAAGAAATATTCTTGGGGACCAGACGGTGGTGCTCCAACCATTGAAGACATTCCAGCAGAAGAAATGGAAAAAGCGCAGGAATGGCACAAGACACTTGTAGAAGCTGCGGCTGAACATGACGAAAGTCTGATGGAGAAATTCTTTGAATCTGAATCGCTGACAGAAGATGAAATGCGTGAAGGTATTCGTAAGGGGTTGGCTGCCAGAGGTATGTTCCCGGTATTCTGTGTATGTGCAGGTAAAGATATGGGCGTGCGCCGCTTGATGGAATTCTTGGGCAATGTAGTACCGTTCGTAGATGAAATGCCGGTAGTTCACAATACACGTGGTGTTCCTGTTCCTCCCGATCCGAATGGGCCTACTTCACTTTACTTCTTTAAGACAGCAGTGGAACCTCATATTGGGGATGTACAGTATTTTAAAGTTATGAGTGGTGTAGTGCATGAAGGCGATGATTTGAGTAACGCAGACAGAGGTTCGAAAGAACGTATGGCTCAGCTTTATGTATGTGCAGGGGCTAACCGTGAAAAGGTAGACGAACTGCGTGCGGGAGATATTGGCTGTACGGTGAAATTGAAAGATGTGAAGACGGGTAATACCTTGAATGGCAAGGATTGTGAGAACCGATTCAATTTCATTAAATATCCGAATCCGAAATATACAAGAGCTATCAAGCCGGTCAATGAAGCTGATACAGAAAAGATGATGGCGGTATTGAACCGTATGCGTGAAGAAGATCCGACTTGGGTAGTGGAACAATCTAAGGAATTGCGACAGATTTTGGTACACGGTCAGGGAGAATTCCACCTGCGTACATTGAAATGGCGTTTGGAAAATAACGAAAAGTTGCAGGTACAGTTCTATGAACCTAAGATTCCATATCGTGAAACAATTACTAAGTCGGCTCGTGCAGACTATCGTCATAAGAAACAGTCGGGTGGTGCCGGACAGTTTGGTGAAGTTCATCTGATTGTAGAACCTTATTATGAAGGAATGCCTGCTCCGGAAGTGTACAAGTTCAACGGTCAGGAATTTAAGATGAACGTGAAGAGTACGGAAGTCGTTGATTTGGAATGGGGCGGTAAATTGGTATTTGTCAACAGTGTGGTTGGTGGTGCTATTGATACGCGTTTCATGCCAGCAATTTTGAAAGGAATCATGAGTCGTATGGAGCAAGGACCTCTGACTGGTTCATACGCACGCGATGTACGTGTCATTGTGTACGATGGTAAGATGCATCCGGTAGATTCAAATGAAATTTCCTTTATGTTAGCTGGTCGCCATGCGTTTAGTGAAGCATTTAAGAATGCGGGTCCGAAGATCTTGGAACCGATTTATGATGTGGAAGTATTCGTTCCGAGTGATAAGTTGGGTGACGTGATGAGTGATATGCAAGGTCGTCGCGGTATGATTATGGGTATGACCAGTGAAAAGGGATATGAAAAGTTGAGTGCTAAAGTCCCATTGAAAGAAATGTCGAGCTATTCTACTTCTTTGAGTTCATTGACTGGTGGCCGTGCTTCATTCATTATGAAATTTGCCAGCTACGAATTGGTTCCGACAGATGTACAGACCAAGCTGATGAAGGAATTTGAAGAACAAGAAAAGGACGAAGCATAATCTTAGTTGTGATTTTTATAGATAAAAAAGTCGTGTTTCTTAAAAAACACGGCTTTTTTTGTTTAACTTAGCTTAAACAAAACCGCCTATTTATTTGTTATTAATCTAAAATTCTATTATTTTTGTAGTATATGAGTACTGAAAAAAGATAGATAGTGGAGATTTTATCAGGTAAAATTTGATTTATGGTTAATATACGACAAAATCTTATTTAAAACTTGTTAATCTGTTAGCGTCGTATTAGTCAGGTTGTTAAATTTGTCCGTATGAAAAAATCGACTATTTGGATATTAGGAGTTGTAATGGGACTATCTTTTTTGAGCTTACTTTATTTGCAGGTAAGCTATATTGAAGAGATGGTCAAAATGCGGCGTAGTCAGTTTGAAGAAAATGTAAACCGCAGTTTGGGAAAGGCTGTGCATAATCTGGAACTGGTTGAAACGAAAAAATATTTGGAAAAAGATGTGGCAGCACAAGAGCGCGCGGCACTTTTGTCTAGACAATACCAGGAAAAGAATGAGGCCGGTGAGAACGTGGTAGAACATCATCAGTATACGATTACGGCACCTGACGGTTCTACTTACTCTACTTTTGAATTGAAGACCATTATGAATCGGCCGTCAAATGTACCGAAGGTGGTCATATCTACAGGAAGAACTATTCCACAAACATCGCGTGCATTGCAGGAAATTCTGAAAGAACGTTATGTATATCAGCGTGCATTGCTGGATGAGGTGGTGTACAATATTCTTTATACGGCAAGTGATAAGCCTCTGAAGGAAAGAGTCAACTTTAAACAGCTTGACCACTTTCTGAAAACGGAATTATTTAATAATGGTATCGATATTCCTTATCATTTTTCGGTGACTGACCGGGATGGGAAAGAAGTGTACCGTTGTTCGGATTACGTGCATGACGATGAAAAAATCTACTCTCGTTTGCTCTTTGAAAAAGATCCTCCTGCGAAGATGGGCTTTGTGAATATTTTCTTCCCCACACTGGATAATTATATTTTCAGTTCTGTGAAGTTTATGATTCCATCCATCATCTTTACGGTAGTGTTGTTGATTACCTTTATTTTCACGATTTACATTATTTTCCGTCAGAAACGCTTGACTGAAATTAAGAATGATTTCATCAACAACATGACGCATGAGTTTAAAACTCCGATTTCTACCATATCGTTGGCTGCCCAAATGTTGAATGATCCGGCAGTGGGTAAATCGCCTGTGATGTTTAAGCATATATCAGGAGTTATCAATGACGAAACGAAGCGTTTGCGTTTTCAGGTAGAAAAGGTATTGCAGATGTCTATGTTTGAGCGGCAGAGTGTAACACTCAAGAAAAAGGAAATTGATGCACATGAGTTGATTAATGGAGTGGTGAATACTTTCCGTTTGAAAGTAGAGAAAAACAATGGTACGCTAGAGGCAGAATTAAATGCGCAGGATCCGGTGATTTTTGTGGACGAGATGCATTTCACCAATGTGGTGTTTAATTTGTTGGATAATGCAGTGAAATATAAGAGTCCGGATCGTGACATCGCTTTGAAAATCCGTACATGGAATGAGAGTGGAAAGTTATGTATTTCAGTTGAAGATAACGGTCTTGGAATCAAGAAAGAAAATTTAAAAAAGATATTCGACAAGTTTTATCGGGTTCATACCGGAAACTTGCATGACGTGAAAGGCTTTGGGCTTGGTTTGGCTTATGTGAAAAAAATAATCGCAGATCATAAGGGCTCTATCCGGGCTGAGAGTGAATTGAATGTAGGAACAAAATTTATAATTACTATACCATTATTTAAAGAAGAATAAGATATGGACGACAAATTGCGTATTTTGCTGTGCGAAGATGATGAGAATCTTGGCATGCTTTTGAGAGAATATTTACAGGCAAAAGGTTACAATGCAGATCTTTTTCCAGATGGAGAAGTTGGATTCAAAGCTTTTCTGAAGAGTAAATATGATTTGGTGGTAACTGACGTAATGATGCCAAGAAAAGATGGTTTTACTTTGGCGCAAGAAATTCGTCAGGCAAACGCGGAAGTTCCTATTATTTTCTTGACCGCTAAAACGCTGAAGGAAGATATTTTGGAAGGATTTAAGATTGGTGCAGATGATTATATTACGAAGCCTTTCAGTATGGAAGAGCTGACATTCCGTATTGAAGCCATCTTGCGTCGTGTACGTGGTAAACGTAACCGTGAAAGTACAGTGTACAAGATTGGTCGTTTCACTTTTGATACTCAGAAACAGATTTTGTCAATTGGTGATAAGCAAACAAAGTTGACAACAAAAGAATCAGAATTGTTGGGTTTGCTTTGTGCGCATGCAAATGAAATTTTACAGAGAGATTTTGCGCTGAAGACTATCTGGATTGATGATAATTATTTCAATGCAAGAAGTATGGATGTGTATATCACGAAGTTGCGTAAACATTTGAAAGAAGATGATTCTATTGAAATTATCAATATCCACGGAAAGGGATATAAACTGATTACTCCAGAAGGTGAATAAGAAAATCGGAGGTATAAACAATAAAAAAGCCTGAATAAGTAATTCAGGCTTTTTTATTGCTGTTGATTGAAGAATCAATCGGTAATTCTTTTGTTCAGGACGATATATGAAATCAATCCGGCAACAACGAGTAACAAAGAAACTCCCAATACTGCGTTGTTGTTGACATTGCCTGTTGCATAGCTTGCAATGAGAATCACAGCACCGATGATAACCAATATCACTCCTAAATTCTGTAATAAGCTTTTCATGTGTGTCTTCTTTTTTATGGTTTATTTATTCATGGTTACAAATTAAAGCATAATTCTTTTATCCGAAAAATTATTTCGTGAAAAAAAACGGAAATTTGAGCATATATATAAGTCGTTTTATAAAAGCTTGACAAATGAAATGATTTTTATGCTTTTTGTGTGCTTCAAATAGGTTAAATGTTTCCGTTTTTTTAGTCTTTTGTGTTAGTGAAAATTTTTCGGAGTACTTCCTGACTGATTCTTAATTCTTCTAATGTTAGTCCATGTAGAGCCTCTTTTAATGTTTTATTGGCTATGAAACGTGCTTTTTCTTCTAACTTTTTACCATTTTCAGTCAGGTGAATTTTGTTGGTTCGACGGTCTTTTTTATCGGGTACACGTATTACAAGATGCTGTTTTTCCATATTGTCAATCAGCCGAGTCATACTAGGCTTGTCTTTAAAAGTGGCGTTGCACAACTCTTGTTGAGTTACTCCGTCCTTTTCCCAAAGGTAGAGTAATACGGTCCATTGTTCTGGGGTAATTTCCATATCGTTTAACCGAAAGTTCCGGCTTAGTTTTCGGTTGATGGCAGCAGATACCTTTCCGTTTAAAATGGCAAATATCAGCTGAATGTCAAAATTAAATTGTTCTATCATGTAATTATTGTTTAAACAACTTTGCAAATATACAATATCTGTCTCTTATACACATCTGACGCTGCCGACG
>ERZ1027150.80-NODE-80-length-79277-cov-10.064427_pt1 | contig 79277 bp, 64 predicted proteins | sample MGYA00519276_ERZ1027150 | MGnify/ENA primary metagenome ERZ1027150 (study PRJEB26926, sample SAMN06164860) | human gut metagenome | biome: ENVO:00009003; feature: ENVO:2100002; material: ENVO:00002003 | host: Homo sapiens | place: USA | collected 2012 ... | reverse complement strand
TGGGCTCGGAGATGTGTATAAGAGACAGATATTATATAATAATACTATGTGTTTAATTTAATTTTTGGCTTGTTAATCTTGAAAAAACAGCCTTTTGTAATCATTTTAAATCTTTATTTTATGAAAGTGAGCAAGTTCTCGCATTTATTCTTGTTGCTGATGGCTTCAGGAGGAGCGGCCTTTGCGCTTCCCGGAAGATATCCGAACACGGATATCTCATCAGTTTCTGCCCAGGCAGATAAAGTTACGGTTAAAGGAGTGGTAGTTGGTGTAAACGGTGAGCCTTTAATTGGAGTGAGTATTCTTGAGAAAGGGACAACGAACGGTACGATTACGGACCTTGATGGTAATTTTACACTGACAGTTTCCCGTGTGGCATCTCTTGAGGTCTCTTATGTGGGGTATAAGTCATTGTCTTTGGCTGCAAAAGCGGATATGGGGCGTGTAGTGATGCACGAGGATACGGAGGTACTTGATGAGGTTGTGGTAACCGCATTGGGTATCAAGCGCTCGGAGAAGGCATTGAGCTATAACGTGCAGAAGGTCAACAATGAAGCCATTACTGCGGTAAAGGATGCTAACTTTGTAAACAGTCTGAACGGTAAGGTGGCCGGTGTGAACATCCAGCGGAGTGCTTCCGGTGTCGGAGGTGGCACGCGTGTGGTAATGCGTGGTAACAAGTCTATTCAGGGTGACAACAACGTATTGTATGTGATTGACGGTATTCCGATGGGTAACCAGGCCGACCGTAAGGGAGACGGTACTGGATTCGGTTCGGGTACAACCTCCGGCGAAGGTATCGCCAACTTTAACCCGGAAGATATCGAAAGCCTTTCTGTGCTGACCGGACCGTCGGCAGCCGCTCTGTACGGTGCCAGTGCTGCAAACGGAGTCATCCTGATCAATACAAAGAAAGGTGCTGAAGGAAAGACGCGCGTGAATGTGTCTTCATCTGCAGAATTCTCCAGACCGTTTGTGATGCCGGAATTCCAGAATACATATGGAAATGTAGCGGGAGAGGCTTCTTCATGGGGAGCCCGACTGGATACTCCATCTTCATTCAATCCGGTTGATTTCTTTAATACGGGTACTACATTTACCAATTCGTTCAATCTTTCTACGGGTAATGCCAAGAACCAGACTTACCTTTCCGGAGCGGCAGTTAACTCGAAGGGAATTGTGCCGAACAACAAGTATCACCGTTACAATGCGATGGTGCGCAATACTTCGAAGCTGTTCAATGATAAACTGACGGTGGATGTATCGTTCAGCTATGTACGTGAATATGCCAACAACATGCTGTCTTACGGTACTTATTTCAACCCGATCGTGGGACTGTATCTGTATCCGAGAGGCGAGAATTTTGAAAAGGAAAAATATTTTGAGCGTTACGATGCCGAACTGGGCTACAACGTACAGTCTTGGGGACCAGGTGATTTTGGTATTGCTGCACAGAATCCTTACTGGATTGCATACCGCAACATTCGTCCGGAAGTAAAAGACCGTTATATGATGTATGCATCTTTGAAGTATGATATTACCAGCTTCCTGAATGTAACGGCACGCGGACGACTCGATAATACTTATACAGAGAAAGAGGACAAGCGTTATGCTTCGACTAACGGTACGTTTGCCAAACCTAAGGGAAGATATTCATACTCTAACCAGAGCTTCAAGCAGAAATATGCGGATATCATGGTGAACTTCGACAAGCAGTTTGCAGAACTGTATCATGCAACGGTCAATGCGGGTGCTTCGTTCGAAGAGTATGATACCAAGGGAAGAGGTTACGGCGGACAGTTGCTGCTCATTCCGAACAAGTTTACTTATGACAACATTGACCCGACTACCGGTGCTCCTTTCCAGGATGGAGGTGACAGCCGTAAGATGAACGCTGCGGTATTTGCTTCTGCAGAACTCTCCTGGAGGTCGGCCCTGTTCCTGACACTGACCGGACGTGCGGACAAACCGTCACAGCTGGTAAATACCCAGCATCCGTGGATTTTCTATCCGTCGGTCGGTGTGTCGGCGCTGGTTACCGAACTGCTTCCGGAAAACATCAAGGAGGCTATCTCGCCGACATTGAGTTTCCTGAAGGTGCGTGCCTCTTATACGGAAGTAGGTTCTCCGATTCCATATACCGGATTGACACCGGGTACGATTACCAGAGAACAGGAAGGTGGGGTCATCAAACCGTATAAGTATTATCCGTTGTCGGATCTGAAACCGGAAAGAACACGTTCTTATGAACTGGGTATTGACAGCAAGTGGTTTAATAATCGAGTATCAATAGGTGTAACATTATATAAGTCAAATACATATGACCAGTTGCTTGAAGCAAAGCTTCCGGAATCGGCAGGATATGACTTCTTGTTTGTGCAGGCAGGTAATGTAGAGAACCGGGGTATTGAACTTTCATTGGGATATGACCAGACTTTCGGAAACGGATTCAATTACAGTACTTCATTTACGGCTACAGCCAACCGCAACAAGATTGTCAGCCTGGCTTCGAATGTGCTGAATCCGGTAACGGGAGAATACATCGACCTGAGCGATATCCGGGTAGGACGTTTCCGTCTGCGTGAAGGAGGTGAAATCGGTACTATCTATGCGGAAGAGCGTCTGAAACGCGACCAGGACGGATATATCATTTACAATGAAGGACAGCCGCTGACTACCGAATCAACCGAACCTTATAAACTGGGTAGTGTGAACCCGAAGTGGAACCTGGGATGGAGAAACGGATTCTCTTATAAAGGATTTAATTTCAACTTCCTGTTGACAGCCCGTCTGGGTGGTATCGTGATTTCAAAGACACAGGCGATGCTTGACCAGTATGGTGTTTCCAAGGCTTCTGCCGATGCACGTGATGCCGGAGGTGTGATGGTAGGAAATGTACTGGTACAGCCGAAGGATTATTATGAATCAGTGGTAAACCTGGATGCCTATAATACCTATTCGGCTACCAATGTGAGACTGCAGGAAGCAAGTCTGGGATATACATTCCCGAACAGATGGTTCAAGGGTACTTCTTTCAATAATGTAAACCTGTCGGTATATGGTACCAACTTGTGGATGATTTACAACAAGGCTCCATTCGATCCGGAACTGACGGCTTCTACAGGTACATTCGGCCAGGGATACGATTACTTTATGTTGCCTAGTCAGAGAACCATTGGTGTAAGTTTGAAATTTGGATTTTAATTGACGATTAACTGTTTAATAATATGAAAATCAAGAAATATATATTCCCGGTGGTTTCATTGTTGGCATTGGCTTCATGCAATTATCCGGAAGTCAACACAAATGTGTATGGAATCACTGAAGAAGAAATGAAGCAGGGAGGCTTGCTCTATGGTGCTCCGTTCATGGATATGCAGAAACTGGTTGTTCCAATCGGTTCGCCTACTGAATCTACAGGACCGGGTAATGACCTTGCCAATACGGATATCATGTCGGGAGGTAACTACATCGGTTACTGGGGTATGAACAATAACTGGAATTTTAATACAGAGGCTAGCTGGAATTTTACGGAAGCCCGTATGAACTATGCATACCAGAACCTGTATTCAAAATTGTTCAGATCGTGGAACAGTATTTATCAATATACTAAAGATTCAGAAGATCCGGCCGACAAGCAGGTGGAAGCTCTGGTGAATGTGGTAAAGGTGGCCGGATGGTTACGTGCAACGGACGCTTTCGGTCCGATTGTATATACTAAAGCCGGAGACGGGGATATTGCTCCGAAGCTGGATAAACAGGAAGTGGTATATAAGGCCATGATGGAAGATCTGCATAATTCGGCGAAAATTCTGAGTCAGGTTACTTCGAAGGTGCTTTCTGCTTACGATGCCATTTATGACGGTAATGCACAGAATTGGGCTCGTCTGGCTAATTCGCTGTTGCTCCGTATGGCGGTACGGGTACATTTCAAGGATGAGGCTTTGGCAAGAGAATATATCACAAAGGCTTTGGACCCTCAATATGGCGGAGTGATTGAGAATGAATCTCAGGAAGCCAAGATTCAGAGTACGGAAAAGATGCCGCTGATGAACTCTATGTTACCTATGGTAGTGGATTACAAGGAGGCACGTCTGGGAGCTACTATCTGGGCATATCTGTCAGGATATGCTGATCCGCGTATGCAAGCGTATTTTACAGAAGGAGTTTATTGGGGAGGTGCAGATTTTTATGCCATTGCTCCAACAAACGATAAACCAAAGAGAGAAGGTGCTAATACGGCGGAATTTGCGGCTCGGCCAAAGGTTGATGCCAACTCACCGCTCTTCTGGTTCCGTGCTTCGGAAACTTATTTCCTCAAGGCTGAAGCGGCATTGTATGGCTTGATTCAGGAAGATGCGAAAACTTTATATGAAGCAGGAGTAACTCAGTCGTTCAAGGAAAATGGGGTAAGTCTTGGCAGTTACTTGAGTAATGAGAAACTTCCTAAGGATGCGACAAGAGATGTGCTGAAATTCAATTATGGTTATACTTGTGTAATCAGTGGCGGAAATGTGGCACCTAAATGGAATGCAAGCGGCGGCAAGGAAAAGCAGTTGCAGCAGATTATTACCCAGAAATATCTGGCGCTGTATCCGAATGCAATGGAGGCTTGGACAGAATATCGCCGTACTGGTTATCCGTATCTGATGAAACCGGCTGATAAGAATGCATACTCTCGTATTAATGGAGATGCAAGCCTGATTACACCGGAACGTTTCCGTTTCTCTCCGCAGGAGTATGGTACAAACCCGAATATGTCAGAGGTGCCGAGTTTGTTGGAAGGAGAAGACCAGGGAGCAACGCGCTTGTGGTGGGTACGTAATGATAGACCTAAACAACCTTAAATATATAGATAAATAAGTTGATTAAAAAGTAATATTATGAAATTAATGAAATATTTCGGCGCGTTACTCATTGCGTCAAGTTTTGTAGGATGTTCTGACTGGAACACTCCGGAAAGAGAGGTTTTCGAAAACCAGGAGAATCTGGAAAGATATATTCCGTTGCTGGAAGCAAAGACCGAAGCTGACCTGACTCCGTCTATGAGAGAGTATTTTGCCAAAATCCGTGAATATCGTAATACTCCTCATGTAAAGGGATTCGGATGGTTTGGTAACTGGACAGGAAAGGGTAGTAATGCACAGAATTATCTGAAAATGTTGCCGGATAGTGTTGATTTTGTTTCACTGTGGGGTACACGCGGTAATCTTTCGGAAGATCAGAAGATTGACTTGAAGTTCTTCCAGGAAGTAAAGGGGGGCAAGGCGCTGCTTTGCTGGATTGTACAGGACTTGGGTGACCAGATGACACCTCCGGGAAAGGATCCTTATACGTATTGGGTCTCTGAACAGGGAAAAGGTGATTTCAATAAAGGGGTAGAGGCTTATGCCAATGCAATCTGTGACTCAATTGAGAAGTATAACCTGGATGGATTTGATCTGGACTATGAGCCTGGTTATGGTCATAGTGGTAATCTGGCAAATAGAAGTGTTATCGGTCCGAATTCCGAACAGAACCAGAGTATGCATCTTTTTATCAAAACGATGTCTGATCGCCTGCGCCCGGCCGGAAGAATGTTTGTAATGGATGGACAGCCGGATCTGCTGTCTACTGAAACCTCTAAAATGGTAGATCATTACATTTATCAGGCATACTGGGAAAGAAGCACAGGTTCGGTAATCCGAAAAATCCAAAAAGGTTCTCATTTGGAGGACTGGGAACGCAAGACCATTCTGACCGTAGAGTTTGAACAGGGCTGGCGAACCGGTGGTGTTTCGGGATATACGAGTGTACGCCCTGAAATCAATGCCTTGCCGGAAGGACAGCAGATTTTGGACTATGCGACTATGGACTTGCCTGGCGGACGTAGAATCGGAGGAATCGGAACCTTCCATATGGAATATGACTTCGCGAATGACCCTCCTTATAAATGGCTGAAAATGGCGCTGAATTATGGAAATCAATTATACCCAGGTAATTTTGACTAATTAAAAGAAGAATAGATAATATTATGAAAAGAAATATTTACTTAGGCATCCTTCTCGGGGGACTGATGCTGACCGGATGCCAGAATGAATTATATAAAGATCCAGTAGCTGACTATCAGTCGGGGCAAGGAGCTTATATCGCAAGCGATGAGATGACTCAAATCTTTGTGGAAGAGGGTAAGGAAGTATTGGTGAAGAATATTATTCTGAACTTGACACAGAAGGAAGATTCTGAAAATGCGATTCAGGTGGAAACGGGTAACCAGGCACAGCTGGATGCGTACAATAAAAAGCATGCTACAGAGTATCTGATGCTTCCTCCAGAAATGTATGAGATTTCTAAGGAAGTGAAATTCGGTGCTTTGGAAGCATCGCAGATTCTTCCTCTGAAACTGAAAAATGTGAAGTTCTCGATGCAGGGAAGCTATGCATTGCCTGTAAAATTGAGCGGAGGAAGTGTAGGAGTAATTCCTGGGCAGGATGAGACTCTGTTGGTACTGGAGCAGCGTATCAATACGAAGTGTTTGAGAATGAAAGGCAGCGGTAGTGAAAAATCTGATATGTTCCCGAACGATTTCAAAGTGGATCAGTGGACCATGGAAATGATGGTGAACCGTTCTCAGTACAGACTTAATAACCAGTCTATTGGTGGAACGAAACTGGTATCGGGATCAAGTGCTCATGATGAAATCTTTACCCGTTTCGGAGACGTAACAATTCAGCCTAACCAGTTGCAGATTAAAACGGGAAGCTCTCAGATTGATGTGCCTGCTGACAAGTTTGCGGCACAGCCTAATGAATGGTATATGCTGGCTTTCGTATACGATGGTAAGAAAAACTATGTATATGTAAACGGTGAACTGGTGGCCGACCGAGAAATCAGAACCGGACCTTATGGGTTGGTCGGCTTCTGGCTCAGTGGGGCCAATGAGCTGATTCGTGAAGTACGCTTCTGGAAAACGGCACGTACACCGCAGCAGTTGAAAGCATATACATGGAAAATGGTTGATGGGAACGATGATAATCTGTTGTTGTATTATCCGTTGAACGGTAAGAAAAGAAATGTAGAGACCGGTGAAATTACGGAGGATGAATCACAGCTTTGGGATTGGAGTAAGAACGGAAAGCATTTGCCCAAACCGTCAGGCGCAATTTTTGACAACAACGGCGGTGACGGCTTTACTTTCCCATTGGATAAATAATAACTGAATTCGTTAGATAATATTGAGTGGCAGGAGATATCTGAAAGGATGCTCCTGTCATTTGTTTATAATCATTAAAGGGGAAAACTGCTGTGCAGTAAAATGAAAATACGCTCATTTTCTTATAAAGAAGAGGCAGGTTTGAGCGGCTTTTGTTTCCTGTTTTAGGGAAATCCCTATCTTGAAATAGGGAATTTCTGCATGCGGATCTGTAGAATCTTCTTATCTTTGTATTGGATAAAAAGGAAGTGATAACAATTAAAAACAGATGCATATGAAAGGAAGAATATTGGCTTCGTTGGTAATGGCCTGCTTGCCGTGGCTGGCTATGGCACAGAGTAATGACGACCTCTATTTCGTTCCGAAGAAGGAGAAGAAAACGGAAAAGAAGGTAGAAAAGGCACCTGTGACGAAGCAGAATACCACAACGGTGTATGCAGCTCCCGGTTCTACGGTCGTAGTGAAAGATGCGGCCGGAAACACACGGAATGTGGATGAATATAACCGGAGGTATACGGCAAAGGACAATAAGTTCTCGGTGCAGAATGATACACTTTATATCGAAGAAAAACCATACGGAGAACGTGGAGAATGGGTAAACGGATTTGAAGGTTCGCAGGATGACTATGAATATGCCATGCGTATCGTACGTTTCCGTAGTCCCCGTTATGCTATCCCGGTAAGCAGTCCGTTATATTGGGACGTGGTTTACGGTGCTTATCCGTCGTGGTACTGGAATGTGTATGATGATGGAATGTATGCGTATATGTTCCCGACCTCCAGTAATCCTATGTGGTGGGACTGGAGATGGAGTTGGGGCGTTTCAGGACCACATTGGAGCATAGGATTCAACTGGGGACCGTCATGGTATAGCAGCTGGTATTCTCCGTCATGGTACGGAGGTTATTGGGGCGGAAGTTATTGGGCCGGTTACTGGAGTGGATACTGGAATCATTATTGGGGCTATTGGGGTCCGGGATGGCACCATCATTATCCTTATTACGGGTGGGCTGGAAGCGGCTGGAGCCGTCCGGGATACACGGACTATCGGCCTTCAAGGTATACCAATTATACCTCTTCCCGTAGAAATGGGGTTTCTGACGGCAGGTACATTGTGCCTTCGGGCGGTTCCTCTTCCCGAAGAGGAACTTCAATCGGAAGGGTAGTCAATCCGGGAAATAACAACGTATCTGTATCCGTCCGTCCGTCGGGACCGTCTACTCGTCCGTCTGGAGGAAGTGGTAATATGGGTAATGTAGGCGTCAGTTCAGACCGGTTGAATCCGTCGTCAGGAGCTGTTGCCCGTCCGTCAAGGGGAAATACTTCAAGTTATGTACGTCCGAGCAGCACGGTAGACCGGACCGGATCAATCTATAACCGTCCGAGCAGTACCCGGCGTAGCTCCGACTATAACCGTTCGAACAGCAGGGTAGGTAATACCAACTCGTACACTCCTAGAACTTCGGGCAGTTCATTCTCACGTGGAAGCAGCAGCACCCGCAGTTCAGGGGGAGGAGGAAGTGTCCGCTCAAGTTCAAGAGGAGGCGGATCAAGTAGAAGATAAGCAGGATTGACTGATAAAAAATGACCAGAATGAAATCGAAAATAATATTAGGAATGCTGGCAGGGGCTTGCGCTGCTGCCGTATCGGCCCAGAATCAGTACGGGGCTTTGAACTTTTTGGGAAATGATATCAACGGAACGGCACGTTTTGTCGGTATGGGAGGGGCAATGAGTGCGCTGGGAGCTGATTTGTCGACTATCTCTACAAACCCCGCAGGTATCGGCCTGTTCCGTGGAAATGATTTTGCAGCTACTTTCGGATATAACGGCAATGTAGCAAAGAGTGACTGGGGAAACAGTGTAATGAAGGAAACTCAAAATAAGGCTTCTTTCGACCAGATTGGTGTGGTATGGAGTACGAAAGTAGGTAACAAGACGGATGTGCGTTATGTGAATTTTGGATTCAATTATCATAAGCGGGCCAACTTCAACCGGCAGTTTGCTGCAAAGGGCAACTTGAAGGGGAATTCTCTGTCCGGCCAGATGGCTTCCATGATGGCTAATTCCGGAATGTATAATGTATATGGAGACTTTAAGAAACTGCTGGACAGTGATAATCCGTATACCGACAGCTATTATTTCGGAACTCCGTACCTGGTGGCCATGGGAGCCAGAACCGGATTGCTGGATGTGGCATATGATAAGACTCCTGGAGGAAAAGAGGAGATTACGCAGTTTGTAGGATGGAACGGAACGGATGGGGAATATTTCAGCCGTGAATCGGGATCCATCAGTGAATATGATTTCAACCTGTCTTACAATATCCGTGACAGATTTTATTTCGGATTGACACTGGGACTGTATGACATCGATTATAAGCGGACTTCTTCTTATGGAGAGCATCTGACAAGCGGAGGTTATGTGGGAAGCATGACGCTGAACAATACCACATCGACGGAAGGTATGGGAGTAGACTTGAAGTTCGGAGCGATTATCCGCCCGTTCGAATATTCTCCGTTCCGCTTCGGAGTTGCCATACATACGCCTACATGGTATAACATGTCCGACCGTTATCTGGCGGTATTGGCTACCGATTTGTCATCTGAATCCCAACCGTATACAGAGAACCTGATGGATTATTTGCCTGGCGGACAGTATGCGTTTGACTATCGTTTCGTAACGCCGTGGCGTTTCAATCTGAGCATGGGTACTGTAGTAGGAGGAGTTATGGCTCTGGATGCGGAGTATGAATTTGAAAAATATTCGTCAGCAAAGTTGCAGAATACGGAAGGATACGACCTGAACGGAACCAGTGCCGTCAGTGAAACATTGAGGGGGGTACATACCTTCAGGGTAGGTATGGAGACAAAAGTTACATCGGCTTTCAGCGTACGTGCCGGATACAACTTCCGTTCGGCTCCCATTACCGATGATGCCTTCAAGAATATTATGGTTACCGATGAAACAAGAACGGATCCTGACTATATGAACTTGAAGTCACGGCAGGCACTTTCTGTCGGATTAGGATACAGGGGTCGGTTGCTTTATGCGGATGTGGCTTACAAATATGATTTCTATAAGGCTGATTTCTATCCTTTTGATGGAGGTATCGACCAGAATGGGAATCTGTTTGTACCGGCTACCAAGGTGACTAATGAGCGTCATCAGGTATTGTTTACTCTGGGAGTACATTTCTGATTGTATATCGCTTTCATTGTGAAACGTCAAAATATGGATTGACAGGGGATATGGATTTATTTCATATCCCTTTTTATTTTTCCTGATATTCACGGCGCTTCCAGAAATTGAATCCGGCATAAATCCGCAGGCTGCCGAATGAATTGGTCATGGATAACCGGTCTTTCCGGTAGTCGTAGGTATTGATTACCAGAGATGCACCGACGTAGTACTTCTGGTTGTTCCATACGATTCCTGCACGGGTAATCAGGTCGAAGTTAATATCTTTAATCCAGTCCATCCACTCTGTGTCCAGCGGATTCTCTTTCCCGTTGATTTTGGCTTTCTTATAAGCGATGGCAGGCATCAGAGAGAGGTTCAGCAGGCAGTTCTTCGCAAACACCCAGTTGTAGCCGTATCCGAAACTGAAATTGTAATCGTGATACTGCAGGTCGTTGAACTTCAGTGAGGGACGGAGCTGGGCAACCATGTCATCGGGCAGTTTGGTATAATCGAAAGAAATGTGATGCCGTGAGTACGAGAAACCTGCCATGAACGAACCGCAGCTCTTCCGCTGGTTCGTACTCTGGCTATAAGCGGCAGGATAAGAAAAGTGCTTGCTGTTGAAAATCCAGTACGTGTTCAGTCCGATAATCTTGCTCTGAAAGCCTTCGAATTTCTGACCGATGTACGTATCCGGAAGGTTGAAATTGGAGTAAGACGTAATCCGGAAATCATTTCCGGTCTTTCGGTAGTACAAATCGAGTCCGATGCGGGCACTGTACAGATTGAATACATATTCTTCCTTGTTTTTTTCGCCGCTGCTTTTTCCTATCAGGTCCGGAATACTGAAAGACATTCCCAGAAAAATCCATCTCCAGCCGAAATAGGCTCCGATTTTCGGTGTGACCGAAGGAGCCAGGCTGATACTCTGCGTCTGATTGTCGAGGTGCGCCTTCAGCCGGTAGCGTTCGTACCAGAAACTTTGCTCGGCCATGACCGTCAGGTTATAACGGTTGGGGGAAATATACGTAGTATCTGTCTCGCTGAAAAGTTTTACCACCCGTTGCATGAAAGTCTCTTTGCTTTTCTCCGTCTGTGCCTGAGCGGGCATACAGACAAAGAAAAACAACAGCAGACAATTCTGTAACAAAGGTTTTTTCATGAGACGTACTGTTTAAAGCTTGTTCAAAATTCGGTCCATTACCCAGTTGGTCGGGGTTGCACTGATACCGTCACAAGTACAGATAGCCTTTCCCTGCAGATGCTCGACCACCGCCTTGATCAGCGGAAGCTGTACGTGAGGAGGGTTTGGAGGCAAAATTTCTTCCCGTCCCCGTTCGGTATGGAGGGCTATCGGAGCGTAGGTGAAGATTGAGAAACAGATCATCCCTTTGTCGCCGATGATTTCGATACGGTCCTCCTTGGCCGATTCGTGTGCCACGAAGCACCACGAACCTGACCCGGGCAGTCCTGAGGCGAACTTGAAGCAGGCACTGATGGTATCCTCTGCCTGATACAGCTTTCCGCGGTTGCTCTTGTATCCTTCTGCTTCAAGAATACAACCGAACATGTCCTGCAGCAAATCCAGTTGATGAGGTGCCAGGTCGTAGAAGTAACCTCCTCCTGCAATGTCCGGCTGTACACGCCAGGGAAGATTGGTGCTGTTGTAATCCAGGTCTCTCGGAGGCTGGGCAAAACGTATCTGAATGTTGATGACATTGCCGATTTCACCGTCATCCACCAGTTGTCTTACTTTCTGGAAATAGGGGAGGTACCTGCGGTAGTACGCCACAAAGCACGGAACCCCCGTTTCCTGAGAGATGCGGTTGATGCGTGCGCAGTCCTCGTAGCTGGCCGCCATCGGTTTTTCGATGTATACCGGCTTTCCCGCCTTCATCGCCATAATGGCAAAGGTAGCATGCGAAGACGGAGGTGTGGCAATATAAATAGCATTCACATCTTCATCTCCTATCAGTTCCTGTGCATCGGTATACCATCGGGGAATGTTATGACGCTTTGCATATGACTTTACTTTTTCTTCGTCACGGCTCATGACGGCCACCACTTTCGATCCGTCTACCATATTAAAGGCAGGTCCGCTTTTTTTCTCGGTAACCTCACCGCAGCCGATGAATCCCCATTGTACATTCTCCAGCTTGTCCATATCAGCTTATGTTTTAATTGAAGTATTTTTTATAAAGTTTCTTGTAGTCGTTGGTCTTGGTATATTTGTCCAGCCAGGTATTCAGGCTGTCGGCCAGTTCAGTGGAGGTTTTGCTCACCCCCCATGCATACAGTTGCGTAAAACCGATACCGGTCTGTATATCCAGTTCCGGAAAGTCGCCAATCGAAGCCTGTGCAATGCTTTCATCGCATACCGTATAGGGAATGTCTCCTCCGGCTACCATGGCCATCAGTTGCTCAGGACCGTAGTCCTTTATTTCTTTTACGTATATGGTATCAGCTATTTCGTTCATCAGGTTATGAATACGAAGCAGGGCGGGAGAGTTCTCCGTAACATACAACGTCTTGTGTGCCAGTTCCAGCGGATTCTTGACATAGGTACTGTCATCCTCTTCCTTAGGCTTGCGCTGTACCAGCACCTGCTTCCCCAAAGCCAATGTATGTGTGAAAAGCAAGGAGTCTTTCGAGCGTGTGGTTACCAGGGTGCCTGTGGCCAGTATGTCGTACTGCCCTTGCAGAATCCCTTTCAGCCGTTCTTCGTAACTCATCTCCGGAGTAATCTCCAGCCGTAGCCCTTGTGCTTCTGCAAACTCGTGCAGCAGCTCATAGTCGAATCCCTGTACGGTATCTCCTGCTACGTGGTAGCTGATGGCGTTGTACTCCGTAACAGCCCGCAAGACTCCCGAGGTTCTGATTTCTTCATAGCTGCGCGGTTTCCCCGGAAGAGACGTTTTTTCGCGATGACTTCCCGTCCATACGATTCCGACTGCAATCGCGACAGCCAGCAGCGTGTATTTTATGGCTTTGTGTGTTTTTCTCATAACCGGTTTCTCGTTAGTCAAAGAAATACCATGATATACCAAACTTCAGCAGACGCGGGTTCAGCGGATACTTCGGAATCTGGAAGTAACTTCTCTTGCCTTCTCCCTGTACCAGGTTGTACATCTCGATAAAGAAACGAGTACGTTTCAGATGGATGTTGATGTATCCGTTGACCAGTGGATAGCCTCCGAGTTTATACCGTGTCTCCTTGTTCTGCAGGTAGAACTGTCCGAGGGCTGGCATATAGTCCGGCGCATAATATTCTGTATAGTAACGTAAGTCTCCGCCAAGTTCAATCCGGAGCACTTTAGCCAACTTGAATTTCAGGTAGAGATTGTGGTAAAGCACCAGATCAGGAAGCGGCAATACTTCCTGGTTGCTTGACTTCTGAAAAGTTACCTCGTTGTCAAGATGCAGGATGCCCCATTTGAAATCCTGACGTAAGGTAGCACTGAAAATCTGTATGTTGCCGGAGTGTTGTCTGACTGCGGCTTCATTCAGATAAGTAACGGTTTCCGTGCCACCAGCATCTGTCTGTGTCTTCTTTACGGCAACATTGTCCAGATACGTATAGTTGGTGATGTTTTCCACACCCGCTTTCAATTGTGTGCGCCACCGGTCTATGCTCAGTTTTCCCTCAATGCGTGTACGCATCGTTTTTGAGAGATCCTGGTCCCACCAATGATGTTTGGAGTGGAAATGCCGGTAATAGAACGGCTGGTTCAGGTTCTTGATATAGGCATTCGCTTCCAGACGCACTGTATCCTTGAACAGTCGGAAATTCAAGTCTCCTTTACCCTCAATGGTAAATTGTCCGATGTCTTCTCCCAATAAAGCGATTTCGCCCATTACGTTGTAATGGAGAAGTTTTCCCTGTTCCTTAATCAACTGTCCTCCCACCGAAACCACGTTTTCCTTGTAATCCGTCATGAACCGCTGTCCCGGCTGTCCGGTGATGGTGTCGGTCATGGTAAAGCGTCGGTACTCGTGTGTAACGAATGCTGTCAGACCAGCCTTGGCCCATTTGTTAAACCCTTCACGGAGCGACAGTCCGAACATGTTCCGGACAATCAGCTGGTCGGTTACGTCCCGGTCCTGGTCGGTGAGGAAGTTGTTGTGGAAGTATTTCGCATTCTGGTCCTCATCGTATGAAATGTACCGGCGCTTGTTTATGTCTACCTGTACGGTATGAATGAAACTGGTTACCGGAACAAAAATTTCCGTATGCACTGTATCGTTTACATCCGGATTGTCCTTGTAGAACCCCAGGTTGTACCGGTGTGTAAGAAATCCATGATATCCGGTGTTATGATTCCAGATATTTTTCAGATTCACCGGAATCTCACCACTGCTGTATGTTTTCCCGCCTTCTGCCATCTCCAATGGATAGCGGATATAGCCCTCATCGGTAATACCACCGTTTTCAGCCATTTTCATGTTGTTGTTGATGAAACTGAAATGCATGTTGTATTTGTCTCCGTGATAATACGCAAAAAGGTCACCGTTGAACAAGGCCGTGGACTGGTTGGAATACTTTCCTCGTCCGTAAGTATAGTCGATGTTGAATCCGAAGCCCATGCGCTTGTTGGCATTCATGGCAAAATAAGCCTTGAACCGTTCCTCACCATCCCGGCTACTTCCCTGTTTGTAGTAGGTCAGATTGGTAAAAGGCGATTTGGTGTTGGTGAATACGACATTGTCGGGCCGGATAAAGTTCTGGCTATAAGGATCGGTAAAGAACAGCTGTGAAAAATCTTCACGCTCGAAAAAGACATGCGCGATGCGCGGGGCTCCCAGGTTACCCAGCGCGCTGTAATGCCCTGTCGGTCCTCCCACATCATTGGAACTCTGGAATCCTGTCTGTAACGTATCTATCGGAACAACAGTCATGTTGCCGAACCTTTTGTCGATGGTCCATGAAGACAGACCGATCGGAATGGTGCTGGCATCGATTACCGAGGTGGTATCTATCGGATTTCCGTTGCGGTCGTATAGATTAGAGCCAGCACCGGATGCAGAGCCTCCAAACTGGTTCCCGAATTGATTCTGTAATGTATTTTGAGCCGACAGCGTTGAACTGACTATCAGTGCAACGGTAATGAGTAAAAATATCTTCTTCATAATGGAAGCAAAGATACAATTTAAAACTGAAAGAATTGTGGGCAGATTGAAAAATGATATCCTTACATTTGAAAATACGATAAAAAAATTGATGCTCCCACTATTCGCTAATAGCAGGAGCATCACAACACAAAAACTAAACTAGACTTAACTAAACTATTTATTAACATTTAGAAGTTTCACAACTTCTGACTTTTTATTATGTACACCGCAAATATATGGTATAAATTTAAAACGGCCAAAGAAAAGGTAAAAAAATATTTTAATTTAAAAGAAAAACTTACTTTTTGACCCTTTTTTAAAATTTCATATCCTGGTACAAGAAGCGTTTGATACTTTTTTTGGCTGTTTTTTCAAATTCTTCCGGATATAGTGTTATTCTTGTAATTTGAGAATATGCCGGTAACTGTCGGTTTAATTCTATCCGGTTGGCTTCAATAGCTGTTTCCAGCTGGCCTTTGTTCAATCCTTGCGTGAAAGCCTCTTCGTTGTCGGGGTATACCAGTGCGATGAGCTTGTCTCCCGAAAGCAGAATCAACGATTCATTGACAAAAGGCATATTGTTCAGCCGTGCTTCGATTTCTTCCGGGTAGATGTTCTGTCCGGAAGCCGTCAGCAGCATGTTCTTGCAGCGGCCCTTGATGTAGATATTTCCTTCGCTGTCTTTGATGGCCATGTCTCCGGTATGCAGCCAGCCGTTTACGTCAATGGCCTGAGCGGTTGCTTCTTCATTCTTATAATATCCCAGCATCACATTCATACCTTTGCAGATCAGTTCTCCCGGGACGTGTTCCGGGTCATCCGACAGAATCCGGGTTTCCATATTGGCAACCGTTTTTCCGCAGGACGTATATGTAATCTCGTCCCACCGGCTGTGACAAATCAGTGGGGCGGCTTCGGTCATACCGTATGCAATGGTGTAAGGGAAATTGATTTTTCGCAGAAAGGCTTCCACTTCCGGGTTGAACGGAGCACCGCCGACAACAATTTCTATGAAATTCCCTCCGAACACCTCCATTGCCTGCATGCGTATCTGCTCCTTGATCTTGTCACTGATAATCGGCAGATGCAGCAACAGTTTCCCCAGTTTATTGTCTACTTGAGGAAGAATGTTCTTTTTGAATATTTTCTCAACAATCAGTGGTACACAGGCAATTACTCTCGGCTTGATTTCCGAGAATGATTCGGCGATGATTTTTGGGGAAGGCATACGTGTCAGGAACCACAGATGTGCTCCTACAGTGATACCGTACAGAAAATCGAACACCAGTCCGAAGATGTGCCCTAGTGGCAGCATGGATACAATCCGGTCGCCCGCCTGCAAGCCTACTTTGTCATGGATGTGCACGATATTGGAAAGAATGCTCCGGTAAGGCAACATTACCCCTTTTGAGTATCCGGTTGTTCCAGAAGTGTAATTGATGATTGCCAGTTCTTCGGACTCTTCTCTACGATATGAGACATCTTCTGCCCGGAAACGGCATGGATATAGTTTCCCAAACTCTTCATTCAGGTGTTCGCGGGCATAAGTCAACTGTGCCGAACGCGATACCACCAGGTCAAAATTCTTCAATTCGATAATTCCTTCCAGATTAGGCATGGCGGCCTCATTGAAGTTTTCCCAGACCTGATCACCTACAAAAAGCATTCTAGCCTCAGAATGGTTGACGATATTATGTACATTGTCGGCCTTGAATTCATGCAGAATCGGAACAGCTACGGCCCCGTAAGTCACTATGCCCAGAAACGTTGCGGTCCAGTTGGCGCTGTTTCGTCCGCACAATGCGATTTTGTCCCCTTTTTGAATGCCCGCATGGCGGAACAGGATATGCATTTTTTCAATTTTCCTCGCTACATCCTTATATTGCAGGGTGGCTCCCTTGTAGTCTGTCAGTGCATCCCGGTTCCAGTTCTTCCGGATGCTTTCCTCTATCAATTGTATAAAAGTTTTTTCTAATTCCATTTTTTTTGCACAAAGCGGTAACAATGGCACAAAAGTAATAAAACTAGACTGAATACTCATTGTTTTGGGGAAATTATTTTCCGTCCAGGTTCTTCTCATAATTTTCAGGAATTGTTATCTTTGCATAAAACTGAATGTTTCTATACATTAAAACTTATGCTGATATATAATACAACTTATCATGTGGCGCTGGACGATGCGCGCAATTTTGTAATCTGGTTGAACGAGTGTTATATTCCGGAAGCAGAGAAGTCCGGAGAGTTGAAAGAACCGCGTATCCTGCGCATCCTCAGTCATAAGGAACAGGACAGCGAATGCTTCTCCCTGCAGTGGGAGGTAGCCGACAGTGCCGTCCTGCACCGCTGGCATACCCATACCGGAATGCGTCTGAACGAAGAGATGATGAAAGTCTTCAAGGATAAGGTTATCGGATTTCCTACACTGATGGAGGTAATCAAGTGATACAGCCGGTAAAAGAGAAAATCATTCTGGGCATTGACCCAGGTACCAATATTATGGGATACGGTGTGCTGAAAGTAACCGGTAACCGGCCTCAGGTGCTCACCCTGGGGGTAATCGACCTTCGGCGCTGTTCCGACCCCTACCTCAAGCTCAAACATATTTACGAACGGGTGCAGGGAGTCATTGCTTCCTATCTGCCGGACGAGCTGGCCATCGAGGCGCCGTTTTTCGGGAAGAACGTACAGTCGATGCTGAAACTGGGCCGTGCCCAGGGGGTTGCCATTGTCGCTGCCTTGTGCCGTGACATCCCGGTAACGGAATACGCTCCGCTGAAAATCAAGATGGCCATTACCGGCAACGGCCAGGCCAGCAAGGAGCAGGTGGCCGATATGCTGAAGCGCATGCTGCACATTCCTGATTCCGAGATGGGCCCGTTCATGGATGCCACCGATGCTTTGGGGGCAGCCTATTGTCATTACCTGCAGATGGGGCGTCCGGTTATTGAGAAATCCTATTCCGGCTGGAAAGATTTTATTGCGAAAAATCCCGACCGGGTTAAAAAGTAAAACGAAACTATGAAAGTAAAGTATTTTTTGGCAATGTCGACAATGGCTGCCGCACTGGGATGCAGCCCGTCGCAGAAAGATTCTTATGATTCATTCGATGAATATCCTGTTTATCAGGGTAAGTGGGAAGAAATGGAGTATGATCCTTCTTCCACTCGTTTTGCACTTTGGGCACCTACCGCACAGGAGGTGCGTGTCATGCTCTACAAAGAAGCGCAGGGAGGTTCTGCCTGCCAGATGGTACCTATGGAGTATGGGGAGAACGGCATGTGGCACGCAGCTGTCGACGGAGACTTGAAAGGATTCTTCTATACATTTAATGTGAAAGTGAATGATGTGTGGCTGGGAGACACTCCGGGTGTGATGGCCAAGGCGGTAGGCGTAAACGGCGACCGTGCGGCAGTCATCGACCTGAAGGCTACCGATCCGGAAGGATGGGAGAAGGATGTCCGTCCCGAACTGAAGAGTTTTTCCGATATCGTGATTTATGAGATGCACCATCGCGACTTTTCCATCGATACAATTGCGGGAATCCGGCATCGGGGTAAATTCGTGGCGCTGACCGAAAAGGGTACCCGTACTTATCTTGGAGAAAGTACGGGTGTGGATCACCTGAAGGAGTTGGGAGTGACTCACGTGCATCTGCTTCCTTCGTACGATTACTCTTCGGTGGATGAGACCCGCCTCGACAAGCCTCAGTACAACTGGGGATATGACCCGAAAAACTATAATGTGCCCGACGGTTCCTATGCGACCGATCCTTACCAGCCCGAAGTCCGTATCCGGGAATTCAAGGAGATGGTGATGGCCTTGCACAAGGCAGGTATCCGTGTGATTATGGACGTGGTCTACAATCATACTGCCCTGACCGAAGGGGGCAACTTCGAACGTACGGTACCGGGGTATTTCTACCGTCAGGACAAGGAAGGCAAGTTTGCTAACGCTTCTGCCTGCGGCAATGAGACGGCCAGTGAGCGTGCCATGATGCGCAAGTACATGATTGAGTCGGTATGTTACTGGGCGAAGGAATACCACGTCGACGGTTTCCGTTTCGACCTGATGGGCATCCATGACATTGAAACCATGAATGCCATCCGTAAGGCGCTCGATGAGATTGATCCTACCATTTACATGTATGGAGAAGGATGGGCGGCCAGTGCCCCGCAGTTGCCAGCCGAGAAATTGGCAATGAAGAACAACGTGCATCTGATGCCTCGTGTGGCAGCCTTCAGCGATGAGTTCCGTGACAGTCTGCGCGGACCGTTCGGCAACGATGCACAGGGAGCCTTCCTGATTGGCCGTCACGGTCACGAAGCCGGCATCAAGTTTGGTATTGTGGGAGGTATCGAGCATCCTCAGTTGCAGCTCGACAAGGTACACCGCGTGCCGAAAGTATGGGCCGACCAGCCTTATCAGATGATCAGTTACGTAAGTTGCCACGACGACATGTGTCTGGCCGACCGCCTCAAGGCTACGCTGCCGAAGGCTTCGGTACAGGAACTGCGTGCGTTGCAGAAACTGGCGGAGACAGCCGTACTTACCTCACAGGGAGTGCCCTTTATTTTTGCCGGCGACGAAGTGCTGCGCGACAAGCAGGGAGTACATAACTCGTACAACAGTCCGGATGAAATCAATGCCATCGATTGGAGCAATAAGACTACCCATCGTGAGGTGTTCGACTATGTCAAAGGGCTGATTGCCATGCGCAGGGCGCATCCTGCCTTCCGTCTGGGTGATGCCGGTCTGGTCCGCAAGCACCTGGAATTCCTGGAAGTTCCGAAAGGAGGAGTCGTAGCCTTCCGTCTGAACGGCAAACCGGGAGGAGACAAGTGGGAAAACATTACTGTGGTGCTCAACAGCAATACCGAAGCAGTGAAGGTCGATGTTCCTGAAGGCAAGTACCGCATTGTCTGTGCCGACGGAAAGATTGATCCGGTGGCCGGACTGGGCAATGTGTCGGGAGCACAGCTCACGGTGGCACCGCGCTCGGCAATGATCGTACATCAGTAATCCGTTCATAATTGAAATCTATAAGCTGCTATTGTTACAATAATAAGATGATGCATCCGGTAATATGGGTAAAGCAGGGGGTGACTCGCCATCCTCAGTACCGGCTCGCGGAGCCGGTCGATTTCTCCCTTGAAGAGGGAGAGCAGTTGGCCATTGTAGGCCCCAATGCCTCAGGAAAAAGTCTTCTGGTGGGAATCCTCACCGGAAGATATCCGCTGTTGATGAATGAAGTGTCGTATGATTTTGGAGAAGAGGAGACGCGCATGGTTTCCGAATGCGTGCGCTACATTACTTTCCGCGATTCGTATGGGGATGCCGACGGCGGATATTATTACCAGCAGCGTTGGAATTCGCAGGATCTGGATGACATTCCTGTGGTGCGCGACTTGCTTCCTCCGGTTGCGGATGAGGAGCTCCGGAGACTGCTGCTGGAGATTTTTGACATGGAATCGCTGCTCGACAAGCCGGTCATCCTGCTGTCGAGCGGGGAACTCCGCAAGTTTCAGATGGCCAAGGCCCTGTTGTCGGCTCCGAGGGTGGTGATTCTCGACAATCCGTTTATCGGACTGGATGCGCCTACCCGTCAGTCTTTCCGTCAGTTGCTGGAGGACTTGATAAGGAAGACCCGCCTGCAGGTGATGCTGGTACTGTCCAGGGCCGATGAGATTCCGGATTTCATCACGCACGTGGTTCCGGTAGAGGAAAGGGTCTGCCTGCCGAAACGCAGGCTTGCCGATTACCGTTCTTCCGTACGGCCGGTGGGTCTTCCAGTGTTCTCGGACGACCGGAAACACCGTATCCTGGACTTGCCGTATGCGGATGACCTGTATGAGGCTGCCCAGGTGGTACAGCTCGACGGGGTGAGTATCCGTTACGGGAACAGGGTGATACTGGATGCCCTCGACTGGACAGTGAACAGTGGAGAGCGGTGGGCGCTGAGCGGAACCAACGGTTCGGGCAAATCGACCTTGCTTAGTCTGGTCTGTGCCGATAATCCGCAGAGCTATGCCTGCCGGATTGCACTCTTCGGACGCAAGCGGGGGAGTGGCGAGAGTATCTGGGATATCAAGAAACACATTGGCTATGTCAGTCCGGAGATGCACCGGGCTTACTTGAAACAGCTTCCGGCTGTGGATATCGTGGCCAGCGGACTGTATGATTCGGTCGGTCTGTACCGCAAGGTGCAGGAGAAAGATTGTGCCGTCTGTGAGTGGTGGATGGATATCTTTGGCATCGCGGAACTGAAGGACCGGAATTTCCTTCAGTTGTCCAGCGGGGAGCAGCGCCTGGTGCTGCTGGCCCGTGCCTTTGTGAAAGATCCGGAACTGCTGGTGCTCGACGAGCCTTTGCACGGACTGGATGCGCGCAATCGCCAGTTGGTGCGGGAGATCATTGATACCTTCTGTCAGCGCAGGGGGAAAACCCTTATCATGGTGACGCATTACGAGGAGGAATTGCCGAAGTGTATCGACCATTCTCTCCGGCTGGTCCGTCACGCAACCTACTGACCGCTGGAAAAACAGTGATTTTGCATCTTTTTTTCAGAAAACCTGCATTTTCCCAAATCTTTTCAGAATTGGGCACTTACTTTGTCGTAGAATAATAAATGAAACAAGTCGTTAAACTTAAAAAATGTAGGATATGAAGAAGTTATTATTTTTACTGGTATGTGTGTGTACAATGCAGTTTGTATGGGCTGGCAATGATAAGCCAATCCGTTTCGAACAGTTGCCTCAGACAGCGCAGACGTTTGTCAAAAGGCATTTCCCGGGCCTGAAGGTGGCGTTTGCCAAGGCCGACAAGGGCTGGTTCGATACTTCGTACGATGTGGTGTTCGTAGACGGAAGTAAACTGGAGTTCGATAAGAACGGAGCCTGGAAAGAAGTGAAGTGCAAAGGTACTTTTGTTCCCGATGCAGTGGTTCCGGCGCCTGTCATGAAATACATCAAGGCCAACTATCCCGATGCGAAAGTGCTTCAGCTGGAAAGAGACCGCAATGAATTTGAAGTGCTGCTGTCCAACTTATGGAAAATCAAGTTCGATACTGATTTCAATGTAATCGACCTCGATCACGAAGATGATTAATGAGGAAGGCAGCCGGGGTGGGCTGCACTTTCCTGTACCAATATAAAGCGGGGCGACCGAAGAATTCCGGTTGCCCCGCTTTTTTATCAGATGTAAGATGAATCGTAATTATTTGTACAGATTTTCCGAATAATCGAAAAGCCAGTCCGCTTCGGCCAGCACCGGATGATGCTTGTCCTTTTCCGAAAGTACGGCCTTTTCAGCCGGAATCCTCCAGTCAATGCCCAGTGCCGGGTCATCCCAAGCGATGGCACCTTCGTGCTGGGGAGCATAGAAATTATCGCATTTGTATTGGAAGATCACTTCCTCCGTCAGTACGCTGAAACCGTGTGCGAATCCGCGCGGAACAAAGAACTGTCGGTGATTCTCTTCGCTCAGTTTTACTGCCACGTGCTGTCCAAAGGTCGGCGATCCCTTGCGTATGTCGACTGCCACGTCCAGCACCGCTCCCTTGATGACCCGTACCAACTTGCTCTGTGCAAACGGCGGTTTCTGAAAATGCAGTCCGCGTATCACTCCATAACTTGATTTGCTTTCGTTGTCCTGTACGAAACGTACCTGGCGCACCTGCCGGTTAAAGTCCCTTTCCGAATAGGACTCAAAAAAATACCCTCTGTCGTCTTTGAATAAGCGGGGCTCTATGATTACAACTCCTTCCAGAGCCGTCTTGATGATTTCCATGATTTTTCTTAGTGTTGTTTCAGTTCTTCTATCACTTTCAGCAGATACTGCCCGTATTGGTTTTTCAGCATCGGCTGTGCCAGTTGTCGCATTTTTTCTTCGCTGATCCATCCTTTGCGGTAGGCAATGCCTTCCAGACAAGCCACTTTCAGGCCCTGCCGTTTCTCGATGACCTCAATGTAGGTGGAAGCCTCTGCCAGGGAGTCGTGCGTACCCGTATCCAACCAGGCAAAACCTCTTCCCAGGGTTTGCACCTTGAGCTGTTGTGCAGCCAGGAAATGCTGGTTGACCGTTGTAATCTCCAGTTCCCCGCGTGCCGATGGTTTGATATTCTTCGCAATCTTCACTACCTCGTTCGGATAGAAATACAGTCCCGTAACCGCATAGTTCGATTTCGGATGCTCCGGTTTTTCCTCGATGGAGAGGCAGTTGCCGTCCGGGTCAAACTCGGCCACACCGTAACGCTCCGGATCACTTACCCAATATCCGAAAACGGTTGCCTTGCCTTCTTCCTCGGCCGTACGTACCGCTTCCTTCAGCAGTGCCGTGAAGCCGTTTCCCTGGAAGATGTTGTCGCCCAGCACCAGGCAGGCGCAGTCGTTGCCGATAAATTTTTCTCCGATAATGAAAGCCTGAGCCAGTCCGTCGGGAGAAGGCTGTTCGGCATATTCAAAACGGACGCCGAAGTCGCTTCCGTCACCCAGCAGACGCTGGAAACCAGGAAGGTCATAAGGGGTGGAGATTATAAGGATTTCCCGGATGCCGGCCAGCATGAGTACCGAAATGGGATAGTAAATCATCGGTTTGTCGAAAACAGGGAGTAGTTGCTTGGAAACTCCCTTGGTTATCGGGTAGAGACGTGTGCCTGAACCTCCGGCTAAAACGATACCTTTCATAGACAGTAAATTTCAATTTAAAATACGGGTGCAAGTTAGCGGTTTTTTGCCAAACCGGCAAAGTTTTGCCGGATAAACTTCCGGCTTCAAGGATTTCTGCTTATTTTTGTGAAATTGAAACTTTCATTATTTCAATTCTAACCTAACAGAATCTATCTGAATTATGAATAGAAAACGATATTTGCTGGCAGCCATGTGCCTGATGACGCTGGTGGGTTGCACACAGAAGACCGAATTGCCGGAAAACCCGAAAGACCAGGAAGAATATACGGACAGCCACGGAAACAACTGGGTGTACAATGCCATGCTGATGCGCTGGGCGCTGATGCCTTCGATGGCCAACGGCTTTTCTACTACTCATTATTATTATCCGAAGTCCGGTTCGTGGACCGATGCGAACGGTTCGCGTGTGGATCCTCCTTCGGGAGTGAAGGTGAGTAAGCCTTCGGCCGGTACAACCAAGTCGAGCGGACGGGTATTCGGTTCCAGCCGCAGCTCGTTTCATGGCGTTCATGCCTGAGTGTAATTGTCTGTTTGTTGTTTTTATTCGATTTGTATGAAAAGACACCTTATCAAGCCTCGTGCGGATTATCAGAAGAAGATAGAAGAACTGGGATTTGACTTTCATGGAGACTACTGGCGGGAAGAAGCTTATTACAGTTTCTCGGCCTCGGAGATTGATTCGCTGGAAGAAGCTACGGCTGAGGCCTACCGGATGTATTGTGATACGGCGGCTTACCTGATTGAGGAAAAGCCCGAACTGTTGGAGCGTTACCTGCAGCTTCCCCTAGAAGTGGTGGAGCGTATCCGCGATTCGTGGGACGGTGACGAACTGAGTCTGTACGGACGGTTCGACTTCCTGATCGACCCTGAAGGGAGTCCCCGAATCCTGGAGTTCAATGCCGATACGCCAACTTCGCTGCTGGAGGCATCGGTCATACAGTGGCAGTGGAAGGAGGAAATGTTTCCGCAGGCCGACCAGTTCAACGGCATTCACGAGGGGCTGGTAGCTTCGTGGCGTGATATTTTCCCGAAGGGGGGAGCGGTGCATTTTGCCGGTTCACTTGAGGATCATGAAGATACCGGAACGTTGCAATATCTGGCCAGTACGGCCATGGAGGCCGGATGCTCTACGAGGGTACTGGATGTCAACGACCTGATACTGAACGACGGACGCTTTACCGACCCGTCGGGAGAGGCGGTGGAACGTTGCTTCAAGCTTTATCCCTGGGAGTGGATGGTGGACGAGAGCCCGGACGGATGCCTGGCCGAGGTGCAGTGGATTGAACCCATCTGGAAACTGGTCATGTCGAACAAGGCGATTCTGAGTACGCTCTTCGAACTCTTCCCCGATTCTCCTTATGTGTTGCCGTGCTACATGTCGCGCCCGCGTCAGGGACGGTTCTGCAAGAAGCCGGTTTTCTCACGCGAGGGACATAACGTGAGTGTGGTCGACCTCCGTGAGTGGGAGGAGGTGGTGCGGCTGGCCGAGACGCCGGGCGACTATAACCGCGGGGCTTATGTGTACCAGCAGTATGTGGAACCGGTTTCGTACGATGGCCGTTATCCGGTAATCGGTTCCTGGATAGTAGGTGGTGAGCCTGCCGGAATGGGTATCCGTGAAAACCGGACGGAGATTACGGACAACCTCTCGGAGTTTGTGCCGCACATCATCCTAGGGTGAGAAAAAATTACTGTATTTCCGGGCCGGAAAAAGCGTCTGTGAGAATAATTCCGGCAAATTCCGTTTGGGATGACTAAAAATGTGTATATTTGCTGCATAAAGATAATATTTACTATGAAACAGACGCTATATGCATGGACAAGCATCGTAGTAGGATGCACTATTTTGGCTGCCGGATTTGTGTTTTTCATCAATCCGTATAATATCGTGCCCGGAGGAGTGTACGGGGCCAGTATCGTACTCCATAACCTGTTCCCTTCCATCCAGGTGGGAACGTTCGGATACATGTTTGATATCCCGCTGCTGATCCTTTCGGTGGTGCTGCTCGGGTCGAAACTGGGTATCCGTACCATCGTGGCGGCCATGCTGACTCCGCTGATCATGAATGTCATGTCCCGTCTGGTATATCCTACGCAGGAAGCATTGGAGAAACTGGACCCTACGCAGCTGCTGGGGGGAACCATGGACATGACCAATCATCTGATGCTGACGTGTATTATCGGGGCGGCCGTTATCGGGGTGGGTACAGGCATTGTAATCCGCAGTCAGGCGACGACGGGCGGAAGTGATATCGTTGGCATGCTGCTGCAGAAGTACTGCCACATCCGTTTTTCGCGGGCCATTCTGCTGGTCGACGGTACCGTAGTCTGTTTCGGACTACTGGTCATCGGTTTCGGTCTGGGTACTGCCGAGGACATGTCGCAGCCTTCCTGGCACTTGTCGTTTTATTCGCTCATTTCTATTTTCATCATTTCGCGGGTCATTGCCTATATGATAAACGGGGCGCGGAACGACAAACTGATTTTTGTCATCAGCGACCGTAAGATGGACGAACTTCACCAGTATATCCTGAAGGACCTCGACCGTACAGCTACTTGCATCAAGAGTTCGGGACTGTATACCGGACGCGACAAGGAGATGATCTTCCTGGTGGTCAGCTATCAGGAGGTGCAGGGAGTGAAACTGAAAATCAAGGAGGCCGACCCTCGTGCTTTTGTAGTGGTAACCGATGCGTACGATACATTCGGGGAGCGCTGGAAGGAACTTCCTTCGCCCAATGAGGTTTATCCTGAATAGAGAAAATCTGAGGTAAATGAAAATGCCTATTTCGTTTTTATCTTATATCATGTAGGTCTGTGCTGATAACAGTTGGTTGCATAAATAAAAGTATATCTTATGTTAAAATAATGGAGATACAGTGATAAAAAGTCCGCGATGTTTTTATGAATATCGCGGACTTTTTACTGTTGTATAATACTGTATATCCGAACGTGCTGGTGGAAAAAGATATAAGATTACAATTGTACCGTGAGTTCCAGGAAATGCATTCATTGTTGCTCGCTGAAACTGATGACATTCCTGAGTAACCCTTTTGATTACTTGTTGGTTGTTGACGTGTGTCCATATGTTTCGGCTTGAACTTATGTCTTCATGGTCTTAATTAAGACACAAGTGAATAAAAATGTATTTTATTTCCTATATATGCCTGAGTTTTTGGATAATTATAAAAAAGAAAAGCTTGATGGAGTAAAATGTTTCCATTGTGATTGAACAAATTGTCCTGTTAAGTTGTTCCGTAATCAGAAAAACCAATGAAAAGGTAAAAATAATAGGCTTAGTTTATGAGGTAGGAAAAGGATAAAGTCGAGGTGAAGGGATGTATACCCTTTTCTAAGCGTGAAAATGTAGGGATTTGCTTTGGAGAGATATTGTGAGGAAGCAATACTGCTTTCATGAAAAAGGGATATTTATAGCAATATTTATCGGGTAATTCAAGCTATGCTAGAAATATTAGTGTAAAATGGTATAGTAAAGATTATATGAAAAGAAGAATATGCTATGAGCAATCTGGGAATTTTTTAAGGTGAAAATAATCTTTTTTTTAACGACATGAAAAAAATTTTTTTGGGGTTGTTTTTTTGTGGATTAATGGTTGCATCTTGTTCCGATGAAAACAAAGAGATGTTGCCTGTCGGAAAAACAACGAGTACAATTATTAAATTGGGTACCGTGGATTATGAAAACGGGCAGACACGCTCAGTAGTACATGCCAATGATGTTTATGACCGGGTGGATTTTTATATTATGAATGAAGATGGTGAACCGGTGAGAGGAATGAAGAGCCATTACCTTCCTGAAACTGCTGAAATTGTGGCCGAAGGTTTACAGAAAGGCAAGTATACTTTATTAGTTCTGGGGATAAAGGGAGATAGTACTGAAGATGGAGTTGTAATCAATAAATTGGAAACAATTTCGGATGTATGGCTTACTTTCACAGATATACAGGGTAAACCCTTGAAAGCCGATTACTATTATTCGAAAACACCTTTTGAGGTGGTGATGAAGAGTACTGCCGAAGGATATGTAGAAGAGGTGTTGCTGGATAAGGTCATCAAACAGAAAAGGATAATGGGAAAAATCAGCTTTGACTTTGACTATAAAAACAAATATGTAAGGACAGCAATGGTAGACAAACGGATAAGTGTTAGCCATAAGGGACTGTATACAAACTTCTCAGCAGATAGTGTTTTCTCAGGAAAGACGCAGGAGGGGGAATGGGTGCTGGAGCTTAATTCTACCAACGAATACAAACTGATGCCGTCACCGGAATCTGTACTGATGCAAGGTAACCTACTTATGAAAAGTACTTCCTATAAAGGGGATGAGATAAATCAGGATTATGATGTAAAGGTAGAGAAGGTTGAACCGAATAAGATAAGTCGTGTCAAGATAGATGTGAAACATCCGGATGATCACATGAGAATGGTATATATGACCAAAATGGCTTATGAAGAAGGTAAATATGGGAAGATTTTACAAGACGGGGAGTCGAAAACTGTGTATACGGATGCTAGTCAGAGGCGTTTCAATACAGCTGAGCCTTTACAAGTGAAAATTACAGATAACGGACAGTTGACTGCACGATTTTACTCGCCGAGAATGGTATCCGGAATGCTCGTGAAAGCTAAGATTCCTGCTATATCACAAGAATATGTTGATCTTGCTTATTTTGATTCAATACCTGCTTTTGCTGATATCTATGTGGATGTTCCCCTGCTAGAGAAGGGAGGAGTACTCAGAACGGAGTCGGGGAAACTGATTGAAGTGCAGAAACTGGCACTGGAGCAACTGAAAAATGTTCAACTGAAATTGGAGTCGGAAGATAGCTATTGGAAAAAACTGAAGCAGATTATACATGGATGGGACATCCGTTTCGGACTATATGGGGGAGATCCGGATCAGCCTGATGGAAAGCCGAATGGGAACTGGATGGGTATCAGACCTGTGCATTGTAGGGAGGTAGTGGCGTTTTTCCTTAACTTTACTTTTATGATTGACATGCCGGAGCATGAGGAAATTCTGAAAGCGAATGAGAATATCCTTTACGGAAATGGAGGTGTAGATGATAAGGTGACTGCCGAAACTGTATTGGCACAGATGAGACAACCCAGGTCACTACTCGTAGGACTGGTATATGCAGGAGGAGGAGTTCTGGGATTAGGAGGAAGTGGTGGTTATGGGGCTTATCAGGGAGCTTATTTGACGCATTATTCCAGTGCTTATGCTTGCGAAATCATGTTCCATGAATTGGGACACGTAATGGGATACAGTCATTCAAGCTCATTTACATATGGGCCATGGGCACAAAAACTGATGAATAATTTTTATGTGAAGAATCTGAACAAGCTTCCGATTGATTCGCCAGATTATCTGGATAGTAAAAATAATCCGAATTTATATTAACCGACGGGGATATGAAAAAATATATATATAGTTTAGCAGTACTGATGCTGATTCTGACTACAGCTTGTGAGAAGGAGAATGATGCATTGGAGGCGAAAAATGGGACAGTGACAGTGAACTTTGCAGCGACAAGATTGACTGGAGATATCAGTGGACAGTCGGATGCAGCCATTAATATGATGAATGGATATCGCTTTGACAAAGGGGTGCTGAAAGAAGTTTATGAGGGAATTAAAACAGATGTTACCGGAAATGCTGCAGTTAAACTGACCGGGAAGGCTGGTACGGTTTATTTTATAGCCAACAGCAATCCGAACGAAGAATGGAAAACAGAAGTGACGACTCTTGATGCATTTATTGGTGAAATAGCGGATGACCAGGGATGGGAAGCTGATAATCTTCCCATGACAGGTATGCTAGTACTTGATGGCATAGGGGCGAAAGCTAATGTCAGTATGAAAAGAGCCGTGGCCCGACTGGATGTGGATGTGTTGAATTGTGGAGTGGAAGTATGTGACGTGTCGGTTTGTAAGTTGGCTGATAGAGGATTTTTGTGGGAACAGAGTGGAATCAATACCCCGGAAACGGTACAAAAGAAAGACTGGAACAAATCTTTTGATACTCCGTTGAAGAATATGAAGCAGACATTGTTGTATATGAGTGAACAGAAGAATAGTGAGTTGAAAGTGGTAGTAAATGTGGCCTTTGGAGGTGGAATGCATAAATTGACAACTTCGTTGCCTATTCAGATAAGGAGAAATACGGTATATACGCTGAAGATAAACGGAGAAGGAGGAAAGATACAGTTGAGCGTTGTTGAAGATGAGTGGGATGAAGGCATGCAGAGTGATGCGGTTGAGAATATGAAAGGACTGATTGATGTAAGCGGGTCTGAACTTACCGATGGAGTGAGAGTAAATGAACGCAGGGATTCAGTTTTTGTATCGCATATGCCGAATATCTTTAAATTGGCATTGTTGGCCGAAGATGGTGCTGTGGTGAATGTGGAAGGGGTATCTTCTGGTACAAAAATCTCTGTAGAAGGTATTGGTACCCGGAGCTTACAGAAAGTGGCAAATGTAAATGTTAGTTCTGAGTATAAAATGCCAGGACAGTTAACTGGAAGAGAATATATTCAGCTGAAACTTTATAAGAATGCTATATTGAAGGGTAATGTGGTGATAGTTCTAGAGCCTAATCCTTTGCTTCTTACTGGAATGATCAGCCTTGATAGAAGTGGTGAGTGTGATTTTAGAAGATATGTGGATGGAGAGATAGGGCGTATCACGCTTCCACAGGGGAAAAAAATTGAGGTTGAATTTGATAAAGGAGAGGATTTGTGGGGGAAGATAACTCCGATAGCGGAAGGTAGTAATCAATACCGAATATTAGCGGGGTGGAAGCCGAATGATCCGAAAGCTGATGGTAGAACGCAGCAGATGTATCTGGTGATTTCAAATATTGACGGAACTGAGGTTGAGAAATATATTATAAAAAGGAAAAACTACGGACTTCCGGTAGTGAATGTGAATGGTACCTGGTGGTGTAAGTATAATCTGCGTGGGAATGTGAAGAATTTTGATGATCAGGTGTCGATAAGCGATGACGTGAATGTAGTTCGCGGTGATGTAAGAAATTATATAGAAACATGTGAGGATGATGCGTTCAGAAAATTATTGGGAGATCAGTATCAAGGAGGAAATGTGAATGGGTTGAAATTGGCTTGTGAGGGTGACCGTTTTTATTATGAGGGATTTGCTGCAGGTATTCCGGATTTGACCAATTTGCCAATGGACAGTATGGTTCCTGATGGATACAGACTTCCTACTTATGAAGATTATCGCTTTTTTACCTGGAATAATAGTGCGAATATGGGGTATGGAAAAGATGCTTTCACTAATAGTTCCGGACAGAGGATTAATATCTTCACTGGTGAACGGAATATGAAGCAGGGGGAAGTTCTCTATGGACCGGTAATGTATACAGAGTTTGATTATAACGGTACGAAAATTGTATTTTGCGGATTGGGACATCAATGGAATGGTGTGCATGGGAATGTGGCCAAGCAGAATGTAATAATGGCTACATATGGACGTGTAGGAAGTTCCTGGTATATTGAGGGATATCCGAAAGCAGTAAATAAAGGAAACTGGTATAAATATGGTAGCCAGAATCCTGATAAAACACGTACTATACGATGTATTAAGACGAATGTGGACTATATTTATGATTAATTGAGGCGGATTATTTATGAAAGGAATTAAATATTATATATTGGGACTTTTAATACTTGTTACCGGGATGATGACCGGAGCATGTTCGGATGATGTGAGAGGGAGGTTTGCCGAAGAGAAAAAAACGGTACAGACGCGATTGGCTGGATATGTGGTTGGAGGAAGTGACGCTACTTTGTCAAACGAAAATCTGGTGACGGATGTAAAAGCCTATTTATTTGAGGATGGAGTACTTACCAGAATCTATGATTATCTGACTGGGAGTGATGGCTGCTATAATTTTACTGTGGATAGTAATTTCGGAAATTTGTATGTGGTGGCTAATACGGAAAATCTGTTGATGGAAAATGCGATGGCAATTGGCCGTACAACGGAAAGGGAGTGGCTGGGACAGACCGTATCTATGAATGGTGATAATGTACCCATGTTTTTTACTGGAAAAGTCGTACTGGAGGAATTGCTGGCAAATGCACCGGTAAATATGATACTGAAGCGTGGTGTGGCAAGACTTGACATCACTATGGAGCGTAATGATATACAAGTAAAGTCGGTTACTTTGAAAAATGTGCCTGAAACCGGATTCTTGAATGCTCAGGAGGATGTGGTGTCTCCGGAAACAAAGAAACGTGATGTCGTGAAGTCATGGAGTGAGCCTCTGATTGGAAATACAAATGGCGTGATGTATCTGTTTGAAGTGTTTAACGGAGGTTTATCTGTAGAGTTGGAAGTAACTGTTGGAGGGAGTGCACGTAAACTGACAGCCAAACTTCCGTTGCATATTAGAAGAAATGCTGTTTATACGTTAAGTTTGGGTGGGCACGGAAGCAGCTTAAACCTGAGTGTAAATGTGGATGAATGGGATTATGCCGATGACACAGTAGTTAGTCCGGATTTCGAGGATATGATTACTGTGGATATGGAACGCTCGAAGTTACCTGATGGCGTGACGGTTGAAAAAAACAATAGTCAGTTGGTGCTTGATTATCTGCCGAAGGATTTTACCCTGGCACTGGATTGTAATGACCAGCTTGAAGTGAGTAATATCTCGCAATTGCCTTTTGAGATGACGGCATTGGACGAGGGAAAGAATTTGTTTAGAATACAGAAAAGGCTGATGCCTTTGGGGCATGAGACGATGACAGGTACTGTATATTTCAGGAGAAAAGGTTTGAACAATACATATCAGGAGGATAGGTTGGAGCTGGTATTGAATGCTAATCCGAGTACTTGGAATGGTGAGTACGGTTTTGACCTGAATACCTATGCCTGCGATTTCAAGGATTATTTTGATGGATATATAGGTTATGTGGTTCCTGTGGAAGGAAAGACAGCATCACTGGAGTTTGATGAGGGAGAAGATAAATGGATGGACCTTCAGAATTATGGTGGAATGTATACTTTGATGGCAGGATGGAAACCGAATGATCCGAAGGCTGATGGAAGAGAACAGAAGGTTACGCTGGTGGTATGTGACAAAGAGACTGGAACTAACAGAGAGGAATATAAGATTATCAGGCGTAACTATGGACTGCCGGTGGTGGAGATGAATGGTGTATGGTGGTGTAAATATAATGCAAGAGGACAGTCAAATCGTTTTGAAGACCAGATATCAATTGGTGATGATCCTGCTGCCAAGGTTGGAAAGACGGTTATGGAATATCTTAGTACATGTAGTGTGGAAGAATTTTTGGATTTGTGGGGGTGGTCATATCAGGATGCTACCGGTAAAGGTATGAAGGTGATAGCTGAAAATGGAGTAGTCAAGTTGGACGGATATCCTTCTCCACAGAAAGTCAACATCAACAAACTGGATAGGACGGCGCTTGCACCTTCGGGATATGAATTGCCTAGTAAGGCATATTTTGACCGTATTTTTTCTGCATCTTCAATGAGAGTGGATGTGGATGGTGGTCCTTACGCTGTTAAAAAAGCATGGAATACCAAAAATAACCAGGTGTATGTGACTACGGGTAACCGTACGGACCTTGTGGTGAATGGGGTAGGTATTCCGGCAACTTTTCACTTTGAAGTGTATGATAAGAATAACGGTATGAAAGCGGAATCGGTTACTTTTTATGGACCAGGTACACAGCAGAATGCGAATGGTATTAATCATAATAATATTGTGTTCGGATGTTATTCTACAAGTACTGGATGGTTTAATGAGTTTATTCCCGACGGAGGGGGGCTTAAAGAGTCGTTGGGTACGGAGAATGAAACGCGTGTGTTACGTTTTGTGAAGACTCCTCCTATGTATATATATAAATAAGTTTCGATAACTGTTCTGCTTGACTTTCAATCAAGTTTATGATATAAATAACCGCAATTGCCTGATTATCTTTTTAGAAAAGGTACAAATTAGAGGCTGTCTCAATTTTCTTTAAATTTGAGGCGGCCTTTTTGATTGTTGTATTTAGCGTATGTGTGAATCGGTCGGGAAAGAGAGGAATGGATAGAGAGAAAATAATCATCGGGTTTTTATCTGGCTGTTCAGTCTAGAATAATGTTGAATACTATTCAGATAAAAACGTGTTCGATGCGATTTCTGAGACTTTTGATGAGACCAAGGAAGTCAAGAAATGTAGCATAGAGGTGCGGAGCTGTTTCAATACGAGGTGGTATTTTGAAAAGATTTTTCTATTTTTGCGGGCGGGAAGGTTTCCTGCCCGCATTTCGTATGATGGGCAGGGAGCCGGAAACTAAAATTCGGTTGAATACAAAAATGGAAAAAAGAATGAACGAACAGGCGTATTTGGAGCGTTTCGAAAATAAGATGCAGCAGGACTTGCTGCGTTTGTGTACCACCTATCATATGCTGGATGGGGTATGGTTGTCGAGCGAGGACATCAACGAGCATTGGTTGAAACTGGCACCGGAGTATCTGGCCGATGCCATGGGACAGGTCAGTGAATATCCGACCGTATCGGTGGCATGGGCGGCTTATCTGGGACTGGCCATGGCGTATGGATGGGATATGAACTGGGAGGTGTTCTCACGGGCGGAATACCGTTTCTTCTATGGCAGCCGGGGATTTGACGATATGGATGAGCACATAGTGCGGGATATCCTGGGTATTTCGCTCGACAGTGAAGAGGCGGTAGCCCTGGAGGAAATGATCCGTCGTTGTGCGCAGACGGCAGTCGACCTGATCCGCCGTGAACAGATTGAACCTCAGAGTCCGATGGCCTATTATGCGTTTTCCAGAGTTTGCTGGGTAATGTACGGGGTAGGAGCAGCTCTCGGTCTCAAAAAATTGGGATACAAGCTGGAAAAACTCGACGTATCAGACAGCAATACAGGGAATAATACGCTGCCCAACTGAGCAATGGAATGAATGTGAAATGATGGAAATGAAGTCGTTATGGATATTCTGCTGATTGTATTGGGAGCTGTCTGTATGGTGTTCGGACTGCTGGGATGTGTGCTTCCGGCCCTTCCCGGTCCCCCGGTTTCGTATGTAGGACTCTTGTTGTTACACTGTACCGACCGTATCCAGTTTTCGCTGACGGAAATGCTGGTCCTGCTGCTACTGGTGATTGTGGCACAGGTGCTGGATTATTTTATTCCCATCTTGGGAAGCAAATACAGTGGGGGTACCCGATGGGGCAGTTGGGGAGCTTTCGTAGGTTCGATTGTCGGACTCTTCTTCCTGCCGGCCGGGTTATTCCTCGGGCCTTTTCTGGGGGCTGTAGTGGGAGAACTGTTGGGAGCGGCCGACCTGACGAGGGCGCTGAAGTCGGGCTTCGGGGCACTGGCCGGTTTCCTGCTGGGAACCGTTTTGAAACTTTCCCTGTGCATGTATTTTGTGATACTGTGGTTCCGGGAGGTATGCTGACCTGCCAGAACCGGAAACTGTCATTTCTGTGACAGCCGTTCCTTGAGGCGGGTGTTCCGTTTGTCTACCGTCTGATTCCGTACGGCATAGGCCAGTGCCTTGCCGGTACCGATCAGGATACAGACTTTCTTGGCACGGGTGATGCCGGTATAAATCAGGTTGCGCTGCAGCATGACATAGTGTGTCATCAGTATAGGCATGATGACAATGGGGTACTCGGAACCCTGCGATTTGTGGATGGTAGTGGCATAGGCCAGTACAATCTCGTCGAGTTCCGAGGCTTCGTATTCCACCCGTTTCCCGTCGTAATCCACCCATAACGTACGGTTTTCTACTTCTACGTTTTCAATAAAACCAATGTCTCCGTTGAATACTTCTTTATCGTAATTGTTCTTGACCTGCATCACACGGTCGCCTTTGCGGAATACGTATCCGCTGCGGCTGAGGCTTTCGCCGCTGGGATTCAGTGCCTGCTGCAATGCCAGGTTCAGGCTGTTGGCCCCTACTGTTCCGCGCTGCATGGGGGTAAGGACTTGGATGTGGCTGACTTTCTCTTTGTATGCTTGGGGGAGCCGTTTCTGTACCAGCGTAACGATGGTGCTTACGGTCTTTTCCGGGTCTTCTTCTTGCATGAAAAAGAAATCCGTCTCTTTTCCGTTGGAGATGTCCGGGAAGATACCCTGGTTGATCCGGTGGGCATTCATGACGATGCGTGAACTCTGTGCCTGGCGGAAGATGCGTGTCAGGCGGGTGACGGGGATTTCTCCGCTGTCGATGATGTCACGCAGGACGTTGCCGGCTCCTACGCTCGGCAACTGGTCGATGTCTCCTACGAGAATCAGTCGCATGTGTACCGGCAGGGCCTTCATGAGTGAGTACATCAGCAGGATGTCAATCATGGACGATTCGTCGACAATCAGTACGTCGCCCTCCAGCGGGTTGTCTTCGTTGCGCTGGTATCCCTGGTCGGGCTTGAATTCCAGCAGGCGGTGGATGGTCTTGGCCTCCATGCCCGTCGCTTCGCTCATCCGCTTGGCAGCACGACCGGTGGGGGCAGCCAGCAGAATGCGCAGGCCACAGGCTTTCAGGGCGGCAATGATGCCTTGGGTTGTAGTGGTCTTACCGGTTCCGGGTCCTCCGGTGAGTACCATGACTTTGGAGGCAACTGCCTGTTGGATAGCCGCTGCCTGGATGGAATCGTATTCCACGCCAGTCTGGAAAGAAATACGGGTAATGTCGACCGAAGTTTGCCTCAGCGCATCACTGCCATGCAGCAATTTCCGCAGCCGTTGGGCGGTTCCGCTCTCTGCATAATAGAAGGGAGGCAAGTAAATGGCATCCTCTTCCTGGATGATGTCTTTGTCGGCAATCATCTGGGTCAATACACTCCGGATGGCTTCTTCCTGCGTATTGAGCAACTGTACAGCCGTAGCCAGCAGTTGTTCGAGTACCGCATATACATGTCCGCTGTCGGCCAGTTGCCCCAGGGTATAGAGCACACCGCTGCGGCACCTGCGACTGTCTTCGTTGGTGTAACCCATCTTCCGGGCAATGGAGTCGGCAGTCTTGAACCCGATTCCCCAGATATCATCGGCCAGGCAGTAGGGATTCTCACGGACCTTTTCGATGCTTTCATTGCCGTAGGTACGGTAAATCTTAGCTGCATAAGACGTGCTTACCCCATAACTTTGGAGAAAGAGCATGACATTCCGGATTTCCTTCTGCTTTTCCCAGCTCTCCCGGATGAGGCGGATGCGCTTTTCGCCAATGCCTCCCACTTCCTGAAGACGCTCTGTCTCTTTTTCGATGATGTGTATCGTGTTCAGACCGAACTGTGCCACAATCCGTTTGGCAAAAACCGGTCCGATTCCTTTGATAAGTCCGCTTCCCAAGTACTTTTCCATGCCGTATGCGGTTGCGGGGAGGGTCTCCTCCCAACTCTCGGCAACGAACTGGCTGCCATAGCGCTTGTCTACCTTCCAGTTGCCGGTAACCTGCAGGATACTTCCGGCACATACATCCAGCAGATTACCCACCAGGGTAACCAGTTCGCTGTATCCTTTAACCTTTACTTTCAGGATGGAGTATCCGTTCTCGGGATTCTGATACGTGATGCGTTCTACGATGCAGTTGATTTTAATCATGGTGGTTCGGTGTGTAAGAATTCCAAATTGCAAAATTATATATTCTTCGTGAATTTTAGTCTCCTGATCCCTTTTTCTGCCATCCGGCTGTAGGCTCTGGAGTGATGAAAGGAGGGTTGGAAGCCTTTTAGGGCCGATAATGCCCCTAAAAACCGCCTCTAATAATTAATAAAAGTTAAAAGCAGTCAAGTTTCTAGTTTTTTATATGTTACATAACATAAAAGTATTACCTTTGCACTGTGTTTTTCATGGTATTAGATTTAAGGTTAATGAAGATTGGGAGTCTGGGAAGATTCCCTTTTTTTATTTTATCTGTTTACCTCCTATTTTTCTTCTCGTTTCTACTCTTTTTTTGACTTTGTTGCTTTCTCAAGGAGTTTATTGAACGGATTGGGGGCTTCCGTTTTTCTCTTCAGAGAAACCGGTCTATCTGGAAAAACCGGATTTCCTTCTTTGTTTCTGAAAAAAAGCCCATGTCAGTTATTTTGAATTTCAGAATATTCATTATATTTGTTTTTCAGATTTTATCACAAAAATGAAAAACTATGAATATTAAACACCGACTGATTGTCATGAATTTCCTCCAGTTTGCAGTATGGGGGGCTTATTTAACTTCAATGGGAACTTATTTGGCCGGAATTGGTTTAGGAAGCCATATCGGTTTGTTTTATGCAATGCAGGGAATTGTTTCGCTGTTTATGCCGGCCATTATGGGAATTATAGCTGACCGGTGGATTCCGGCGCAGCGGTTATTGGGATTGAGTCATTTGTTGGCAGCTGTGTTCATGCTGGGAGTAGGTTTCCATGGAATGCAAGGAGGGAATCAGGTATCGTATCCGGTATTGTTCACACTGTATTCACTCAGCGTGGCTTTTTATATGCCGACACTGGCCTTGTCCAACTCTGTAGCCTATACGGCTCTCGATCAGTCGGGACTGGATACCATCAAGGCTTTCCCGCCGATTCGTACTTTCGGAACTATTGGGTTTATCTGCTCCATGTGGCTGGTAGACCTGTTGGGGTTCCAGCATAACTATATGCAGTTCTTCGCATGTGCTGCATGGGGAATCCTGCTGGCACTGTATGCGAATACTTTGCCGAAATGTCCTATTTGTAGAGGGACAGAAGGTAAAAAGTCTTTGGTGGAAGCTTTGGGACTTCGGGCCTTTTTGCTGTTTAAGCAGAAGAAGATGGCACTTTTCTTTATCTTTTCCATGCTGCTCGGTGTTTCTCTTCAGATTACTAACGGTTTTGCTAATCCTTTTCTTACCAGTTTTGGGGCTATTCCGGAATATTCCGATACATTCGGAGTGCAGCATGCTAATCTGTTGATTTCACTTTCTCAGATCAGTGAGACTTGTTGTATTCTGTTGATACCGTATTTCCTAGGCCGTTTCGGGATTAAGAGAGTTATGTTGATAGCTATGGGAGCCTGGGTACTTCGCTTCGGCTTGTTCGGACTTGGAAATCCAGGTAGTGGGGTTTGGATGTTTATCCTTTCGATGCTGGTCTACGGAGTGGCATTTGATTTCTTCAATGTGTCGGGATCTCTGTTTGTCGATAAGGAAACTGACTTGAGCATCCGTTCGAGTGCTCAGGGACTGTTCATCATCATGACTAACGGTATCGGAGCTACGGTGGGTACCTTGTGTGCGCAGATGGTGGTTAACCGCTTTGTGGATTTCAGCAGTACCGAGCCTCAGGTGGAAGGATGGAGCAGTGCCTGGTTTGTTTTTGCCGGTTATGCACTGGTGGTGGCTGTAGTGTTTGCCATGGTCTTCAAATACAAACACGTTCGCTCGTAATTACGGACGGACCGGAAACCTTTGTAGGAAGAGCCCGATTCGGGGCTCTTTTTTATTAATACGGACAAACGTATGTTTTTTCTAAAATAATGCTTATGAAAACAAAATTTTTAAACGCGATGGTATGGGTCACTGCATTGTTCTTTGCAGCGTGCTCCAGTAAATGGGATTACACTTGTGCGATACCTTCGGATGCGGCTCTGGTGGTATCTGCTGATGTAGAGCAACTGGTAGAGAAGAGTGGAATTACGGGAGAGGAAGGCAAGGTGCTGACCGACCAGCTTATGAAATCGGTAAGAAGTGATGTGAGTGAACAGGAGGCGGCAATGATTGAGAAGGTCCTTGCTGATCCGGCTGAAAGCGGACTTGATCTCCGTGAGAAAGTGTATGTCTTCATGGTATCGGACATGAAGTATGCGGCAGTGCTGGCTGCGGTAGACAACCGCGACAAGGTGACGGAAATGGTGAATATGCTGGCCGGACACGAGGTTTGTGAGCCGGTTGCGGAAGAGGCTGACTATAGTTATACGACGGTAGACCGCAAGTCGTTGCTGGCGTATAATGAAACTGCCTTTTTGCTGCTGAACGGAGGTAGCAAATACGATACCGAAGAACTGAAAGCTCAGGCTGCTGCCTTGCTGGCCAATGAGAAGGCCAACAGCTTTATCAGTACTGATAAGTTTGATAAGATGCAGAAGACCAAAGGGGATATTGCACTGAGTTTTTCATTGGACTGCCTGCCCAGGGAAGAATTGAAACTGCTGCAGATGAATATGCCGCAGGGAGTAGATCCCAAGGACGTGACTGCGGTTTCAGCCTTGCACTTCGAAAAGGGAAAGGTGTTACTGGATGTGGAAACCTTGTACAATCCGGAAATCAAAGACATGATTGCCCAGCAGGAAAAGGTCTATAGAGACAAACTGAAGGGTAAATTCCTGGAAAAGTTCCCGAAAGAATCGATGACTTACCTTGCCTGCAGTGTGAACGGGGAGGAAGCCTATAAAGTAATCATGCAGAATGAAATGGTCAAGAGAGAACTGCGTAATGCCAGACTGCCGTTCGACCTGGAGAAAGTGCTGAAATCTTTGGATGGAGAAATGGCTTTCGCCATGGCTGCCGGTAAGTCGATGATTCCACGGTTCGGATTTTATGCCGAAGTTGACAATGATGACATCTTGAAGGAAATGAATCCGTTCAAGCAAATGCTGGCTGCTGCCGGTATGGAATACGGCGTGAAAGACGATGTCTTTTATATTTCCAATATCAAGGAAGGTTCGTTGGAATCGACTTTGGACGACTGTGACTGGGCCGGTGATTCAAAGGGTAAGCTGACTTACTTTGTATCAGACTTCCAGGCAGTTGCCGACTTTGTGCGTCTGGGTATGAGCCCTTCTCAGGCTGCGTCACTGAATATGGTGGCCAATACGCTGAAGGTATTTACCGGATACAGTGAAGACGTAACTCATTTCCATGCCGCACTGACGATGGTGGATACGAAGACCAATTCACTGAAACAGTTTGTGGACATTGCAAAGAAAATGAATGCGGCGAACTAAGTGGTTTTGCTGAAAAAACAGTACCTTTGTGCATATTGTGTTGAATCATTTTAATAAAAAAGAAGAATATGCATGTATTTTATACCCCGGATATTGCGGTGTCACCCGAACTTCCGGAAGAGGAAGCCGGTCACTGCCTGCGTGTGTTGCGTTTGAGAATCGGCGATGAAGTGATGCTAACAGATGGGAAAGGTTATTTTTACAAGGCGGTCATCAGTGCCGCCACTGGGAAGCGTTGCCAGGTGAAGGTGGTGGAAACCATCCGGCAGGAAGCGTTCTGGAACGGACATCTTCATCTGGCAATGGCTCCTACTAAAAATATGGACCGTATCGAATGGTTTGCGGAAAAGGCAACGGAAATCGGTTTTGACGAACTGACATTTCTGAATTGCCGTTTTTCGGAACGGAAGGTCATCAAGGCAGAAAGGGTCGAGAAAATCGTGGTTTCGGCGGTGAAACAGTCGCTGAAGGCTTCCAAACCGATTGTAAATGAAATGACTGACTTCAACAAGTTCGTGCAGAAGGAGTTCTGCGGACAGAAGTTCATCGCTCATTGTTACGAAGGAGAGAAGCCGTTGCTGAAGGACGTGCTGGTGCCGGGAGAGGATGCGCTGGTACTGATCGGTCCGGAAGGTGATTTCAGTCCGGAAGAGGTGAAAAAAGCCGAAGAGGCTGGATTCCGTGCCATCAGTCTGGGCAAGTCGCGCTTACGTACGGAAACAGCAGCACTGGTGGCGGTACACATCATGAACTTATTTAATCAGAAATAATAGAATGAAGATTATACGGAAAAAAATGACTGCCTGGACAATGGGGCTCATGCTTTTGCTGGCTGCCTGTTCAGACGGTTCGCGGTATGTGGAGGCGCTTCCGGCAGATGCAGCCCTGGTAGCTGCCGTGGATGTGAATGGCATGGCTCGGAAAGCGGGGTTGCTGGATGTTGAGGGAGGTACGGTCCGTACCTGGCTGAAGCGCACGCTGGGAGAGAGTCTGGGAGAGTCGGAGGCCATGCTCGACCGGCTGATGGAAGACCCGTCGGGATGCGGCCTGCAGTTAACGGATAAGGTATTTGTATTTGTAGCTTCCGGTTCGGAATATGCGGGGGCTTTGTTCCGTGTAAAGGATATGGATGACCTGGAGCAGTTTGTGGATCTCCTCCGCCAGCAGCAGTTGTGCGACGAGGTGCGCGAAAGTGACAGTTCGTCGTGGACCCTGATGGGCGGTATGCTGGCTGCCTGGTCGGACAGGGCTTTTCTGATCATGGGTTCTCCGAAGGGGGAAGATCCTGTCCGTCTGCAGCGACAGGCCGACCGCCTGCTTCGTCAGCAGGAAGGTGAGGGCTTTACGGCGACTGCCGACTATGCCCGCATGTGTGAGACAAAGGGGGAGGTGGTGACACTCGCCTCTCTTGATTTGTTCCCTTATCAGACGGTGCTTCCTCTGACCATGGGACTTTCGGGCGACCTGAAGTTGAAGGATGTGAAGGCACTTGCCGCATTGGAGTTCGGTGAGGGAAAGGCCGTGATGCAGATTCAGACACAGGTAGCCGACAAGGTGGTGCAGTCGGTGCTCGAGAAGCAGTTGCAGGCCACTGGGCCGCTGGAAGGAACGTATCTGGAGGCATTCCCGAAGAAAACAGGGGTCTGGGCTTCTTTCAATGCGGACGGAAAGCAATTGTACGACTTCTTGAATGAGAATCCGTATGTGCGCCGTCTTTTTGAGCACTCCATGATTCCGATTGATTTTGCTGCCGTTTTTGGGGCAATACACGGGGATGTGGCTCTGGCGATGCCGGATCCGCTGCACAGTGATGCGTTTATGGCGTATGCCCGTGTGACCGGCAGTGGTTTCCTGCAGACATTTGAGGACTTGAAACCGTTGCTGGCAATGACCGGCGGACAGGCGCGTCTGATCAATCAGGGCGAGAAGGCGTATGAGTTCCGGACGACGGATGCTTCCCTGATCGGACTGTCGGCAGGGCCGCTTGCACTTTGGTTCGGGGTAAGAGGTGACCATTTGTACCTGACGAACGACAAGCGTCTGCTGGATGAAAAGGTACTGGGGCTTTCTCTTGCCAATACGGTTTGGGGCAACCGGGTGAAGGGGCAGCGCTTCTTTGTGGCTGCCGATGCGGCAGGGGTATGGCCGGATGCGGAGACGTTGACCGTGGAAAGTGCGGATGGAAGCAATATCCGTATGGAGTGGGTGATGAAAGACAATAAGACAAATGTATTGGAGCAGCTTATCCGCAGGATAGGGCTCCGTTAATGGTATAAGAAGATGAAGACGATAGAATTGCAGCATACGCTTCCGGAGGTCTTTGCCGGACGTGACCGTGTGGAGTCGGACGTATGGCATAAGCAACTGGAATTCCAGCGGGGAGAAGTGTATCTGATAGAGGCGGCTTCCGGAACCGGTAAATCTTCGCTGTGCAGTTATGTTTATGGATATCGTAAGGATTATCAGGGAATTATCTGTTTCGATGGTGTCAATATCCGTTCGTACTCTGTGGCACAGTGGGTGGACTGCCGGAAGAATTCGCTGAGTATGTTGTTTCAGGAACTGCGTTTGTTCCCGGAACTTACGGCCTGGGAAAATGTGCATCTGAAAAATACGCTGATTGGATTCCGGGAGAAGAAACAGATCAGGGAATGGTTTGAAATGCTGGGAATTGCGGACAAATGGGACCAGCCGGTAGGGCGGATGTCATTCGGGCAGCAGCAGCGCGTGGCATTTATCCGAGCGCTTTGTCAGCCGGCTGATTTTATCTTCCTGGACGAGCCGGTCAGTCACCTGGACGATGTCAATGCGGGCATTATGGGACGCATGCTCAGGGAGGAAGTCACGCAGCGGGGCGTCGGAATCATTGTGACCTCAGTAGGAAGACAGTTGCCTATGGAGTACAACCGGGTGCTTTCGCTGTAAAAAGTATGTTTGAGGATTATAAATAATTGTGTGATGGTTTGGAAATTATTGAAACAGCATATCAGTAAGGCACAGCTGGCCGGTTTTTTTCTGGCCAACCTGTGCGGTACGGTCATTATCCTGCTCAGTGTGCAGTTTTATCAGGACGTGAAACCGCTTTTTACGGGCGGCGACAGTTTCATGAGCAAGGACTATATCATAGTCAGCAAGAAAGTCAGTGCTCTGGGCTCACTGGTGGGCCGGGGTACCAGTTTTTCGGAAACAGAAGTGGACGAGATGCGTGCCCAGCCGTTTGCCGAAGCAGTGGGCGTTTTCAAGTCGGCCCGGTTTAACGTATCGGCTGGGATGGAACTGCAGGGAATGGGCTTTTCTACTGCCATGTTTTTCGAAGCGGTTCCTGATGCCTTTCTGGACGTGCGTCCCGAAGAATGGAAATACGAGGAAGGACAGGAAGAAATTCCGATTATCCTGCCCCGTAATTATTTGAATCTGTACAACTTCGGTTTTGCAAAAAGCCGCAGCCTTCCCCAGTTGTCGGAAGGGATGCTGGGTATGGTAGCCTTGGATGTGCGCATCAGCGGAAGGGGGCAGGTCAGACTGCTGAAAGGCCGTATTGTCGGTTTTTCGAACCGTCTGAATACCATATTGGTTCCAGAGACATTCATTGACTGGGGAAACCGTCAGTATGGAGAAGACAAGGAACAGCAGACTTCCCGTTTGATTGTGGAAGTCGACAATCCGGCCGATGAACGCATCGTGCAGTTTATGCAAAAGAACGGATATGAAGTGGAGGGAGACAAACTGGATACGGGAAAGACTGCCTGGTTCCTGAAGCTGATTATCGGGGTGGTAATATCGGTCGGTGCCTTGATTAGTGTGCTCTCGTTGTACATTCTCATGTTGAGCATTTATTTGTTGCTGCAGAAAAATACGGTCAAACTCGAGAACCTGCTGCTGATCGGATACAGTCCGGCGAGGGTGGCACGTCCTTATCAGTGGCTGACAGTTGGCTTGAACTTTGTCATACTGGCATTGGGGCTGTGGGCCGTGAAAATAATCAGGGATGTCTATCTGGATACGCTGGGAGCCTTGCTTCCGGGAGCAGGAAACGGTAACCTGTGGGTTACGGTAGGAGCAGGGCTGGTGTTGTTCCTGTTCGCATCACTTCTGAATGTCTGGGTAATCCGCCATAAAATCAACTCCATCTGGAAACGTGAGTAATGGCTGTTCTGGAAGGAAGATTGTCTGGTTGGTACAGTTGATATAGGAAAACAATATTGTCACTAAGAATAGTTTAATGGAAATAAAACAAGTAGCCTTTACACTGAAGCCCCGTAAGCGTGGCTTTCATCTGATTACGCAAGAAATACTTGCCAATTTGCCAGCTTTGCCTCAGACAGGTTTACTAAACCTGTTTGTAAAGCATACCAGTTGCGCACTGAGCATTAATGAGAACTACGATCCCAGTGTAAGAACGGATATGGAATATATTTATAACCGTCTGGTACCTGAGAACGATGCCCGGTATATTCATGTCGATGAAGGGGCGGATGATATGCCCAGTCATGCGAAATCGAGTTTGACAGGGGTCTCACTGACGATTCCGGTAACGGATGGAAAACTGAATCTGGGGGCTTGGCAGGGAATTTATCTGTGTGAGTTCCGGGATTATGGAGGGGCCAGAAAAATAGTAGCCACTCTTATGGAATAGAAAGAAAAAGATAGGGAGCCGGTTTCTGCAGATCTGCAGAAACCGGCTCTGCTGTCAGATAAGTCTTGTAAAGCAGTGTGAAATTATCTGTATTAATCTGTCGTAATGTTAATCGGTTTGGGAAATTTTTCTTGATTTATGTCTGTAAACCTAAGATTTGGGATAAAAAATGTTATCTTGGTATACACCTATGACACTTTATTGCCTAAATTTGCGTGACACGATTAGTTAAACATTAAACAGTTAGAGTGTGAACTTTGAGAGTCGTATTGAATAGGAAAGTAAAGAACTTATATTAATAAACATTAAGCTTATGTCAAAAATCGTTGGACATATTTCGCAAGTAATCGGTCCGGTAGTCGATGTACATTTTAAATTCGACGGTCAGGATGCCGAATATGCATTACCGAAAATACACGACGCGTTGACAATTCTTCGAAAGGATGGCCGTACGTTAGTGGTTGAGGTACAGCAGCATATCGGTGAAGATACCGTGCGTACAGTTGCCATGGACAGTACGGACGGATTACAGCGCGGAATGGAGGTAATCCCTACTGGGCAGGCTATAACGATGCCAGTGGGGTCTCAAATCAAGGGACGTGTGATGAACGTTGTCGGTGAAACTATTGACGGAATGAAAGAATTGGATAAAACGGATGGTTTTCCGATTCACCGTGAACCTCCTAAATTTGAAGATTTGGCAACGACTCAGGAAGTCTTGTTTACAGGAATCAAGGTGATTGATTTGCTGGAGCCGTACCTGAAAGGTGGAAAAATCGGACTTTTCGGTGGTGCGGGTGTTGGTAAGACCGTATTGATCAAGGAGCTGATCAATAATATTGCCAAGAAGCACAACGGATTTTCTGTTTTCGCCGGAGTCGGTGAGCGTACCCGTGAGGGAAACGACTTGCTGCGTGAGATGATTGAGTCTGGCGTTATCCGCTATGGTGAGGAGTTCCTGAAGAGCATGGAAGAAGGTAAATGGGATTTGTCGAAGGTTGATTATTCGGAAATCGAAAAGTCTCAGGTTGCCATGGTGTTCGGACAGATGAACGAACCTCCTGGAGCACGTCAGTCAGTGGCTCTTTCCGGACTGACACTGGCCGAGTCGTTCCGTGACCGCCAGAACGGAGAGAATGCTCCGCGCGACATTCTGTTTTTCATTGATAACATTTTCCGTTTTACGCAGGCTGGTTCAGAGGTTTCCGCATTGTTGGGACGAATGCCTTCTGCAGTAGGTTACCAGCCGACACTGGCGACTGAAATGGGGCAGATGCAGGAACGTATTACTTCTACTAAGAACGGATCTATCACCTCTGTTCAGGCGGTTTATGTGCCTGCCGATGACTTGACCGACCCGGCACCTGCCACTACCTTTACTCACTTGGATGCCACTACGGTATTGAGCCGTAAGATTACCGAACTGGGTATTTATCCGGCAGTGGATCCGCTGGAGTCTACTTCGCGTATCCTTGATCCGCTGATTGTAGGGCAGGAGCATTACGAGACTGCTCAGCGCGTAAAGCAGATTCTGCAGCGTAACAAGGAACTTCAGGATATTATTTCTATCCTGGGTATGGATGAATTGTCCGATGAAGACCGTCTGACTGTAAACCGTGCCCGTCGTGTACAGCGTTTCCTGTCCCAGCCGTTTGCCGTTGCCGAACAGTTTACCGGTGTACCGGGTGTAATGGTATCCATCGAAGATACAATCAAAGGCTTCAAGATGATTCTGGACGGTGAAGTGGATGACTTGCCGGAACAGGCTTTCTTGAACGTTGGTACGATTGAAGATGCCATCGAGAAAGGCAAGAAACTGCTTGAGGCTGCGAAAGGGTGATTGTGCGTTGAAATAGAAAACAAAGAATATGAAAGAAATGCATTTAGTGATTGTTTCACCAGAGCGTATGGTTTTCGACGGAGAGGTGTCGCAGGTGACGCTGCCGGGAGAGGTGGGAGAGTTTCAGATTCTGAAAAATCACGCTCCTCTTATTTCCGCACTGGCGGCCGGAAAGCTGACTTATACGTCGGGAGCGGAAACGCAGAGCCTGAATATCTCAGGTGGTTTCGTGGAAGTGAGTAATAATCAGATTTCTGTCTGTGCCGAACTTTGAGAAAAGTGAAGCAGGCGATTGAACCTTAGCATGTTTTGGTTGTTTTACAGGTTTTAAAACAACACGATACTATGTTTTTGTTGACCGTAAGAAAAGTTTTTATCCGAGAGCTGACTCTCATTGGTGTGGTGCTGACGGCCCTGGTAGCCGTAGTATATCATATGTTTATACCCGAAAGGTATTTTCTGTGGTTTCCGGCCATACCTATATTCTTTTATCTTTTCGGTCTGCTGTACATAGCCATGTTTTCGTTCTTTTATCGTCTGGGCCTGGAAAAACTGATTATGTGCTACATGATATGCAAAGTGCTGAAGTTTACGTTGAGTGCCATTGTGCTGATGTTCTATGCATTTGTCATAGGGCATGAGATTGTGGCTTTCATGCTGACGTTTATCTTTTTCTTCTTTGCCTTCCTGATTTTTGAAACCCGTTTCTTTCTGCGCTTTGAGGCAAAACTGAAGAACAGTAAAAAAAAGAACTGATGAAAAAATTAAAATCAATCGTATTGCTTTTGCTCTTACTGGTAAGCGTTCCTGGAATGCTGAATGCACAGCAGGCAGACTCTCTTTCCGTAGCAGCGGCCGCCTCTTCTGAGGAAGAAGAGGTGAATGTAAGTGAACTGGTATTCGGACATATCGGGGATGCTTATGAATGGCATATTGCTACACTGGGAGGAAAAGAATGGAGCATTCCTCTTCCTGTGATTGTGCATAGCAGTACCGGATGGCATGTGTTCTCTTCTTCTCACTTGAAAGAGGGGGAATATGAAGGACTGTATGTTGCTTCTCAAGGCACGAACGAAGGTAAGATTGTGGAACGCAATGCAGCCGGTGAGGAAGTGCGTCCGTTTGATATTTCCATTACGAAAAATGTGCTGGGACTGTTCATCAACAGTGCGGTGCTGCTGCTTATCCTGATGAGTTGTGTCAGATGGTATAAGAAACATCCGGTAGAGGAAGGGGCTCCCCGGGGTGGCGTAGGAATGGTAGAAGCCATGGTGCTGATGATCTATGAAGATGTGATCAAAGGTTGTATCGGAGAAGATTACAAGCGCTACGCTCCTTATCTGCTGACGGCATTTTTCTTTATTCTGGTCAACAACCTGATGGGACTGATTCCGGTTTTCCCGGGTGGCGCTAACGTAACTGGAAACATAGCCGTAACATTGGTCTTGGCGGTTTGTACGTTCATAATGACCAATCTGTATGGTTCCAAAGAGTATTGGAAAGAAATTTTCTGGCCGGAGGTTCCGGTGTGGCTGAAAGTGCCGATACCGATGATGCCGGTAATCGAACTGTTTGGAATTTTCACTAAGCCTTTTGCTTTGATGATCCGTTTGTTTGCCAATATTATGGCGGGACACGCTGCCATCCTGAGTCTGATAGCCATCATCTTTATCACCGTTAAGGTGGGTGCGGTTATCAATGGATCAATGACTGCGGTTGCCGTATTATTCGGCATTTTCATGGATGCATTGGAGGTACTGGTCGCATTCATTCAGGCGTATGTATTTACCATGCTTTCTGCCGTGTTTATCGGACTTTCCAGAGTAAAAGGATCTGAAGAATAATTAAAGAATTAATTTAAAGATAAAGTATAACCATTTTAAAATAAGAAGATTATGTTAATGTCAATTTTATTACAAGCTATTGCGGGTGCAGGTATTGGTAAGTTAGGTGCAGCTATTGGTGCTGGTATTGCTGTAATTGGTGCAGGTGTCGGTATTGGTAAGATTGGTAGCTCTGCCATGGAAGGTATCGCCCGTCAGCCGGAAGCTTCCGGAGACATTCGTATGAGCATGATTATTGCAGCTGCCTTGGTAGAAGGTGTTGCATTGATTGCAATCGTAGTTTGTTTGCTGACATTGTTCTTGTAATTAAAAAATCTGGAAAGATATAGGAAGGTAGATCTGATCTGCCTTCCTTGAACTTTCCTGTAAAAGGTTTGAAATATGGGATTATTAACACCTGATCCGGGGTTGCTTTTCTGGATGATTATTGTGTTCGGAGCCGTGTTCTTTATTCTTGCGAAATACGGTTTCCCTGTAATCATCAAGATGGTGGACGACCGGAAAGCATATATTGACAATTCGCTGAAATCGGCACGTGAGGCAAACGAACGCCTTGCCAATATCAAAAAGGAAAGTGAGCAGATATTGGCAGAAGCTCATGATGAGCAGGCGAGAATTCTGACTCAGGCTGCAGAGACTGCCGACCGTATCGTGAAAGCGGCTCAGGAACGTGCCTTTGCCGAAGGAGAACGGTTGATGGGAGAAATGAAGAAGCAGATCGAAACCGAGAAGGAAAGTGCAATCCGCGACATTCGCCGTCAGGTTGCTGTACTCTCGGTAGGAATTGCTGAAAAGATTATGCGTAACAAACTGGCCGATACCCAGGAACAGCAAGAACTGATTGACCGTATGCTGGACGAAATGCTGGAATCGGCAGAAAAATAATCATGAGGTATGGATATAGGAGTCGTTTCGAAGCGTTATGCGAAAGCCTTACTGGCCTATGCGAAGGCGCAAGGGAAGGAGGATACTGTATACAATGAAGTGCGGTTGCTGGCCGGTCATTTTATGGCTGTTCCCGAATTGCGGCGTGCTTTGGAAAATCCGATACTTGATGTACAGCGGAAAAAGGCACTGCTGTGTGAGGCGGCAGGAGGCAAGTCGGTCAGTGAGGAACTGCAGCGTTTCTTCCAGTTGGTGCTGGATGCAAAACGGGAAAAGTTCCTACAGTTCATGGCATGGTCGTATATCGACCTGTATCGTGAAGACAAGCATATCCTCAGTGGCCGTCTGATTACAGCCGTTCCTTCCGAGCGCCTGGTGAAGCACCTGTCGGAGTTGATCGGCGAGCGCACGCATGGAATTGTGGAAATCGAGGCCCGTACGGATGAAAGCCTCATTGGCGGATATATTATTGAGCTTGATGGATTCCGTCTGGATGCGAGCGTGCAGAATCAGTTGAAACGGGTACGCCGGCAGTTTTTAGCAAGAAACAAAAGAATTGTTTAAATTAAAATTGAGTAGTTATGCCAAATACTATAAAACCCAGTGAAGTGTCTGAAGTATTGCTCAGTCAGCTTCAAGGCATTGATACTTCGCTGAAATTTGATGAGGTAGGTACCGTGCTGCAGGTCAGCGATGGGGTAGCGCGCATTTATGGTTTGCGGAATGCAGAGGCCAATGAGCTTCTTCAGTTTGAAAACGGTATCATGGGTACTGTGATGAACCTGGAGGAGGACAATGTGGGTGCCGTATTGTTGGGACCGACCGATCAGATTAAGGAAGGAATGATTGTGAAACGTACCAAGCGTATTGCTTCTATCAACGTGGGAGAAAGCATGCTGGGACGTGTAATTGACCCGTTGGGAGTTCCTTTGGACGGACGCGGTGAAATCGGTGGTGAACTTTTTGAGATGCCTTTGGAACGTAAGGCGCCGGGAGTAATTTTCCGTCAGCCGGTAACTGAGCCTCTTCAGACCGGATTGAAGGCTATTGACGCTATGATCCCAATCGGACGCGGACAGCGTGAGCTGATCATCGGTGACCGTCAGACCGGTAAGACTGCCATTGCCATTGATACCATCATCAACCAGCGTGCCAATTACGAAGCCGGCAATCCGGTTTATTGTATCTATGTGGCCGTCGGACAGAAAGGATCTACGGTGGCTGCCCTGGTAAATGCCCTGCGTGAAAAGGGAGCGATGGATTACACGGTAGTCGTAGCGGCTACTGCTTCTGACCCTGCTGCCATGCAGTATTTTGCTCCGTTTGCGGGTGCCGCCATCGGCGAATATTTCCGTGATACCGGCCGACATGCTCTTGTGGTGTACGATGACTTGTCGAAGCAGGCCGTTGCTTACCGTGAGGTATCTTTGATTCTGCGTCGTCCTTCCGGCCGTGAAGCTTATCCGGGGGATATCTTCTATTTGCACTCACGACTGCTGGAGCGTGCTGCGAAAATCATCAGCCAGCAGGAAGTAGCAGAGCAGATGAATGACCTTCCGCCCAGTCTGAAGGGAAAAGTAAAAGCTGGGGGTTCACTGACTGCCTTGCCGATTATCGAAACACAGGCAGGTGACGTTTCTGCCTACATTCCTACCAATGTAATCTCCATTACCGATGGACAGATTTTCCTTGAAACCGACCTGTTCAACCAGGGATTCCGTCCTGCCATCAATGTGGGTATTTCGGTATCCCGTGTAGGAGGTAGTGCACAGATTAAAAGTATGAAGAAAGTGGCTGGTACATTGAAAATCGACCAGGCTCAGTATCGTGAACTGGAAGCATTCTCCAAGTTCAGTAGTGATATGGATCCGGTAACTGCCATGGCCATCGACCGCGGACGGAAGAACAATCAGCTGCTGATTCAGCCTCAGTATTCTCCGATGCCGGTAGGTGAGCAGGTTGCCATACTTTACTGTGGAACTCACGGACTGATGCGTGATATTCCTATCAGTAAGGTACGCGATTTTCAGAAGGCTTTCCTCAACAATATTCGCGCCGACTATAAGGCCGAGGTACTGGACGTACTTGCAAGTGGTAAAATTAACGAGGATGTTGCTGCAATTATAGAGAAAGTCGCAGCTCGGACTATTACACAGTTTAAAAATAAATAGGAATCATGGCATCACTGAAAGAAGTAAAAGGAAGGATTAATTCGATTAACGGCACCCTGAAAATCACTTCAGCGATGAAAATGGTGGCCTCATCTAAGTTGCATAAGGCACAGGAGGCGATAGAAAATATGCTTCCTTATGAACGTCGGCTCTACCATATGCTGATTAATTTTCTGCAAACAGAAATCAGCGTGGAGTCACCTTTCATTGTGAAGCGTGATATGAAAAAGGTGGCAATTGTCGTTTTTGCTTCGAACAGCAGCTTGTGTGGTGGATTCAATGCCAATGTAATCCGTCACCTGACTGAGATGATCAGCCAGTATGCGGCACAGGTCGGACAGGACAACATTCTTGTCTATCCGGTCGGACGTAAAGTGGCTGATGCGGTCAGGAAAATGGGGATTGTTCCCGAAGGTGATTATCAGCATATGAGTGGGAAGCCTAATTTTCAGGAAGCTTCTGAACTGGCTTCTGTCTTGATGGCACGTTTCCTCTCTGGAGAAATCCAGCAGGTGGAGCTGCTTTACAATCATTTTAAGTCGACTGCGACCCAGATTCTTACCCGCGAGACTTATTTGCCGATTGACTTGACCAAGACGAAGGAAATGGCTGATGCAGGTAATAATGAAATACAGTCTGACTATATTGTGGAACCCTCTGCTGAGGCTGTGGTAGGCGAGTTGTTACCCAAAGTTCTCCGTATGAAAATGTATACTGTATTGCTTGATTCCGCTGCCGCAGAGCATGCTGCCAGAACCATGGCGATGCAGATTGCTACGGATAATGCCAATGATTTGATTCAGGAACTTACCCTGCTGTACAACAAGAGCCGTCAGCAGGCCATTACGAATGAATTGCTGGATATTGTTGGTGGTACAATGTCCTGATTGGATTTCGGAAAAAGTTCGATAAGACCACCAGAAAAGCTAAAAATGGATTTCAAGGTCGATTGGTTCTGATAAACCGTCACCTGAAATCCACTTTTGTTTGTATGTGCTTCGCTCTTCAATCTTTTTTCACTAGATTTGCACGTTACTTTTCAAAAAATAAAAATGGAAGAAATAGTTGCAAATAATGTATTAAACCGGAATAAAAGCCTGATTAACCGGAAAATGATTCTGAAAATTTTGGGAATCCTGCTTTTTCTGGAAGGAATCATGTTCTTAATCTGTACCGGTGTCTCTTTGAGTTATAACGAACCCGATTATATTTATTTTATCTATTCCACTCTTATTGCTGTCGTGGTGGGAGGGCTCTTTCTGATATTAGGCAGGGGGGCTGAAAATAAGTTATCACGGCGCGACGGATATTGTATCGTGGCTTTTACCTGGGTGCTGTTTACCGCCTTCGGTATGCTGCCTTTCTACATCAGTGGGGAGATACCTTCTGTAGCGGATGCCTTTTTTGAAACGATGTCGGGATTCACCACTACCGGGGCCACCGTTCTGGATGATATTGAGTCACTGCCCTATGGAATGCTTTTCTGGCGGAGTTTCACGCAGTGGATAGGTGGTTTGGGTATTGTCTTTTTCACCATAGCCGTCCTGCCTATTTTCGGAGTTGGCAACCAGGTGCTGTTCTCTGCCGAGGCTACCGGAGTTACGCACGACAAAATTCATCCGAAAATCAGTATCATGGCCAAATGCCTTTGGACCGTATACCTGATACTGACGGTTACCGAGACAGCATTGCTGATGTGTGGAGGAATGAACCTGTTTGATGCCGTCTGTCATTCTTTTACCACCACGGCTACCGGAGGATATTCTACCAAGCAGGACAGTGTGGCTCATTGGAATTCTCCGTTTATCGAATACGTCATTGCCATTTTCATGATTCTTTCCAGTCTGAACTTTGCACTGTATTTCATGTGTCTGAAAGGACGTTTCATGACCCTGTTCAAGGACGATGAATTCAAGTATTTCCTGTCCTCCGTCGGGGCCGTCACCCTTCTGATCAGTATCTCACTGGTTTACCATAATAATTACGAGATAGAGGAGGCCTTTCGGAAAGCCTTGTTTCAGGTGGCTTCCGTTCATTCCTCCTGCGGGTTCGCGACCGATGATTATTCTCTCTGGGCTCCCTTTACATGGCTGCTGCTGATTTATACCATGTTTGCAGGAGGATGTACCGGATCTACCGGCGGTGGCATCAAGAGCATGCGTCTGCTGATTGTGCTGCGTAATGCCAAGAACGAATTCAACCGTCTGATTCATCCCCGTGCCGTATTACCGGTAAAAGTGAACCGTCAGACTGTACCTTCTTCTACGGTTTCTACCGTAATCACGTTTGTGCTGTTTTACCTGATTGTGGTTTTTGTAAGCTGGCTGGTATTGATGTTTCTGGGAATCGATTTCATGGAATCGTTCAGTCTGGTCGTATCCAGTCTGGGCAATGTGGGCCCCGGACTCGGAGCTTTCGGACCTGCTTTCAGTTGGAGTGCCCTGCCCGATCTGGTGAAATGGATCTTGTCTTTCCTGATGCTGATCGGCCGTCTGGAACTCTTCGGTGTACTGCTGATTTTCGTTCCGGGGTTCTGGAACAAGAACTGATGACAGTACCGGTAAAATACATTTCAGGCATCCTTCGGCTTATCGGTTTCCCGATGTGTCCGAAGGATGCCTGATTTTTTAATATACCGGTTTCAGTACAACCGGTACATCGTCTATCCGGCACTCCATGTCGTAGCCTCTCGGATAGATATCATCGATATAGGAAGCCTTTCCTCTGAAGTACATACACAGGCTGGTGTAAGAGTGATTGCGCCATTCCCATTCCATGTACACCGTACTCTTTTCCATTACGCGGCCGTATTCGTCTTCTACGTAGGTATAGATTTCACCGGTTCCGTCGGGGAAAAATACCAGTTCCCGGTAATGGTAACACCGGTAGGTATCTACCCATTCATCCATCCAGGGATTGTTGCATAAAAAACGGCTGTTTTCATAATATCCGTTGTCGTTGCCAATGATTTCAATATCGCATGAAGTGAACGCCAGCATGCTGACGACCAGGATAATCACGTACTGACATTTTATACGAATGGCTTTCATAATGCCCTCCTTTCTTTTATGAATCATTATTTGTCTGGTTTTCTTGTTTGAGACAAAAGTACACAATCGGGCACATTACAGCGAAGATTTTCACCTAAAAGAACAGAGGGAGAACCCTATTGTTTCATAGGGTTTTCCCTCTATGAAGGACATGGTTCTTGAAATCCCCTCCGCATACGTGATAAATCTGTGTTCCGGCTAAACTTCCGGTACAAGGCAGGTCAGATTTTTTTCCGGCTCCAGTTGCCTTTGTACAGGTATAGATAGCTGGCTATTCCGATACAGAACCCATAAAGATGTTCGGCAAACCAGCAGATGGCTACATCGGCCTTTAAAATCAGTATGACTACCGAGATAAAGATGAGATAGATCAGCAGGGCCGCCAGCTCCAGTTTGAATGCCATCTGGGTGTTTCCTGTACCCGAAACCGACTGGAAATAAATATTCCCCGGAATCAGTATGAAGTATGCGGAACAAAGCACCCAAAGGGTCGGGATGGAAGCTTCCACGAGTTCAGGAATATCAGTATAGATTCTCAGTACACCGTGCGGGAACAAGGCTATCAGGGCGATGACCGGCAGTACGATGCAGGTACACAGCCGGATGTGTCGGCCGATCAGACGGAGCACCTCCTCCGGATGGCCGGCGCCGATGCGGTTGCTGACCAGTGAGCCGCAGGTCGAAGCAAATGCCATGACCGTCATGAAAGGCAGGCTGGATACGCTTCGGATAATGTTTGAGATGGCCAGCGGGCGTTCTCCCAGATGCTCTATGAAGAGGAAGAACAGGAACCATGTGGAAAGTGAGATGAAATTCTGTATCATGGTCCAGAGAGAGATGCTCATGATGTGTTTCAGCTCCTTGAACCGGATACCCGGAACGTGATTGAGCCCGTATTTTCTGTAGTCGACTTTCCTCCACGTATACGTAATGAAGAAGATGACGGAAACGAGTTCGGCCAGTGAAGAACCGATAGCCGCTCCGGCAATGCCCATGGCCGGGAATCCGAATTTTCCGAAAATCAGGGTATAGTTGAATAAAATGTTCGACAGGACCATGACTACCGAATTCAGGGTCAGCGTCCTTGTCTGCGTGGTGCCTACGAAAAAGGCCCGGAACATGGCACCCGTAAACGAGAAGAAGAATCCATAAACTCGCCACTGAATATAGTCGGTGGCTGCGTCAATGATGTGGGGAGAAGTAATCAGACCTCCTAATATCTGTTCCGAAAAAAGCTGCGAAAGTGTAAAAATCACTGCACTGACCAGCATCAGGAAATAGATACCCTGGTAGAATATGTTTCCGATGGTACGGTAATTTCCCTCTCCGTTGCGGCGGGCAATCAGAATCTGAGACCCGACCGTAAAGCCGAAGCCGATCATGAAAATGGCAAGGTAGTACACTCCGGCGATGGCCGATGCCCCCAATTCAACTTCTCCAACTCGTCCCAGAAAGGCTGTATCGGTGATTCCGATCATCTGTTCCATAATCAGACTGATGAGGATGGGGTAGGCGATGAGCCAGATTTCCTTGTAGCTATAGGTCTTATTTTGCTCGAGCGGTTTTGTGTCGGTTGATGATTTCATATAAGGGTCCGGTATGTTGATTAAAACTTGTTTTTGGTTTTTGCGCTGATCTCTTCAATATCCAGGCGGATGATTTCCGTACGGTGGAACGACTTGGCGGCATAGTCCATTCCGGTCATCTTATGGTCGGGACAGTATTTTCCCAAAAAGAGCGAGAGTGCTGACATCCGTTCTGCCTCATGAAGGCTGTGATGGGCCGTGCAGCGCAGTACCACACTTTCGTAAGCTGTCGTGAATTCCGAAGGAATCACCCGGGTGCGGCCTACCACACAAAACGACACGGAGGCACATGCATCAATACAGTCCAGTTTCTTTCCCACCGGGGCGCAGTGGATGTAGATAGAGTTTCCTCTGTCCCATACATAACTGAGCGGAATCCCGTAGGCACCGCTCTTGTCGGGAGTGCACATTGATAAAACACCATATTCTCCCTGCTTCAAAATTTCGTATGCCCGCTCTTCGTCCATCAGACGGTCCTGGCGGCGTACGGATTCATTGTCGAATTTCATTGGTTCAATTATGATTTAGTGATATAGGGTTATTAATTGGAATGCTTCTGCCAAAATGTTAGAAACCTTTGTAACATACTGCAAAGTTATAGATTTTTTAGTATCTTTGTGCGCCTAAAAATTTAAAATATTTATGAAATCGGACATAGAAATAGCTCGCAGTATTGAATTGACCAAGATTAAGCAGGTTGCACGTGATTATGATATTCCCGTTGAAGAAATTCACAATTATGGTCGTTATATAGCCAAAGTTCCCGAAACACTGATTGATGAAGAGAAAGTAAAGCAGAGTAATCTGATTCTGGTTACCGCCATCACGCCTACCAAGGCAGGTATCGGTAAGACCACGGTATCTATCGGTCTGGCACTGGGACTGAACCGTATCGGCAAGAAGGCGATTTGTGCGTTGCGCGAACCGTCACTGGGCCCTTGCTTCGGTATGAAGGGAGGAGCTGCCGGAGGTGGATATGCACAGGTATTGCCGATGGAGAAAATCAATCTTCATTTTACCGGCGACTTCCATGCCATCACTTCTGCGCATAACATGATTGCTGCCTTGCTGGACAATTACATGTATCAGAACCAGGACAACGGTTTTGCACTGAAAGAAGTGCTGTGGAACCGTGTGCTGGACGTAAATGACCGCGGATTGCGTTATATCATTACCGGACTGGGAGGAAAGACAAACGGTATTACCCGTGAGTCTGGCTTCGACATTACTCCGGCTTCTGAAATCATGGCCATTTTGTGTCTGGCCAAGGATGAGGCCGACCTGCGTCGCCGCATTGAGAACATCCTGCTGGGATTTACGGTAGACAACAAACCGTTTACGGTGAAAGACCTGGGAGTGGCCGGAGCCATTACCGTGTTGCTGAAGGATGCCATTTCTCCGAACCTGGTGCAGACTACCGAGCATACGGCTGCTTTTGTACACGGAGGTCCGTTTGCGAACATTGCTCACGGATGTAACTCTGTACTGGCTACCAAACTGGCGATGACATTTGGTGATTATGTCATTACTGAAGCCGGTTTCGGTGCCGACCTGGGAGCTGAAAAATTCTATGATATCAAGTGCCGCAAGTCGGGACTGCAGCCTAAGCTGACCATTATCGTGGCTACTGCACAGGGATTGAAGATGCACGGGGGCGTGAGTCTGGATAAGATCAAGGAACCGGATCTGGAAGGCTTGCGTGCGGGACTTGCCAATTTGGACAAGCATATCCAGAACCTCCGTTCGTTCGGACAGACGGTGGTGGTGGCTTTCAACAAGTATGCCAATGATACTCAGGAAGAGATCGACCTGGTACGTACGCACTGTCAGGAGATTGGCATCGGCTTTGCTGTCAACAACGCATTTGTGGAAGGTGGAGCCGGAGCGGTTGAACTGGCTGACCTGGTAGTGGATACCATCGAGAAACAGCCTTCTCAGCCTTTGCACTTCGCTTATGACGATACAGACAGTATCGAGGACAAGATTTCGAAAGTGGCTTGCGGACAGTACGGTGCGAGCATGATTACTTACAGTGCTACAGCGAAGAAGAAAATCAAACTGGCACAGGAACTGGGATATACTCACTTCCCGATCTGTATTGCCAAGACCCAATATTCATTCTCTACCGATGCGAAACTGTACGGGGTAGCCAAGGACTTTGAATTCCATGTGCGTGACATCGTGCTGAACGCAGGAGCGGAAATGCTGGTAGTGATTGCCGGTGAAATCATGCGTATGCCTGGTCTGCCTAAGGCGCCTCAGGCAATGCACATCGATATCGTCAACGGAGAAATTGAGGGCTTGTCGTAAGCTTTTCCGGTAAGCGGCGGATCAAGGTGCGCCGGGTACGCATGTTGCAGAGAGGCGTTCCCCATTGAGTATCAGCCGGTAACCGTCCGATATATAGAGATCCATGATATCTTGAAAGGATGTCATGGATCTTTTTTTTGTGCCGGGCAGATTTTGCCTTATTGTCGGATATTTCGCATAAAATCTCTGAGTATAGAAAGAATATATATGCGTTCTTCAACAAATTGTTCGTATATTTTGTTATTTAAAGAAATAATGAATAAGATTTCAGATGAAATCAGCTATCTTTAATAACCGGTTGAATGACTGACATGCCTCAGAATCATCTGCTTTTGAGATGCCGATGGGCTGCTTGGACACGATTCCGGGATTTTTTGAATATAGGATATTGATGGGAGATTTTAGAGATGAGTGCAACTAAACATTTGTATGCAATCAAAGGGGTGGTGGATGAACTGGCGGACCAGTCTTCTTTCCCCGAACTGTTCAGCAAATATGAAGACGGTGACCCGATTCCTTCGGGAAAGGTATTGTATGAGATTATAGAATTATGCCGTTCGGTATTGTTTCCCGGGTATTTCGGCAACCCGACAATCAACAATCAGACCCTCAGCTATCATCTGGGTGTCACCATAGAGCGGCTTCTGCATTTGTTGATCAAGCAGATTCAGGCGGGTCTGCTTTTTGGCTGTGAGAACCTGGAACGACAGAGCGGGCGCCATCCGCAAGGCGAGGCTGCCAGGGAAAAGGCGGTGAAGTTCATTGAGACTTTGCCCGAACTGCGGCGGGTGCTGGCTACGGATATTCAGGCTACTTACCACAGTGATCCGGCTGCTACCTGTATCGGCGAGATTATCTCCTGCTATCCGGCTATCCGCGCCATTTCCAACTACCGCATAGCGCATGAACTTTATAAATTGGATATTCCGCTCATTCCGCGTATCATTACCGAAATGGCGCATTCCGAGACGGGAATTGACATTCATCCCGGAGCCGAAATCGGGGAGTATTTCTCTATTGACCACGGTACGGGTATTGTCATCGGGCAGACTTGTATTATCGGTAATCACGTAAGCTTGTACCAGGGAGTAACCCTCGGTGCCAAAAGTTTTCCGACAGATGCCGACGGAACCCCGATTAAGGGAATTCCACGTCATCCTATCCTGGAAGATGAGGTGACGGTCTATTCGAATGCCACGATTCTGGGACGTATTACCATCGGAAAGGGGGCTGTCATCGGCGGTAATATCTGGGTGACCGAGGACGTGGAGCCTTATGGACGGAGGATACAGAAAAGATAAGCCGGTTTTGTGTGCAGGTAAGATTAAGGTTGTATGGAATGATAAATATAATATGAAGTGGTCAACATTAAAAACAAAAACTGATATGGACCGAATAAACGATAATTTGTTGCAGCTGATAGGACGTACGCCACTGGTACGTCTGACAAAAGTATTCCAGGATGATTATGGAACACAGGTAATTGCCAAGGTGGAAGCCTTCAATCCGGGAGGCAGTGTGAAGGACAGGGCGGCGTGCTATATGATTGAGGAGGCGGAGCGCCGGGGAGCACTGAAACCGGGTGGAACGATCATTGAGCCGACCAGCGGAAATACGGGGATTGGCATGTCGTGGATTGCTGCCATCAAGGGCTACCGGGTGATATTGACCATGCCGGAAACCATGAGTGTGGAGCGGCGGGCCTTGTTGAAGGCTTATGGTGCCCAACTGGAACTGACTCCGGGGGCCTTGGGTATGAAAGGGGCTATTGCGCGTGCGGAGGAACTGTGTGCTTCGATACCGGGGGCAATTATTTTACAGCAGTTTGCCAATGCGGCCAATCCGATGGCGCACGAACAGACGACGGCCGTAGAGATTATGGACGATACGGACGGGCAACTGGATGTGTTTGTGGCTTGTGTCGGTACGGGAGGTACGGTATCGGGTACGGGCCGGAAACTGAAGTCGCTGAAACCGGGAATAGAGGTGGTTGCCGTTGAACCGGATGCTTCTCCGGTGTTGTCAGGAGGCAGTCCCGGACCGCATAAGATACAGGGTATCGGTGCCGGATTTGTTCCGGAAAATTACGATGCCCGTGTGGTGGACCGTATTGTGCGGATTACCAATGAGGAGGCGTTCGAGATGATGCGTCAGCTGGCACGGAAGGAGGGTTTGCTGGTGGGGATTTCTTCGGGAGCTGCGGTGGCTGCTGCTGTTTCCTTGGCCCGTGATCCTCATTTCCGGGGAAAGAAACTGGTTGTCCTACTGCCGGATACCGGAGAAAGATACCTTTCGTCCGGAGTCTTTGAATAAGGAGCGGTAAAACCGGACTGCTGAGGTAAAGACAGGTCCGGACGTCTTGTCGGACCTGTCTTAATTTCAGACCGCCGTATGGGGAGTTCATTTCCTTATACGGCGGTTTTTTGTAGAATCAATTTGTATGATTTGATTATTTATTATATATTCGCCCCATTATTGTGGTAACTTTAATGATATTATGAACTATTCTCGTGGGGAAAATAAAGAGTTTGAGGCGTTGTTCCGTTCCATGTATCCGAAGGTAAAGGCCTTTGCACAAGGCATACTGCAGTCGGAGGACGATGCTGAGGATGTTGCCCAGGATGTCTTTGTCAAGTTGCTGAACAATCCTCATACGTGGGAAAATCCGGAAACACGCAGCAGTTATATCTATACGCTTACCAAGCATCAGATATTCAATTTGCTGAAGCACCGTAAAATAGAAAATCGTTATCAGGAATCTTTTCAGACGCAGCCGGAGGAATATTTTACCGATGGGGATGAGATTCACAATCATTTGTTCGCCAAGGAACTCCGGTTGCTGGCGGAACTGACGATACAGCGTATGCCGGAACAGCGCCGCAAGGTCTTTATGATGAGCCGTATCGAGAAAAAGACCCACGCTGAAATTGCCGAAGAGTTGAACCTGTCGGTCCGTACGGTGGAAAGGCATGTCTATCTGGCCCTGGCCGAACTGAAAAAAATTATTTCCGTTTTTCTTCTGTTCTGGATTGAGTAGTTGGCCTACCTTTTCCTGCCATTGAAGGGCATTCTCAAAACATGGACAGAAAGAGTAAACTCAGTCAGAAGATACCCTAGTGTTTTCATTTCTCTGAGAAATATTTGTTAATTTTTAGCAAAACTGAGAATGGAATTTGTTTCTTTCGTAGAACCTCTGTTATCTTTGCGCATCATAAAAATCGAATAATTCATGTTAGGCCGTACAGATAACAGAAATAAAATACTCCGTATCATGTGTATGTTCATGTTGATGCTCATACACCTTGACGCGTATCTGTATGAAACCATTCATGTGTTCCAAAACGATGTAACATCCGTACGGATTGAACAGAGTTCGGAGGATACTTTACTTCAAGAACAGGCTCCGTATCAGGCGGAGTGGGGCGATTTATCGTATGCTCATACCTCTCCACGTTTCAGCCTGGCAAATCTTTCCGTTTATCTGTTGCCGCTTTTATGCGTCTTTAAATCTGTTTTCTTCAAAGTAAAACAACGGTTTTATCGACTGTTTTCTGAATATTTGTATTCGGGAACTCCACGTCCGTATGTCGTGTATGGTTCGTTGTTGATTTAGTTATTCTCCTTTGTCTTCACATTTATTCGCAGGTCCTCGGATGGAGTTCCTGCAAGATTGGTCGTGTGGTACGCTCCTGATATGCGTTCAGGAAGATTTGTATCCACTTGTGACCTTTTCGTATTTTGTATATTTAATAACACATAGTCATTTAATTTTTTTTGTAATCTTATGAAAAAACTGATTCACAAGGTTGCAATCCTGTCGTGTGTGGCCGGATTGCTGCCTGCTTGTCAATCGGCAGGCGACAAACAGGTAAAGAACAGTGAGGCTATTCCTGTGACAACTCTTCAGCCTACGACGGTTGATTTGCCTCGTTCTTATGTAGCAGATATTCAGGCTGTACAGTTTGTAGAGATAAAACCCAAGGTCGAGGGGTTTGTGCGTGAAGTACTGGTCGATGAAGGGCAACTGGTCCAGAAAGGACAACCTATGTTCCGTCTGAACTCTGAGAACTTCATGGAAGTCTCGAAGGCCGCTGAGGCCAATTACAAACAGACGCTAGCGGAATTGGAGATGGCCAACTATGAGATGGAACGTATCCAGCGCCTGGTAGATAAAAAGATTATTTCACCCATCCGCCTGGATCAGGTAACACGTGAACGTGAAGTGGCACGTATGAAGGTGGAACAGTCTCGTGCAGAAATGCAACGTGCGCAGATGGAGTATTCATATACCACCATTACCGCTCCGTTTACGGGGTATGTAGACCGTATCCCCTATAAAGTGGGTAGTCTGGTGAATCCGGAAAGCCTGCTGACAAATGTAAGTGACATCTCGGAAGTCTTTGCTTATTATAAAGTAAATGAGACCGAATATCTGCGCATGAGGCGCGCCCAGCTGAGTGGAGAGAATATGCAGCAGCTGGATAATGTGGAACTGGTCTTACCCGACGGTTCTGTCTATGCTCATAAAGGAAAACAGGAGACTGTAGAAGGCGACTTTGAGCGTGGTACGGGTTCGATTGCCTTCCGTGTCCGCTTTCCGAATCCGGATGGGTTGCTGAAACACGGAGTAACCGGAAAGGTACGCTTGATGACGCACATGTCGGATGTATATCTCATACCTCAGAAATCAACATTCGAGATTCAGGATTTTACCTATGTCTATTTATTCGATAAAGATGGAAAGGTGAAGGTCCGCAGCTTTAATCCGATAGAGCGCTATCACAATTACTACGTGACCCAAGATCTGGAACCGAATACGACGATTGTGTACGAGGGTGTTCAGATGGTAAAAGACGGCATGGAAATCAAAGCCGATACGATACCGTTCGAAGAAGTAAGACAGGAGTTGAAGTTGAACGCATTGCAAAGATAATCATTGCCTATGTTTAAGCTATTTATCAGACGGCCGATACTTTCTGCTGTAATATCGGTTATTATCGTATGCCTGGGAAGCTTGGCACTGGTATCCCTGCCCATTACCCAGTTTCCGGATATTGTTCCTCCTTCAGTGACGGTGACTGCCCGTTATACGGGAGCCAGTGCCGATGTGATGTCGAAAACCGTAGCAACTCCGCTGGAGCGTGCCATCAATGGAGTTTCGGGAATGACGTATATGACTACCGTTTGTACGAATGACGGTATGTCGCTTACTACCGTTTACTTTAAGGTGGGTACAGACCCGGATGTAGCAGCCGTAAATGTGCAGAACCGTGTGACGACAATTCTGGATGAACTTCCGGAAGAAGTAATCCGTGCCGGAGTGGTTACCGAGAAAGAGGTCAACAGTATGTTGATGTACCTCAATATTTACAGTACGGACACTACGCATACCGAGAAATTTGTGTACAACTTTGCCGACATTAACATTTTGCGTGAATTGAAGCGTATTGACGGAGTGGGCCTGGTGGAAATTATGGGAAGCCGCGACTATGCCATGCGTGTATGGCTGAACCCCAACCGTATGGCTGCCTATAACATGGTGCCGCAAGATGTGACGGAGGCTATCCGGCGCCAGAACATCGAAGCAGCTCCGGGTAAGACCGGTATCAGTTCCGACAAGCTGCCACAGCAGCTGCAGTACGTATTGCAGTACACTGGTAAGTTCAATACTCCGGAACAGTATGGCGAAATCGTGCTGAAGGCCTTGCCCGACGGCTCTTTGCTTCGCTTGAAGGATGTGGCTACCATCGAATTTGACTCGGAAGACTATAACATGGTATCCATGACCGACGGACGCCCTTCTGCCTCTATCATGATCAAGCAGCGTCCGGGCTCGAATGCACGTGAGGTCATCCACAACATCAAGCAGCGCATGGAAGAAATCAAAGAAAGCAGTTTTGCACCCGGCATGGATTATAACATCGCCTATGACGTATCCCGCTTCCTCGATGCTTCCATCTGGTCGGTGCTGAAAACCCTGATAGAGGCTTTCCTGCTGGTATTCGTGGTGGTCTACATCTTCCTGCAGGATTTCCGTTCGACGCTGATTCCCGCCATAGCAGTTCCGGTTTCGCTGATAGGTACTTTCTTCTTTATGCAACTGCTGGGTTTCTCCATCAATATGCTGACACTGTTTGCACTGGTGCTTGCCATCGGTATCGTGGTCGACAATGCCATTGTGGTAGTAGAGGCTGTCCACGTGAAGATGCATGAAGAAAGGTTATCTCCCTACAAAGCATCGGTGGCAGCCATTCAGGAAATTGGAGGAGCAATCATTGCCATCACGCTGGTCATGTCGGCCGTATTCATACCTGTCGGATTCATGGAAGGTACGGTAGGAATCTTCTACCGTCAGTTCTCCTTGACACTGGCCGTGGCAATCGTGATTTCAGGAATCAATGCCCTGACGCTTTCCCCGGCACTTTGCGTCTTGCTGCTGAAGCCGTCAGTACGCCGAAAAAGAAAAGTGACATGGACCCGCAAGTCGTTTGTGGGCTTCAACCGTTTCTATGGCCGTTTTGAGCGCCGTTATCAGTTGGGCCTGCATCGTTTCCTCAGTCGTAAAGTCTTTACCTATGCTACGCTGATTCTTTTCTTTCTGGCTACTTATGGAATCAATTCGTTCCTTCCCTCGGGTTTTATTCCCAACGAAGATCAGGGAATGATTTATGTTAACGTGGATGCCCCACCGGGAGCTACTGTAGAGCGTAGTGAGAAAGTGCTGAATCAGATTCAGGCAGCCCTGTTGCCGTTCGATGAGATTGAAAGTATTTCTACGTTGGCAGGATACAGCTTGATGACCGAAACAGAAGGGGCCAGTTACGGAATGGGGATGATTAACCTGAAACCGTGGGCAGAGCGTGACCAGAGTGTAGAAGAGTTGGTGGAGATATACAAAGAGCGTACTTCTCATATTAAGGATGCGGATATTCAGTTCTTCCTTCCTCCGTCGGTACCGGGCTTTGGTAATGCCAGTGGGTTTGAGTTGCGCCTGCAGGACAAGACTGCCGGTGACTTTCATGACTTTGCAGCGGTAGCCAATAATCTGGTGGACAAACTGAATGCCGATCCGCGCTTGCAGGGTGTGACCTCCGGCTTTAACCCGAACTTCCCCCAATACCTGCTGAAAGTCGATCTCGCCAAAGCGGCTAAGCTGGGAGTGAATCTGGATGAGGCAATGGAGACGCTGCAGGCCTATATCGGTAGCTTCTATTCATCCAACTTCATCCGCTTCGGACAGATGTACAAAGTCATGATACAGGCATCGCCGGAATATCGCATGAACCCGGAAGACCTTTACCGGCTGTTTGCCAAGAATAATGACGGGAATGTAGTGCCTTATTCCAACTTTATGACGATGGACCGTGTGTTTGGACCGAGTCAGATCACCCGTTACAATATGTTTACATCTGCCTTGATTACCGGAGAGGGTTCAGAGGGCATCAGCTCGGGAGAGGTGATTCAGGCCGTAGAGGAAATCTGCAAGGAAGTACTGCCCCGTGGTTACGACGTAGAGTGGTCGGGTATTACACGTGAGGAGAAAGACTCCAGTGGTCAGACGGTTATTATCTTTGGTATCTGTCTGCTCTTCGTATATTTGCTTTTGGCTGCCCAATACGAAAGTTTGCTGCTGCCGTTCCCGGTTATCCTGTCACTGCCTGCAGGTATCTTCGGCTCTTATCTTTTCTTGCAGTTGGCGGGATTGGAAAACAACATTTATGCACAGGTGGCATTGGTAATGCTGATAGGTCTGCTGGGTAAGAATGCGATTCTGATTATTGAGATGGCCAACCAGTTCCGTCAGCAGGGCATGACAGTGCTGGAAGCTGCGGTGAAGGGCGCTGTTAGCCGTTTGCGTCCTATCCTGATGACCTCCTTCGCCTTTATCTGCGGTCTGATCCCCTTGCTATTGGCTACCGGAGCAGGAGCCTTGGGTAACCGTTCCATCGGTACGGCTGCAGCAGGAGGTATGTTTATCGGAACGTTTGTGGGAATCTTCCTGGTTCCGGGACTTTATATTCTATTTGAAACCTTGTCAACTCGTTTGAGTGGCGGTAAAAAACGTTATGAAGATGAAGAAGAATAACAGATTATATAGATATATCACTTTTGCCGTGGTGAGTCTGGTGCTGGGCGGGTGCAAGGCACCTTCTCTTACCCAAACAGAGAAAGTGGATTTGCCGGAGGTCTTTGCCGGCAGGTCGGCAGATACGCTGACAGTGGCTTCCGTGTCCTGGAAGGAGTTTTTTCCGGATGTTTATCTGGTAAACTATATTGACTCTGCATTGGCGAACAATCATTCTTTTCAGCAGACTCTAGAGCAAATAACTGTTGCCCGAGAGCAGTTGCGTATCGGTAAAGGCGCTTTGCTGCCCGAGGCTTCCATAGGCATCAATGGCGGTGTACAGCGTTTTGGCGAGTACACGATGGATGGGATAGGAAACAGCACGACCAATACCCCTGACTTGACAAAAGACAAGCACATTCCCGACCCATATAAAAGCTTCAGTTTGGGATTGAGCTTTCAATGGGAAGCCGATGTATGGGGTAAACTTACGGATAAAAAACGTGCATCGGCCTTGCGCTGGATGCAGTCGGTAGAAGCCAGACAGTTTGCCCGTACCATGCTGGTGTCGGAAGTTGCCACTCAGTATTATCATCTGATCGGACTGGACAAGAAGTGTGTGATTCTGGAAGAAGAAATTCGGCAGACAGAAGCTTCTTACCAGTTGTCGAATGAACTGATGAAAGAAGGAGAGGTTTCCCGACTGTCGGTGGATCAGTTTCTTTCCCGTAAAATGAAACTGGAGGAGATGCTCCTTGACACCCGTCAGCAAGTACGTGAAACCGAACATGCATTTGCACTTCTATTGGGTAAGTTGCCGTTTGAAGTCAAACGTTCTACTTTTGAGGAAATCAGCAACTATACCTTCCCGGCAGCTTCGGGGATTCCGGCACAGCTGGTAGAGAACCGGCCGGATGTAAAAATGGCTGAATTGAGTCTGCTTGCCTCAAAGGCAGATGTATCTGCAGCACGTAAGGCCTTCTTTCCTTCAGTCCTGATAGGAGGAAGCGGTGGATTTAATGCGTTCGACCTGAGCAAATGGTTCGTATCTCCGGCCTCGCTGGTATATGACTTGGCGGCAGGTATTACGGCACCTGTCTTCAAACGCCATGAAATACGTGCCTTGTGGAATGAGTCGAAATCTCGTCAGCGTATGGCATTGCTGGATTATCACTATACAGTATTGAAGTCTTATCAGGAGGTGACCGACCTGATTGGAGCGTCCGAACAGATGGAAAAGCGCAAGCAACTGAAATCGGAAGAGAGTGGTGTGCATCATCGGTCTATTGAACATGCCAAAGAGCTGTTCCAGACAGGTTTTGTAGGCTACTTGGATGTACTTTCGGCGGCTGAACGTTATTTGGAATGCGAACTGGAGCGCATTGATTTAAATGTGTCTTACTGCCAGCTTCATGCGATGTTGTACCGCTCGCTGGGTGGAGGCCAGTTTTAATCGAATGAAAAAATAGTAGGGTAGTTGTCTTGGGGGATGGATATCCGTCAAGGCAACTGCTTTTGTCTTTCTAAATATAATGGGAAGGCAGGGTTATCTGGCTGCTGCCGGATGAAAAAAATCTGTTTTTCCTTAATTGAAGGTTGAGTAGTTGGCCGGAGTTATTTGTTTTACTGATAGAGTTCCTTAAAACAGATAACCTTTATGCTATTACAGAACACTTCTTTTATAAAATCTTTTTGTGTGGGACTGCTGGCTGCTACGGCAGAGATTACAGCACAGACTTCCGCCGACCGCTTGAATGTGATCTATATATTGGCCGATGATATGGGCTATGGTGACCTTTCCTCCTATAATCCCCGTTCAGGCATTCCGACTCCTGTACTTGATTCTCTGGCTGCCTCCGGAATGATGTTTACGGATGCCCATAGCAATTCTGCGGTTAGTACGCCTACGCGTTATGGCACGCTGACCGGCCGTTACTCTTTCCGTTCTCCGATGAAGAAAGGAGTGTTGACGGGCTATTCGGCTCCTCTGATTGAGCCGGACCGGGAGACCGTTGCTTCGTTCCTGAGGGGGCAGGGGTATCAGACGGCCTGTATCGGTAAATGGCATCTGGGACTGAACTGGGTCAGGAAGGATGCTTCACGACCTTTGTTTACCGGTAGTGAATGGGACCTGGGGGATACTTCCAATGTCGATTATGAAAAAGGGGTTACAGGAGGGCCCGATGACTGCGGTTTTGATTACAGTTGTATTTTACCGGCTTCCCTGGATATGTCACCTTATGTATATATCGAGAATGGACAGATTACGGCTCCGGTATCTTCGCGTGTAGCAGACTATAAGGAAGACGGAGTGAGAGGAGCGCATTACCGTCACGGGGACATGGCGGATGATTTCCGCCACGAAGATTGTCTGGAGCATTTTACCCGGAAATCGGTGGACTATATTCTGACGGCTTCTCAAAAGGAAAAACCGTATTTTCTCTATTGTGCCCTTACGGCACCTCATTCTCCCTGGCTGGTCCGGCCGGAGTTTAAAGGTCGTTCCAAGGCCGGAGTGTACGGCGATTTTGTCTGTATGGTAGATGAAGCGGTCCGTCGTATCTGTGAGGCGGTCCGGAAAAGCGGAGAAGTTTCACAGACCTTGATTATTTTTACGACGGACAACGGGGCGATGTGGCTGCCTGCCGACATTGCAGAGACCGGTCACCGTGCCAACGGAGAATGGAGCGGTGCAAAGTCTGACCTTTGGGAAGGGGGCCATCGTGTTCCTCTGATTGCGTCCTGTCCGGGTGTGGTTCCGGCCGGAAAGGTATCCGATGCCCTGGTCAGTTCAACGGACTTGTTTGCTACTTTGGCCGGAATGCTGGGTGTGCCGGTACCGAAGGGAGTAGCCGGCGACAGTTTCAGCTATTGGGACATTCTTTCGGGAGAGACTACTGACGGAAAAAATGCGTCGTGCCGCACTTCCATGATTTATCATTCGGACAAAGGTTACCTGGCTTTGCGCAAGGGAGATTGGGTGCTGCTTGACTGTAAAGGTTCGGGAGGGTGGAGCCTGCCGGAAGAAGATGCCGACCCGACGGTAGACATGCAGTTGTATGACTTGAAGGAGGATCCGGCCGAACGGACCAATCTCGCGGCAAAGTATCCGGAACGGGTAAAAGCGATGAAAAAGGAATTGGAAGAGTTAAAGAGTAAGCCTTGGTGACTGCGGGGAATCGCTGAACCGGTAACTGAAGATAAAAATATAAACAGATAAATCGACTTATGAATCACACAGGTATTTTGAAAAGTATGTGGGCAGGCTGTATGCTGCTGGGAACTATAGGGTTGGAGGCAGCACAGCCTGCGAATCTGATTATAATCAATTGTGACGATATGGGTTATGGCGACCTGTCCTGTTTCGGCAATCCGTCCATCCGGACTCCTCATTTGGACCGCATGGCGTTCGAAGGTCAGAAATGGACGGACTTTTACGTATCGTCATCGGTTTCTTCCCCCAGTCGTGCGGGACTGATGACCGGTCGGCTGGGAGTTCGTACCGGAATGTACGGCAATCAGCGGAATGTGCTTTTCCCGGATTCTCCGGAGGGGCTTCCCGAAACTGAAGTTACTTTGCCTGAACTGCTGAAAAAGGCAGGCTATCATACAGCCTGCATCGGGAAATGGCATTTGGGACATACTCCGGCTTATCTTCCTTTGAATCACGGATTCGACTATTTCTATGGATTCCCTTTTTCGAATGACATGAGTAAAGGGGAGCAGTATAAACTGGGAAACCGGAATTATCCGTATGAGTATGTGCTGTATGAACAGAAGAAGGTGATTGAAAAGGAGCCTTCGCAGGACAGTCTGACATATAAGGTTACCCAGGCGGCGGTCCGTTATATCACGGAGCATCGTGACAACCCGTTTTTTTTGTATCTGGCTCATCCGATGCCGCACTTTCCGGTATATGCTTCCGCCGGGTTCCAGCAGACTTCTTACGGAGGAAGATATGGAGATACCATTGAAGAAATCGACTGGAGCGTGGGACGGGTGTTGGATACGCTGAAGGCATATGGCCTTGACCGCAATACGCTGGTCGTCTTTACTTCAGATAACGGTCCGTGGCTTTTCTATAAGCAGGAGGGAGGCTCGGCCGGTCCGTTGAGAGCAGGAAAAGGCACTCATTACGAAGGTGGATTCAGGGTTCCATGTATTGTCTGGGGAGCCGGAGTTGCTTCCGGCCATGTGACTCAAATGGGAAGTACGCTTGACTTGCTGCCTACATTCTGTGAACTGGCTGGAGTGGAGTTACCCTCCGACAGGGAATACGATGGAGTCAGTCTGCTGCCTGTATGGAAAGACAGCAGTGCCGTCTCTCCCCGAAAATTGTTTTTCTATTATAAAGGCAGTCAGTTGATGGCTGTCCGGAAAGAAAGGTATAAGCTGCATCTTAAAGAGGGAGAACCGGTATTGTACGACTTGGGAAACGATCCGGGAGAGAAATTCAATGTGGCTTCACAATATTCGGAGGTCGTTGCAGAATTGACAGAACTGGCTCGGAAACAGATGAGCAATGTAAAGATTAAAGAAAGTATTTTCGATAAGCTGCCGGCTGAACACCTTCCACAATGTACTGAAAAGTAATTAGACATATATTTAGCAAATCTCATAAAATATTGTATGATGAATATGAAAAAGATTGTCTGTCCGTTGTGTATATTTTCCGTTTCTTCTGTCTTTGCTGCAGGAGAAGGAAGAATCTCACCCGCCGAATCTCCTAATGTGATACTGATAATGGCCGATGATTTGGGTTGGGGAGATGTGGGCTTTAATGGGAATCCGCATATCAAGACCCCATGCCTGGACAGTCTGGCATCGGCAGGAACGGTATTCACTCATTTTTATGCAGGGGCTCCTTTATCGTCTCCTACACGGGCCAGTGTGCTGACCGGACGGAATGCTTTCCGGACAGGAGTCTTTGCACCCAATGAAGGGATTATCCGTCCGGAAGAAAATACATTGCCGGAATATCTGCACGACAGAGGGTATGCAACCGGACATTTCGGAAAGTGGCATTTGGGAACGCTGACGTGCCGTGAAAACGATGCCAACCGAGGAAGGCCCGAAAATCCTCATCTGGTGAATCCACCGGCAGTCCATGGATACGATGAGGCCTTTGTCACCGAGTCGAAGGTCCCTACCTGCGATCCGATGTATGCTCCCATGGAGAACAACGGACGTTTTTGGGATTGCCTGCCGGAGGAAGCTCCCCGTAAGTTGTACGGAACTTTCTATTGGGACATCCATGGGAATAAAGTGCAGGAAAATCTGGAGGGAGACGACAGCCGGATTGTAACCGACAGGGTATTGCCTTTTATTGCAGAGGCGGTACAGCAACGGAAACCGTTTTTGGCTACGGTGTGGTATCATACTCCGCATCTTCCCTGCGTAGCGGCACCGGAGTATGCGGCAATGTACCGCGATTATCCCCTGGAAGAACGGAATTATTACGGATGCATTACAGCTATGGACGCTCAGATCGGTCGTTTGGTTGAGTTTCTGAAGCAAAAAGGGGTGTACGAAAATACGATTCTGTTCTTTTGCTCCGATAATGGTCCGGAACTGAACACTCCGGGTGTAGCTGGTCCGTATAAAGGGAAGAAGCGTTCGCTTTACGAAGGCGGAATCCGGGTACCTTCCTTGGTGGTGTGGCCCGCCCGGCAGAAAGAGTTGCCTGTCAGTATGGCGGTGCCGTGCAGTACCTGTGATTATCTGCCCACACTGGCAGAATGGATTGGCTTTGAGTTGGACAAGGAGCGGACACTGGACGGAGAGTCGCTTTGCCCGATGTTGCAGGGAAAGTCTGTACAGCGGAAAACCCCTCTTGTCTTTTGTTCCGGAACACAGGGAGCACTGGTAGATGGACATTATAAATGGTATTTCAATCAGGGCAGGGCAGCACTTTATGACCTGGCGAATGATCCGTATGAACTTCAGGATATCAGCAGGCAGTTGCCCGAAGTAACCGCCCGGATGCAGGAACTTTGGTTCTCCCGGATGGCTGAATTCCGCTCTTCTTTCGACGGTAAGGAATACGGAACCCGGTCTGTGGAGCGGATGAAGCAGGACTGGCACGATGTGACGAAGTAGCATTAATGACCGTCGGAAGATACTCAGACCATTTTGCGATGTATTTCTCTGTATTTTTGTGGAGAGACTTCGTATTGCTCATTGAATTTTTTATAGAAATAGGCCATGCTGGTAAATCCACATGAGTCACAGATTGATTTGATGGGAATATTGGTAAGAAGCAGTTGACTGGCGGCATGTTTGATTCGGATATTATTGATAAATTCAGTGAGCGTCGTGTGGAAATGTATCTTGATAATCCGGTTGACATAATCTGCATTCCGGTTGCATAAACTGATAAACAGTCCACTTCCATCCTTATATACCCCTGCTTTGTTGAACTCCTGAATGGCGTTGACCAACCAGAGAGGAGCATCGGTATAGTTGAGTGCTGATTCATTAATTGAAATCTGCTGGAAGATGAATAAAAGCAGACTGTCCAGCTGCAGGTAAGACCGTTTGCATAACATGGTTTCCTCTGCCTTTGTAGAAATTCTTCTGATCAGCTCATCGGGGAGAGTCATTTGAAAGGGTAAAGGTGACTTGGTCCAGAAATATAGATTGGTTTTAGGGAAATAGCGGCATCTGAAGTAATCCAGGCTTTCTTTGGGAAAGGCTATGTTTACCAGGGTCAGTTGTTTCCCTTTTGCTGTGAAGTTGTGTTTATCCTGCGGGCGAATCATGACCATGTCGTTTTTGCGGATCGGAAGATTATATCCATTGATGTGATGGATACCTTCTCCGCTTTCTATCCATAATAATTCGGCATAATTATGAGAATGGAAAGAAAGATCCTTGCTGGAAGTGATGCTTACACGGGCTATGTGGAATACTTCGTCTTTTGACAGAAAATCGGATAAGAGGAAATTCTTAGGAGATAATCCTTGCTGGGGCTTAGGGTAGGTTTTCATTGTATTCGGAATTTTATGTCGGGAGAACTCTTCCATATCCGGGATACAGTTACTCCGTTGTTCTCAAGTGCAATATTCGTGAAAAATAATGGATTGTCAAAATATCATTTGAAGAATATCAGAAAAAATACGCTGATGGGAAGGCAGATGAAATACTATGGGAAAGAAAGTAAACCGGGATAAGTGGATACAAATGATAAAAGTCGGAATAGAGTAATTAATTACGCTTCTGTTATAATCATTATTCCGGCTTTATATTGCTTTTTAAGTTAGCTTTGCATTATCCCGATAAACCTAAACGTATCGGGGAATTGGACATTCGTCTTTGGGGTTGGAACAAGAAAATTGAAAACAATAATATATCTAAGCAGACACTATGAAAGGCATGATTACTTCTACTCAGCGGTTATCTGTTCATGATGGCCCTGGAATCAGAACGGTTATATTCATGAAAGGCTGCCATATGCGGTGCAAGTGGTGTCATAATCCTGAAACCTGGTCGAGGGAGAGACAGCTGCAGTATCTTTCCGATAAATGCATCGGATGCGGACTGTGTGTCACTTCTTGTCCGGAAAAGGCACTGGCAAAATGTGGAGATAAGGTAAAACCGGACTATGCTTTATGTACGGTTTGTGGACTGTGTGCGGAGAACTGCTGTTCGCAGGCTCTTTCTGTTGTCGGAAGAGAAGTTTCTCCAGAAGCGTTGTTGGAAGAGATTCTGATTGACAAACCCTACTTTGACCGTTCGAAAGGAGGAATTACCTTATCCGGCGGAGAGCCTTTGCTGCAGAAAGAGTTTGCAATGGCATTCCTTGCACTTTGCAGGCAGCGTGGCCTGAATACCGCAGTGGAAAGTAATTTATGTATGGATTGGGAAGTTGTCCGTCACTTTTTACCGTATGTCGATTGCTGGATGTGCGATTTGAAGTTGATGGATACCGGTAAGCACAAATATTGGACGGGAGTGGATAACAGGAGTATCCTTGCCAATATTGAGAATTTTGGGAAAGCTGGCATTGCATTGACCGTCAGGACTCCTGTTGTACCCGGAGTCAATGACTCTTTTGAGGAAATCGAACGCATCTGCCGCTTTTTGGAACCTTATCGGGGAACGGTCCGTTATCATCTTTTGCCTTTTCATACATTGGGTTTTGGAAAGTATGATGCACTGGGAATGGAGAATGAGATGATACACACCCAAGATTTTCCTAAAGAGCGTCTGGAAGAATTAAATAAAATGGTATCTACATATAAATTAACATTATGAATCAATTGCTTGAAGAAAAAATAGCATCTCTTCGTGCTAAGAAAATCGCACAGACCAGAGAAAAAATCTGCAAGGAAGGTCTTTTGGACGAGGATGATTATGGAAGAATTGTTCCTCCCGAAGGGTTATGGCATATCATACCTAATCATGCAGACGGCTCTTTTTACGGATTTGATGCGTGGGCTGATAATTTTTGCAGTCTGATGTCGGTTCATCCGGTATATATTGATACAGACGATGCCTTTGCCGGAAGATGGATGTATTTTATGTCTAAAATGAGAGGTAACAAGTGGAATCCAGCGTATGCTTATGATCATTTGAAGCCTGCCATCGAAAAGTACAACATTATTTGTGGTATAGGTGATGATGCGCATTTTGCACCAGACTATCAGATGGGATTGTCATTGGGATGGAACGGACTTATAGAAAAGATTGAAAAGTACCGGGAAATCAATACCTCCCCGGAGCAGCAGCATTTTTATGATTTGCATGTCCGTACCATCCGTGCGGTTCAGGGTTGGATCCAGCGTCATATCGATGCTGCCTTGGAGCAGGCAGCTGCAGAGAACGTACCGGAAAAAAGGCAGGCATTGCTTGACATTGCTCAGGTCAATACTTGGGTAAAAGAGAATGCCCCGAGGACTTTGCGAGAGGCTTGTCAGTGGATTATCTGGTATCATCTGGCTTCGCGGACTTACAACAGGGACGGTGCTGGCGGACAATTGGATGTATTGCTGCAACCTTATTATGAAAAGGATATTTTTGAAAAACGCATTACTGATGATGAAGCTGTCTATTATTTGGCTTGCCTGTTGATAAACGATCCGATATATTGGCAGTTGGGCGGTCCGGACAAGGATGGAAAGGACCAGACTTCTCATCTTTCCTATCTGATACTGGAGGCTGCGGATAAAATCAATACTTCTTTAAACCTGACCATCAGGGTTTATGATGGGATGGATAAGAATCTGCTTCGTAAAGCAGTGAGATACTTGCTGAAAAACCGGAACGGATGGCCCCGTTTCTCCGGCGACAAGGCTTTGGTTGACGGCTTTGTGAAAAACGGGTTTACTCCCGAACTGGCGCGTCAGCGTATTGCCGTGGGGTGCAACTGGATGTCTTTGCCAGGTATGGAATATACTTTGAACGATCTGGTGAAAATTAATATGGCAAAAGTCTTTGAAGTGGCTTTCGATGAGATGCAGCATTGTCCGGGACCGTATAGTACGGCGGGTTTGTGGAACGGCTTTGTGCAACATCTGGAAACTGCGGTTGATACGGCGGTTCAAGGAATCAATCATCATCTGAAGTACCAGAAGTATAATGAACCCGAACTACTGCTCAATCTTCTGAGTCACGGGCCACTTGAAAAGGGAAAAGATGTGTCGGACGGGGGAGCCATGTATTATAATCTGGCAATAGATGGGGCCGGTCTGGCTGTAGTGGCCGATTCCTTTGCCGCATTGGAGCAGCGGATTGAAGAAGAAAAACGGTTAGACTGGGATACGGTCTTTTATGCGGTAAACTCTGATTATACGTGCGAGGGAGGAGAATATATCCGGAAATTGCTGGGCCAAAGTGAGCATTACGGTTGTGAGGGTAGTAAAGGGGAGAAGTGGGCTTTAAAGGTGCGAGATGCATTTGTAACGCTTGTCCGCTCTCATTCGGGAGAAGGGAAAATTTTCATTCCCGGCTTTTTCTCTTGGGCCAATACCATTGAGTTTGGAGAAAAAGTTCATGCTACCCCTAACGGGCGTATGGCGGGTGCTCCGATTACCCACGGTGCCAATCCGGTACCCGGTTTTACTACCGATGGAGCTTCTTTGGCCTTGGCAACTGCGATTGCACGGATACAGCCTGGCTATGGCAATACCGCTCCGATGCAGTGGGAACTTGATCCGGGATTTGCCCGGCAGGATAATGCCGAAATAATAACTGATATCATTGAGACTCATTTCGACTTGGGGGGGACATTGATTAACGTGAATATTATGGATAAAGAAACCATTTTGGCGGCTTATAAGAATCCTGAAGCATATCCAGACCTGGTGGTGAGAGTGACTGGTTTTACTGCTTATTTCTGCATGCTCTCACCTAAATTCAGGAAACTGATTGTAGAGAGACTGTTGGAAAATTGATTACCATTTAATACTTGTACCATGAAACTGATAGAATCGTATGTCTATAACGGGGAAGGATATGATCCTTCTTTGGTGAATAAAGGCTGGCAGGTGGCTTATTTGAATTATGCTCCAAGTGAGTCATTGGAAGAAATAGATAGACTGGATATTCATTTTGAGACCGATGAGGTTTTTGTTTTGCTGGAAGGCACGGCAGTGCTGATTGCTGCAGATTTCTCACAGGGGAATGCTCATTATGACACGGTATTCATGCAGCCGGGGGTTATCTATAACATTCCTTGCAAGACCTGGCATCAGATTGCACTTTATCCGGGAAGCAGAATTTGTATTGTGGAAAAGGATAATACTCATGTGTCTGATTTCGAGTATTATTATCTTACCCCCGAGCAGAAGAAACAACTGGTGGATGAAGTGGAACGGTGCCGGTACATGCATTTGCATTCATAGACGAGAGGCATCGGACAAACGCGGAGAATGAACGAATCTGTAAAACAAATTAAATATTGAAAAATATGGCAATTAAGCATTTTGTATTATTGGGAGCTTCTCTTCTCGCTCTTTCGGCATGCCGTACTGCTGAGAAGGAGTACCTGACGAGTTATGTGAATCCATTGATAGGAACCGATGTCTGGAGGGGAGATATTCCGATTGCCGGTGGGGAAGACCCTTCCGGATATACTTATCCAGGGGTGACAGAACCTTTCGGTATGACTGAATGGACGGCTCACACTATGGAATCAAAAGAGAGGGGAACGTTGCATCACAGGGTTCCTTACTGGTATAACCATCCTTATATTACGGGGTTCATCGGTACGCATTACCCCAGTGGGGCTGTGATGTTCGATTACGGTTCGGTAGAGTTGATGCCTATTACGGGCACATTGAAATGCCGGCCTGAGGAAAGAAGTTCCCGCTTTTCTCATGACAACGAACTTTCACGTCCTGACTATTATCAGGTACGTCTGGAGGATTATGGTATCAATGTGCAGATGGCTGCTGCAAAGGCTTCTGCCGTAATGATGTACGAATATCCGGAGTCGGACAGTGCTTATGTGATAGTGGATGCCATGCCCTCACTTTTCACTTCCGGTGCACCGGCTGAAATAAAGATTGATCCTCAGCGCCGGGAAATTAGCGGAAAGAGTGCGGCTACGGCCCGTGCTTATCGCGAAACCGGATATTTTGTAGTGCGTTTTGACAAGGATTTTGAGGACTTCGGTACATTCAGTCAGAACATGGATTACCCTGAAGTAATAGAAGAAAAATACCTGTTTGCAGAGAAGGATGGAAAATTGGTAAATGGCCTGAAAGGAGTGTATACACAGA
>ERZ1027150.77-NODE-77-length-80287-cov-13.551451_pt1 | contig 80287 bp, 55 predicted proteins | sample MGYA00519276_ERZ1027150 | MGnify/ENA primary metagenome ERZ1027150 (study PRJEB26926, sample SAMN06164860) | human gut metagenome | biome: ENVO:00009003; feature: ENVO:2100002; material: ENVO:00002003 | host: Homo sapiens | place: USA | collected 2012 ... | reverse complement strand
GATCTACACTCGACTAGTCGTCGGCAGCGTCAGATGTGTATAAGAGACAGGCCAATACTGTGGATGCAGAAAAAATTGGTAATAGAGTAGATCCTAACCCTATTAAATCATTGGAAGGTACAGTTCCAGGATTGCAAATGAATATCGGTTCTGGTCAGCCTGGAGCACCTGCAACAATCTTCATCCGTGGACGCAACTCATTGAATTCAGGTACTCAGCCCTTGTACGTAATCGATGGTGTTGCATTCGACAATGATGCAGTAGGTATCCGTTCGGATGAAGGACAAACAACCAGCCCTCTGTCAACATTAAATGCACAAGATATAGAAAGTATGACTGTTTTAAAAGACGCAACAGCTACTTCTATTTATGGTGCACGTGCAGCTAATGGTGTAATCGTAATCACTACCAAAAGAGGAAAGGCCGGAAAACCCAAAGTAAACGTAACAGCAAAAGTCGGATTTAACCAAATGCCATCTTATACAGATAAATATAAGCTTGTTGACGCAGATAAGAATATTGAAATGGCAACAGAAGCATTGCTGAACTCTTACAATTCTTATGGCGCAAATTCAACATTTGGTCTTTATAATGAAGGTTATGGCTTAGGATTTTCTTATGACCAAGCCGGTGCTGAAGGATTCTATGACTGGTATACAGGAGGTTGGGTTTCAAATTATAGAGAGACAGGAAAGCAAACCAACTGGATGGATGAAATTACTCGTACAGGAATTGTACAATCCTATTCATTTGATATCAGTGGAGGTGGAAACGCCGAAAACGCGCCACAATATTATGCGTCTTTCGCTTATGACAACAATGAATCTGTAATGAAAGGAAAAGACTTGACCCGTTACTCTTTCCGCTTTAATATGGATCACCAGCCTTCTAGATGGGTAAAATACGGTTTTAATACAAACCTTTCTTATACAGAAACTAATATGGGTGCCGGTGGTGGTTACTTCTCTGACCCATTGACTCAGGTATATATGATGAACCCGATGACTGGTGTTTATGATGAAGAGGGTCAGTTCAACTTTGATACAACAACAGGATACAACCCAGTTGCACTTCGTTCCGAATATGGTGATAAAAGTTTGGCTAAACAATACCGCGTATTGTTAAGTCCATATGTACAAATCAACTTTACTCCGGATTTATTCTTTATGTCTCGCGCCGGTATTGACGCATACTTTATTGATGAGTTTGGTTACTGGTCATTCCTTCAGCCTCAAGGTGCTGATATGAACGCCATGGGTGAAAATGCAAATACAACCCGTATCATGTTGAACATTACGAATACATTGAATTATCTTAAGACCTTCAATGATGTTCATAATCTAAACTTATTGGTGGGACAAGAAGGACAGAAGAAAATGTATAAACAAGCTTATTTGGCCGGTTCTAACTACCCTGTGAAAGATTTGAATGATGTTTCTTTGGCTGCAACTCCTAGTTCTGCTGCTACTACCCAAATGCAGTTGTTGCTGAACTCTTATTTCTTTAATGGTCAATATGACTATAACCACAAATATTATCTATCTGCCAGTTTGCGTGCGGATGGTTCATCACGTTTTGCAGATGGTAACCGCTGGGCTACATTCTGGTCTATAGGTGGAAAATACCGTTTAAGTGCAGAAAGCTTTATGGAATCTACAAGTAACTGGTTGTCTAACTTGACTATCCGTGCAAGCTATGGTACAACAGGTAACCAGGAAGTCGGAAGTGGATACTATGCAGCTTCTAACTTATATGGATACGGCTGGAATTATAACAGCAAACCAGGTATGCAATTAGAGCAGTTTGGTAATGAGAACCTGAAGTGGGAAATGACAAAAAAATTCAATGTGGGTCTTGATATAAACCTGTTCAAACGCATTGACATCAGCTTAGATTACTATAATCACCAAACTACAGATATGGTATTCTCTGTTCCTTTGTCATTTGCAACAGGTATGTCTTCTATTTATCAGAATGTAGGTAAATTGGAAAATAAAGGTTTCGAAGCTAGTTTGAATGCTGTGCTTTTCAAAAACAAGTACATTACATGGACATTTGCATGGAACGGTTCTATCAACAAGAATAAAGTGAAAAAACTTTCTACCGATTATCCAATTGAAGGAACAATCTCAACAACTGAAGTAGGCTATCCTATTTATCAGTGGAAAATGAAAGAATACGCAGGTGTAGATCCTGAAACCGGTCTGGCAATGTGGTATACAACAGATGAAAACGGTAACAACGTAACAACAACTGACTACAATAAAGCTGAAAAACGTTACTTAGGTGATGCTAACCCAAAATTCTTTGGTTCTTTCAGTACAAGATTAGAAGCTTATGGTTTTGACCTTGCTGTACAATTTAACTATTCTACAGGAGCCAAAATCTATGGCGACAACTTGCGTTATGATGCAAACGGTGGTTCTGCATTCTATGAGAACTATATCAACTACATATATGATAACCGTTGGCAGAAGCCGGGTGATATTACAAATGTTCCACGCTTAGACACAGATGGTTCATACGCAAATCAAGGTTCTTCACGTTTCTTGATGGATGGAGATTATCTGAAAATACGTTCATTGACAGTTGGTTATACGCTGCCTAGAAATTGGTTGCGCGGTACTTTCCTGAACAATGTACGTGTGTTTATGGAAGCTGAAAATCTCTATACATTTACTGCTGACAACTATATTGGATTTGATCCATCAGGCATTGATGCCAACGGAGTTCAATGGTGGAACTACCCACAAGCACGTAGCTTCATATTTGGTATCACAGTAGGAATTTAAATTAAGGAGGATAATTAAATGAAAATAAAAAAATACTTGACACTAGGTTTGGCACTTACACTGACCTTAGGGAGCTGTAGCCTAGACTCAGAAATTTACGATCAGAAAGAAGGAGCAGGAGCTTATACGACGCTTAAAGATATTGAAAATAGCTTGAATGGTATCTATTATCGTGTAGGTAGCTATGGCTTCTTAGGAAATTACGCAACGACCATAGGAGATTTCTGTAGTGGAATGAGTATGGGTAGTGCTTCATCAGGTCATATGTATAGTTATAGTGCATTTACTTTCACTAGTACAGACCAGGAAATTGAAGATATCTGGAATGTGGGTTATAAAATTATTGCTGGTTCAACAGAAGCAATTAATGCTGCCACTGAAATGATAGCTAATGGTACTATTCTGGAAAGTGAACAGGCTACAGCTTACAATTATTTAGGCCAGTTCTATGCATTGAAAGCATTGGCAAATTATTATCTTGTCAATTTATATGCATTGCCTTATTCGGAAACTAATAAATCACAACCGGGAATTATCATTATTGACACAGAAGTTCCTGAAGCGTTTGCAACAGTGAGCCGAGGCACAGTTGAAGCAACTTATGCGCAAATAACCAAAGATATTCAGTCTGCTGAAGATGCTTTTACACAAGCTGGTGAGGAAGCTACAAACAGCAAAAATGAATATAATTCAGCTTATTACATGAGCAGAATGGGACTTCAGGCTCTAAAGGCTCGTGTTAACATGTCATTGGGTAAATATGAAATTGCTGAAACTGCTGCAAAAGAAGCTCTTGCACTTAAAGGTAATGGTGATGGAACCGGAGCGGATGCTGTTCCTTCTAATGACACTTACTTGAGCATGTGGGGAGATGTAATCATTACAGATGAAGATCTTTTCACAATCAAAAAGTCAGAAGATGATAACCTTTCTGCTAACTCTATCAACACTTTGTACGGAAGTTATTATTCAACCGTACAGAACAATGTAATTAGCAAGTATGGTGCAAATGACATTCGCTTAGGATTGTTCACTGCAGGTGAAGGAGGTGGAACTACGACCACTAAATTCTCAGGAAAGTCCTCAGAAGCAGTTTGTAATATTCCTGTCTTCCGTAAATCTGAAATGTCACTTCTGATTGCAGAATGTGAAGCTCGTGTTGGAAGTATTCCAGAGGCACAAAAATATCTGTTGTTCACAGCAAAACGTAACAAAGACATCACATCGGCTGCTGATTTGCCATCAAATGCAGCTGACTTGCTGAAATTTATTTCAGAAGAAAGAATTCGTGAATTTGCTGCAGAAGGACACCGCTTCTATGACGCTCGTCGTATGGGGGATTTAGTGTCAGGTGATAATTTCCAGAATTGGGACATTCAGAAATTTGTCTTCCCTATTCCTGAAGCTGAAGTTAATACCGGAACAGGTTGCCAGCAGAATGCAAATTGGAGCGACTATTTACCTCAACTCTAAGTAAATAAAATCTAAGTTTTACCCGGATATATACAAATTGTATATGTCCGGGTAATTTTTTATATGCAATCCTGTATTTGTTTCAGATGTATGAATTACATTTAGAACAGAAGGAATATTCAGTTAGAATCGGTAATTAGATATTGCAGTGATCTGATTACTATATGTGAAAATAAATAGAGATATTTACTGAATATTTCTCGTCTTACTGCTAAAATTCACTCCGATTTTAAGAATCTTTTCCGTTTACCAGAAAAGAAGTTGTATGTATCTGAGTCAAAACTTCTTTTCTTGTTTTAACTCCATCAAGTTCAGTAGAACTTTGGTAGAAAATTCGCATCAGGGATTTATCTACAATCCATTATATACAATATATAGAATCTGTCAGTTGTTTTATAACTTATTGGTTATTAATAAAATAAAAGCAATTTTAGTTCCGCCGGAACTTTGGTCATTTCTTTCATCGGAATGCAGTCGCAGGAGGTTAAAATCGCTTCTGTCGTAAAAGTAGTATTGAAATCTGACTCTGAGCAACTGGATGAAGTTGTCGTGACTGCGATGGGTATTAAACGAGATCGTAAGGCATTGGGATATGCTGCACAAGATTTAAAGTCTGACCAACTTAACAAAAGTGGTACTACGTCACTGGCTAATGCGATTCAAGGTAAGTTGACAGGTGTTGAAGTACGCCAGTCATCTGGTGCTCCGGGAGCCTCTTCTCAAATTGTTATTCGTGGAGCACGTTCATTTGATGGAAACAACCAACCTCTGTACGTAATTGATGGTATGCCTATCAATACATCAGCAGATTTTGATACTGGTAGTTCTGTAACTGGTGCAAACTATGCTGATCGTAGTATCGATATTAACCCTGAAGATATTGAAACTATCAATGTGCTCAAAGGACAGGCAGCTTCTGCATTGTATGGTATTCGCGCTTCTAATGGTGTAATTGTAATCACAACAAAACGTGGTTCTAAAAATAACTTGAATAAGCCAAGTGTTACAATTTCTACCAACATGAGTGCTCAGCGTGTTTCCAGAAAATTTGAACGTCAAACAGTATATGCACAAGGAGATAAGATCAGTGCATATAATCCTTCCTCTTCCAGCACCTGGGGGCCTAAAATAACAGACTTGGTAAACGATCCTGTTTATGGTGGAAATACAGATAACCAATATACAGCAGAATTTGGTAAGCATGAAGGCCAATATTATAATACTCAACGTGCAAAAGCAGGCCTTGACGGTTGGACAACTCCGCAAATTTATGACAACGTAGGTGACTTTTTAGGTACTGGATTTACAGAAAACACTAATGTAAATATATCACAAAGCCTTAATGGAGTAAATTATTCATTTGGATTGAACAACTCTTATCAGAAGGGTATTATTCCATCTACAGGTATGAACCGTTGGGGAGCCAGAGGTCTGGTTGACTGGAAAATTAATGAAGAATGGAATACAGGTTTTTCTGCAAACTATTCATCAACCAAAATTACATCTGCTCCTGGTGCTAATGATGGTATAATGAACGTCGTATATTCTGCTCCTGCTGAATATGACCTGAAAGGAATCCCTACACACGTACCTGGAGACATCACGAATCAGGTACTCTTCCGTTCTACTTCATTTGTAAACCCATATTGGTGGGCTGAACATAATGAATATTTGCAGCATACAAACCGTGTTTTTGGTAACGCTTATCTTGAATACCAGCCCAAATTAAATTGGGGAGATGGATTTACTTTGAAGTTTCGTGAACAAGCTGGTCTGGATATTTGGACTTCTAACTATGCTGATGTAAAAGAAATGGGTACAACAAGTGCTTTGCTCGGTGGCGAAATTGAAAATTATGGTTCTCAGCACAATGTTTTCAATAACTTGTTTACTATCAATTTTGACGGACGGTTCGGTAATGAAGACGAATGGGGATTGAATATTATCTTAGGTAATGAATTTAATGATGAAAATGTTCGTACTTGGGACTATTATGCCAGCAATTTTAATTTCCCTGGATTCCCAACCATTGGAAATGCCACTAACTTGGCCAGTGCCAATGAATACACAAGAAGAGAATGCACAGTAGGTTTCTTTGGAAGTGTGTCTGCATCTTGGAAAGATCAGTTATATTTAACTGTAACAGGACGTAATGATTACGTATCTACCATGCCTAGAGGAAGCCGTAGTTTCTTTTATCCTTCAGTTTCTTTGGGATGGGAATTCACTAAATTACCATTCTTGGAAGGTAACAGCGTAATTAATTACGGTAAATTAAGAGGCTCATTTGCACAAGTAGGTCAGGCAGGTACTTATTACAACAACTTCTATTATACACCTTCTTACGGAGGAGGTTTCTTGGCTTATACCCCGGTATCTTATCCGCTTCCAAGTGGTGTTTCATCGTACGTGCCATATTATGTGGTATATGATGAGAATCTTAAGCCTCAAAATACGGTAAACTATGAAGCTGGTATTGATTTGCATTTGTTCAATAGCAGAATCAAAATGGAATATACCTATAGTTTACAGAATGTCAAAGATCAGATATTCTCTGTGCCAACTGATGGTACTATAGGTTATCAATATATGATGACAAACGCTGGAAAGATGCGTACCCACGCACATGAATTCTCAATCAATGCAGCTATTTTGCAAAATAAAGATTATGAGTTAAATCTGGGTATCAACTTTACCAGAATTCTTAACAAGGTCATCGAACTTGCACCGGGTGTAGAATCTATTATGTTGGGTGGATTTGTTGAACCACAGGTTAGAGCACAAGCAGGATGTACTTACCCTAATATCTATGGTACTGCATTCAAACGTGACAGTGAAGGAAATATGCTGTTGCTTAATGGGTTACCTCAAGCTACAGGAGACAGCCAGAACTTAGGAAACTGTTCACCGGATTTCACAACTGGTATCACTTTTGGCGGACGCTACAAACGTTTGTCTTTGGCCACTACATGGAGCTGGCAGCAGGGTGGAAAAATGTATCATGGTACAAACATGACATTGAACTATTTTGGTGCGACTAAAGAATCTCTTCCATACCACGAAGGAACAATGGTAGTAGAAGGTATTGATGAAGCTACAGGAGAAAAGAATACTGTTGAGGTTAGCAAACAGGCATATTATCAGGCATATTACAATATATCAGAATCTGGTATATATGATACAAGTTTTGTAAAATTGCGTGATGTTACGCTGACATATCAGTTGCCCAAAATGGGAATATTCGATATCTCAATATACGGATTTGCCCGTAATATTTTAGTCTGGGCTAAATTACCAAACTTTGATCCGGAATCATCACAAGGTAACAACAACATGAGTGGATATTTTGAACGTTTTTCTGTTCCTAATACTTCAAGCTTTGGTGGTGGACTTACTATTAAATTCTAAAATAAATACGATTCAAATATGAAGAAATATATATTATCCGTTTTGTCTGTTGCATTTTTCGGATTGACATCTTGTACCGAAGATATAATGGACGACATTAACAAAGATAACCAGCATCCTTCTCCGGAAAATGTATCAGCCGCACTTCAGCTGACAGATGCAATTATGGCTACAGGTTTCAGTACGGTATCAGGAGACTATGCTTTCTATCTTTCTTCTCTTACTGAACAGGAAATTGGAATTGGGAATAACCAATTAATGAGAGCTGAATTACGTAACTCATCTGAATGGGCCGCATCTACAACGTTCAACAATGTGTGGAATGCAACTTATGGAAATCTGATGAATATTCGTCAAATGATTGAAAAAATCACGACGGGAACTCAAGGTAATGCCGAAAAATATGACTTATTGGGTATGGCTCAAATTCTGGAGGCATTAAACTACGGTGTACTAACAGATATGCATGGAGACATTCCCTATAGTGAAGCTTTGCTGGGGCAGGGAAATCTTCAACCCAAGCTGGATGCACAGAAAGATGTTTACGCAGGGATATTAAATACTCTTGAGGATGCTATCAAAAATCTTGAAAAAGGTATAGATTTAAAATCTGCAGGAAATCAGGATATTGCTTTTGGAAATGATAATGAGCAATGGATGGCTACAGCTTATGCTTTGAAAGCCCGTTATTTATTACACCAATTGGCTGTTACAGAAGATAAAACAGCATTGCTGACAGAAGTTAAGAAAGCCGCAGAAAAAGCAGTAGAATTGAATTTTAAAGGGTTCTTAATCAAAGAATTCAATGGAGTGACTTGTGACAATCCCTGGAGTGCTTATTTGTGGAGCCGGTATTATATTGCTTCTTCTAAGACTGTAACAAACCTGATGGGAGCAGATGACCCTCGCCTGGCTTATTACACTTACGAAACCGGGGAATCATATCAGCCCGGAAATGAGGAAGTTGCACAGGTTGCTGATGGAAGTCTTGTTTATCCCGCATGGTACGACTTAGGCTCACAACCTATTCACATGTTCAGTGTTTCTGAATTATATTTTATTCTTTCAGAAGTAAAATTACGTCTTAATGAAGATGCTACGACCGAATTCCAGAAAGCTGTTGCAGCTTCTGTAAGTGAAATTATGGGTTGGTTCGGTGACGATACGGATGCCAATGCTTATGCTAGCTCATTAGGAACACCGACACTGAAAGAAGTATTCGAACAGAAGTATATTGCTCAGAGCGTAGATGAACAGGTAGAAACTTATAATGATTTACGTCGTGTAAAAGCAATGGGTGAAAGTTATATTGTTTTGACAAATCCTTATAATACTCAGGGAGGTATCAATCGTTTCCCGGAGCGTTTGCCATATGGTAATAGTAGTGTATTGAGTAATCCTAATATTAGCAGTGTCTATGGAGATGGATATTATATCTACTCTGAAAAAACATGGATTAATGGGGGTAAATAAAGCAATATTGTATAATATCCCATCTGCCGGATAATAGTTATTTAAACTGAAATAGTAAAAGAGGTATATCCCTTGTGGATGTACCTCTTTTTTAGTCTTATTCATTTAAAAACTGGTCTTTTTATCAGAATAAATTCCTTAATAATACAAAATAAATGCAATTTTATTCTATTTATATTCATTTTTGCGTGATTGGGTAAATGAAAGCAAGTTCCTAAAAATCATTAGTTTACCTCTTTTGATGTCGTTTTGCTCCTTATAAATAGATTTTAGTGTAAAATTGCCCACTGTTTTATAATTTCTCTTTGTTTTCTTACATTCGTGCCCGTTTGTGATAAACATATTAAACTAACCTAACTAAACTAAAAAGAGAGATTTTATGAAGAAAAAAATCACGTGGTTCGTGACCTTTCTCCTGATAGGGATTGGTCTGTCAAATGCCCAGATTTCTCAAGTGACCGGTAATGTGACGTCGGAAGAAGACGGTCTGCCGGTGGTGGGCGCATCGGTATTGGTAAAGGGTACTACTGTAGGGACAGTAACCGATATTGATGGGAATTTTACAATTACCGGTTTACCAGCTTCCGCAAAGTTACTGGTGGTTTCTTTTATCGGCTTGCAAAGTCAGGAAGTGGCTGTGAAACCGGTAGTGAATGTGGTACTGAAGTCAGATTCAAAGCAACTTGACGAAGTGATGGTGGTGGCTTACGGTACGGCAAAGAAGGAATCGTTTACTGGTTCCGCAGAAGTAATCAAAGCTGAAAAGCTTAGTGCCAGACCTGTGGCAAACGTAACAAAAGCTTTAGACGGACTGGTAGCTGGGGTGCAAACCACTTCCGGCTCGGGACAGCCTGGCTCGGGAGTTTCAGTTGTGGTACGGGGGTATGGCTCCATCAATTCTTCTCAGAATCCTTTGTATGTAGTAGATGGAATACCATATGATGGAGATGTCGTTTCCATCAACCCCAATGATATAGAGTCAATGACTGTGCTGAAAGATGCATCTGCCGGTGCACTTTATGGCTCACGTGGGGCAAATGGAGTCGTAATGATTACTACCAAGAAAGGAAAGTCAGGGAAAGTTAATGTGAACCTGAAAGCTAATTGGGGAGTTGCTTCTCGCTCTATTCCTCGTTATGAAACAATGGATGAGGCGGGCTATTTGGAAACTGTTTTTCAGGCCTATAAAAACAATCAGATTTATAACAATGGTCTCTTGCCGGAACAAGCAAGTCTTGTAGCGTTAGAGGCGATGAAGTCGGGAGCTACGGCAATATTTGGACAGAACGAACAGTATAATCCTTTTAATTATTCCGTTACGGATTTGATTGATCCAAACACCGGAAAGGTACGTGGTGATGCCAAATTGAAGTATTCGGAAGACTGGATGGAGGAAGCGATGGTGGATAATCCTTTGCGCCAGGAGTATAATGCCTCGGTGTTTGGTGGAAATGAGAAAACAAAATATATGTTTTCTTTGGGGTATCTTAATGAAGAGGGATTATTGAAGACAACTAACTTTACGCGCTATAATGGCCGTATGAATATTGATGCCAATGTGACGGATTGGTTGAAGGCTGGCATGAATGCAAGTTACTCACGAAATGAGAACAATACGGCAGTTGAAAACTCATCAGGAAATTCTAATGTTTGGTATACAGCTCAGCTGATGGCTCCTATTTTCCCTGTGTTTGAGAAAGATGCAGACGGAAAAACGGTTGTCGATAAATCTGGAAATGCGGTATTTGATTATGGAGCAAACCGTCCCGCTGGTGCAAATGCAGATTGGAACACCATTGCGACATTATATGATGATAAATATTCTACGACCAGTGATAATCTGAGTGGTCGTGTGTATGTGGAAATTGGTGACCTGAAAGAAGGTTTCCTGCAGGGACTGAAATTTTCTGTAAATTATGGTTTTGACTTGATTGGTACTTCTCGTATGACGTATTATAATCCATATAATGGAAATGCAGTTTCAGTAAAAGGACGTTTGACTAAAAGTACTTCTCGGTCATTTAGCTATACGGCAAATCAGTTATTGAATTATGACAGAAAGTTTGGAGGTCATCATATTTCGGCATTGGTAGGACATGAGTTTTATAAATATAATTATTCTTTCTTGACCGGACAAAAAACAGGTTTTCCATTCGGTGGACTGTATGAACTAGCTGCGGCTACGACTTTGGTGAACGCGGATTCGTATGAGCATAACTATTCCGTAGAGTCTGTCTTGTCTCGTCTGGCATACGATTATGCAGATAAGTATTATTTTTCGGCTAGTTTCAGAACCGATGGCTCTTCTCGTTTTTATAAAGAAAGTCGTTGGGGAAAATTCTGGTCCGTAGGGGTGAACTGGAGAATTTCACAGGAAAACTTTATGAAGAATCTGAAATGGATTAACAATCTGTCTGTTAAGGCCAGTTACGGTGTACAGGGAAATGACCGTTTGCTTGATGCGAATGGTAATGATATCTATTATGCCTGGCAGTCTTTTTATAGCTTGAGTAATCCCAACAATACCATGAATGGGGTTACCCTTTCTTCTTTGGAAAATAAAGAGCTCAAATGGGAGAAAAATGGAAACCTGAATGTGGGTGTAGAGGGGCGTTTGTTTGATAGAGTAAGTTTTAGTGTGGAATGGTATCAACGTAAAACATCAGACATGCTAATGTCTTTCCCAATGGCTACTTCGCTTGGTTTCGATGGATATAATAAGAACATTGGAAGTATGCGTAACCGTGGATGGGATGTGAGTGTGGCTACAGATATATTCCAACAGCCAGATTTTGGCTGGAGACTGACTTTGATGGGGTCGGTCGTAAAAAATAAGGTGTTGCAACTGGCCGATAAACCGGAAATTATAAATGGAAGTTATATTATTCGTGAAGGAGAGACTATAAATTCATTTTATACAGCAACTGCTGCAGGGGTAGATCCGGCTACGGGAGAACAGCTGTATTGGGCATGGGATGTTGATAAGAATGGGAATCGAGGCGAAAAATATGTAACCAGTGATGCTTCAAAAGCAATGGCTTGTAAAGAAATTCAAGGTAGCCGTATTCCAAATCTTTATGGTTCATTCAGCAATGAATTCAGGTATAAGAATTTTGATCTGAACATACTTTGTACGTATTCAATCGGAGGTAAGGTGCTGGATGGAGTTTATAGAACGTTGTTGTATGGAAATTATGTCGGAAGTGCTAGAAGTAAGCATTTGGAACGTGCCTGGAAACAGCCTGGTGATATTACTGATATTCCCCGGATTGAAATAGGAAAGAGTTATATTACCACAAATAATGACTTGATTGATGCATCCTATCTGGCGATTAAGAACATTTCGTTGGGTTACACATTCCCCGGTAAGTTGATTCAAAAATGGGGTATGAATAATTTAAGACTTTCCGCCACGGCAGACAATGTTATTTTATTTAACTGCCTGAAAGGTATGAATCCCCAGTATAATTTCAGTGGTGGTACAAATTTTGGTTATGTACCTGTAAGAACGGTTTCACTGGGCATTGATGTAACATTTTAATTGAAGAGCAAAATGAAAATAAATAAATATCTTTTATGTGGACTGGCTTTTGCCGGTACTGGACTTTTTGTTTCTTGTTCGGATGAACTGGAGACACAACCTACAGACTCTGTGTTGGAGAATCATATTTTTGCAAGTGCCGAAAATGCAAAATCGGCAATCAATGGCGTTTATCGTCTTTTGTATACTTCTGGATGGAGTGAAAGATGGGGTACTCAGAACTGCGGTCAGCCTGCTATCCAGCTATTTGCTGATTTGATGGCAGAAGATCATGTGATGAATGAGCAGGGACAGGGATGGTATTATGAAGATTACCGTTTGAATGTGCATGGTGATTATGAAGGTAAATCTGGACGCTCTTATTCTACTTGGAATTTTTATTATACGATTATTAGCAACCTGAATTATATTTTAGCAAATGATGGAAAGCTGAATGGTGACACTGATTTGGCTAATAGTATCTTGGGACAGGCTTATGCCTTGCGAGCGTATTGCTATTTTTATCTGATTCAGTTGTATCAGCAGACGTATATAGGACATGAAAATGCACTGGGAGTTCCTGTTTATCTGACACCTACGATAGCCGGAACTGAAGGTAAACCGAGAGGTACGGTACAAGGAGTATATGACCAGATAAATAAGGATTTAACGGAGGCTGTCAATCGTTTGAAGGGACTCCAACAGTCACATATTTCTCACATTGATTATTACGTAGCCAAAGGATTTCAAGCGCGTGTATTCCTTGTGCAACATAAGTATAAAGAAGCTGCTGAAGCAGCAAAAGAAGCCTTGACTAAACCTGGGCTATCGCTTGTGTCTGTAGATGCATTGGGTGGCAATAATAATGTAAAGGTGGCAGATGTAATGTGGGGAATGCAGATTTCTACTGATCAGACATCGGGATATGCCGGCTTCTTTTCTCATATGGATGCCGATGCACCGGGTATGTACGGTTCTAAAGCACGTAAATGTATCAGTTCTGGATTGTATAACCTGTTGTCTGATACAGACGAGCGTAAAATGAAATGGTTCCGTGGCAAACTGGAAAAAAATGAGGCTGGTAATTCTAAGGTAAGTTATTGTCAGTTGAAGTTTAGGATGGCAGATTATACCACATGGACTGGTGACTATCTGTTGATGCGTGCAGAGGAAATGATACTGATTAAGGCTGAATCGGAATGCCATTTGAAGGATTATAAGGCGGCAAGAGCTACGATAAAAGAATTAGGAACACTTCGTGATGCAAATTATGAGACAATCTTGGCAAAGCGTACCGATTCGGATGCCTATAACTCCAATACGAATGCTCCTGTAGAAACGTTGATGGAAGAGATTTTGTTACAGCGTCGTGTTGAACTGTGGGGGGAGGCAGGAAGAATTCTTGACCTTCAACGCCTTGGATTAGGTTACAACCGTAAGTATGAAGGCTCTAATCATGCGGAAACCGTACAGGCTAAAAATACGGAAGCTGCTTCTCCGTTGTTTATATTCCCTTTACCTCAATCTGAAATAGATGGAAATGAGAATATTAGCAGTTCTGATAATAATCCTATTGTACGATAACTTTAATAGAAACAAGATGAAACATTATATATTCATTATTGCAGTTTTATTGATGGGCTTTGTAACTTCATGTGATAAGGAAGCGGAAGGAGCTATATATACAGAAAGTGAAATGGCTTTTTCTTTTGTTATGTCCAAACAAGCGGTAGAACTCTCGGCTGATGATGCGGGTATCATAAAGGTGCCAGTTTATCGCTCTGGCAGTGAAGGAGAGGCAAAGGTAGAAATTATACTTGATGAAAAGAGCGGTGCGGAGAATGTATTGAAACTCCAGACTCCGGAAGTCGTGTTCAAAAATGGAGAGTCTGTGGCTTATGCTAAACTGAATCTGGAGGCTACAGCTAATTTGTCGGCCGACAAATATGTGGCGGTGTTGATTTTTAAAGAAGGTACACATCTGTCTCCAAGTGCTCGGGCAAAAACAGAAGTTACGGTGAAACGAAAATAATTTATGCTGTTATTGATATACAGATATAAATATTTTAAAGGTGTTATTGCACTGTAAATAAAATAATAAAAGAGCATACCTCACAAGAGATATGCTCTTTTTCATTATATTTGTGCCGTATAGAAATTAGATTTACACTGAATGAAAGAATTTGTAATATCAGAAGCACAGACTGAAAAAGCGGTGCTGGTGGGTTTGATAACCCAGACTCAGAATGAACGTAAGACCAATGAATATTTGGATGAGCTGGCTTTCCTCGCTGAGACGGCTGGGGCAGAGGTGGTAAAACGTTTTACACAGAAACTGGATACACCGAACTCGGTGACTTACGTAGGTAAAGGTAAGTTGCAAGAGGTGAAAGAATACCTGGAGTTGCAGAACGAGAGTGAAGAGACGGAAATCGGAATGGTGATTTTCGATGATGAACTTTCGGCCAAGCAAATCCGTAATATTGAGAATGAGTTGAAAGTGAAGATTCTGGACCGTACTTCACTGATTCTGGATATTTTTGCGATGCGTGCGCAGACAGCCAATGCCAAGACGCAGGTAGAACTGGCACAGTATAAGTACATGCTTCCGCGTTTGCAGCGTTTGTGGACGCACTTGGAACGTCAGGGTGGCGGTTCCGGTGCCGGAGGTGGTAAAGGTTCTGTAGGTTTGCGTGGTCCGGGTGAAACACAGTTGGAAATGGACCGCCGTATCATCTTGAACCGTATGGCTTTGCTGAAGCAGCGTTTGGCTGAAATTGATACACAGAAGTCTACTCAGCGCAAGAACCGTGGACGCATGATTCGTGTGGCATTGGTGGGATATACCAACGTGGGTAAATCGACTTTGATGAACCTGTTAGCTAAGAGTGAGGTTTTTGCGGAAAATAAATTGTTTGCTACGCTGGATACTACAGTGCGTAAAGTTATTATCGAAAACTTGCCTTTCTTGCTTTCGGATACGGTAGGATTTATCCGGAAATTGCCGACTGACTTGGTCGATTCGTTTAAGTCTACGCTGGACGAGGTTCGTGAGTCAGATTTGCTGGTACACGTGGTAGATATTTCACATCCGGATTTTGAGGAACAGATTCAGGTGGTAGAGAAAACGATTGCCGATTTGGGCGCGGGTGGAAAGCCGAGTATGATTGTGTTTAATAAGGTGGATGCCTATACCTATGTGGAAAAGGCAGAAGATGACTTGACGCCAAAGACAAAAGAAAATATTACACTGGAGGAACTGATGCATACCTGGATGGCGAAACTGAATGATAATTGTATCTTCATTTCAGCACGTGAGAAGACTAATATTGATCGCTTCCGTGACTTATTATATAAAAAGGTAAAGGAGCTGCATGTGCAGAAGTATCCTTACAATGATTTTCTATATCAGACATACGACGAAGAATAACGACAAGGAAATATGACACAACACTATCGTTTACTGACAAAAGAAGAAATCGTACAATTGGAAGCACAGCATTGTATTGCTTCCGACTGGAACGGTGTAGAAGTTGCCGATGATTTTCGTACGAATTATATTCATTATACCCGTTTTTCTGGAAAAGTGCGACTGGGTGTTTTTGAAAAAGAGTTTACGCTGGCTGGTGGAATAACCAAGCATTCGGGATTGTATTATGCTACTTTGCACAATGTAACGGTGGGCGACAACTGCTACATTGAGAATGTAAAGAATTACATTGCTAATTATGAGATAGGGCATGATACCTTTATTGAGAATGTCGATATTATTCTGGTTGACTGCCATAGCCGTTTTGGAAATGGGGTAGAAGTCTCAGTCTTAAATGAAACAGGCGGACGTGAGGTAATTATTCATGACCGCCTTTCTGCTCATCAGGCGTATATCATGGCACTATACCGCCATCGTCCGGTACTGATAGACAAAATGCGGAAGATTATTGAGTCTTATGCAGATACGAATGCGTCGGATATAGGAACTATAGGGAGTCATGTGATGATAGTGAATGCCGGTTACATCAAAAATGTACGGATTGGAGATTTTTGTAAGATTGAAGGTGCCGGCCGTTTGAAGAATGGAAGTATCAACAGTAATGAGTATGCACCAGTGCATATCGGTTACGGAGTGATTTGTGATGATTTTATCATTTCAAGTGGCTCACACGTAGAAGATGGTACGATGCTTACACGTTGTTTCGTGGGACAGGCTTGTCATTTGGGGCATACCTATTCGGCTTCTGATTCATTGTTCTTCAGCAACTGTCAGGAGGAAAATGGAGAGGCTTGTGCCATTTTTGCCGGACCTTTTACCGTGACGCACCATAAGTCTACGTTGCTCATTGCCGGTATGTTTTCGTTTATGAATGCAGGTTCTGGCTCTAACCAGAGTAACCATATGTATAAGTTAGGCCCTATTCATCAGGGGGCATTAGAACGTGGTGCTAAGACGACTTCTGATTCTTATATTTTATGGCCGGCTCGTATTGGGGCTTTTTCACTAGTGATGGGGCGTCATGTTACACATCCGGATACTTCTAATCTTCCTTTTTCTTATTTGATAGAGGACAAGAATACGACTTATCTGGTGCCAGGTGTCAATTTACGAAGTGTAGGTACGATTCGTGATGCACAAAAGTGGCCTAAACGTGATTTGCGAAAAGACCCGAACCGTTTGGATCAGATTAATTATAATTTACTGAGTCCGTATACTATTCAGAAGATGATGGCGGGACGGCAGATTTTGAAGGAACTGGCTCGCGTGTCGGGTGAGACTTCTGAGATTTACTCTTATCAGAGTGCGAAGATTAAGAATTCGGCACTGAACAAGGGTATCAAGTTTTATGAGACAGCTATTCATAAATTCTTGGGAAACTCTGTTATCAAGCGACTGGAAGCCATTCATTTTGTTTCTGATGAGGATATTCGTGCTCGTTTAATTCCGGATACGCCGGTTGGCACAGGAGAATGGGTAGACATTTCCGGATTGATTGCACCAAAGAGTGAGATAGAACGCCTGATGGAAGATATTGAGCGCGACCGTTTGAATAGTGTGGATGAGATACATGAACGTTTTGCGGAGATGCATGCTAATTATTATACGTATGAATGGACGTGGGCGTATGAAAAAATGCTTGAATTCTATGGCTTGCAGGCTGATACGATTACAGCGGCAGACATCGTAGCTATTGTACGTCAGTGGCAGGAAGCTGTAGTGGGACTGGATAAGATGGTGTATGAAGATGCCAAAAAAGAATTCTCATTGACTTCCATGACCGGATTCGGGGCAGATGGAAGTCGTGAAGAAAAGATGCGCGATTTTGAAGAAGTGCGTGGCGTGTTCGAAAGTAACCCGTTTGTGACTGCGGTATTGGAACATATAAAAATAAAGACGGAACTTGGAAACGAACTGATTGAGCGTGTAAAGAATTTATTGTAAAATGGGAGGTACTGCGTATGGAAAGAATATGCAGATATATATGTTTGCTTTGCGTTTGCTTCATGGCTTTGCAGGTGCAGGCCAATAGAAGAAAGGTGATGGAATATCCGGGCTTTGTATTGTCGAATACGGCGGAGATAGAATTCAAACGCATTATTCAGACCAGTGAACAGACTCAGGTTGATGCGGTGATGTATGGTAAGCCGGGAACTCCGGTCGTCATTTCTTCAAAAGCGGCATTGAAATGGGTCGATGGAGGGATAGCACAGCTTCGTGAGGCAGAACGTATTTCCATTGATGGAGTGACTGAGCCGGAAGTAATCGAAGAGAATGGGACTTTGGAAGTAACTCTTTCTTTTTCGCCGGTTCCTTCGGATGTGCATGAAGTGGATTTTATAGAGCCGGAGATGGGATGGAACATCTTTGGCATCCAGTTGAGTCGGGAAGAACCTTATGTGTATGTGCCTAATTATCTTACTACAGACAAGCCGGAGCGGAGTAATGAAATTCCAGAACCTGGACTGGCAGTAGGAAAGGCCGTAGTAAACGGTTATATTTTAGGGTATGACTCGAGAATGTCATTGTTCACGGAACTGGAATATGAAGACGGGCTTTTCCCTAAAGAATGGAAGCAAAGCATTAAAGTCCGTCAGGATGGCTCGTTTCATTTGGAAACAGAGTTGTTGCAACCAACTTTGACGGCATTGCGGTTGAATGAAGCTGTTTTGAAGTTGTTTCTTGTGCCCGACGAAGAAGTGACCGTATATATCAATCTTCCTCGCCTGAGCATGTCCGCTTCCCGTTTGCTGGGCAAACGTTACGAGAAAAAACAGAAGGCCTGGTTTGACGGGGCTGCTGAGACTATTAACCGGGAGCTGGCCGGGGCTTCGTCTTCTGCTGCACTGAATGCCTATCGTGCCGTAGAAAAAGGCTTGATGGAGAGTCCGGAGGTCGTTTCTAAGTTGCAATCTGACTATGAACAGGTGATACCCATCTGTAGTCGGCTTACTGCTTTCTCCTCTCTGTCTTCAGATGACCGGAAGGTACTGAAGACAATGAATTTTCCGGAAATTCGTATGTATGTGGAAGCAGTGGCAGAAGCACTTCAGCAGAATGCCGAACGGATGGAGGCGGTGAAAGAAGCGGTGATTGCTTCGCTGGATACGCAGGTAGGAGGGGCAGATATTCTTCCTAAGATTATTGCTCCTCATAAAGGGCATGCCATCTTGATAGACTTCTGGGCTACATGGTGTGGACCTTGTAAAAAAAGTATGCAGTCTATGATACCGCTGAAGAAAAATCTGTCCTCAAAAGATATTGTATATATTTATCTGACGGGTCCTTCTTCTCCGGAAAATATTTGGAAATCAAATCTGTCCAAGATGACGGGAGTACACTATCGGCTTACTGACTCACAATGGAAGTACTTGTGTACTTCTTATGGAGTAACTGGAATTCCGGCTTATCTGATTATCAGTCATGACGGAAAATTGCAGGGACGTTATGTGGGATTCCCCGGAGTAGATGTACTGCAAAAGGACTTGATTCGTGCAATAGAAGAGTAAGAAGAATTACAGATAACTTTTTGTAGGAATTAAGGAAAAATTTCAATAATACTTTGTAACTTTGTGTCCACTAATAACTCACAATTAATTTAATGTATTATGGCAACACCCGAATTCAAGTATCAGCCAATGTTTGAACATGGCAAGGATACAACTGAATACTATTTGCTTACAAAAGATTATGTATCGGTAAGCGAGTTTGAAGGAAAACCCATCCTGAAAATCGAAAAAGAAGGTTTGACTGCGATGGCCAATGCGGCTTTCCGCGATGTTTCTTTCATGTTGCGCCGCTCTCATAATGAACAGGTGGCAAAGATTCTGACTGACCCGGAAGCAAGCGACAACGACAAGTATGTAGCTTTGACTTTCCTGCGCAACGCAGAAGTAGCTGCCAAAGGCGTACTTCCTTTCTGTCAGGATACCGGTACAGCAATTATTCACGGTGAAAAAGGACAGCAGGTTTGGACTGGCTACTGTGATGAAGAAGCGCTTTCTTTGGGTGTGTACAAGACTTATACAGAAGAAAACCTTCGTTACTCTCAGAACGCCCCGCTTACTATGTACGAAGAAGTGAATACTCGCTGCAACTTGCCGGCTCAGATTGACATCGAAGCTACTCAGGGTATGGAGTATGAATTCCTTTGCGTAACAAAGGGTGGTGGTTCTGCTAACAAGACTTACTTGTATCAGGAAACAAAAGCCATCTTGAATCCGGCTACATTGGTTCCGTTCCTGGTTGAAAAGATGAAGACTTTGGGAACTGCAGCTTGTCCTCCTTATCACATTGCATTTGTAATTGGTGGTACATCAGCTGAAAAGAACCTGTTGACTGTTAAATTGGCTTCTACTCGTTTCTACGACAACTTGCCGACGACTGGTAATGAATACGGACGCGCATTCCGCGATGTAGAACTGGAAAAACAGGTATTGGAAGAAGCGCACCGCATCGGTCTGGGTGCTCAGTTCGGTGGTAAATACTATGCACACGACGTACGTATCATCCGTTTGCCGCGTCACGGTGCTTCTTGTCCGGTAGGTTTGGGCGTATCTTGCTCTGCTGACCGTAACATCCGCTGTAAAATCAACAAAGATGGTATCTGGATTGAAAAACTGGATTCAAATCCGGGCGAACTGATTCCAGAAGAATTGCGTCAGGCTGGTGAAGGCAATGCAGTGAAGATTGACTTGAACCGTCCGATGCCGGAAATCCTGGCTGAACTGGATAAATATCCGGTAGCTACTCGTCTGTCTTTGAACGGTACTATCATCGTAGGTCGTGACATCGCACATGCTAAACTGAAAGAACGTCTGGATCGTGGTGAAGACCTGCCTCAGTATATCAAGGATCATCCTATTTATTATGCTGGTCCGGCTAAGACTCCGCAGGGTATGGCTTGTGGTTCTATGGGCCCGACTACTGCCGGCCGTATGGACCCATACGTAGACTTGTTCCAGAGTCACGGTGGTTCTATGATTATGTTGGCTAAAGGTAACCGTAGCCAGGCTGTAACAGATGCCTGCAAGAAACACGGTGGTTTCTATTTGGGTTCTATCGGTGGTCCGGCTGCCATCTTGGCTCAGAACAATATCAAGAGCATTGAATGTGTAGAATATCCGGAACTGGGTATGGAAGCTATCTGGAAGATTGAAGTAGAAGACTTCCCGGCATTCATCCTGGTAGACAACAAGGGTAATGATTTCTTCAAACAAATCAAACCTCGTTGCACTGGCAATTGTAAGTAATTGACACCTCTGACATGCTTCTTCCTATAAGAAGTGAGAGGCATAAGACCATACAAAGGATTTGCAAACCGTAGCCTGTCGATGGCCGGATTTGCAAATCCTTTTTCTTTCACTCTGCGCTGGCAGGTTTGTTTTATAGTGGATTAACAATGAATATTCTACGTTTTTGTAAAAATTGGACGTTGCCCATAGCCATGGCAATGGGAGTCATTCTGTATTTTGTGTATGTCAATATCCCTTTTCTTGCACCTACCAAGCCCTTTGTGGCTCATGCTATCGATATTGTACAGCCAGTATTGATTTTCCTGATGCTTTTTCTGACATTCTGTAAAATCAATGTACACGATTTGAAGCTGTGTGCCTGGCATTGGCGTTTGCTGCTGATTCAGGGAGCAAGTTTCTTGCTTTTGGGATTGCTCCTGGTTATTTTCCCGGATTTCTCGGCCCGTATATTGGTGGAAGGAGCTATGATTTGCTTGATTTGTCCTACGGCTACAGCGGCTGCGGTGGTTACACGTAAGTTAGGAGGAGATGCAGCACATCTGACCACCTATACCATTTTAGTCAATTTGCTGGCTGCTATTTTGGTTCCGCTGGTACTTCCGTTGGTACACCCGCATCCGGAACTGAATTTTGGCAGTTCGTTTGCGCTGATTCTGGGAAAGGTGTTCCCCTTATTGCTTTGTCCGTTCCTGGCAGCCATTTTACTGCGGGCTTTGCTTCCGAAAGTACATGCCAAGTTAGGGCAGTATCATGAACTTTCTTTTTATCTGTGGGCTGTGGCGTTGACATTGGCTATTGGGGTAACGGTGAAGAGTATCGTACATAGTGACGTGTCTTTCTGGTATCAGGCCGGATTGGGAGGCATTTCTTTGGTCTGCTGTGCCCTGCAGTTCTATTTCGGGAAAAGGATAGGACGTCGTTACGATGATTCCATCAGTTCCGGACAGGCCTTAGGACAGAAAAATACGGTATTTGCTATCTGGATGGGCTACACTTTTTTCACTCCTGTGACGGCCGTTGCGGCAGGATTCTACAGTGTGTGGCATAATGTAGTCAATTCTTACCAGTTGTATTTGCAGCGTAAATCGGAGGGAGAATCCGACGCTTTGAAAAATTAACAGCTTGTCTGTCATTGCTGTGCTCGGAAAGTTGTAACTTTGCCGTCACTTTGTAATGTAGAAGAATAAATTCGCATGATTTCAATAGAAGGACTGAAAGTGGAGTTCGGAACTACTCCGCTGTTTGAAGATGTATCGTTTGTTATCAACAAAAAAGACCGTATTGCACTGGTGGGAAAGAACGGTGCCGGAAAATCGACTATGCTGAAAATCCTGGCCGGATTGCAGCAGCCTACAGAGGGAGTGGTAGCCGTACAAAGAGGCATTACCATCGGTTATTTGCCGCAGGTCATGATTCTGAGCGATACACGTACGGTAATGGCTGAGGCCGAGATGGCCTTTGAGCATATTTTTGAGATGCAGGAAAAACTGGAGAAAATGAACCAGGAACTGGCCGACCGTACAGATTATGATTCTGAAAGCTATCATGAGCTGATAGAGCGGTTTACCCATGAGAACGAACGTTTCTTGATGATGGGAGGAACCAATTATCGTGCAGAGATAGAACGTACGCTTACGGGATTGGGATTCAACCGCACAGACTTTGACCGTCCTACTTCTGAATTCAGCGGGGGATGGCGTATGCGTATTGAGTTAGCGAAGCTTCTGTTGCGTCGTCCCGATGTGCTGTTGCTCGACGAGCCGACCAACCACCTGGATATTGAGAGTATCCAGTGGCTGGAGAATTTTCTGAAAATGAGTTCCGGCGCGGTAGTACTGGTAAGTCACGACCGGGCATTCATTAACAACGTGACCAACCGTACCATTGAAATTTCCTGCGGACGGATATACGATTACAAGGTAGCTTACGATGAGTTTGTCGTGCTGCGTAAAGAACGCCGTGAACAGCAGTTGCGTGCTTACGAAAATCAGCAGAAAGAAATAAAAGATACGGAAGATTTTATCGAACGTTTCCGTTACAAGGCTACGAAGGCCGTACAAGTACAGAGCCGTATCAAGCAGCTGGAGAAAATCGTACCTATTGAAATTGACGAAGAAGATACTTCTACACTTCGTCTGAAGTTCCCCCCTTCCATGCGTTCCGGTAACTATCCGGTGATTTGTGAGAATGTGAAGAAGGCGTATGGCAATCACGTGGTTTTCCACGATGTAAACCTGACCATTCATCGTGGTGAAAAGGTGGCCTTTGTAGGTAAGAATGGCGAAGGTAAGTCTACGCTGGTGAAGTGTATCATGGACGAGATTCCTTATGAAGGAAAACTGACCATCGGACATAATGTACAGATTGGCTATTTTGCGCAAAATCAGGCACAGCTGCTCGATGAAAACATGACTGTCTTCGATACCATCGACCGTGTGGCAAAAGGAGACATCCGTTTGAAGATTAGAGATATTTTAGGTGCCTTCATGTTTGGAGGAGAAGCTTCCGAAAAGAAAGTAAAGGTGCTTTCAGGAGGTGAACGCAGTCGTCTGGCTATGATTAAGCTGCTGTTGGAGCCGGTGAACTTCCTGATTCTGGACGAGCCGACCAACCACCTCGATATGCGTTCGAAGGATGTGCTGAAGGAAGCCGTGAAAGAGTTTGACGGTACGGTCATCGTGGTATCTCATGACCGTGAGTTCCTTGATGGACTGGTGACCAAGGTGTACGAATTTGGTGGCGGACTGGTGAAGGAACATATCGGCGGTATCTACGACTTTCTGCAAAAGAAGAAGCTGGAGAACCTGAACGAACTTCAGTTGTCTCAATCTCCGCAGACCGCTTCGTCCAAGAAAGAAGAGCCGGTAGAGAGCGAAAGCAAACTTTCGTATGAAGCGCAGAAGGAGCTGAATAAGAAAATCCGCAAGCTGGAGAAGCAGGTGACCGACTGCGAGACAAAGATTGAGAAACTGGAAGAGCAGGTGGCACAATTAGAGGAACAGATGGCTACCCCTGCAGGAGCTTCCGATATGAAGCTGTATGAGCAGCACCAGCAACTGAAAAAACAGATTGCGGAGGCAGAAGAGGAATGGACACTGCTACTGTCGGAACTGGAAGAAATGAAATAAATAAGAGAGACTTGATTAAAATAACGCATTTATGAACAAGAAGAATTATGTAGCCGTAGCTACGTTGGCATTTGCTATGCTGACAAGCTGCGCCGGACAGAAGGAAGCGAAAAGCACTTCTGGCATTGATTTGGCAAACATGGATACTACCGTGTCTGCCGGTACGGACTTTTTCCGTTACGCATGTGGAGGATGGAACGATGCACATCCGTTGACTGCCGAATATTCTCGTTATGGCACGTTTGATGAACTGTTTGAAAACAGCCAAACGCAGTTACGCGAATTGATTGAAGGACTGGCTGCGCAGAAAAATAATCAAGCTGGTTCTGCCGAACAGAAAATCGGTGACTTGTATAATATGGCTATGGACAGCGTAGCCTTGAATAAACAGGGTGTAGAACCGGTGAAAGCTATGCTCGACAAGATTGCCGGCATGAAAGACAAGAGTGAAATCGTGCCGATGATGACTGAAATGGCTCATATCGGTATCGGTACCTATTTCCGTAGCTATGTATATGCCGACCCGAAGAATAGTTCGGTCAACATCCTTCAGATGGGACAGGGCGGTATCAACCTGGGTGAAAAGGAATATTATCTGGATACCGACAGTATTACTCAGAACATTCGTGAACAGTATAAACTTTACATCGGCAAGTTGTTCCAGTTGGCTGGTTTCTCTGAAGCAGATGCACAGCAGAAAGTGGCTGATGTGATGGAAATTGAAACAGCTATTGCTAAAGTTTCACGCAGTGCGACAGAACTTCGTGATCCAGAAGCTAACTACCACAAAATGTCTTTCGATGAATTGAAGAAGACCATTGCCGGAATCGACTGGGATGCCTATATGAAAGGTTTGGGTATTCAGGCTCCGGCTGAATTGAACGTAGAACAGGTAGAACCGATTCAGGAAGTAGCTCGCCTGATGAATACACTTCCGTTGTCTAAACATGTATCTTATCTGGAATACAACCTGCTGGATGCGGCAGCTTCTTGCTTGAGCGATGACTTTGTAGCTGCCCGTTTCGATTTTTATGGCAAGGTATTGTCAGGTCGTCAGGTAAATCAGCCACGCTGGAAACGTGCTGTAAACTCAGTGAACGGCATGTTGGGTGAACTGGTAGGCGAGATGTATGTGGAAAAATACTTCCCGGCTGCTGCTAAGGAACGTATGGTGAAGTTGGTGAAGAATCTGCAGACTGCCTTGGGTGAACGCATTGACGCACAGGAATGGATGAGCGACAGCACTAAGATCAGAGCACACGAAAAATTGGCTACCTTCCATGTAAAAGTAGGTTATCCTGACAAGTGGAAAGACTATTCTAAACTGGAAATCAAGAACGATTCTTACTGGGCTAACGTATGCCGTGCTTCAGAATGGGGATTCAATGATATGTACAGCCGTATTGGTAAGCCGGTTGACAAGGACGAATGGCTGATGACTCCGCAGACTGTCAATGCCTACTATAATCCGTCAACTAACGAAATCTGTTTCCCGGCTGCTATTCTTCAGCCGCCGTTCTTCAATATGGAAGCCGACGATGCTGCCAACTATGGTGCCATCGGTGTAGTAATCGGTCACGAAATGACGCATGGATTCGACGACCAGGGCCGTCAGTTCGACAAAGACGGAAACCTGACCGACTGGTGGGCTCCGGGTGATGCTGACCGTTTCAAGGAACGTGCACAGGTGATGGTGGATTTCTTCAACAAGATTGAAGTATTGCCGGGCCTGCAGGCTAACGGTGAACTGACATTGGGTGAAAACCTGGCCGACCACGGAGGTTTGAACGTAGCTTATCTGGCTTTCCAGAATGCAACTAAGGATGCTCCGCTCGGCGTAGTAGACGGTTTTACTCCAGAACAGCGTTTCTTCCTGGCCTATGCTACTTTGTGGGCTGGTAACATTCGCGACGAACAGATTCGTGTGTACACTAAGTCAGATCCTCACTCATTGGGTAAATGGCGTGTAAACGGAGCGTTGCCTCACATTCAGGCTTGGTACGATGCTTTCCACATCACACCGTCTGATCCATTGTACGTGGCTCCTGAAAACCGTGTAAACGTGTGGTAAACTACAGACGATAATTAGCAATCTCTATAAATGGGGGTATATGAACTGCTGCAAGGTTCATATACCTCTTTTTTTGTTTTTGAGAAGAAGAATCTATAAGGAGGGGGATGGTCTATTCTTCTTTTTCTTTTGAAATATTCTTTCAAATACACTTGTCTATTCTCTATTTCACACTGTGGGATTTGTATTCCACACTGTGAAATATATATCCCACACTGTGGTTTTTGTATTTCACAGTGTGAAACAGAGAATTTGTCCTGAAGTTTGGAAGAATAGATAAGGTAAATTTGTGCTTTGCGAGGGAGGAATTCACGGTTTCCGGTGATGTATACCTTAAATGAAAAACTTTTATTTGTAAAAGAAAACGTTCAAAAATGGGAATTATGAAAAACAAGTTAAGTTTTTTATTGTCAGTTGTTTGTCTGTGGGGAGTAATCTTAGTTTCAGGATGTAGTGAAAAGGATGAAACTCCTGCAAGTCTGACCTTGAAAGAAGGTACACAAACTACTCAGGTAGTTTATGCCGATGAGGTAGCGAATCAAGGTGGAATTAGCTTTACAGCTTTGTCCGATTGGACAGCTACGGTAACAGAAGTTGTGACGGAAGCTACAACTAAAGCGGCTTCGGGAAAAGTGGAATGGCTGGAATTGAGTGCTTATAGCGGAGGCCCTGGTGAATATACCTTGACTTTGATATTGGTAGAGAACCTAACCGGAAAGGACCGGAAGGCTACTATTGAAATTCGTTGTGGTACGGATGTGATAACTATTACCATAGAGCAGAAAGCTACTACAGAAGAGGGGGGAACTCCTGCTCCGAAAGAAAAGCGTTTGGTTCGTTATGAGTTTACAGACGCAAGCAGTTTGTATCCGGACAGTTATTCCAAGTCTATTGGGGAATTCACTTATAATGAAGACGGAAAGCTGGCAACCTTGAAAACTATTAGTTACCAAGGCGATACGCAGGGATATTTAAAAGAGAGAATCTATCAGTTTACCTATCAGGAAAGCCAGATGTGGATTGACCGGAAAACACTTACCGGGTATGAATCGGATGAATCGTATGTGATTACATTAAACTCTGAGGGCTATGTGTCACAGTTGTATAAGAAGAAGGAATCTTCTTCAGACCAGCATATATTGTGGATGTTTACTTATTCCGATGGTTATCTTCAGCAGATACAAGAAGATTATGACTATTATCCTGGCGACCATGAAGATGGTAATGAGGAAGAAGGAAATGTGGCAGAAGACACTGGAGTATTCTCTGGCAGGAAAGGGCGTGCTTTAGACAGACCTATTCTGCAATTGAACTGGCAGGATGGTAACCTGATGTCGACAGAAGGTGAGTTTTCAGATGATAGTTATATGGATTATGCATATACTGAATACCAGAATGTGACTCCTTACTTCGATTTTAATGTCGTGGTACGTCCGTTATTCGGTAGTCATACTTATGAATATGATGATATAGTGTCCATGCTTTATATGTTACGTATGATGGGTAAATGTAGTAAGAATCTGGTTACGAGAGATAATGTGGATTGGGGATACCGAGCACCGGATCCAGGAGAGCCGGAAGTGATACATGAAGATACATGGGCACCTTTTGCATATAGCTTTACGGAAGATAATTATCTGGATGTAATCACTGGCAAGTGTACTTTGTATTCATACCAGGAGGATGAATATGGGAATCGTGTTTCTGAGTCTACGTCTTATTATAATGATGAATACCGTTTTGTGTATGAATAAGTAAATTCTTTCTTTTGTTTGAATCATATAACCCCTTTCTCTCTACTTCCATTGGAGTGTTGAGAAAGGGGTTGCTTATTATAGAGATAAGGGTATAGGGGCTTAGTATCCGCCACCTAGTGCGTGATACAAGTTGATGACTCCTTGTATCTCGTCAAAGCGGTCGGTAACGGTGTTTAGCTCTGCCTGAAGTAAAGCCTGACGGGCAGTAATTACCTCCAGGTAGTTCTGTGAACTATGCTGCATCAGTAGTTCCGAACTTCGTAATGCCGACTGTAGGGATGTGCATTGTTGTTCGTCAAGCTGAATACGCTTGCGGGCAGTCTGCCATTGTACCAGAGCGTCGTTTACTTCTGCTCCTGCATCAAGCAGACTCTGTTGGAAAGTCAGTAAGGCTTCTTCCTGTTGGGCTTTGGCTATTTTCAGGTTGGCAATGTTCTTTCCCCGATTAAATAGGGGTTGTACCAAAGAACCGACAGCAGAAAGTAACCATTGTCCCGGATTGGTAATGGCTGCACCGGCCGCATTGGTCCATCCGGCAGAGCCGCTCAGAGTGATACCGGGATAGAATGCCGAGCGGGCAGAATTGGTGGCATAATAGGCTACAGCCAGCTGGTTTTCACATTGGCGTACGTCTGGACGACGACTCAACAGTTGCAGAGGGATTCCCGTGGAAAGAGAATCCGGAAACTGTTGGGCTTCGAGGGTGGAACGTCCTACCTCCTGCGGTGACATACCTAACAGAGTAGAGAGTGAATTCTCCATTTCATTGATTTGACGTTCGATGGAAAGCACGGATGCATCTACCGCCAGTTTGCTGGCTTCGGTCTGTGCTACGGCCATTTCGGTGGCCTGACCAGCCCGTTTCAAGGCTTTCATCGTGCGCAGGCTTTCTGTCCAAGTATCTGCCGTACGGCGTGTGATGTCCAGTTGCTCGTCCAGCATTAACAGGGTATAATAGCTGTTGGCAATGGTTGCCACTAATTGGGTCTGCACTGCCTGACGATAGGCTTCACTTTGTTCGAGTGCGGCCTGTGCCCCGCGTTTGGCATTCAGTAGTTTACCGAAAAGGTCAATCTCCCAGTCAGCAGATACGGCCAGATTATAAGTTTGGGAAGGCTTGTTACCGTCCAGACTGGTAAGCGTTCCCTGCGGAGTCAGTGAGACCGAGGGAAGGTAAGACAGCCGGGAAGTCATGAGCAAGGCTTCGGCCTCTTTCACTTTAAGACGGGCAATGCCTAAATCCGTGTTGTGAGCCAGCCCTGTCTCAATGAGTTGTTGCAGCTGTGGGTCAGTGAAAAGCTCTTTCCACGAAAGCGAAGCCAGTGAGGTTGTATCTTCTACAGCCACTGGCTGGCGGTACAGGCTGTCGGATACCGTGACGGCATCCGGCCGTTCATACGACCGATAGATGTGGCAGCTGCTCAGGGTAGAAGCCAACAGGCAGGTTATTAGTATCTTATTTTTCATGCGTATAATCCTTTGAAGTTATTTCTTTTCAATCTTAGGCAGCTGGCGTTCCGGCATCAATTTTTCTTGCAGGTACTGGAATACCATGAACAACGGCGGTACAATGAAGAGCAGGGCAATGGTTCCGATGAGCATACCTCCCACCGTACCTACGCCGATGGAGATGTTACCGTTGGCACCTACTCCCGTGGAGAACATCAGCGGTAGCATACCGAAAATCATGGTGAGCGAAGTCATCAGGATTGGACGCAGACGGACTTGTGCGGCTGAAACGGCTGCCTGCATGATGGTCATGCCGTGGCGACGGCGTTCCGATGCATATTCTGTCAGCAGGATGGCAGTCTTGGAAAGCAAACCAATCAACATAATTAACCCGGTTTGCAGATAAATGTTGTTTTCCAGTCCGAACATCTTGGCGAAAAGGAAACTTCCGGCCAGGCCGAACGGCACGGAAAGAATAACCGCCATCGGTACAAACAAGCTTTCATACAAGGCACAAAGAATGAGGTAGATAAATACTACACAGATGACGAACACCAATGTAGTAGTATTTCCCGTATTGGACTCTTCGCGCGACATACCGCCAAACTCGAAGCCGTAGCCCGTAGGCAATGTCTGTGCGGCTACTTCCTGAATGGCTTTGATGGCCTGTCCGGAACTGTAACCTGTGGCGGCTGCTCCGTTCACCTGAATGGCAGAGAACAGGTTGAAACGGGTCAGCATTTCAGAACCGTACACGCGGGTCAGCTTCAGGTACTGGCTGATAGGACTCATTTCTCCTTCATCGTTACGTACGAAGATGCTGTGGAGCGATTCGGTGTCCAGGCGGAATTGAGGCGGAGCCTGCACCATGACGCGATACAGCTTGGAGAAGCGGTTCATGTTCGAAGCATAGTTACCTCCGATGTAGCCCGAAAGGGTACTCAGTACGTCGGCGGGTGATACACCGTTTCGTTTGCAACGGGCAGCATCCACTTCGACAAGGTATTGTGGGAATTTCGTGTCAAATGAAGTGGTGGCACGGCCAATTTCCGGACGCTTGTTCAGTTCGTCCAGGAACAGACGGGTATATTTCAGCAAGTCTTCCGTTGTACCGCCCTTCTGGTCCTGTACATAGACTTCGAATCCGCTGTTTACACCGTATCCCGGAATCATCGGACGGGTAAAAGGCATGATGTCGGCACTGGAAATAAAAGCCGTACGGCGACTGATTTCTGCCATGACCGCATCGATGGCATCTTCTTTGTCAGGACGTTCGCTCCAGTCTTTCAGGCGGATGGTGAACATACCGTTGCAGGCACCTTGTCCGCTTAACATTGAGTTACCGGTGGTGTTGGAGTAGAGTTCCACTTGCGGGATGGTGCGCAGGCAACTGTCCACCTGCTCCATGACTTTACGTGTTTCCTGCACGCTGTTACCTGGTGAAGTACGTACATCGATAAACACGGTTCCCATATCTTCGTTGGGCACCAGTCCGGTTTTAGTAGTCATCATCAGCAAGGCAAATCCAGCGCAAGCTACTACCAGCAGTGAACCGGCCAGCCATTTACGTTTGAGCATGAATACCACGCCCACTTTATATTTGGTAACTAACCGATGGAAAGCGGTATCGAATGCGATATGGAAGCGGGAAGAGAAACTCAGCTTGCCTCCGTCTTCTGCGGTCTGATGAGGCGTCATGATGAGGGCACAAAGAGCCGGACTCAGTGTCAGTGCGTTCAGCAAGGAGATGGCTACGGCAGCTGCCATGGTCAAACCGAACTGAGTATAGAACGTACCGGTAGTTCCACCGATAAAGCTCACCGGAATAAATACGGCCATAAAGACGAAGGTCGTAGTTACTAAGGCTGAGGTAATACCGTCCATGGCATCGATGGTGGCCAGGTAAGACGACTTGTATCCTTCATCGAACTTGGCCTGTACCGCCTCGACCACCACGATGGCATCGTCGACCACCGTACCAATCACCAATACAAGGGCAAAGAGGGTCAGCATGTTAAGACTGAAACCCACGAGAGAGAGAAAGGCAAAAGTACCTACCAATGACACGATGATGGACAGAGCCGGAATAAAGGTAGAGCGCAGACTCTGCAAAAAGATGTACACCACGAGTACCACTAAGATGATGGCTTCAATCAGCGTTTTGATTACGCTCTTGATAGAAGCATCGAGGAAGTCTTTCGTACTCATCAGGTCGACTATCTTGATACCTTTCGGTAATGTCTTCGAAATTTCGGCTACGGTACGGTCTATCTCTTCAATGATTTCATTGGCATTAGAACCCGATGTCTGTGCAATCATGATGTTACAGCCCGGGTGACCGTTTACTTCACCGATATAGTCGTAGGCACGTGTACCTAATTCGATAGTGGCCACATCTTTCAGTCGAAGCACTTCCCCGTTGGGCAGTGACTTGATGACCATGTTCTCGTAGTCTACTTCGTTTTCGTAACGTCCGCGGTACTTCAGTACATATTGGAAGGTATTCTTGGCTTCGGCACCTAATGTACCTGTAGCTGCTTCCACGTTCTGTTCATCGAGTACGGTCGTGATGTCGGAAGGTACCAGCGAGTATTTCTGCATTTTGTTCGGGTCGAGCCAGATACGCATGGAGTATTCGTAGCCGAATACGTTCACTTCACCTACACCGGCAATACGCGAAAGGCGAGGCTCGATGTTGATTTTCATGTAGTTGGTCAGGAATGCTTCATCAAATGAATCATCCGGACTGTACACAGCCAGCTGCTTGATGTTACTGGTCTGTCGTTTGCGCACGGTGATACCGCTTTTGGTCACTTCGGCAGGAAGCAGACCTTCGGCCGTGGCAATACGATTTTGCACGTTGACGGTAGCCATGTCCGGATCGGTTCCCTGACGGAAATAAACCGTGATTTTAGCAGAACCGGTGTTAGACGCTGTAGACGTCATATACATCATGTTTTCTACTCCGTTGAGTGCTTCTTCCAGCGGTACGACCACACTCTTCAGTACGGTTTCCGCATTGGCACCCGTATAAGTAGCCGATACGCTGACCGTAGGTGGAGCGATTTCAGGAAACTGCTCGATAGGCAGCTGAGACAGGCCGATAAATCCCAATATCAGGATAAGTACGGAAATGACACCGGCCAGAATGGGGCGGTCAATAAAAGTTCTTATCTTCATGGCTATCGGTTATTTTTCAGGTTCAGAAGTAGAGGTCACATCCACGGCGGTTCCTTCACGCATCAGACCAGCTCCTTCGGCAATGATTACGTCGCCTGTCTGCAAGCCGGAAAGCACGATGTAGGTCTGGCCGTCATTGTATTTATAGACTGTAATAGGCGTAGATTGAGTTTTTCCGTCTACAACCTTCCAGGTAAATACTTTATTCTGTAGTTCGTAGGTGGCACTTTGAGGAATTACAATGCAGTTCTTGTATTCAGTCGGGATGGATATGATACCGCTTCCTCCGTTGCGCAGCAGATGTCCTTGATTGGGGAAAACAGCTCTCAGAGTAACTCCTCCCGTTCCTTCATCTACCGTTCCGCTGATGGCATTGATACGCCCCGCGTCAGGATAGGTTTTTCCGTTACTCATGGTCAGGCCGACAGACGGCAGTTTCTGGCAGGCTTCTTCCAGCGAGCCATACTCTTGAATCAGGTCGAGCATCTGATTTTCGGCCATAGAAAAATAAGCATATATTTCCGCATCGTCTGACACGGTTACCAAAGGTTCGGTAATGCTGCTGTTTACCAAGGCTCCCACACGATAAGGAATCATGCTGGCTACACCGTCTACCGGACTTTTCACCTCCGTGTATGACAGGTTATTGCGGGCATTGATTTCTTCAGCCTTGGCCTGTGCCAGTGCTGCTTCTGCCTGAAGCAGCTGGTTGCGGGCTGTCTGGCGGTCAAAATCGGACACTACTTTTTCTTTGTAAAGTTCTTCTTTGCTGTCGGCTGTCAGCTTGGCGGTTTGTAATTGTGCCTCTGCACTTTTTACATTAGCTAAAGCCGTTTCCAATGCGGCACGATAAGGCACCTGGTCAATGACAAACAGCACCTGTCCACTATGTACGATGTCGCCTTCATTGATACAGATTTTGGTAATTGTGCCGCTCACTTGCGGGCGTATGTCTACAGATTGTTTTCCGCGCAGTGTGGCGGGGTAGGTAGACTGTAAAGTCTGATTGGTAGTGGTTACAGTCAGTGTCTTATACTTTTCGCCGGGCATGTCTTGTTGTTTTGCACCGCAGCTGGCAAGTAACGGCAGACAGCACAGCATCGTCAAATGAATGTAAGTCTTGATGTTCATATCCATGTGAGTTTAGTAATCATTCCTTCTTGAACCATTCCGTTCTATTGCAAACTTACGTAGAACAAGGCAGAAAGTAACACATGTGGTGATGAACTCGCCAGATGTGGTGACGAACGTGTGTGGTGTTGTCGTATTCTCTGTGGAAAATACATTATCTTTGCTTGTGAATAAGTCATTAATATGAAGAAAAACCGTATTTCCCTTTATATTGACCTGTTATTCTGCCTGGTCATTATGCCGTTGGCCATTATGCTACTGCCGGTTGACCGCTGGATTGCCCATAATACAGCCTTCTTAATCACACTTGTAGCTTATGTGTATCTGCTGTATTTTGTGTATCGTTGTGCCTGTTTGCCCAAGCTGTTTATGCAGCGGAAGTACCTGCGTATCGCCTTGCTGCTCGTGGTGCTGACTACAGTTACCGAACTGCTTACTTACTTCCCGATGCCTGCTGAGCGTATCACGGATGATGTACAATTAATGGCTGCCCGGATGAATATGCGTCGGCAGACTATCTGGTTTTTCTTTCTTGTAGTTACAGGGTTTTCATTAGCCATCGAACTGACCTTCGAGTTATTCCGCCAGATACTCTCACGGCAGGAAGTCGAGGCAGAGAAAGATAAGGCAGAACTGGCACTCTACAAGGCACAGATTAATCCTCATTTCCTTTTTAATACCCTTAATACGCTGTATGCTCTTGTGCTTTCCGGATCAGATAAAACAGAGTCGGCTTTCGTGAAGTTTTCTGGTATTTTGCGTTATATGTATTCTCAAAGCGGAGCTGAGCTCATTCCGGCGGCACGTGAACTGGAGTATGTACGCCAGTATGTAGATTTGCAGAAACTTCGTTTAAACCATCATACCACGGTTAATCTTATTATGGAAGCTGTTCATGCGCAGGTACTGATTCCTCCTATGATACTGATTACTTTTGTGGAAAATGCATTTAAGTATGGCACTTCGTCAGAAACCGATTGCATTGTTCTCATTCATATTCATGTAGATGAAAATAGCTTGTGGTTTGAAACGGAAAATGCAGTGATGCGTCGACGGGAGGACGGAGTATGCGGCATCGGCATCACAAATTGCCGTAAGCGTCTGGAGTTGCTTTATCCCGGTCGTTATACTTTACATACAGGGGAGACTGACGGTATTTATCGGGTGAGGCTGGAGATAAAGATTAAAGATGAACGATTGGAAGAAAGGGGGACATTATGAGCAGGACACTAAAATGCATAGCGATAGATGATGAACCGATGGCCTTACTCGTTATTGAGCAATTCTGTAGACGTAAAGGCGGAATGGAACTGACTGTTTTTAGTGAACCTCGGGTAGGGTTGGAGGCGATACGTCGTGACAAGCCCGATCTCGTTTTCTTGGATATTCAGATGAACAGTATCAACGGATTGGAGATAGCTGATACCCTGCCATCTGAGTCTTGTTTTATTTTCACTACGGCCTATGCGGAGTATGCATTAGAGGGGTTTAATTTGGATGCTGTGGATTTTCTGCATAAACCTTTTTCGTATGAACGCTTTGAGATAGCCGTAGAAAAAGCTCTGCGTCGTATGGATGCGCATCGTCCGGCGCTTCCCGAATGTCTGGTCGTAAAGCAAGAGTACAACAACGTGAGCATTCCTCTGTCGGATATTTTGTATGTAGAGGCTTTGGGAAATTATGTAAAGATTGTTCGTGTGTCGGGCGGTCATGTGTTGACTCGTACGAACCTGAAAGCCATTACAGATATGTTGCCCGATGGAGCTTTTTTACGAATTCACCGTTCGTATGTGATTTCTGTTCTAGCTGTAGTCTCTTTTACCCGTACACGTGTAGAATTGAAAGGGCACGTCGGAGGATTGCCTGTGGGAGCACAATATGCAGCTCAGGTAGCGGAGATGTTGGGGCGGTGAGAAAAGCATCGATTTGTAATAAATGGGGTAAACAGATAAATGATTAATGGGGATACTACTTGTCATTTTGTTATCTATTTTTGAAAATAAAAATTGATGCTGATTATTTAAAATTAGGATTGTTATGAGAACATTTATGTTAGCAGGTTTACTGGGTATTTTTTCATTACCCAGCTTTGTTTATGCTTTCAATGGAGAAGAGAAGGCTTCTTCATCTTCAATGGTTTGTAATCCAACGCAGAAAGTACATAATGCAACTTTCGATCCCACTCTTCTGAAATCCTTTGTTCCGCGTGTTACACCTCAGACGAAGAAGGTGAATTATGATGGAACGACTCCTAGAGTATCGGCTTTCTCTGAGGGAATAGCCTATGTAAGTATGGGAAATACATCTGGTTATTATATAGATAGTTTGGGTAATAAACTTTTTGATTTTGAAAAAGGTTATGGAAGTGCTCCTTTGTTTTCTTGTGGAGTATTGATGATACATAATTCAAGAACCTCAGAAGCAATTATTCTGAATAAGAAGGGAGAGGTTATCAGGAAGATTCCGAATGTGATAAAATGTACTCCTTTTGTAGATGGAGTTGCCGCAATTACTGCTGGCGTACGTGGTAAGTTCGGTATGGAGCATTATAATATGTATATCAATACGAAAGGAGAGCCTCTATTCAAAGATTTAATATTTAGGTCTACATTAGAAGGTTTGAAAACTCCTTCTCCTTTGAAAGAAAATCGTTCAGCTTTTTACGATTATCAGAAAAAATTATGGGGATATCGTGACGCTAAAGGAAAAGTGGTAATTCCTGCAGTTTTATTGGAAGCAAAGGATTTTAGTGAGGGGGTAGCCTTGATTTCAATGAAAGATAAAAGTGGTATCCAAAAATGGGGATACATTGATTCGATTGGAAAGTTTGTAATTGACTTGAAATATACAAAAGAACCAGGCTCGTTTTCTAATGGATTAGCTGTGGTAGTAAATAAGGAGAATAAATGTTTTTTCATTAATAAGCAAGGAGAAATTGTTTCAAATGCTTATTCAGGAGCAACCGATTTTCATAATGGATTAGCGGTTATAATGGATGAACGGTGGAATAAATTTATTATTAATACCAATTTTGAAGTTGTTTCTGCCTTTAATCCTCGGTTCTCCAATAAACTATCTTGTCCTTATCCCTATGGCTCCTCAAGTAATATTGTCTGGAAAGGAAATGACTTGTATGTTGACAGAACTTTGCTAAGTCCTATGGGAGATATGTTGATTACGTATATAGATGAGCCTTTTGAGGGAGGATATGCTCCTTGCTATCTGAGATCTCATAATTCGCCAGATAATAAAGAACATATTGGGTTTATTAACCGTAAGGGAGAGTTTGTATTAGAGTTTGTAGAGAATGAATTTTAAGGAGAGATGAAAAAAGTATTTTCATTTTTATCTTTTGAATAATAAGCAATTGTATTTTTATATCACTTTAAGATTCTGACTGTAACTTCTTCCCACAGGAATCTTCGTGCCGTTGTAGAGTGTGATTTCTTTGCTGGTATAGCTTGCAATGCGTTGGACTGGTACAATGAAAGACTTGTGTACACGTATGAATTTTTCTGTAGGAAGAAGTTCTTGTATGCTTTTCATGCTGGTTTGTGACATTAAACTTTGTCGTTCTGTCAGATGAATGCGTACATAATTATCCATGGATTCAATGTAGAGAATATCCTTTAGCTTAATCTGCACATTTTTATATTCGGCTTTCAGAGTGATACTTTCATCAGTAAAGGAGGGATGAACGGAAAGCTGTTGCAATTTGTGAAGTTCGATGGCCTTTTGAACGGCCTTTTCAAATCGGTTATAAGAGAATGGTTTGTGAAGAAAGTCTACGGCACTCAGTTCAAATCCGTCGAGAGCATATTGTGCATACGCCGTAGTAAATATGAGCAGTGTACCCGGAGGTAGTTCACGGGCTAGTTCTACTCCGTTCAAATCTCCCATTTCTATATCGAGAAACAGAATGTCCGGTCTGCTTCTTTTCACCTGTTCCATGCCCCGGAGGGGGTTGTTGAAGGTGGTCAGTTCTATATTCCCGTGGCGTTGGCAAAAACTGCTTATGATTTCCAGTGCCATAGGTTCGTCGTCAATGGCGATACATTTCAAGTTCATGTGTTTAAGTCGATGTGTAGGGTTACGCGGAATAGCCCGTCCTTTTCCTCTGTCCGCAAGTCATATTTGTGTGGGTAGAGCAGTTCCAGGCGTTTCTTGCAATTTTCAATACCTATACCTTTAGATTCATTTCTGGAAGAATGGTTTAATAATGGATTCTGAGTTGAAAATAATAATTTTCCGTTTTGTACTTGGATGTGGATATAGGCTTCTCCCGGTTTATGGGAAGATACTCCGTGCTTGAACACATTTTCGACGAAGGTAATTAGAATCATGGGGGCGATACCGGCTACTTCAGTGTCATCATGTTCATAGGAAAAATGTACGTGAAAGTCTTTCGGCATCCGGTATTTCTGTAGTTCGATATACTGACGTATGTATTCTGTTTCCGTACGGATTGGAATTTTATCTTTTGTGTTATGGGCATACATGTATTTCATCAGGCTGATGAATTGGGTAAAGGCATCCTCGGCTTGAGGAGAACCAGTCACTACCATGGCATACAGCGTGTTCAGGTTGTTGAATAGGAAATGCGGATTTATCTGTGCCTTGTAGAGTGCCAGTTCAGCCTTTTTCTTTTCGAATTCTACGGCTTGACGCTGCATGATCTGATGGTAAAGCTCCGTGAGTAATCCCACGGCCATACTGAAGGTTGTGACTACTACGTACAAAAACCAGACAGCCTGTTGTTGTAATCTGATTTTTGGTATATGCTGGATAAATTTCGGCTTGCGCATTCGGTGCATCGGTACCTCCATCTGATAGCGGGTAATGAGATAGGTGCCTGCAATGGTAAGCAGAATAAGAAGGATGGCTATCCAGAATTTCCGTTTGTCGGTAAACAAGAAAGGCATCGTCAGGCGTCGGTTCAGTATATAGACAAGATAGAGCCACGATACCAGCAGGTACACAAATACAGAGTCATTTACCAACCAGCGTTCGATGGGAAGCAAGGTAATCATAGCTGGAAGCAATACCAGACAAAAAACCAAGTCAATGTAAAACGGAAGATTCTTGATTTGCCACATAAGTTATTCCTTTTTTCGCAAAAATACGGATTTTCAGGACTTCCTGAAAATAACTTTAGGTTTGTTCGCCACCACATTGGTGTCGTTTACCCCTACTTTGAGCATTGCCTGTGTTTTGTATCGTCAGAACGCCTACTTTTATGAAAAAATACAAGGAATTATGAAACGGTTTATAGGTCTATTAGCTTTAATCCTGATGATGACAGGATGCGTATCAGCTGCTCCCGTTGCTTCAAACAGTGCTCAAAAAGTAACGGTTATAACTACTTCACCTGCCCGTCGTATTCATCCGAAACGCTCAAAAGTAGTAGTGAAGAAAACTGTAATTGTCGGCACACGTGTGAAAAGACTGCCAGGTAGGGGAGTGACTATCTATTATAATAATCTTCCTTTCATTTATGTAGATGGAGTGTATTACAAAAAACTTGCTTCTTCTAAATATGAAGTTGTAAGGCCTGAGAAAGGCATGATTGTTCCTCAACTGCCAGACTATAATGTGGAGGAAGTTTGCATAAACGGAGAGACTTTATTTTTGTTTGATAAAACCTTATATAAACAGATACCTACCCCTAACGGATTACAATATAAAGTAACAGGATTTATAGATTAAGTGATTATGATGCGTAGATGTATTTTTATATTGCTATATAGCCTTTGTTCTGTGACGCTGATGGCACAGAGCCTTTCAGGAATAGTCACAGATAAAACTACAAAGGAAGGTTTGATTTCGGCTACGGTACAGTTGGTTTCATCCGACGGAAAATCCAGTTATACGTCGACCGATTTGAACGGAGGTTTTCAGTTTAAGAAACTCCAGCCGGGAACTTATACTCTTCAGGTTACCTATGTGGGTTATAAGTCCTATAAGGAAAAACAAACACTTTCGGAAGCTCAGCAAAAACTGATAAAAATAGAAATGACCGAAGATGCACAGCTGTTGGGGGAGGTTTCCGTGCAGGGACGTGCTACACGTGCCGAACAGCAAGGTGACAGCCTGTTGTATAATGCGGAAGCCTTTCAGGTGATGATGGGAAGCTCTGCCGAGGATTTATTGGCCAAGATGCCGGGAATCGTGGTAGAAGGCGGTACGATTCAGGCACAAGGAGAGCAGGTGCAGAAAGTATTGGTAGATGGAAAGGAATTCTTTGATGGTGACGTGAATCTGGCCATCAAGAACCTGCCATCGGATGTGATAGCCAGCATTGAGGTGTTCGACAAGAAAAGTGAGCAGGCTGAGTTTACCGGATTTGATGACGGTGAGGAAATCAAAACGATTAATATCGTAACGAAGAGCGGTTTCCGTCAGGGAACATTTGGTGAAGTTTCCGGTGGATATGGTACGGATGACCGTTACAAAGTAAACGGAAACCTGAACTTCTTCAATGATGACCGGCGTATTTCTGTGTTGGGCATGTCGAACAATGTAAATCAGCAGAACTTCTCTCAGGAAGACTTGGCCGGTGTTATGTCGGCCGGTAATAGCGGTAGAGGACGTGGCGGTCGCGGCGGAGGTGGAGGACGGTCTGGAGCTCCAGGTGGAAGCAGTGCTTCTAATTTTATGGTTGGAAGTCTGGGAGGAGTGACCTCAGCCAATGGACTTGGATTGAACTATGTAGACCAGTGGGGCGAAAAATGGAAAGTGACCGGAAGTTATTTCTTCAACCAGTCGGACAACCTGACTCAGCAACAGACCGACAGGGAATATTTTGAATCTGTATTGCCCGGAATGACTTATAGTGAGTATCAGGAAAATTCCATGAAGAACTGGAATCACCGTTTCAACATGAAGTTAGATTACCAGATGACCGAACGCACCTCACTGCAGTTCCGTCCTACACTAAGTTTTCAGAACAATGACAGTTACGGGCTGTTGCAAGGGCAGAATTTAGTGAATGGAACAGCAGCCAGTGAAACAGAGACTACTTCTTTCGGGAAAAGTAATGCATATAATATCGGAGCAGATTTGATGCTTCGTCACCGCTTTCTGAAAGAAGGCCGTACGTTGTCACTGATGCTGAGCGGCAAGATGAGTAATACAGATAGTGACACTTATACAGATTATTTGAATACCCTATATGGATTGGAACTTTCTCCTGTGACAGAAGAATATAGTCAGTGGAAGCAGACGTTGAACCGGCAGTATACCCTGCGTTCTAACTTAAGCTATACCGAGAAACTGACAGACAACTTGCAGTTACAGTTAGGATATAAAATGAGCTATGCCGATTCAGAGAATGATAAAAAGACCTATGACCGTTCTGCTGTGACCGACCTTTATGATCAGTTGGACGAAAGTCTTTCGAACGAATACCAGTCAGGCTACCTGACTCAGGCGGGAAATGTAGGACTTCGTTACCGTGCCGGTAAACTGAGCGCCATGTTAGGAGTCGATGCACAATGGGCGAACTTGAAAGGAGACCTGGTCTATCCTCAACCCGATGTATTGTCGCATAACTATTTTTCAGTGTTGCCTTCGTTTACGTTGCGTTACTCGCTGGACCGGACTAACTCTTTCCAGCTTCGTTACCGCAGCAGGTCTTCTTCTCCTTCAGTCACTGACTTGCAGAATGTAATAGACAATTCGAATCCGTTGTTCTTATCTGCGGGAAATCCGAACCTTGACCAGCAGGTATCGCACACAGCCAATTTGCGTTATTTACGCACCACGAAGTCCGGACATACTTTTATTGCCATGGTGGGGGCCACCATACAGCAGGACTATGTGGCCGACAGTACTTTCGTGGCCAAGGAAGACATTGCCTTGTCGCCAACAGTCACTCTGAACAAAGGTTCTCAGTTTACCCGTCCGGTCAATTTGGATGGATACTATAGCCTTCAGTCTATGGTGACCTACGGTTTCCCGGTTGATTTCATTCGGAGTAATATTAACTTCAGTCTCTCGGCCAATTATGCCAATGTGCCTACTGTTTTCGACGGAGTAGAAAGCCGTACACGTGAACTGAATCTGATTCCGAAGCTCATTATCGGAAGTAATATCAGTAAGAACCTTGATTTCACCGCCTCCTATTCGGCCGGAATCAACAAGATGTTCAGTTCGCTGGATACCGCAGCAGAAAGTGATTATGTGACGCATACGGCAGCCGCCAAATTAGGCTGGACTTTCTTTTGGGGATTCACTTTCCGGAGTACATTCAATTACATTGGTTATACCGGGCTGGATACCGGTACGGAGGACTATTTCTTGTGGAATCTTTCGTTAGGTAAGAAGTTCCTGAAGAATAATGCAGCGGAAATCAGAATAGAAGCCTTCGATGTACTGAAACAGAATCAGGCCTTCACGCATCGCACAGGCAGCAACTATTACGATTACGTGAACAGCAATGTGCTGCAACCCTATGCCATGATTAGTTTTGTATATACAATCAGATAACCTTTAAAACAAGTTGAAAATGAAGAAAATTCTTTTGGTAGCCCTTGTGGCTATGCTGGGTCTGCAACCGGCAGATGCACAGCGTAAAGGTGGCAACACCCGTACCCCTGAACAGATGGTGGAAAAACTTGATAAGAAACTGAACCTGACCGATGAACAGGAAAAGCAGATTACAACACTTTATACAGATTTCTTTAAACAGGAATTGTCGCGTGAAGAGCGTAGAACTGCCATGCAGGAACTGGATAAGAAAATTGCCGCTCTCCTTACTGACGAGCAGAAAACTGCATTTGAACAGATGAAGAAAGAACGTCCGCAGCGAAAACGTTAATAATCTGTCGTTTCCGTTTGCAATATAGCCCTGTCAGCTTAGATATGCTGATGGGGCTTTTTATTTGTATCCAATAAATAGGAGTATAAGAACGGTTATTTATGGGAATGTTTTTTTAGGTTTTATCATGTATTTTTGTCAAAAATAAGTTTTGAGAAAATAACATTTGTGAATAATAGGAGACTCAAAGCTATGAAAAACTGCTAAGTCCTTGTATTTATTTAATGTGTTATACGTTATAATGGAATGTAGGGTTTATGCAAGAGTGACTTTAATGGCAGCCTGTCAGACGGGGAATTACCATGAATTCTTTCCATTTAGTAGAAAGTGAAGAACAATGGTAAATAATGCTTTAAGAAGCAGGCAGGCTGGTAAAATAATAAATGATATTAGAGTCACCAGGATAAGAATTCGTATTACAATATTGGGGAAATTGTAATACGGATTCTTTTTTGTATATAAAGATAATTTTATGCCGGAAACCAGAAATGTATGATAGTTCCCTGACCTTCTTTCGATGTAATGTCACAGCCTCCTTGCAGTTTGTCACAACGTTCTTTAATGCTTTTTAGTCCTAGCCCTGCATGAAGAATATTGCTTGAAAGATTGTCGGTAGAAAATCCTTTGCCATCATCTTCGATAATGATGTTTACTTGTTCGTTCTCATAGCTGGCTGTGATAAAAGCATTTTGAGCGTTTGCATGTTTCAGCATATTGGAAATAACCTCTTGAAGAATACGGTAAACCTCTTGAGTATGATCGGCCGGGAAAGCGATTTGTTGTATATTCTCCTCGATGTAGCACTGAATCTGCGGATTTTTCAGAGACTTCAGTTTATCGGTATAAAGAGTCAGGACCTGATATAGGCTAAAGTTGCTGAAAGCAGGAGTTGCCAGCTGATGTGAGAGATTGCGTAGTTCTTCTCTAACCTGTTTTAGCTGAACTGTTAATGACTGGGCATCAGACTGTTCCATTTCCATCTCTATAGCCAATAAATCGTTACATACTCCGTCGTGTAGTTCCTTGGAGATACGGTTGTTACTATCTTCCAGTCCACAGATATACCGTTCGGTCATCTTCTTGTGCATGTCAGTAAGCAGAAGTTGCCTTTGCATTTCCTTGTCTTTGATTTCTTTTTCCAGTTTCAGCTGTTTCAGATTAAATGCAATCTTTCGTTTATGCATGCTTATTGTCAGAATGATGAGCAGCAGTACAACTAAGATAAGCGCTCCTCCAATACTATAAGTACGTATCAGGTAAGCAGCTTTTTCTTCAGCACGTTTTCCGTTGAGTCCGGCAATCTGTAAGTCCTTTTCCTTGAGATCCAGTTCTGCCTCAAATCCAGACAAACGGTTCTGAAAATATTGGTCGTTTAATTTCTCGTTGGCCTGATATGCCTCTAAAGTGAGCTGATAGGATAGCTGTCCGTTGTTTCTTTTGGCTTCTATTTCTGCTAGTGTAAGCAGGACTTTGGGTAACAGACCAGAAGGATTCTTTCGTGCAAAGTCGGCCGCCTTCATGACATAGTTACGTGCCTGAAGCAAGGAGTCCGTATCATGGAATAACATGTAACCATATAGGTAGTCCAAATTAGCAATGTTTGCCTTATTGTGTGTGGTGTGTTTATAACTCATGGCTTTCTGATAGTACTGAAGAGCTTGTCGGAGTTGTCCGGCATCCCTTGATACTCTGGCATATTGCGTGAATGTCAGTAATTTAAGGCCATCGGGCATTTCCGGACAGAGTTTCTGGATGGCTAGTTTTAAGGTGTCCATTGCACATTCAGGTTGTTGGTTGTTAGCTAACAAAATGGCATGATTACACAATCTGTTCACTTTTCCGATACGATAGTCAATGGTCAGTGTATCGGTCTGTGGATAGGTAAACATTTTGCGTGAAATCTGTATGGCTTCATTGTTCTTGCCCGTTTCATTGTACAGAATGGAAATGTTAGACACGATAATGGCCGCAAGATTGTAATTTTGTAAGTCTTCAGTAATTGCAAGTGCCTTTTTGTAGAGTGAGATGGCGTTGTCGAGCATAAACAGTCTGCGGTGTATGACTCCTGAAAGATTGTAAGCTTCTGCCAGATTTGCGGAATCTTTTACTTGTTCCAGTTGGTTGACTGCTTTTTCGGCCGTTTTTCTCGCCTCCTGTAGCTGGTTGCTCTGCCATTGCCCAAAGGCAATCTCGTATGTAGCGATTGCCGCAATTTCTTGCAGCTGCTGTGCAATGGTATTTTCCGGGTATTTTTCTATAGCCATGGCATTTTCCCGGATTTCGGTCAATAGGGTATGTGCTTTCTCATAGTCTCCTTTTTGATTAAGAAAGCGGGCATAATCCAGGCTAATGTTCAATGCATAGAGCTTATCTTGTCTGTAATGATTCTCATGAGTGATAAGATTGTATATTGAATCCATTTGTGCATATTCGCCGTTGTTGCCGAATGAATGCAACAAATCAGCCAGTTTATCGCTCTTATCATTGGCATTCAAAGATACACTCAGGCTGAGAAATATAAAGAATAGAATCTGTTTCATTGTGTAATCCAACCTTTTAGAAAAGCAATTCGCATAAGATGTGATACGTTTGTAGCTCCGCTTTTCAGCAAGATATTCTTTCTCATCGTATCAATTGTATTTTTGCTGAGATTGAGTTTATGGGCTATCTCGTCGGAGGTAAGTCCGCATGATAACATTTGGATAATCTCGTTTTCACGAGGGCTTGGTGTATAGTTTATTGCTTTAGCTGCCGACTGGTCACCTACAATAGAGAGTACGATATGCAGTGCTGTAGGTGAGTAGTATTTGCTGTTTTCTTCCAGAATACTCTTGATGGCTTTTTCTATTTCTTCAATCTTGTCGTTTTTAGTGATGATACCTGACACCTCTGCTTTTGTCAAAAGTTTAATAATCCAGAACTCTGTATGCATGGTGTAGACAAGTATGGGGAAGTGAAGCGATTTTTGTTGGAGGTAAGCAATGACATCCAGCGCCGTTTTATCCTGAATCTCGTAGTCTATGATTAATAAATCGGGCGTGGTATGATTCAGATAGTTGTATAACTCCGAATAATGATGTCCGGTAGTTATCTGGTATTGCTGGTTGTTTGTCAGCAGTTGTGTGATACCTTCGGTAATGATGGGATGATCATCTAATATGTATAAGTTTTTCATGGAAGCGCGTGTAATTTTGTATTTTTTGTTTTTCACAAAGATGGTAATTTTTCTTTCGTTATGCAAATATGGGGAAAAGTTTGTCTTTCTGTAAAAGGTAAAAAATAGTTTCAATTATCATTCAGTAAAACATGGAAGTGTAAATGGAGACATGTAGAAGAGATTTTTATGTTTCTCTAGAACGAAACATACGTTTCTCAAGGCGGAACTGTATGTTTTCCGTATGGAAGCTGTACGGCTCTGCTTAGGGAAACGTTGAATGTGACAGGAAGTTTGTGGGTTTATGCGGTAGGACTTTATTATATGAAGGTTAGTGGTTTACGTCATGGTTTACTTGATGGGCTTTGTAGTAAGGATATTGGGAGGGAAAATTCAGAGTGTATAAAAGCAAAAAAGCATCGACAATCATCAGATTATCAATGCTTTTTACCAGTCGGGGTGACTGGATTCGAACCAGCGACCACACGCCCCCCAGAGCCTTCCTTTTATTTTCTATATTTTTGTATTTATCTGAAATTCAATATATTTGTAGCGATTAAAATATGACATAGTAGCTTCTGATTATACTAAATTGGATATATTGGGACTAAAAACGTCAGTAATCCGTCAGTAAAATGTATCGCTTATGAAATATGCTTCGTTTAAGATGTGGATAGCAGATAAGTACCATTATAAAGATGGTTATGCTATTTGGCTGGTTGTGCGAAAAGATAATAAGCGTAAGGTCATGGCATTAGGTATTTACGCAGAACCACACCAATGGGATGATAAACAGGAATTGTTTATCACAGATAAGCGTGTGCCTAAATTACATCCAGACCGTAAATATCTGAATGATTGGCTTATTCAGAAGAAATCTGAGATACTTCGTATCATCGCAGAATTTGATAAAAATAAAATAGATTGGACTTTAAATCAGTTTGAACAAGAATTTTTTCATTATTCCAATAAAGGTAATGTCAAAGATTATTTTGAAAAACTTATCTTAACCTATAAAGATACCAATCATATAGGGAATGCCACTTGTTACAATCGGACCCTCCATATGCTTGAATTATTTGATGATAAGTTTTCAGAACGGGTATTTCCTGAAATTGACATTAAGTATGTAAAAGCTTTCGATGTTTTTCTCCAGAAAAGAGAATGTAAAGGCAATACGAGAAAGTTTTATTTTAAAGCTTTAAGAGCCGTTTTAAATAAGGCTATCCAAGATGGAGAAGCATCGGAATCTACTTATCCATTTGGGAAAGGAGGATTTAGTGTTGCATCTTTAGAAGAAGAAACGATGAAGCGGTATTTACCACATGAGGATATGGAGAAATTGAAAAATACAGTAGTTGAAAGTGCGGCTCAAGAGTTGGCTCGAAGATTATTTCTTTTTTCGTACTATTGTTATGGTATTTCTTTCATTGATGCAGCATTATTAACAAAGAAGAATATCGTCCGTTATAATGGGGGTAACTATATCGTATATAAACGAAATAAGACAAAGGAGGCCAAACGGGTAAAACCAATTCAGATTAGAATTACACAAGAAATACAAAATTTATTGGATTGGTTTTCCGTAAATACATTGTTAGTGGAAGATTATTTGTTGCCGATTGTTTCCATTGCTGGGTACAAGGGGGAACGACTGTATAATCATATTCGTAGCCGTTTTGGACGTAATAACAAGAATTTGGCTAACTTAGCGCAGACTTTGGGGATTACGGACATGAAGCTGACCAGCTATGTGAGTCGTCATACAATGGCTATGACTTTACAGGACAATCAAGTACCACGTGAAGTTATCTCACAGATATTAGGTCACAGTGATTTGGCAACGACCAATACTTATTTGGATAGTTTTGCCAGTAGTGTAATAGACGAAGCGGTAAAAGTATTATAAAAGAAACTGTATGTTATCAACAGATAAAATAAAGGACTTGCTTTTGCATGGCGAGAATAAGCAAGTAGAATTTAAGAAATGCACGGATAAGGTTTCGGCTTCCGTGTATGAAACGGTATGTTCTTTTCTGAATGCAGAGGGAGGATATATCTTTTTAGGGGTGGATGATGATGGTACAATATTGGGAATTAACCCTAAATGCGTAACAGATATGACCAAAAGTATTATCAATACGCTGAATAATCCTGAACAATTTCTTCCTCCAATGCCAATTACGCCGGAGCAGACAGAGATAGACGGTAAGATTATCCTGTATCTGAATGTGCCGGAGAGTGAACAGGTACATAGATATAAGAACCGTTTTTTTGACCGTTGGGGTGATGCAGACAATGATGTGTCAAAGCATACTTATTTGGTTAAGAACATGTTCATGCGAAAAGAAAAGGAGTCTTCTGAAAATGAAGTTTTTCCCGATGTAACATTGGAAGATATGGACGAAGAATCGTTCAAGATTATGCGCAGCCACATTTCCATTCATAACTCCAATCATCCGTGGCTGAGCATGACAAATGAAGAATTTCTGAAAAGTCTGTTCTGGGGTAAACAACGGGGAACAAATAGAGAAGGATATAAGTTGGCTGCCATTCTTTTATTTGGCAAGGAACAGACTATTCTAAATTGTTGTCCTTGGCATCGTACGGATGCCATTTACCGTAGCATATCTTACGAGCGTTTCTTGCATCCGCTTCCGACTGACCCTGATATTCGTTACAATGACCGGGATATGATATGCGTAAATTTGATTCAGTCATATATCCGTTTGCTGAATTTTGTGCAACGCAACATGCCTGATAAGTTCCGTTTGGCAGATAATGGTATAGACCGTTTGGATTTACGGGTAATGATATTCAGAGAAGTGATTTCAAATACCCTTCTGCACCGTGAATATATCAGTTCATATACCAATAAGTTTCTCATATTCCGTGACCGGGTCATAACGGAGAATTGGACGAAACCTTTCCAAACTGGGGATATAGATATAAATGACTGGCGTACCCGTACAAAGAATCCGCTAATAACAAAGGTATTTCGTGAAATGAAATGGGCTGAGGAGCTTGGATCCGGACAGAAAAATATTCGGAAATATGCTCCGTTATACTTTGAAAACTCTGAGATAGAGATTTATAGTGGAGAGGAGTTTGTCTTTTCTATTACTTATCGCGACCCTAAAGAGTTTGAGTTTACGGAAAATATACCGACAAGTCACCAACAAGTCGGCACTAAGTCGGCACTAAGTTGGCAGCAAGTCGGCACTAAGTTAGCATTAAGTCAAAAGGAGATAAAGACTATATTGGAAGCATGCTTGCTTGAAAATTCTTTAACTCAGATTATTGCTTTATTCAATTTTAGTGATAGAACAAAGTTTAAGAGGAAATATATAAATCCTTTGATTGCTGAAGGATTGTTGGCAATGACTGTTCCTGATAAGCCTAACAGCCGTTTGCAAAAATACTATACCACTGAAAAAGGGAAATCACTACTATGCCAAGACGAAAGCGATTAACATTCCATATTCAAGATTTGCGATGTGCTGGTCATATCATCGAAGAGTTATCCCAACTACCACAGTTGGCTAACTTCGACATGAATTCTATTGAACTGACCATCAAAGAAAACAGACCAGCACCCAAAATTGTCAAAAAAGACATCGATATACTGATAGACCGTTTGCAGCGTGGCTTTTCAGCAAACAAACATACTGTTATGCAATTAAACGGATGCTACCTGATTACAAATGTTCATTTAGCCAAATGGATGAAGTCAACCCAAGCATCCGTCAATAAATGGATAAAGGACGGTCTGATAAAGCCCAGCAAGAAATCATATACCAATCTGGAATTCTTCGATATAGACGAAGTAATAGCCCAGCTTCGCAAACAAAAACAATAAAATCATATTTTCTTTTATCATCTATATTAACTGTGCCAATTAGTGCCAATTCGAGCCATTTGTTGCCAAGCCTTGAAATGCTGTCTGGCAAATGTCTTCAAATGACATCAAATGTCCGCTGTTGGCATAGCTGATATAGATATTATCCTGTTTTATAAGCTCTTATTTTTATATTTCCTTTGCCGTATCAACGTTGAGATGGCTGTGACGACAGCTTATTGTTTAACCCCTAAAATGTTTGATTATGGCAAATATCATTGTCGCAACAGAGGAGCAGATTCAAGAGGCTGTATTCAATGCGGTTTCAAAATTCTTTTCAGGAAATCAACAGGCAGTACCTAGTTCCGATTTACCTGATACGTTAAGTATGTCCAATGCATTGAAGGTGCTGGAGGATAACGGCTTTCCGACTTCAAAAGCGAAATTATACAAAATGACTTCGCAGGAACAGATACCTTTTATGAAGTATGGAAACAAACTTGTGTTTTCTCGGAAGGCTCTTATTGAATGGGCGCACAAGCAATTGGTTTCTAACAGCAGTGAAGGTTGTGATTCCGCGGCCAACATTCAGAAATGTTTTAAACGTAAACGCTAAGGTATGAGTACGGATGAAACATTGAGGAATGAAAGCCCGTTTGTCCGGGTTGGTACGACACTATACAAGATAGTGAACCAGCCTCGTCTGAACGGCGGTTACGTAAAGAAGCGTATAGTCTGGAACAATGAAACACTTCGTCAGGATTATGGTAAAGATTATCTGGCAAATGTCCCAAAGTATGACGGGTTTTGTACTGTACCTGACCATGTGAACTACCGTCAAGTGATTGATAATTTTCTGAATCTGTATGAACCGATAGGACACCAGCCAAAAGAAGGAGATTTCTCTCATATTCAGGCTTTGTTGCACCATATTTTCGGTGAGCAATACGAATTGGGGGTAGATTATTTGCAACTCCTTTATATGCATCCTATTCAGAAATTGCCGATTTTATTATTGGTATCGGAAGAACGCAATACGGGAAAGAGTACGTTTCTGAACTTTCTGAAAGCAATGTTCCGCAATAATGTAACCTTTAATACGAATGAAGATTTCCGCAGTCAGTTCAATTCGGATTGGGCAGGAAAACTGATTATTGTAGTGGATGAGGTATTGCTGAACCGCAGGGAGGATTCGGAACGGTTGAAAAACCTGAGTACAACTTTATCCTATAAAGTGGAAGCAAAAGGCAAAGACCGTGACGAGATTGCCTTCTTTGCCAAGTTTGTGCTTTGCTCAAATAACGAAAGACTTCCTGTAATTATCGACCCGGGAGAAACACGGTATTGGGTAAGGAAGATTTATCATCTGGAAAATGACGATACGCACTTCTTACAGAAACTGATTGAGGAGATTCCGGCATTCCTTTACTTTTTGCAGTATCGGACACTGACCACTCAAAATGTGAGCCGTATGTGGTTTTCACCGAAACAGACGGAAACAGCGGCTTTATTGAAAATCATACGTTGCAACAAAAGTAAATACGAGGTGGAAGCTGTAGAGCTGATAAAGGAAATCATGGAGTGTATGGAAATAGACAGTTTTTCTTTTTGTCTGAATGACCTGCTTATCTTGCTGAATCTTTCCCAAGTCAGAATTGACAAGCATTGGTTAAGGAAAATTGTGACCGAAGATTGGAAACTGACTCCAGCTCCGAACGGATTGACTTATACCACTTATCTGTTTGCCTGTAACAAAGAAAGGAGATTTGAACCAATCAGACGGGTAGGACGCTATTACACCATTACCAGAAAACAACTGGATGAATTCTAATTCTTTTGTTGAATTGTTGAAAGATAATGTCAACTTTCTGAGTATAAGGGAATAATATTCTCAACAAACACTCAACTTCTTAAATATGCTGTTGAAAAGAGAAATAGTTATTTCTTTTTTTTATCGGTATTTGTTGAGTTGATGTTGAAGTGTCATTCTGTTGTTTTTCAGTAAGATAAGTTCGTCGCTCAACAAATCAACACATTTCATTCACATTCAAATTCATAAGAAAATGACAATAGAAGAAGCAAAGAATATTAAACTGGAAGATTATCTGCATAGTTTGGGGTATAATCCGGTCAAACGACAGGGAATGAACCTTTGGTATAAATCACCATTTAGAGAGGAAGCAGACGCATCATTTAAGGTGAATACCGAAATCAATAAATGGTATGATTTCGGGCTTGGTAAGGGAGGTAATATACTTACCTTGGCTTCGGTACTGTATTGTTCTGAAAGCTTACCTTACATTTTGCATCAAATTGAGGAGCAGGCTCCGCATATTTGCCCCGTTTCCTTTTCTTTTCAGAAGCAGTCTCCTACAGAGCCGAGTTTTCAACGTATGGAAGTGAAACCTTTGGAATCACCAGTTTTGCTTTCCTATCTGCATGAAAGGGGTATTAATACAGAACTTGCGAAAAGAGAATGTTGCGAAGTGCATTTTGAGAACAACGGTAAGCATTATTATGCAGTTGGGTTCCCTAATGTGCGTGGAGGGTATGAAATACGGAATAAGTATTTCAAGGGGTGTATTGCTCCCAAGGACATCAGTCATATTCGGCATACGAACAGGCAGAATGAAGTCTGCTATGTCTTTGAAGGATTTATGGATTATCTTTCTTTCTTGACATTGAGATTGGACAGTTGTCCCCAATATCCGGAATTTGACAAACAAGACTATATGGTACTGAATTCTGTATCGAATGTTTCCAAGGCTCTTTATCCGTTGGGAAATTATCAGCGCATTCATTGCTTTTTTGATAACGACCGTGCAGGGATAGAAGCTATTCTGCAAATCCGAAAAGAGTATGGTAGTACCATCAATATCCGTGACGCATCACATCTGTATAGTGGATGCAAGGATTTGAATGAGTACTTGTGTAAACGGAATCCTCTTCGAGAAAAGAAATTCATACAAACATCAGTGCCCAAGAAGTCGAAAGGCAGGAGTTTGTAGTATTAATCAAGTAACATTGCTGTAGCAACGGAATATGTGCAGGCTAAGGAAGCAAGGTAATGGAAATGTATACATTTCCGCCCTTGCTTTGCCAGAAGGCAAAGACAACCTGCTCCCGTTGGTTGCAGTTCAAAAGGAATTTCAGAATGGAAAAAGATAAACAACAATCACGGCAGACAAGGCGCAACAAGGTGCGTGTGGTCAGCGCAAGATTTACAGATATTGAGTACCAAGCGGTAGAGAAACGCAGGAAAGATGCAGGTGTTTCACTCAGTAGGTTCGTCCACTCCGTATTGCTTACGGGTAAAGTAGTACAGCGCATCAGCAAGGCGGATGCGGACGTGTTGCGGAAACTTGCCGGAGAAGCCAATAACATCAATCAGCTTGCCCATAAAGCCAATGCCGGAGGATTTGCTGGCGTAGCAACAGAACTTATGCTGTTGAAGAAAAAGATAGTACAAATCATTAAACAGTTGTCCGATGATTGGAAAAATAAGTAAGGGAGCGGGATTCAAAGGGTGTGTCAATTATGTACTGGGTAAGCCGGAAGCGAGACTGCTGGCTGCCGAAGGAGTGTTGACGGACAGCATTCAGACCATTACGGACTGTTTTCAAGCTCAGCGGATGATGAAACCGAATATCCGTCAGCCTGTGGGACATATCTCGCTCAGCTATGCACCTGAGGACGCCCCGAGAATGACGGATGAGATGCTGGTAAGTCTGGCAAAGGAGTATATGCAGAAAATGGGAATTAGAGATACCCAATATATCATTGCCCGGCATAATGACCAGAAGCATCCGCATGTTCACATTGTTTTCAACCGAGTGAATAACAACGGACGCACCATCAGTGACAAGAACGACTGTTATCGGAATGTCAAAGTCTGTAAGGAATTGAAAGAGAAGTATGGACTTTATTTTGGCAAAGGAAAGGATAGGGTACGGACTTACCGTCTGAAAGGAAATGATAAAACGAAGTATGAGATTTACCATGCGGTCAAGAACTCGTTAAGCAAATCCAATAGCTGGAAGCAGCTCATATCGGAATTATCCAGACAGGGAATAAAAACGGAGTTCAAGTATAGAGGAAGAAGCAATGTCATACAGGGCTTGTCATTTACTAAAGACGGTATTACGTTCAAGGCTTCGGACATTGACAGGAGTTTCAGTTATTCCAAGTTGGACAGAATGTTGGGAGAAACCAATAATCAATACCAACAGAATATCGGAGTGGTAACTAACGGCAGCCAACCTGTGATACAGCATGAGAATACCTATAATTCAGGCAGCAATGTAGTAGAAAGTATTGTCGGGGCATTTGGCGGATTGTTCAACCCTGCCCCAAATTATACCGATGAAAATGCGGACGCAGCCTTTCAGCGGAAATTGAAAAAGAAGAAAAAGAGAAGGATAAATTGGTAATCACTCAAAAACAGATACGAAAATGAAAGAAATGGAGAACAACGATTTTGTCCACACGCTGGATGCGGTATATAACCTTTGTTCCGAAATCAATGAACGGATAACTTCGGTTGAAACGACTGATGAGGAAGAAAACAATGAGGGACTTGTCCTGCTTTCCGACAATTTGCAACGGCTTCAAGCGGAGATTGCTGAAATGAAGTCCCAGCTTTCAGCCGGAAGAAATGAGTGGGAGAAGTTCCGTGAACTGACACTGGTTCGTGTCAAGGAGATGTACAACCTGTATTCAAACCTGTGTGCCATTAATAAGGACATATTTTCGGAACAGGAACGCATCGCTAACGAGTTGCAGAGAATACAGCAGTTAGAGGTTCATCATACCAACAATCATATATTGGACTTCAAAGCCTCACGGCCATTCTTGTGGCAGGTTGTCATGTTTGGGATAATTCTGCTCCTTTTGGTCGGCAATGCTTGTCAGTTTAAACGGAATATGCAACTTTCTGACAATGACTTGAAGTACCGTTTTATCAAAATGTATGGTGGTATTTCAGGAAATGAATTGGATACATTGGAAGTGGTATTCCATCGTGACAGAGATAAAACTGTCATTAGGAATATCCGTAATGAGGTGGAGGATTTTGAATACCGTACACGGGTAAGAGCTGAGAAGTTGGAAAAGGCAAGGTTGTTACAGCAAGAAGCGGAAGAATTAAGCTGTAAATAATTAGCATTAAACAGGCCTTTCTTTTGGACTAAATAACAAAGGAAGGCTTGTCCTGTTAAACTTAAATTGCTCTTTATTAAGATAATTATCGTACCTTTGTTATTATTACGACAATAGGTATAGAATTAATATGTTAAGATATTACATATATTCTATAATGATTTTGTTTTGGATATAGTGTTTTAACTTGAAAGTGTATTTATAATTGAAACTTGGTATGAAAAAATTATTTTTAATGTTGCTAATCGCGTTTATGTTATTTCCTTCGTGTCAAAAAAATAAGATGTATAATGCGTTCCTTGATAAAAAAGGAAAGAAGGTTGTTCAATTGGTTGAGAAAGATGACACAGATAAGATTGCTTACTTAGCAATGTTTCAATATTCAAATAAAGATTCTATACTAAAAATGTCTAAAGATATTGCACAATATTATAATATTGAAGGATATGATATGTTTATTGGTGATTCCTTGTTTTATTTTATATCGGAAGAAATGAAAGATAGAGGATATACTTTATATAATTCACCTACTGAAATGCGTATTGCCCCTTATCAATACAGAAATGAATATGTTAATAATGGTGATACAATAGCTAGAATTATAAAACGAGATATCTCAGATGGCAGAAAAGCTGCAATTTTAACAGATAAGAAGTATAGCAGAAAAGATACAACACTTCTCAAAAAAATAATAGACTTCTTTTATCTCGATAAAGCATATATTTGGGATTCAATATCTACTAAAATCTATTTTGCATTTGAAGAGGATGAAATATTTAATGCTTATTCTTTTTATCAGAGATTTACAGATGAATTCTTTTTTTGGGATGAAGCAACTGAAGAGAATCGATTTTCTATTAATGGGGCTCATGTTTTAAATATAGGCGATAGTAGATTATTTATAAAATATCGAACCAATAGGTTTCTTACAAGCAGGGAAATATTACAAATAAAGAAAGAAAAACTCAATGCAAAATGGAAAGACGTTGTGTATTTTTATACTCCTAATGATGATAAAAAAGATTATGCTTCTATACATTATAACAAGGAAAAGAATGAGTATACTATATTTATGTTTAATGAAAAGAAAACATATATTTATAATGCATCTAAAGATTCTTGGAGTAGTAATAATCATCGATGAATATCTTTTTTATTGATTTTTTTAATCTAATAAAATATGAATAACGAATTAGACAATAATCAAATTATTGGAGCTCTGACAAGAAGTGTAGAAACTCTATGTGATAGTTTATCTCGACTTGTCAGTAAGATACGTTGTGATGTAGCAAAAGAATATAATGAGGAAAAGAAATTAGTTCAATGTCTTTTGCAAATTGTAATGTGTAAGATGAAAACTATACAATTATTAGCTAATGGTACTCCTATAGAAGAGGTTAATATAGTGGATATTTCTTCAATGATTACTATAGAGAGGAGTTTATATGAATTGGTATTTATTGTCCATAATATTTTTGGGATGACTGATAATAAAGATGAAAGGCAAATCTTGATTAATTTATGGAAAATAAGAGGACTTAATAATCGTCAAAATATAAAGTGTGCTTCTAAAGAACAACAAAAACAGCAACAATTGGAAAAAGAACACATAGACAGACTAAAAAGTCAGATTATTGATATTGTGTTAAGGATTGGGATTAAAGGGAAAGCTAAAGAAGATTTAGAAAAATGTATAATATGTAATAGTACAATGCCTCAAGGGTATAGATTTAAAAAAGAAAATAATGTTATAGTGGCTTTTGAAAAAATTCCATACTCAGTATCAGCAAAAGAATTATTCTCAGATAGTAAAGTTTATGAAGTCATTTATAAATTATTGTCAGCTCATGCACATCCTTCTTATTTAGGTGTTCTTCAAATTGGAGAAATGTATAACTCTTCGGAATATAAACAACAGTTAAAGACTATATTGAATGGCATATGCTTTTTATCTTCATTTCTAATATCCGATTTTTGTAAAAGCGTGAGTAATGTCAAATCATTTTTTGATGAATTACCAGAAGAAAATAAAATGATTGTAAATGTTTATATAAGTATGAACGAAAATAATCGAGGAACTAATGTTTTCATGCATTAACATATACAACTTATAGGTAGTATCAAAATAGAAATCTATTTTTAATCAATTTTTTATTATGCCGCAAATAGAAACAACTTAAGGTAAATTGCTGTAGTAAGGTTTTTATGTTTGATAGCATTTATTTTCGCCTACAACCGTCAGTAATCCGTCAGTATATAAAAGAAAAAGGAGCTAAGTCAACGACTTAACTCCTTCATTTTCACCAGTCGGGGTGACTGGATTCGAACCAGCGACCACACGCCCCCCAGACGCGTACTCTAACCGGGCTGAGCTACACCCCGAATTGCGGATGCAAAGGTACTGCTTTATTCGGAATAACCAAATATTTTCCGCAATAATTTCTTAGTATTTTTAGATTCCATTTAAACGCTGTTTGAGCAGGACAAAACTTATCCCATGGTTTCGCGGTAGAAATCAAGCAGTTCGTAGATTTCCTCTTGTGAAGCGGTTTGGTTGATACGAATGTCACCGATTCCTCCTAAAAGAGTGAAATTGATGACGCCACATGAGGCATTCTTTTTGTCATGCTTCATAAAGTCGTACAGACATTCGTAGTCATCGCAGGTGAAATAAAGGCTGCCATAGTTTTCCTTGATGAACTGAATGGTGGTGCGCAACGCTTCTTTCGGGAAACCGCATCGAATGTGTGACAGATAGAGTTCACAGACCATTCCCCAGGCTACAGCATATCCATGAAGTACCGGATGGTTAGTCTTTAGGGCAAAACTTTCAAAAGCGTGCCCGATGGTATGTCCGAAATTCAACGCTTTCCGGATGCTTTGTTCATAGGGGTCTTTTTCTACGATGTCTTCCTTGACTTGCACGGACTGGCCGATAAGCTTCTGTAGCAATGCGTAGTCTATGTGCCTAAAGTCAAATGTTAGCAGTTCGCCCCAGTGTGACGACTGGCTGATAAGACCATGTTTCAGCATTTCTCCATAACCGGACAGCAGGTTAGGCATATCGAGGGTCTTCAGAAACTGGCTGTCAATCATCACTTGGTCCGCAGGATAGAAGGAGCCGATTTCATTCTTGAGTCCGTTGAAGTTGATTCCGGTTTTTCCACCCACGGCGGCATCAATCATGGAAAGCAGGGTAGTGGGGATATTGATGCAGGCAATGCCTCGTTTAAAGGTAGCTGCAGCAAATCCTCCCAGATCGGTCACCATACCTCCTCCCAGGTTGATGAGCAGTGAGTGGCGAGTAGCTCCTCGGTTGCTAAGCTGGTTCCATACATAGGCTAGTGTCTCTAAGTTTTTATGTACATCTTCCGGACCAATGACAATTTGTTCTGCATCTTTGAGTAAGATGATGTCTTGAAGCAGAGGGAGACAAAGGCGGAAAGTATGTTCGTCGGTCAGGATAAAAATCTTGTCGTATGAATGTGCAGACAACTTCTGGCTGAGTTCCGTATTGAAATTTTGGCAAATAATGACTTCTTGTTTACTCATAAGTGTATTGGTTTTGGCCACAAATTTAGAAAAAAAGTTAGAAGAAGTCGGATGTTGGCTTACAATTAAGTATTTTTGTGCGAACAAAAAAAATAATCAAGTTATGAAAGGAATTTTTCCGGCCTCGTGCCGTTTGTTGGGGTATGTGCTGCTGTTATTGTCTGTATTTGTTCCGTTGCTGATGTATATGTTCGGACAGGTGAATGACGGCAATTTGCTGTATGTGAAACTGGGGATGAAACTGGTTATCTGGGTTTCATTGTTTATGGTGTTTCTGGCCAGAATGAAAGATGAAAATGAGGACGCTTTTGCTATTCGGCGGAAAGCAATGGTGATTTCACTTTATTTGTGGGGGATTTATTATGTGGGTGTATTGTTGAGTGCTGCTTATGGGGGTAATTTGCAGGAAGCAGATAATTCGGTAGGTATCGTATATATGGTTATCAATGTGTTCTGTAAAGAGTTTTTGATGCAGAAGGCGAAGATTGAGAAAAATTTCAGACAAAAATAAGTTAAAAAATAAAGAGCAGTGGTAAACCTTTTTTGATGATAATTGTCAAACACACAATTAATCAAAAGGACGAAAAAGGCAATGAAGAAAATTTTATTGGGATTGCTGCTGATGGTGGGGGTAACCATTTCTGCTTTTGCACAAAGCAGCGGCAGCCGTGGAACCGTAACAGGAACGGTTCTTGATGAGGGGGATAAATCGCCTGTCATTCAGGCTACAGTACAGCTTCTTTCTGTGAAGGATAGTTCAATGGTAGTGGGAAATGTGACTAATCTAGACGGACATTTCTCTTTATCGGTGCGTCCGGGAAAGTATCTGCTGAAAGTTTCGTATATTGGATATACTCCTTTTTTTAAAGCGGTAACATTGAGCCGGAGCAATCCGCGGCTGAATGTGGGAAAAGTTGAACTGGCTTCGGATGCCATTATGCTGGCAGAAGCTGTGGTAGTGGCTGAGGCTCCAGAGGTGACGGCGGTGGCCGATACGCTGGTGTACAACAGTTCTGCCTATCGTGTACCTGAAGGTTCGGCTTTGGAGGAATTGGTAAAGAAGCTTCCAGGAGCTGAAGTGGATGAAGATGGGAAAATCACGATTAACGGGAAAGAAATCAAGAAAATCATGATTGATGGAAAGGAATTCTTTGCTGATGATCCGAATATTGCCATGAAAAATCTTCCGGTAAATATTATTGATAAAGTGCGTGCATATGATAAACAATCGGATTTGGCTCGTGTGACGGGTATTGATGATGGTGAAGAAGAAACTGTGCTCGACCTGAGTGTGAAACCGGGTATGAATAAGGGATGGTTTGGCAATGCGGATTTAGCTGCCGGTACAGAAGATCGTTACAGTGGAAAGGTAATGCTGAACCGTTTCATCGGGGAGAATCAGTTTACGGTGATTGGGTCAATGAATAACGTGAATGACAACGGATTTCCTGGGGGAGGTGGCGGCTTCCGTAGAGGAGCCCAGAATGGACTGACGAGCGTAAAAATGGGAGGTTTCAACTTCAGTACGCAAACAGAAAAACTGGAAACCGGAGGTAGTGTGAATTATAACTATAAAGATGCGGATATTCTCAGCAAGCAGGCTTCGGAAACATTCGTTTCCTCGGAAACAAGTTCGTTTAAGAATGCCTGGAATGCTAATCGTAATAAAACGACTTCGCTTACAGCAGATTTTCGTATTGAATGGAAACCGGATACTATGACAACGTTGATTTTCCGTCCGCGCCTGACATACGGAAATAATAATAATTGGAGCGCAACTAATTCTTTTACATTCAGTCAGGATCCGGAACATACAACCGATGAGATTTTGAATGCTGCCGATAATCTTTCGTCTTTGATTCCGGAAGAGAATATTGTCAATACAATTGCCCGTAACAGTCTGCAAAAGGGAGATAACTTCAATGTGGGAGGTTCGGCCATGATTAATCGCCGTCTGGGAAAAGCGGGACGTAATATTACTTTCCGTGGCTCTTATAATTATACGAACAGCTCGAGTGAACAGTTCTCGGTGTCTGAAACTGACTATTATCAGAAAACAGAGGAGGAACGGCTGGAAATTTTGAACCGTTATATCTCTACACCTACCTTGAACTATAATTACGGTGCGCGCTTTACTTATAGCGAACCGATATTTAAAGGTGGCTTCTTGCAGTTCAGCTATTATTTCCAGTACAAACGTTCAAAGAGTGACAATTCTACTTATACAATGCCGAATGACTGGGAGATAGCGCAAGGTTACGGAGGAGATAATGTGGGGGTATTGGATGAAAAGAACAGTAAGAGTGCGCAGTATACATATTACAATCATCAGGCAGATGTTTCTTTCCGCTGGATTCGTGAAAAGATGAGCTTGAATGCCGGTCTTTCTTTCCAGCCGCAGAAGTCAAAGTTATCTTATAAGAAAGATCAGCTGGATACTGTGACTATACGCAATGTATTCAACTTTACTCCGACGTTTGATTTCCGTTATAAATTCTCGAAAACAAGTCAGTTGCGAATTAACTATCGCGGAAGAAGTTCTCAGCCAAGTATGACGGATTTGTTGCCTATTGAGGATACGACTGACCCGTTGAACATTCGTCGGGGAAATCCGGGGTTGAAACCTGCGTTTACGAATTCATTTATGGCTTTTTATAATACGTTTAATACAGAGAAGCAGCGAGGTATCATGACGCATTTCCGTTTTGAAAATGTGTTGAACAGTATTAGTAATCGTAGTACATACGATCCGCAAACTGGTGGAACTGTGACTATGCCGGAAAATATTAACGGTAACTGGAACTTGTTTGGTATTTTGGGCTCTAATACGGCTTTACGCAATAAGAAATATACCATTAATACTTTTACGATGGCCCGTTATAATAACATTGTAAGTTATATGAGCGATGCTCAAGCAGAGAATGTATCAGACAAGAACAAAACTCGTCAGTTGTCTTTGAGCGAACGCTTGAGAGGTACGTATCGTAATGACTGGTGGGAATTCTCCCTGAATGGTTCATTGGCTTATACGCATTCACGCAACAGTTTTCAGGAGGAGAATAATATGGATACATATCAGTTCTCATATGGAGCAAGTACCAATGTACGTTTACCCTGGAATATGTCAATTGCTACTGATATTTCTCAGAATTCACGTCGAGGATATGCGGATGCAAGCATGAACCGTGACGAGTTGATTTGGAATGCACAGCTTTCGCAAGATTTCCTGAAAGGAAATGCAGCTACGGTCAGCATTCAGTTCTATGATATTCTGCGTAATCAGAGCAATATCAGCCGTGTGATTAGTGCGGCTATGCGAAGTGATACGGAGTATAATGCGATTTACAGTTATTGCATGGTGCACTTTATTTACCGCTTGAATCTGTTTGGTGGGAAAGGCGCCGGACCGAGAATGGGTGGCCCTGGTTTTGGTCCTGGTCCGGGACATGGACCTCGCAGATTCTAAGGTTGAAACATATATACCGCAAAAGTCAATTTCACTTTTGCGGTATTTTTTTTGCCTTTTTCCAAATTACTCGTATTTTTGTTGAAAACCAAGTCGTAAGATGGACATAGCAGTCTGGAATAGCATCTTTGTGGCCGTAATTTACTTTCTTTATTTTGCGGTGATACTGACAACTATCTTTGTCGTGATTCTTGACAATCGTAGTCCGGTAAAGACTATGGCATGGATTTTGGTTCTTTTTTTTCTTCCTGTAGTCGGATGGATTCTGTATTTGTTTTTGGGACGCAGTACGCGTAAGGAACGCCTTATCAGCCGGAAAGGATATGCCCGATTGAGCAAACGTCCGATGGCGGCTTACCAGGCGCAACCGTCGGTAATGGCAGAACATACCAAACTGCGTTTGATGGATTTTTTTGCTCGTGTTAACAATGCCTTGCCTTTCTCAGGTAATAGAGTTTCAGTATATACAGATGCCGTTTCTATGTTATCTGAACTATTAAAAGAAATTTACAAGGCACGCCATCACATTCATCTGGAGTTTTATATTTTTGAGGATGATGCAGTAGGTCGGTTGGTTAGGGACGCCTTGATTGATCGGGCTCGTGACGGGGTAAAGATACGAGTATTGTATGACGATGTGGGATGCTGGAAAGTACCTCATGATTTTTATGAGCAAATGCTTTGTGAAGGTATCGAGGTCCTTTCATTCCTGAAAGTCCGTTTCCCAAGATTTACTAGTAAGGTGAACTATCGCAATCATCGGAAGATTGTAGTAATAGACGGTCGTGTAGGATTTATTGGGGGAATGAATTTGGCGGAACGATATGTGAAAGGAATTGGAAAAGGAAATTGGAGAGATACGCACGTCAGGTTGGAAGGTAAAGTAGTATACGGGTTGCAGACGGCATTTCTTACTGATTGGTATGCCATTGACCGTACCTTGCTCACTTCGGCAGAATATTTTCCTCAGATTCAGGTAAAGGGAGGTGTGTTGGGACAAATTGTAACTTCAGATCCGGTAGGTGAATGGAGAGATATTATGCAAGGACTGATGATGGCTATCTGTTCTGCCCGAAGGTATTTTTATGTACAGACTCCTTATTTCTTGCCAAATGAGGAAGTAATGACGGCTTTGCAAACGGCAGCTTTAGCTGGAGTTGATGTGAGACTTATGCTTCCCAAAAGGGGGGACACATGGGTTATTCATAAAGGCTCACTTTCGTATTTGACGGAAATGATGAATGCAGGTGTGAAGATATACCTTTATAAGAAAGGATTTCTGCATTCTAAATTGATGGTGTGTGATGATGAACTGTCTACGGTTGGTTCTACCAATATGGATTTCCGAAGTTTTGAACATAACTTCGAAGCCAATGCTTTTTTTTATGACAAGGAAACAGCTATGACTTTGAAAGAAATTTTCCTGGCCGATCAGAAGGACTGCTTTCTGTTGTCAGCCAGGATTTGGGAAAAACGTTCTTGGAAGAACAAGGTCATTGAATCGGTTGTGCGCCTTCTTGCTCCTTTACTCTGAAAAAGGAAAAATTGACACTTCCATAATGACGGTGTTCAAAGAAGCAAGGATGGTTCTCAAAACTCAGGTCTTTTCCATGTTCCAGTACGAAAATTCCTTCCGGCTTGAGTAGGTTGTGCTGAAATATCAAATCAGGTATGTTTGCTAGTTCTTTCAGCGCATAAGGAGGGTCGGCAAAAATGAAGTCGAATTGTAATCCGCATTTTTCTATGTATTTGAATGCATCAGCTCTTAAAGGAATGCACTTGTCTGTTTTGACTTCACGCATGACTTTGCTGATGAATGCATGATGCTGTGGGTCTTTCTCTACTGAAATAACTTGATCGCATCCTCTTGACACGAGTTCTATACTGATACTGCCTGTTCCGGCAAACAAATCAAGTGCTGTAATTCCATCTTCAAAGTCAATATAGTTATTGAGCACATTGAATAAGTTTTCTTTGGCGAAGTCTGTAGTAGGACGTGCCTTGAATGTATGGGGGACGTCGAAGCGTCTTCGTTTGTATATTCCGCTTATTACTCGCATGAGATTAAAGATAGCATATCAAATGGAATTTCTTTTATACGGCTCATTGCTGAGTCATTAAATTCCATTTGGGGATTAATGATGAATAGTTTTCGTATGTATTTTTTTAATCGCAATGGCAATTCTTCCCATTGTGGCACCCGATTATTTCCACAGATGTATAATTGGTCTTCCTCTTGATTGTAGTTGGTCTGTTGCCATATATTCAACAGATAATAACAAGAATCATTCAGGCCGAAAATGGGGTAAGTGTTGAGTAACAGTAGCTTTTCTTTTTCGAAGGCTATCACTTCTACACTTTCTGGGTGGAAGATGGCAAATAGTTTACGGCAGTCACTTGGCTTTGCCTTATGTGCAAGATATTCGGTAATTGGACTTACCGATGCAAACAAACGGGCATTGGGAAAATGTTCTGTCAGAAACAGATGTGTGAGTTTGTCCAGACCGAAAAGTACGACAAGGTTACTTTTCCCCAAAATATTACAAAGTACTACTTCGTTATTTTGTGATGGAAGGTTCTGATAGAACAACAGTTCAGTTTGTTCATCCTCATATAACTCCAGTGGAAGTGTAGTGTAGCGCGAGGTATGAATAAGGATGTTTACTTGCTTAAAGCGATGTTTCAATTCTTCTGTTTCTGTCAAATAAGCTTTTACATTGGCAGCCATAGAACGCTGCGTATTGACAGGTGAAGAACTGAAATACACTTCCTCAGACTGCTGAGGGTGATAGATAGAAAAAGAAAATCCATCCGTACTCAGACGGATGGATAATATATACTGTTCTGATTTGTTAAAATCAATAGGTCGGGTCATAGAATTATTCCCAGTTTCCTGCATTGTTGTTCGGTTGTTCGATGTCACCAACTCTCAAACCACAATATTTACCCAATTTTGATTGCATGTCTTTCAAGTTAATCAATTCCTGACTGTTCAGGTCACCCAAATATACATCGTATGCTACCTGTGCCTGGAACAAGTTCAATGGTGCACCTGATTTTGTAGTATCTTGACGGATAGCCATTTCAAATTTAGCTCCGTTTCCGTAAGGAACATATGCCAAAGAATCCGGATTAAATCCTTTTGCAAAGATTGTATCCATTACAGCTACCCACATTGTATCACGACGGAAGTTCTGTAAGCCTTCTTTTTCAACTTCGCTCCAGTTTCCAGTTTTCTTAGCCTTGTTAATCAACTCCATGGCTTTCTTTTCAGTCATACCATTGTTCAGCTGATCGTCTGTCAATGAACCCACTTTCATGATAAATGGAAGTTTGGCAGTCTTTACGAAAGTAATCAAACTGTCAAAGTTTGCTGTATAAGCTCCGTTGTGAACGGTACGATATTCCTGTTGAGCCTTACGGATGTCAATCAGGCGGGCAATAATTGCTTTTTCTCTGGCTTTTTTCGCATTGTCAAAATTGATAGGCCCCATAATACTGCCATAGCATATATATACCAAGCAGATAACGCAGGCGGCTAACACAAGATTAAGAACTGTTTTCATGATAATATTGTTTTTTTAGTTTATATTCGTAGCGCAAAAATAAGTAAATTAGTTGAACCACGTCAATCTTACGTAAACTTTTTATACTGGCATTATGTTAAATAATGATTTATCGCAACAAATTAAGCGAAATTTTCCTTATAAACCAACAGAAGAGCAGGAAAATGCGGTGAAAAGTTTTGCTGAATTCTTGTTTTCGCCTTCTGCTGACAGTGTGTTCCTTATGAAAGGTTATGCTGGAACAGGCAAGACGACATTGACATCTGCATTGGTTCGTACACTTGATTCGTTACAGCGGAAAGTGATTTTATTGGCTCCTACAGGGAGAGCAGCAAAGGTATTTTCCGGATATGCAGGACATCCGGCTTATACGATTCACAAGAAAATATATCGCCAGAAAATCTTTTCGAATGAAACTGATAATTTTGTGGCCAATCAGAATTTGCATCGAAATACGCTGTTTATTGTGGATGAGGCTTCCATGATTGCGAATGAAGGACTTTCAGGAGGGCATTTTGGTAGCGGACGTTTATTGGATGACCTTGTGCAATATGTATATAATGGATTGGGATGCCGATTGATGTTGATTGGAGATACAGCACAGCTCCCACCGATAGGCGAGGAAGAGAGCCCGGCGCTTTCTGTAGCGGCATTGCAGGGATATGGACTGGAGGTGACAGAGTGTGTACTTACAAAAGTGGTACGACAAACTGAAGGGTCTGGAATCTTGTCGAATGCTACTGCTTTGCGTGAAAAAATTGTAAATGAGGATTTCTTTGAATATCCTAAAATTGGTTGTAAGGACTTTCCTGATATACGTATTCTTCCTGGGAGTGAACTAATTGAAGCTATTGACGAATGTTATGGTCGGGTAGGATTGGATGAAACTATCGTTATCTGTCGTTCCAACAAGCGGGCTTCTCTATATAATAAAGGTATAAGAAATACGGTACTGTATAGGGAAGATGAATTGAATACGGGGGATATGTTGATGGTTGCCAAGAATAATTATTTCTGGGGAACGGACTGTAAGGAACTTGACTTTATCGCGAATGGGGATGTGGCTGTGGTACGTAGGGTACGGCGTATTCGGGAAATGTATGGTTTTCGTTTTGCGGATGTAGTGCTTGCTTTTCCTGATTATGAGGGACTGGAACTGGAAGTGAAGATTTTGCTGGATACCCTTCATTCGGAACAGCCTTCATTGTCGAAAGAAGAGAATGACCGTTTGTTTTATGCCGTATTAGAAGATTATGCCGACTTACCGACCAAGCGAGAGCGGATGAAGAAAATGAAGGAGGACCCTTATTATAATGCATTGCAGGTGAAGTATGCGTATGCTGTTACATGTCATAAAGCTCAAGGAGGGCAATGGAAGCGGGTGTTTCTTGATCAGGGATATATAACGGAAGAAATGCTTTCGCCTGATTATTTCCGCTGGTTGTATACTGCTTTTACTCGTGCTACGGAATTATTGTATTTAGTAAATTGGCCAAAAGAGCAGGTGAAGAAATAAGTTTGATATACGGGTTCTCAATTTAATATAATGGAAAGGCTGTCCCTCCCCGATGTAGAAAGACAGCCTTTCGTTGTGTGACTTTTTTATAATAGTAGGTTATTTAATGACATTTAATTCTTTTCCTACCTTGATGAAAGCCTGGATTGCTTTGTCCAAATGGCATTGTTCATGGCCGGCAGAGAGTTGTACACGAATACGTGCCTGTCCCTTCGGTACTACTGGATAGTAGAATCCGGTTACATAAATACCTTCTTCCTGCATTCGAGCTGCAAAGTCTTGTGACAATTTGGCGTCATACAGCATAACAGCACAAATAGCACTCTGCGTAGGTTTGATGTCAAATCCCGCAGCAATCATCTTGTCGCGGAAGTAGTTGACGTTACTCATCAGTTTATCATGCAAGGCATTGCTTTCTTTGAGTATGCGGAACATCTCCAAACTGGCTCCTACAATAGCTGGTGCAACAGAGTTAGAGAACAAGTAAGGGCGAGAGCGTTGACGCAGCATGTCGATAATTTCTTTCTTACCAGTAGTAAATCCACCCATAGCTCCACCAAAAGCTTTTCCTAATGTACCTGTAAAGATGTCAATCTTATCGTATACACCGAATTGTTCAGCTACTCCGTGTCCTGTTGGGCCTACTACTCCGGCAGAGTGTGACTCGTCTACCATTACGAGTGCATTGTATTTTTCTGCCAGTTCACAGATTTTGTCCATGGGAGCTACATTTCCATCCATAGAAAATACTCCATCGGTGGCAATAATACGATGACGCTGTGCCTGTGCTTCCTGAAGACAGCGTTCCAAGTCTGCCATATCCGCATTAGCATAGCGGTAACGTTTAGCTTTACACAAACGTACACCATCAATGATGGATGCATGATTCAACGCATCTGAAATAATGGCATCTTCTTCTGTGAAAAGAGGTTCAAACAAACCACCATTTGCATCAAAACATGCGGCATACAGAATGGTGTCTTCTGTGTGGAAATAATCAGAAATGGCAGCTTCCAATTGTTTGTGAAGGTCTTGTGTTCCACAAATAAAGCGTACGGACGACATACCATAACCATGAGTATCCATGGCTTTTTTGGCTGCTTCAATTAGGCGTGTGTTGTCCGACAAGCCTAAATAGTTGTTGGCACAGAAATTAAGCACTTCCTCTCCGGCGTTGACTTTGATGTCTGCACGCTGTGGAGTGGTTATTACACGTTCTTTCTTATATAAGCCGGCTGCTTCTATGTCGGCAAGTTCCTTTTTAAGGAAATCTCTAAAGTTTGTATACATATATTGATATTAAGGTTTTGCTTATGCAAAGATGCAATTTTTTTATTTAGAAAAAAAGAGCTCGCATATTTTTATTTCATTTATAAGAACTTTTGTATATTTGTTCCGAATTTAAAAATCTAGCTCGTCAATGAAAAACATTTTAATAATTGGGGCTACTGGACAGATTGGTTCGGAGCTCACGATGCTTTTGAGAAAAAATTATTCAGGTAATGTAGTGGCCGGTTATATTCCTGGTGCTGAGCCTAAAGGAGAATTGAAAGAATCTGGTCCTTCAGCTATTGTTGATATTACGAATCCGCAACAAATAGCCGATGCGGTAAGTCAATATCAAGTAGATACAATCTATAATTTGGCTGCATTGCTTTCTGCTGTAGCAGAAAACAAGCCTCAACTGGCTTGGAAAATTGGGCTTGGGGGATTGTTCAATACGCTTGAAGTTGCTCGTGAAAAGCAGTGTGCAGTATTTACTCCGAGTTCTATCGGTTCATTTGGACCTGGTACTCCTAAAGACAAAACTCCCCAAGATACGGTACAGCGTCCTAAAACAATGTATGGTGTCACTAAGGTTTCTGGAGAATTGTTGAGTGACTATTATTTCACTCGTTTTGGTGTGGATACCCGTTCTGTTCGTTTCCCGGGATTGATTTCGTATGTGACTCCTCCGGGTGGTGGTACTACAGACTATGCCGTAGATATTTATTATTCTGCAGCTAAAGGTGAAAAATTTGTCTGTCCGATTGCCGAGGGTACTTATATGGATATGATGTATATGCCGGATGCCTTGCGTGCAGCTGTGGAAATTATGGAAGCAGATCCGTCTAAGTTGGTTCATCGTAATTCATTCAACATTGCTTCTATGAGTTTTGAACCAAATACAATCTATCAGAATATCCGTAAATATCTTCCGGAATTTGAAATGCAGTATCAGGTAGATCCATTGCGTCAGGCTATTGCTGAGTCTTGGCCGAACTCGTTGGATGATACATGTGCCCGTGAAGAATGGGGGTGGAAGCCGGAATATGATTTGGATGCCATGACCCAAGATATGCTTGCGAAACTGAAAGAACGTTTTGGACGTTAATGGCTGAAAATCTGATAATGAATACATAGAAAATCCCCTCACTCTTTTCTGTAATCATGCGGGAGTGAGGGGATTTCTTGTATAGGAATTTCTTTTGTTAGAATATGCTCTGGAAAAATGTCTTGATGGCTTCAGGCTTTATGTAATGAAGTGTATGCTCTTTTAATTTTACGGAATCCATAAGACAATGTAGCCCTTTGTATCCATCAGCAGATTCTTTCAGTACTTTTTCTGTATAGATGTTTTCTGCTTTCTTATTGTTCAAGCTTTCCGGTTGATTTTTAAATTGGCCGATATAGATGTTTTCTTCAAAAGTATTTCGGGTAGAAGATGTGAAATCAAAACGGCTGGGTTCTGCTGCGTAATAGATATTCTGGCGGAAACAAGTACTGTCTGCATATCCATCCCAAGAGTCAGAGGTGATCATCGTACGGTCTATTGTATCAAAAGGTTTATGGTTGGCGTGGATGATGTTACGTTCGATTAATGTTTGCTTTACGGGGCCAGCTATGTGGATGCTGGGAGAAAACATCCCTTGGCGAGTTTCTTTCGGGCGTATTCCGTCTCCTATACTGATATTGTATCGAACAATGCTTCCGGTGTTTCCGCAACTATAATCTCCGGCATTTCCACTGTTGCATATAAGTACCATTCCTCCGTAATTGTCATGGCTGTAATTGTACTGTATAAGTGTGTTCTGACAATTATAGTCGGAATCGAATCCTTGTGCATCCCATGGGGCTTTATGACCCCATACTTCGTTATATTGTATGGTGGTGTTGTCACAGCTCCAGGGCCAGATGCCTGCTGCTGCCTCTGTCATTGGGAGAATGTCGGGCGAATCGCACATGAGATTATACTCAATCAAAGTGCTGTCACAACCTATGGGAACAATGCCGTCGCCGGGAACTTTTTCAATCACATTGTTTCGTACAATGGTATGTTTATTGGGGTACCAGTTTTTACGGTCGTAATAACCGCTCCAAATCATGGCATTGCGTTCACATCTTAAGATGTGACAATTTTCTATGGTCAGACTGTCAAAGCGTGAGCGAATATTATCTCCTCCGTTTACAATCAGAATACCACTTCCTCCTCCTTCTTTTTTGACAAGAGAACCATTGACATCACGTATAGTAATATTGTTTATTCTGATGTTATGAGAAATACCATAATCCGTGCATTCTACTTTTAATCCAGTACGTCCAGCTTTTCGTTTTTTTCCTGTATTACTGATTTCAAGGTTTTGAATCGTCAGGTAGTCTGAATTAAAAATACGTACGGCATACATGGAAGTGTCATTCCCTATGATACATGGTTTTTGATTGCCTTCGCCATATGCATCGATGATGATGGGGTGAGTGTAGGTACCTTTGCCTGTAATATCTAAGATTCCATTAAAGACTTCTCCTCGTTTCAAAAGTATTTTATCCCCTTTTTGAAGAGATGTTTTTTTTACTCGCTCCAATGTTTTCCATGCATTATCGGCAGAAAGACCGGAGTTAGTATCATTTCCATTGGTTGCATCCAGATAATAGGTTTGTGGGGGAGTGCTACAACCTGCTATAAAAAATAAGGATGTTATAAAAAAAACTTTTTTAATTGTATGCATAATGTGGAAATAGGTAAAATTAAAAAGTCACAGGTAGGCATAGATGCTCCTGTGACTTTTGTGTGATAACTTATTTTAGATTTTCGTTCAAATCAGCATCAAATGATGGGATTGTAGCATAATTGCGTGATTCATCCCAATTTCCGCTCATTTCTACACCTTCTTTTAAGGATATTCCTTCTGCCACTTCTATTGGTGTATTGGCTTGACGTGTTGCAAAAGCATTTTTTAAATCATCCATACGGAGCTGGTCATTAGCCCGAACTACTAATGCTGGGTAATATCCGGCAACTTCATAACCGTGTTCTTTCCAGCACTTGTTGGCAAATGTGGTTGGATTGCTTGCATAATTATTTGCATCATCTACTCCTGCTCCGTATGCACGGTCTAAAACCTTTTGTAAGCATTGTTTGGCTTCTTCATTTACTGAACCGCTACGAGCTTGTGCTTCTGCATACCATAAAAGAACTTCACTATATGAAACCATATAAAGAGTTTGGCTGCAAATACCATTATTCATGGTATATTCTCTGTCATTATAATCATTCATCGCACTACCGTCAGAGCCTCCTCCGTAAAGTAAGGTACGGAACATAGGATGGCATTCGCTCAGAATGAAAGAACCATTGCTATCTTTTTGGTACCAGTTGATTAACTGATCCTTATAAGTATTTTTTTCAACTAAGATTTTCCCTCCATCGCTTCCATAAATGGCATCTTTACGTGGTCCTTCTGGCATTTCTTTCCAGAACTTGATTTCGCCTACTACATCTCCCCAGCCGCCATTAGTGACAGACTCGTATGCTTGACATACTGAATGCCAGGAATCCAGTCCGGACCAGCCCCATGGATTATCTTTGTTAAATTTTATGGCAACAACACCTTCTTGTGAGTAAGGGTTGGATACATACATGAAGCGATCTTTATAGTTCGTTTCTAATTTATAATAATATGTATTATTTTTTACTCCTTTAATGACAGCTTGGGCCATTTCTGCTGCCTTTTCATAATAAGAGGTTTGATTGAGCGGATAACCTGCGCGAGCCATATAGACAGCGGCTAATACTGCTTGAGCAGCTCCCTTATTGACATAATTATTCAAACCATCTGCAATTCTCGGTGCAGTAGTATATGCTTCAGGAAGAATTCTTTCAGCCTCTTCCAAATCTGTACATATTTGTGTATAGATTTGTTCTATAGTTGACTTCCCTACAGTAAAGTCTAAGTCTGTGGTTAATACAATAGGAACTTCACCATACCAACGCACTAATTTAAAGTAAGCTACTGCTCGCCAGAATAGTGCTTGTCCTTTTCCTATATTAATTTCTTCTTCACTGGTGGGAACTTTTTCTATATTATTGAGGATAAAATTAGCAGCTTTAATAATTGCATAATTAGTGTTCCATGCACTTTTTGCATCTGCATTGTTATCGTTGACTTTGTAACTGTCAAATTCTCTATATACATCTTTGTTACCACTGGTAAGAGCTGTGATATCATCACCCATCCAGTTGGGAGATAGGCTATGGCTGCCATTGATAGAGTACTGTACCTGTGCGTATAGAACGTTGATAGCACCGTCTAAGTCGTTTTGTGATGTAAAGTAATTTTCAGGTACCATCTGTCCTTTAGGATCTTCAGTCAAGAAATCGCTACAGGAGGTCATAGCTACTGTACATGCCATTAATGCACTTATAAATATTTTTGTTTTCATATTATCGATCTGTTAGAAATTCAATGTGTTGCTAATATTAGAAATTCATTTTGATACCAAAGGTAAAGGTTCTAGGAGTTGGGTAACCACCTATATCTACACCACTACTAACATCTACACTTTTTGAAGAATCATCTGTAAAGGCAGAAGCGGTCGGATCCATTCCTTTATATTTAGTAATGGTAAACAGGTTCTGGCAGCTAACGGACAAGCGTATATCGGCAAATTTTGTCTTTGATTTTGGGAATGTGTATCCTAGGCTTAAATTTGCTAAACGTACATAGCTGGCATTTTCTACCCATTGCGTAGAGTTTGCATAATTGGTACCTCCGTTCAGTAAAGAAGCGAATTTAGCATTTTCTGGATTCACATCCCAGTTATATTCGTATGCTTCTTTGGTATTGATGAATGAGGCATCTGATATTGAGGTTGACATCGCGTAACGTACCAAGTTCAAACGATCCATTCCAAATGCACCGGTCAGGAACATGCTTAAATCCCAGTTCTTATAGTTCACTGTGTTGTTCCATCCAAATGTAAAGTTCGGGTTTGCATTACCGATTACAGTACGGTCTCCTGCATCGATACTTCCGTTTTCGTTTAAGTCAGCATATACATTTTTACCGTCTTCACTGATGCCTTCCCATACATATCCGTAGAAAGAACCGATGCTGTATCCCGGCATGACGATAGTGGCTTCATCTGCCATTTTATCTGCTGGAGTTTTTCCGTAGATGTATTCATTACTACCTAAACTTTTTACTTCATTTTTCAGGTATGTTCCAGTTAATGTGGAATTCCATTGCCAATCTTTGGTTTGGATAAGATGGGCATTGATAGAGAAGTCAAGACCCTTATTGTCAATACGTCCTACATTGGCTAAATAGTTTCCACCTCCATTATATCCAGGAATAGGTTCCTGCATTAAGCAGTCAACTGTACGTTTATAGAAATAGTCGAGTGAGAATGAGAGACGTTGGTTCCATACTGCAAATTCTACTCCTAGGTCAAATTGTTTAGTTTTTTCCCAAGTGACATCTGGAGTAGGGAGTGAAGTTGGCCAGTAACCATAATATAATTGTGAAGAAGTTCCATAGTTTGTATAGGCTTGACCTAATAGTCCAAGAGTAGAGTATGATCCGATTCCTTGGTTACCAATCACACCATAACTGGCACGTAGTTTCATGTTTTGCATAGCTTTAAAATCTTCCATGAAAGGTTCATTGCTAAGATCCCATGCTACAGCAACAGATGGGAAATATCCCCATTTTTCTTTACTAAACTTTGAAGAGCCATCTGCACGGAATGTAGCTGTCAGTGTATAACGGTCATTGTAGTTATAGATGACGCGGCCTACACCGGATAGAAGTGTTTCTCTTGAGTAGCTGTTGCCGAGAGTCTTAGTGCTTGCCATATTCACATTCCACCATCCTACGGCTTCAGTAGAAAGGTTGTTTCCACCAATATTCATATTACGATATTCGGTAGAAGTCGCTTCCCAAACAGCTGTAGCGGTCAGATTGTGTTTCCCGAATTTTTTCATGTAAGTGAAATTGTTTGTAGATTGTAACATCATTCGGAAAGCATCACTGTTTCCCATACTGCTGATAGCAGTGGGGCTTGCTTTGGCAGAAGAGAATGAGTAAGATTTATTATCTTGATAATCGAATGCATTTGTTGTGGTAAAGGTTAAACCATCTATGATTTTAAACTGTAAAGCTAGGTTTCCAGTAGCAGCGTAAGTCCGAAGTTCGCTGTTTGATGCTGCGATAGACCCTAACGGGTTACTTCCTGTAGTGTTTTTTCCTACATTGTATTTACCATCTTCGGTAAACATATCCATGGTTGGGTCATAGTTTAACGCATTGAAAATCGGGTTGGTTTTACTTGCAATATAAGTATTACCATTTCTGACTCCATGATTGAACTGTACATCTGTAGTGATAGTAAGCCAGTTTGTGACAGCAGAGTTCAAATTAACACGTGCAGAATATCGTTCATTGTCAGAATAGCGTAAAACACCTTCTTCGTTTACATAGTTGGCAGAAACATAATATTGTGTTTTTTCACTACCGCCTGAAATTGCAAGTTTATAATTCTGTACCAATCCGGAACGGAACATTTCGTCTTGCCAGTTGATACCTTTTTTACCCGTTTTGAGAGCATCCATTTCTTCTGCGGAGTATCCATTTCCCGGATACCAGAAATTATATGCTTCAGCATATTCATATGGACTGAGCATATCATAATGTTTGTAAACGTTTGATACGCCTAAAGTTGCATCGAATGTGATTTGTGTTTGTCCGGCAACTCCGGTTTTAGTAGTGACCAATACTACACCATTGGCACCTCGAGAACCATAAATTGCGGTAGAGGATGCGTCTTTTAATACTTGGATAGATTTGATATCGTCTGTATTTAATCCGCTTAATCCACCTTCACGGACAATTCCGTCAACAACATATAAAGGTTCGTTGCTAAGATTTACAGAGTTTGCACCACGTACACGAATGCGAATATCTCCTCCAGGTACGCCACTATTTTCTACCTGTACACCAGATACTCGTCCTTGAAGAGCTTCTGAAATTCGGGTAACAGGCTGGTCTTTGAATGATTTGTTGTCCATTACAGCCACAGAACCAGCTAAGTCGGCTTTGCGTACAGTTCCGTATCCTACAACTACAACTTCATCCAACGTTTCTGTATCTTCTTTTAATGTTAATTTTAAAGATAATCCGTTGCGGTCAACTTTTACTTCTTGGTTTTTATAACCAATATAGGAGATATTCAAAGTAGCTCCTGCATTAACTTCAATTGTGAATTTTCCATCTAAATCCGTGATTGTTCCATTGGAGGTTCCTTTTTCCACTACGCTCGCTCCAATAATCGGTTCTCCGCTTGTATCACTTACCACTCCTGTAACTTTATAAGAGCTGTTTTGTTGGATACTTGTTGTCTCGCTTGTTGTGTTAGCTGCTATATTTGCAGAATAGGATAATAGCAGCCCTAAGGTTAATAATTTACTTACGTTTAATTTTCTACGTTTCATAATATTAATGTTTAAGTTCACTCCTTTGCAATTGGATGCTACAAAAATAGACTTGCATAAAGGATGTGATGATGAAAAAATAGCAGAAAAGGATAAATATTAAAAAATCATCCTTTTCTGCTGTTTTTTCATCCTTTTATGGGTAGGATGGGACGAGTTATTTATCGTCATTTTCTTTGCTGGCTATGTATTCTTTAGGCAGAAAACCAAATTTCTTTTTGAAACACTGGCTAAAATATTTGGGATCGTTGAAACCGACAGAATAGGCTAGTTCAGAAACGCGTATTTTTTTCTTCTCTTCCAATAGTCGAAAAGCTGCTTGTAAGCGTATGCTGGAAATGAAGGCAAGAGGCGTCATATCTGTCAGCTGTTTCAGTTTTTCACTTAATGAACTTCTGGACATTTGCATTTCTTGTACAAAAATAGTTGTATCAAATTCCATATCACTTAAGTGAGTGTTTACACATTCAATGGCCTTTCTTAAAAAATCTTCATCTTGACTCGTATAATCTAATTGTTTGGCTTCAAAAATTAATTGCTTTCTTGAATCTCCATTGGGAGATTCTTTCTTCTTAAGTAGGTTTTCTATTTTTGCAAGTAAAACGGATATATTTAAAGGTTTACATATATATCCGTCAGCTCCAACTTCGTATCCTGTAATTCTATCTATATCACTGGTTTTAGCAGTTAATAAGATTACCGGTATATGTTTTGTTTCAAATTTTTCTTTAACTTTCTTGCATAATTCAAAACCATTCATTCCAGGCATCATAACATCAGAGACTATAATATCTATCTTTTTATCTTCTAGTTGAAGTAATGCGATTTCTCCAGATGAAGCTTCGGTAAGATCAAAATGATCTGTAAGGATACGTTTCATGACATTACGTAAATCATCATTATCTTCTACGAATAATAATGTGGGCTTAATTTTATGTCTGTGAACAATATCATTGCTTGGCTCATGTTGATTTTGTTCTATAGGTGTATTGGAGATGAAATCTGCTGATACTACTGTTTCAGACACTTTCCAGTTAGTATCATCTTCTTCAATTTCTTCTTTATCGTAAGCTTCCCTGTATATAGGGATGGTGACAGTAAAAGTATTTCCAGTTTCTTTGCTGCTGTTAACCTTAATCTCTCCATGGTGTAATATGGTTAAATCTTTGGTCAGTGATAGTCCTATACCAGTACCGATGGTATGAAATTTTCGATAGTCACCTTCATAAAATCTTTCAAATAGGTGCTTCTGTTTATTATATGGAATTGGTTCACCGGGATTATTTATACTTATATGGAAAAGTTTATGTTCACTATTATAAGTTTGTGATATTGTGATTGTCTTATTCTCAGGAGTATATTTAGCCGCATTAGATAATAGGTTATAAACTATTTTATCAAGTTTGTCGCGGTCAAAATAGCCCTTATATTCTATGTCCATATTTGAAAAGGCAAAATGTAAGTTTTTCTTACGGACAAGAGGAGAGAATGCTTGGGCAGAATGCTGTAGGAAAGTGGTTAAATTTCCATAGGAAACTTTTAACTTCTGCTTGCCATTTTCTACTTTTCTGAATTCTAATATTTGTTGGATTAAGCGTTTTAGTCGTAATAAATTGTCTTCTATTTCAGGAAGAGAATTTTGGGTCTTCGGGAAATGTAATTTGATTTCATCAATAGAAGCCGAGATTATGGATAATGGGGTTAATAATTCATGAGTTATATTCGTAAAGAATTGTAATTTGCTATGGTTAATTTCTTCATTTTTTTCACGTTGGATATTGGCAAGTTCTACCATTTGTTGTAGTTTGATTCTTCTTTTTATGATTTTATAAGTACACCATATGCATAGAATAACAATGATGATATAAATGCAATATGCCCACCAGGTAAACCAAGGAGGAGGTAGTATGGTTATTTTGATAGAACGGATATTGTTGGACCACAAGCCATTAGGATTACTTCCTCTTACTGAAAAAGTATAGGTTCCGGCAGGTAGATTATTGTAAAATGCTGCAGGATGATATCCTTCTGTAGAAATCCATTGATTATCATATCCTTCCAATTTGTATTCATATTTGTTTAGAAGAGGGTTGATATAGTTTAATACAGAAAAACCAAGACTAAAATTGTTTTGTGTATAGGAAAGGGTAATATGTTGAGCATACTCTAGGGGTGAATCTATGATTTTTTGCTGTTCACTGGCAGGCATACGTGAAATGGGGGTATCATAGATTTGTAGTTCTGTTAATACAACAGGATATGAAACTGTGTCATATTTGATTTCTGTAGGAAAAAAATTATTTATACCATGTACTCCACCAAAATATAGTTTTCCATCTTTACCTCTTGCACAAGCATTTCGATTAAAAATATGATCTTGCAGTCCATCTTCTGTGGTAAAGACTTGTACGCTTTTGTTGGGTTGGTTTTTATGAATGTGAATCATTTCTGAAGTAGTAGTAATCCACAATCCTTTTTGATTGTCTTCTAATATGCACGATATTACTTCTCCTTTTTTCATATTAGCTGGCAATGCATACTGAAAACAATCTTTTTCTGGATTATAAATACTAAGTCCTTTTCCGTTTGTTCCTGCCCATATTGTATTATCACTGTCTATGTATAGCGTCATGGCTCCTATTGATATGGCGTTTTGGACTTTGATAGTGTATTGTTTGACTGTAAAATTATTATTATGAGGAGTTAACTTCCATATTCCAGAATTGGGCGTTGCAGCCCAGATATTTCCATCCTTATCTTCTTGTATTCGAAATATGGACTCTTTTTCAGGAATAAATGTTTTATTCTCAATTAAGTTATTAATGGCATACATTTTTCTTTGTTTGTCGAGTAAAAAAATGCCACTTCTTGTTCCTAACCATATATTTCTTTTAGAATCCTCGTATACGGAGTATACGCATACGTCCGTCAATTGTGGATATGATTCAATATTTATTTCCTGCACTTTTTTCCCATCAAAAATCCATAGTCCATCATCCCATGTGGCAAAACAATATTCTCCATTATCTTTAAGCTGAATAATTTCATTGACTGTAGAAATGAGAGGTAGTTTTTGGAAAGCATCAATTTGATTGTATGGAATGACTTCCTGGGTTTGCATGTTATATTTAGCGAAACCAAATCCCATGATTCCTATCCAAATCCATTGATTGTCAATTGGGCAAATAGCTCTTACTGATGCGCTGGGAAATATTTTTCTCACAGTCTTTAAAGAGTTTAGATTGAATTTACGCGTGTTCGTATTGGCAACTCGGATTCCTCCTCCGAGCATGCCTACCCACATTAATCCATCTTTGCTGGATAATAATGCATCTACTTCGTTAAAAGGAAGATATCCACTTTTATTACTAGGATAATAATTGGTGAATATTCCATCTTCTGATTCCATAATGCTGAGTGCACTTCGAGAACCTATCCATATTTTACCTGTATTTTGATCTTGAGTAATAGCATAAATGATATCGTCGGCAATACTTGATGGATTATCTTTATCGTGGGTGTACCGGATAAACCCATAGTGTTGCATGTCATATGGATTTTGCATTTTCAGAAGTCCACATCTCCATGTCCCAATCCATATATTTTCATCTTTATCTTGGAATATAACATGGGCTGAGTTGCGTGAGCATACATTTTGATATGTATATAAGCATTGTTGTGTAGGATCATATCTGAACAGGCCTTGGCTCCAAGTGCCAATCCATATATGTCCTCGTTTGTCTTCTAATAAGGACTTGACATCAAAGTTTTGAGTAGTTTTATATAGAGTAAAACTTTTTTCATCTTTTTTCTTTATAAAGAGTCCTTTATTTGTGCCAGCCCATATTGCTCCTTCCCGTGTGCATGTAACGGCTTCTACATTACTGACTTGAGGATTAGGCAAATGTATTTTTTCTATGGTTTCATGCTTTTTATTTAACTTATATAAGCCATTGTGCGTACCAATCCACAAATTGGACTGGTTGTCTTCTGCAATTATATTAATAAATCCATCAATTGATTTTTTAGTACTTTCAGATTCTGTATGATAGATTTTAGTGAAATATCCATCGTAGCGTACTAATCCATTATAAGTCGCAATCCATATATATCCTTCTTTATCTTGGAAAAGATTACGAACTTCATTGGTCGGTAGCTGTATGAGGCTTCTTAATGGTGTGAAATTAATCTCTTCAATTGGTGATAATGATGTTCCCCAGCTGTAAATAGAGAATAAAGTATATATTTGGAGTAGCAAAAAAAGTTTTTTCATATTAGGTTTAAATGATAAATTGTGTACAAATGCTGTCTCTTATACACATCTCCGAGCCCACGAGACTGCAG